>Ga0207016_1043_pt1 | contig 27999 bp, 26 predicted proteins | sample Alteio_BWMinCont_54_FD_153469 | JGI IMG/M metagenome (GOLD analysis project Ga0207016, IMG submission 153469) | Enriched cells from forest soil in Barre Woods Harvard Forest LTER site, Petersham, Massachusetts, United States -... | ecosystem: Environmental > Terrestrial > Soil > Temperate forest >...
TTTGGTGCCGAATGGGTGAATGTGCAGCCACATTCTGGTGCCCAAGCCAATGCTGCGGTTATGTTGGGCGTATTAAAACCCGGCGATAAAATATTAGGCTTCAATCTCTCCCATGGCGGACACCTTACACACGGCTCCCCTGTTAATTTTTCAGGAAAATTATACCAACCCGCTTTTTATAGTGTGGAACAGGAAACCGGCAGGGTGAATTATGATACTATCAGGGAGATTGCTGAAAAAGAAAAACCAAAACTGATTATTTGCGGAGCATCTGCTTATTCGAGAGATTGGGATTATAAAAAATTGCGCGAAGCAGCGGATGCCTGCGGAGCCTTGCTTATGGCTGACATAGCGCATCCGGCAGGATTGATTGCCAAAAAATTATTGAATGACCCGCTTCCTTATTGCCATATTGTTACTACTACCACACATAAAACCTTACGGGGTCCCCGCGGAGGCATGATTATGCTGGGTAAAGATTTCCCTAATCCCATGGGACTTACTACACCAAAAGGAGAAATACGAATGATGTCATCTATACTTGATTCGGCTGTGTTTCCGGGTACGCAAGGCGGACCGTTGGAGCATGTGATTGCAGGCAAAGCCGTCTCATTTGCTGAAGACTTAAGCGATAGGTTTGAAGTCTATGGCAAACAAGTAATTGCTAATGCCAGATTAATGGCAAAATGTTTTATGGATAAAGGCTATAACATTGTATCAGGTGGAACCGATAATCACTGTATGCTGATTGACCTTCGCTCAAAAAACCTTACTGGCAAATTAGCCGAGAACACTTTAGTGGCAGCCGATATTACGGTAAATAAAAACATGGTTCCTTTCGATGATAAATCACCTATGATAACTTCAGGAATACGTATTGGAACCCCTGCAATCACTACAAGAGGCATTACCGAGAAAGAAATTCCTCTGGTAGTTGAACTGATTGACGAGGCCCTGATGAATAACAGCGAGGCTCAAAAAATAAAAGCTGTAAAAGACAAGGTAAATTCCTTAATGAAGAATTACGAATTGTTTGGGTGGTAAACGAGGCGTAAATTTTATCATCTTCCCCAAAAGTCATTGACCATATTTGTATGGCATTTGCTATCTAAATTACTTTATAGCCAACTTGTAATTTTATTACTCAGAGTTGCGATATGCTTATAAGTGGTAACTACTGACATTGTGGGCTAAAATAAGCTGTTTATATTGAATTGGTCTGTAAATCAAAGGTATATCATAAATGGTTAATTTGTAACTTTATAAGGTATAAACAAATAAAATTAAACAAAATGAGTACAGGATTTAAAAATGCAGGGGAAGCACCTGAAGAGCTAAGTACATACGAAATTGTAAGGGAAGCGATTTTAAACAAACAACCAATACACGCATTTTATGATGGATACGAAAGGTATATGTGTCCTCATGTGATAGGAACTAAGAAAGGTGTACAACAATGCTTATTCTATCAATATGCTGGTCAATCTAAAAGCGGCAATCCAGTCGGTTGGAAGTGTGTGATAATTTCAGGGCTTCAAAATATCAGAGCTTTTGCCGGAGATTGGCACACAGATACTAATCACAGCAAACAACAAACTTGTGTTGATAGTATTGACGTAGAAGTTGAATATTAGTATTAGGCTATAACAGCTTTTGTCTTAACAAACTTGCCTTTGTTCCAATCTTGTAACATTTCGAGTACCTGTTCATCTGTCATTGTGTCGCCAAGTGAACTGATACACGATAATAAGCCAGAATTTGCTCCCAAATCCTCAAATGCTTTATATATTTCATTGAATATATCGTATTGTAAAGGAGTGTATATTGTCGTCATATTATTAGTATTTATAATACTATAAATATACTAAAAATATCAATATAATCAACTGTTTCAGGTTATTTTATTTCAACTATTTATTAACATTTTAAGAGTAATTTTTACCCTACCATAAAAAATATTTTAGTTTATAGTTGTCAACTGAATACTATTTATACTATCTTTGCACCGTGAAACTAAATATAAACATATCAAAACTTAGAACTGTAAAGCATTTCGCTACCGATAACAAGGTAACAACTGCATACATTTATAAACTAATGAGCGAAGGGAAAATAAAGCCAGTAGAGATTGACGGAGTTAAATTCGTTGACTTGTCTACTAATCCTACACTTCACGGCAAGTGATATATTTTTTAATATAATAGTTGATAGTTATAAACTATAAACAAATGACAAACATCAAAACACTATTCAAATTCAAATCGGTAATTGAATTACTGGATTATTTCAAAGATGAAAAAACCTGCATAGCTTTCTATGAGCAAATAAGGTGGAACGGTTCGCCCGTGTGTCCTCATTGCGGTAGCACTAAAACACCATACAGAACTAACAGGGGCTTTCGTTGCTCTGAAAAACTTTGCACTAAAAAGTTTACGGTTAAGGTCGGTACAATATTTGAGCAAAGCCATTTACCGCTCCGTACATGGTTTGCTGCTTTTTATTTAATTACGGCGCACAAAAAGGGGATTAGTTCCCTGCAATTAGGTCGAGATTTAAACATTTGCCAAAAGACAGCGTGGTTTTTATTGCATCGGATTAGAGAGACACTAAAGGCTGAAAGTCCTGTAATGCTAAGAAATAGTGTTGAGGTTGACGAAACCTATATCGGGGGCGTGGAAGGTAATAAACACGCTAATAAAAGGACTGCACCCCTTTATGAATCCACAACGGCGAAAGAGAGAAAAGATTTGAAGAAAGAAGGTGTTATAGATGAAATAAGGTGGGATAAGATAGCTGTATTAGGACTGGTGGAAAGGGATGGCAAAGTAGTTGCTAAACGCATACCCGATACTAAGGCCGCAACTATTATACCTATCATTGAGAAGCATGTAGAGAAAGGCTCTACTATGCTAACAGATGAGTTTTATGTTTACGGGCAACTGGAATTAAAAGGCTATTTCCATAAAAGCATACAGCATAACCTCAAGATATACGTGCAAGGTCAAACCCATACTAACACAATAGAAAATTTTTGGTCGGTGCTTAAAAGGGGCTTGTATGGCGTATATCATTATACATCCAAAAAGCACCTTGACAGGTATCTTGACGAATTTTGCGCCCGTTACAATAGCAGGGATTTAACTGGGGCGGAAAGATTTGAAAAATTCTTACATCAGGCTGAAAACAGGCTATCATGGAAGGAATTGGTAGCTTGATATAAATAACTTATCAATATAAGTTTTGTAATTTTTTCACATAAAAAATGTAAAATGCACGAAAATTATCGTACATTTGTATTGTCGCTTTTTAAATAAGTTAGCGGGTTGAGTCTGTTAAACTCGGTTTTAGGTAAGGGTTGCCGCCCTTATCTTACGGCTAATGAGACCGCCCTCAACCCCCGCTGGAATTGCGGTTAATTAGGGAATCGAACCCTAAGACTGGAGAGAGACAGTCGCCAGTCGCAGTTGGAACCGTGAAGCTCGCCAAACTGCAAAAATTAACCAATATTTTATAACCCTGCAACTCAAATTGCGGGGTTTTTGCTTTATTATTCAACATGTTCCAAGTATTCGGGTTTTAGATTATCTCCTTCAAACCATTCTGGCAGTCCCTGATAATATTTTGTTCCTTGTGAGTTCCCCGGTATAGTATGGGTTTTTATTAAATTTTCTTTCTTTAATGGTGTAACTTGACCAGAGAAACCAGTTATATCAGTTTTTTTTCCTGTTTTACTCACATAACTTTCCATTAACTGTCTCGTTGTTTTAGGTACATTACCGTCTCTCAGGTCTTCTAATACACTTTGCTTAACAGACATCTTTATATAGTTAGTCTTTAAGGGAGATGAACCACCTGCCGCCTGGGTTCCGTTCTGTATTGACAGAATATCGAGGCGTATTCTATTTATCGCAGCTTGGTGAGTTTCAATATCACCTTGAAGTAATTCAACCAGCCTTGCTTTCGTTTCTTCGCTTATGTTTATACTCATTGTATATTTAATAGAATACAAAACTACGAAATAAACACAACATGCACGAAACTATCTCGTGAAATAATTTTTTTAATTATTAACAACGCATAGTTTAAATCATTAAATATGCAGTATTAATAGGGGTTATAATGGTGTTTGTGTTGTATGCGTTGTGTCTCGTATTACTTCCACAATCGTGGTGTTGGTTGAAAACCCTTTTGCTGTAAGGACTTATATTTCCTATGGGAGGCTAATTACATGCAAAATATTTTTAAATTTGTATTATGAAAATGGTTAAAAAGCCCAAAAAAAACAATAAGTACGATACTACCCTTGCAGTAAAGGGGGATTTCGTAGATATACTTCGGGCAACAGCTTCCCACGCTAACAAAATGACCGCCAATAAAGTTAAGAAAAAGTCTAACAAAAGTAAGTAATAAGTTAACCATTTGTCTTTACTAACCAGTTTGTTAAGTTATTTTAGGCTATCATTCACTCCAATAAATTGATATTTTCAAAACACCTGTAATGATTAATAAATCAATTACTTATAACGGTTTACGCCCACAAAAGCAGTAGTTACCTTATAAGTGCCTGGTTTTTAATATGTACCTAAGAATGCAGATTTATATTTGCTATAAATAAACCGAAAAAACCGTGAAGCAATGTGAAGCAAAAATTGATAGGAAAAATTATGCATTACTTCCCTTTCACTACGGGGATCCTGTTCTTACCTTTAAACGCTACTATAAAAGCATCTTTAAAGCCTTCAGTGCGTAGCATGCTTTGCAATTTTACCGCATCCTCTATTGAGGTAAAATGCCCTGCAGTGTATTTATAAACAGCATTATACATATACATTTCTATATCGGGAGCATTTTTAAAAATTCCGGTATCCGTAGCCAATGGCTTGGGCGAACTTGCAATTTGTACTTTATAAATTACAGTGGTAGTATCTGCCATGCCCGTTAGCTTCGGTGTAGTATCAACACCCGGATTACCTGCAGAGTCGGGATGCATATCTTGCAAAGATGCTTTCATTTTCCCGGCATTATTGGGCGGAGTAATTTTCACAGGTTTGATGGGAGCTGTGTTGGTTACAGTATCTTCTATTGCTGGGGTAGAATCAGGTTGTGCAGGGATGAGTTTAAAATCGTTAGGATTAAATGCAACACCTTCTTTTTCGTCGATATATTGTTGGAGAGCGAGGAATATAGATTCTGCAACTTTAGTTTGCCCACGGTTGGATCCTATAAACGATTCTTCCTGCGGATTAGTGAGAAAACCCATTTCAGTAAGTAAGCTGGGCATAGCAGTTTTCCATAATACTAAAAAACCGGCTTGTTTTACGCCATTATCAGTCCTTCCATTGCCTATATATTCTTTTTGAATTTTAGAGGCTAAATCAAGGCTCTGGGTTAGGTATGCGTTTTGGTACATGGCAAACAAAATGTTGGCTTCATCGGAATTGGGGTCGAAGCCGCTATAGGTCTGCTTATAATCTTTTTCATAAAGGATAGATGAGTTTTCCCGTTTGGCAACTTCCAGGTTGCCTTCCGATTTATAAAGTCCCATAACATAAGTGGCAGATCCGTATTTGGTTTTATCGGGCGAGGCATTGCAGTGCACGCAGATAAAAAAATCGGCATGATTGCGGTTGGCAATAGCAGCGCGCTCATTCAGGGGAATAAACACATCAGTGGAACGGGTATAGATAACCTTTACATTGGGGTCGTTTTCCTCAATCAGGTGGCCGAGTTTAAGGGCAACAGAAAGGGCAACATCCTTTTCTTTATAACGTAAACCATGGCAACCGGGGTCCTTTCCCCCATGTCCGGCATCAATAACTACCACCCATTTTTTCGCATCATGCGGCGGTAAAGGCTTTGCAATAGCTGAAATTAACAAAGTTTCACAAAAAACGAAAGCTAGTAGGATGCGTTTAACAGGGTAATGTATACTTTTGTCAAGCATCCGGCAAAACTATTAATTCATTTTGCGCAATAATCTATTTCTCAAGCTTTTTATCCTCTTACTATTGTTAATAATGTGTATTAACAAGGGCGAAGCTGCTATTATTGCCCCCCATGATACCGCTAAGCACGATACAGCCAAAAAGGTTGTTGCGGCTAGACCTAAAGCAACCAAAAAAGCGCCTATTGATGATAAAGTGGTGTATCATGCCCGCGATTCCATTAGGTTAGATGCTGCAAACAAGAAGGTTTATTTATATGGCGACGCATCAGTGAAATACCAAGACCTGGAATTGAAAGCTGCTTATATCGACCTTTCTATGGATAGCAACATAGCCAATGCGCATGGCGTGGAAAATAAAGACAGTGGCAAGGTAGTTGGCAAACCTGAATTTCACCAAGGGGCTGATGTGTTTTATGCAGATGTGATACGCTATAATTTTAAAAGTAAAAAAGGACGGATAAATGATATCCGCACCAAAGAAGGAGAAGGATATGTGTTTGGGAAAATTGTAAAGAAGGATTCTGACGGAGTATATTACATGAAGAATGGTACCTACACCACCTGCAGCGAGCCAGACCCCCATTTTTATATCATGGCTGTGAAACTAAAAGTTATTCCCCACGACCAGATAATTACAGGCCCTGCCTGGATGGTGATAGAGGGAGTGCCAACACCACTGGCTATTCCGTTCGGGTTCTTCCCAATGGAGCAGGGGCGGCATTCAGGCATACTTATTCCGGCGTATGGGGTATCGGCATCGCAGGGCTATTATTTACAGAATGGAGGATATTACCTGGGGCTTAGCGACCATATAGACGTGCAGTTGCGTGGAGATATTTATACATACGGAGGCTGGGCGCAACGCGATATTATAAATTATAACCAGCGATATCAGTATAACGGGAATATCACCTTCGGTTATGCATTGGTTAAACAATCGGTACAAGGTTCAACCGAATATTCAAAAGAAGGGAGCTGGAATCTTTCATGGATCAATCAACAAGACCCAAAGGCAAGACCCAACAGCACTTTTATGGCACAAGTAAATGCGGGTAGTACCAACTACTATACCAATACTTCGTATAATCCTACCACCTTTTTAACGAATACACTTCAATCGAATGTATCCTTTTCGCAAAATTTCCAGGGGACGCCATTTCATCTTACTGCCAGTGCTGACAATTCAGAGAATACCATTCAGCACACGGTAGTTCTCGATCTTCCCGTACTCACTTTTTCAGTAGACCGCATATACCCGGCCAAATGGTTTCAATCGGACAATGCAGTTGTTAATCCCAATAAATGGTATAACAATGTTTCATTTAACGTCACCACTTCTGCCAAAAACTCAATTTCTACAACAGATAGTTTGTTATTTAAGCCGCAAACCCTGAAACAGATGCAAAACGGAGTAACCACTACTATTCCCCTTTCGGGTAATTTCAGGATATTCCGTTATTTCACCGTTACTCCTTCATTTAATTTAACCTCTACCCAATATTTTCAAACCATTCGCAAAAATCTGCGTGATACCACTGTCGTAACAGATACCGTGCAGGGGTTCCAAATGTTCAATACCTATAATTTAAACGCAACATTAACTACCAATGTGTATAGCATGTACAGCCTGGGCATTCACAGGGCTATCACTATTCGCGATGTAATTTATCCGAGCATAGGCTTTACTTATCAACCCGATTTCAGTTCGGGCGCATATGATTATTTTCAAAATGTTCAGGATAGATATGGGAATACGCAACGCTATTCTATATTCCAGAATGGAATTTACGGGGGACCTTCGGCAGGCAAACAGGAAGCCATTAATCTTTCATTGGCCAATAATATTGAGATGAAAGTGCGGCAACACACCGATTCGGGTGTGGTTTACAAAAAAGTGAAACTGCTCGAAAGGCTTTCACTTTCTACCAGCTATAATACCGTGGCCGATAGTTTTAAATGGGGCGGCATTTCAGTAGGCGCCACTACTACACTATTTAAAAAACTGGCAGTTAATTATAATGGAACGATTGATCCTTACGAAATGAATGCCTATGGCGAAAATGTAAACCGATTGGTGTGGGACAATGGTCAGGTGGGTAGATTTGTAAATAACTCCCTCACCCTTTCTACAACGCTTACACCGGGTAGTTCGAAACAGCAGACAACACAGACGCAAGGACAGCAGAGTCAAACCGGGCAGACAAATAATAATAACAGCAATAATACTTCAACAGGAGTTCAATTTACGTCGCCCGACCAGTATTTCGATTACATCCAAAATAGGCCCGCTTACTATGCACCTCTCGAACTAAGTCAATGGTCGGTTACCATGAACTATAGTATTTCAAACACGGTGAATACCGGCATCAATTCATCTAATAGCAGCCTGCAAGGAATAACCGTCAACATGAGCGCCCAGGTAACCAAATACTGGTATGCCAGCATTTATACGGGTTACGATTTTGTGGGGCATCAATTTACGTCCACCTCTATCTCCGCTAAGAGAGACATGCACTGCTGGGAACTTATATTCAATACCATTCCATTTGGGTTCCACCAGGATTTTTCAGTAGAAGTGCATGTAAAATCTTCTGTATTGCAAGACCTTAAACTCACCCGTCAACGTAGTTGGGAAGATACCCAGCAATACCAATGATACCTTCCCCACATGCCGTCTTTTTGCTAATATTGCAATCATAATAAACTTGTAACAAATGAAAACATTTTTTGGTTCGATGCTCGGTTCTTTTTTGGGTGCTATTATAAGCCTTGTCATTGTATTCTTCATTATGGTTGGCATAGTTGCGGGCATTATGAAGTCTGTTAAAACGAAATCGGTGGAACGTATTAGCGATAACTCCGTATTGGAGCTTAAATTTAATTACAATATACTGGAGCGCACACCTGAATCTCCCTTCAATTTCGATTTTGACGACAATTCACCCTCACGCGAAGCAGCAGGGCTCAGCGATATTATTTCATCTATCCGCCATGCAGCAACCGACAGCAAGATTAAAGGCATATATCTTAATTTGGGTGACATACCTGCAGGTATGTCAACAGTAGAAGCTATCCGCAAGGAATTGAAGAATTTCAAAACCTCTTCAGGTAAATTTATCATCGCTTACGGAATAGGCTATACGCAAAAGTCCTATTACCTGGCTTCGGTGGCCGACAAGGTTTATTTATATCCCGAAGGCGAAATATTCCTCAAAGGGCTCTCCGTTCAATTAATGTTTTATAAAAATGCATTGGATAAGCTCGGCATTCAGATACAGGTATTCCGTCACGGAAGATTTAAAAGCTATGTAGAACCTTATATAATGGATAAAATGAGCCCTGATAATAAGCTGCAATTGCGTGGGTTAATTTCCTCCATCTGGGGCGATATGATTTCATCTATTGCCGATTCGAGACACTTAACAGTAGATGACTTGAACCTGATGGCAGACAGCCTGAGCATAAGTTCGGCTAATGAAGCACTAAGCCATAAACTGGTAGATAGCCTGCTGTATCCTGACCAGGTAAAAACCGAATTGAAAAGCCTTGCTAAAATGGAAATAAGCAAAAAAGATAATGAAATTAGTTTTGTGGGTATAGATGAATACAGGCGTAGTTTCAGCGATGCAAATTTCAGTACAAGAAAGATAGCTGTTATTTATGCAAATGGTGATATTATTCAAGGGCAGGGAGATGATGAAAGCATTGGGGCCAATCGTATTTCCAAAGCTATCAGCGACGCACGCCTCGATCCCGAAGTGAAGGCCATTGTGCTTCGTGTTAATTCTCCGGGTGGCGATGGGATTGCTTCCGACATTATATGGAGGGAAGTAGCGCTTGCTAAAAAAGATAAACCTGTAATTGTTTCTATGGGCGATTATGCCGCATCGGGGGGCTATTATATTGCATGTGCTGCTTCTGAAATTGTAGCAGAGCCAACTACTATAACCGGTTCCATTGGTGTTTTTGGTTTATTGCCCAACGCCAAAGGATTGCTGGAAGATAAACTCGGGATCACGACCGATACGGTGAGTACCAATACACACTCTGCAGCCCCTTCACTGGCGTATCCCTTGGAAACACGCGAAGCTGCGGTGTTGCAAAATGCCATAGAAGATTTTTACCATACTTTCCTGAGCCGTGTGGCTGAAGGCAGAAATATGAGCATTGCCAATGTTGATACTATAGGTCAAGGTAGGGTATGGAGTGGTGCACAAGCCATAAAAATTGGACTGGTGGATACGCTGGGTTCATTAAAAGTAGCCATAAACATTGCTGCCAGGAAAGCCAACCTGGGTACCGATTATGGTATTGAAGAATTGCCCCATCAATTGAATCCCCTGCATAAGCTGTTGAAGAATTTCACCAATACGAGTGCTGAATCTTTATTGAAAGGAAAATTGGGTGACTTCTTCAAGCCGGTAAGTGATATTAGCAAGTTACAAGACTTGAAAGGAGTGCAGGCCAGAATGCCTTATGAAATGACTATTCAATAAGGGAAATTGATTTGATGATGTGCAGATTTGATAATTTGATAATGAAATTCACCGTAATATTGTAATCATCAAATCACCAAATTATCAAATCACCAAATTAAATACGTATGAAACCACTTGTGGGAATATTAATGGGAAGCGCATCTGACTTGCCCCTGATGAAAGAAGCAGCTAAAGTGCTGGAAAGTTTTGAAGTGCCTTTTGAAATAAATGTGCTTTCAGCGCACCGTACACCTGATAAAGCATTGGAATATGCCCGTACCGGCAGAGAGCGTGGATTAAAAGTATTTATAGCCGGAGCAGGAGGCGCTGCACATCTTCCGGGTGTGGTAGCTGCTATGACCCCATTGCCGGTAATTGGCGTACCTGTTAAATCATCCAATTCCATTGAAGGACTTGATTCATTGCTCTCTATTGTGCAAATGCCGGGTGGTGTGCCAGTGGCTTGTGTTGCAGTAGATGGAGCTATGAATGCAGGAATATTGGCTGTGCAAATTATTGCCACAGGTGACCCTGAACTGCAAAAGAAAATGGTAGAATACAAAGAAAACCTGAAACAGAAAATTTATAAATCGGCAGAAGAAACACAAAAGCTGGATTTTAAATTTCAGGTGAAATAGGCGGCGAGTCTATGACCCTCATAGATCTCAGCCATACAATCAATCCTGATATTTCTGTTTTTCCCGGAACCGAGAAACCTGTTTTTGAGAGAAAGGAAATAGAAGGGTACCCGGAGGTAAAGATTACCATGTACACGCATACCGCTACTCATATGGATGCGCCTATACATATTATTAAAGGGGCAAGAACATTGGATGAGCTTCCAATGGATAAATTTATGGGCAAGGCTATGGTAATTAATTGCAAACACTTACGGGAAAATCAAATCACCAAAGAGTTTCTGTTGCCATACGAAGACAGGATTAAGAATGTAGAATTCATTTTATTCTATTCAGGTTGGGATGCTAAATGGAAGACTGATGCCTATTTCAAAGACTTTCCAACCTTGACATCCGAAGCTACAACTTGGCTCAGTGAATTCAAATTAAAAGGCATAGGGCTTGATTCTATTTCCTTAGACCCGGTTGTAGATATGAATCTACCAAATCATAAAATTGTATTGGCAAAAGAGATATTGATTATTGAAAACATGACTAACCTTGATAGCTTACCCAATAATGAATTCATGTTCCAATGTTTTCCCTTAAAAATAGAAAAGGCGGATGGTTCGCCTATTAGAGCAGTGGCGATGATAGGATAGATTGTATTCAGCTCGTCAAACGATTTCACCCATTGAAACACAAGGAAACTAAGTAAAACCCTATCTTTGTCTTACTGAGAGAGATTCACGATGAACGTTATACGCAGTTTTCTTCCCCGCTGGTCCATACTTCTGATAGATGTATTCTTCTGTTTCTGTTCCCTTACGCTGGCGTATCTGTTAAGGTTCAACTTTAACATTCCAGTTTCAGAGCGGGCAAGCTTTATATATGTGTTCCCTTTTGTTTTAATCTGCAGGGGGCTTAGCTTTTACATTACCGGAACCTATAGAAACATTATCCGCTACATGGGCTCGCGTGATGTAGTGCAAATGGTGCTGATACTTTCATTGGTAAGTGTGTTTTTTGCCATTTCGAATGTGGTATTTTATTTTACACCCGAGAAACGGTTCATTGTTCCTTATTCCATCATTATAATAGAATGTTTTTCATCCGCTTTTATACTCATTGCCATTCGGATGATTTATAAAGGTATCTACTCCGAAGCTACCAGTTCTTCCAAAAACAGGCAGAACATAATCATATATGGAGCTAATGATACAGGGCTTATTACCAAACGTGCCGCAGACCAGGATGCAGATGCTAATTATGAAGTAATTGCTTTTTTAGATGAGAATAGAAAAAACTGGGGCAAGCGGTTAGAGGGTGTTACCATTTATCCTCCTGCCCGGTTAAAGAAGTTGCTGGAGGATAATAATGTTGTTAATTTGATTCTTTCTACGCCTGATATATCATACGAGCGTAAAAATAAAATGATTGACATTTGCCTTGCTCATAATGCCAAGGTGTTAAGTGTGCCATCTATAAACCATTGGATAAATGGAGAGTTCAGTTTCAGGCAAATCAGGAATGTACACATTGAAGATTTATTGGGACGCGACCCTATTGTATTGGATAAGGACAAGATAGAAGCCCAGTTAAAAGATAAAACGATACTGATAACGGGCGCTGCCGGTTCGATAGGCAGTGAAATAGTGCGGCAAATTATTCCGTATAAACCGGCCAAACTTGTATTGGTTGACCAATCGGAATCAGCTATCTACGAGCTTCAACTGGAAATAAGTGAGATGAGTCCTTCGGTTCCATGTAAAGTTTACCTGGCAGATATATGCAACCAGAAACGGATGGAGGCTATTTTTGGCGATACGCATCCGCAAATAGTTTTTCATGCAGCAGCGTATAAGCATGTGCCGGTGATGGAAGAGAACCCGGTGGAAGCTGTGAATGTAAATGTAACAGGTACCCGCATATTGGCTAACCTTTCTGTTAAATATGGGGTAGGTACTTTTGTAATGGTATCTACCGATAAAGCTATTAACCCTACCGGGGTGATGGGCGCATCTAAACGGATTGCCGAAATATATGTACAGGCATTGAGTGCGAAAGAAAAAACCAGGTTCATTACAACCCGGTTCGGAAATGTGCTTGGTTCAAATGGTTCGGTTATACCGCGCTTTAAACAACAGATAGAAAAAGGAGGTCCGGTTACCATTACTCATCCGGAGATTACCCGTTTCTTTATGACCATACCCGAATCGTGCCAGTTGGTGTTGGAAGCAGGCGCTATAGGCAATGGGGGAGAGGTATTCGTTTTTGATATGGGGCAATCGGTAAAAGTGCTCGACCTTGCCAGGAAAATGATTCAACTCTCAGGGCTTGTTTTAGATAAGGACATCAAAATTATATATACCGGGTTGCGTCCGGGGGAAAAACTTTATGAAGAATTGCTGCATACTTCGGAAGATACGTTGCCTACCCATCATCCCTTGATTATGATAACTAAAGTAAGGGAATATGATCTTGGTACTATATCCACCTATATAGATGAGCTTGTGGAGCTTACAGCTTCAAAAGATGATATGAAAATCGTAAGCAAGATGAAGCAAATTGTACCCGAATATATCAGCAATAATTCTGTTTTTGAAGAGCTTGATAAGAAAATATCTGCACAAAAAACATAAATCAGTTCCATTTTTTTCTAGTTGTAGCGAATTTATTTCCCTCCTTCAAAAAATAACAATCGGGTTTTGTCACAATTTAGATTGTTTAATAGAAAAATAGTTCAAACATGGTAAGCCATTGAAGGTCATGCGTCACCGGGAAGGCTTGTATTTATTGGCATTTACAATAACATGGGCGGTCAACCCCAATAGTATAAACTACTATAAATATTTTTGAATTATCAACCGGTTTTTTCCCTTCGGATGAAAAAAAATATTTTTCCATTTTTCGTTCTGACTTATGAAATTATTCTTTATCATTGCCGAAGAATTCAATAATAAGGAAAATTCGTCGTCTCTGAAAAAGCCTGAATTTATTGGTATTCTCAAGTGGCATAAATGGAAACAAAAATCACATACAGATTATTTTTTGCGAGGATGAGAGATTTCTCATACCGTAATTCAAATGATTTGTTTTCCTTTGCAGCCCCAAAATTTAAGCAGTAAAAAAGTAACTTATAACAACGTAACATAGTACAGAACTATATATCCCCTCGTCTTCGCTAATGGAAAAATCACATCTTAAAATTTGGGAACACTGTTTAGACATTATTAAGGATAATGTTACCCCGCAAAGTTTTAAGACTTGGTTTGAACCCATCAAGTCCGTTAGGTTGGCCGATCAGGTACTTACCATACAAGTTCCCAGCCAGTTTGTATTCGAATATTTGGAAGAACATTATATCGGACTACTTAAAAAAGCCCTTAAAAGGGAGTTGGGTCCTGATTCGCGTTTAGAGTACAGTATTGTTATGGAAAACAATCGGAACTCGAAACCGTATAATATAAAGTCGCCCAGCACCAATAAGCAAGCTGCAAAATCGCAGCCCGTTACTATGCCAATAGATATTAATAAGAATCCTATACGTAACCCTTTCATCATTCCGGGGTTAAAGAAGATGGATATTGCTCCCCAACTCAATCCTGCATATTCATTTGAAAATTTTATCGAAGGCGATTGCAACCGCCTTGCACGTTCTGCCGGCTTTGCAGTAGCTCAAAAGCCGGGCGGCACTTCGTTTAATCCGCTTTTTATTTATGGTGGAGTGGGATTGGGAAAAACTCACCTTGCACACGCTATAGGTTTGGAAATTAAAAATACTTCTCCCAATAAAACTGTTCTCTATTTATCATCGGAAAAGTTTACTACCCAGTTTATTGATGCCACTAAGAACAACACCCAAAATGATTTCATCAACTTCTACCAAATGATTGATGCCTTGATTGTGGATGATGTTCAATTCCTGGCTAAGAAGGAAAAGACACAAGATGTATTCTTCCATATATTCAACCACCTCCATCAAAACGGCAAGCAATTGGTATTTACCTGCGACAAGCCACCGGTGGAAATTGAAGGCATGGAACAACGCTTATTATCCCGCTTTAAATGGGGATTATCAGCCGACCTGCAAATACCCGGACTGGAAACACGCATAGCCATATTGAAAAAGAAAATCTATATGGAAGGTCTTGACATATCGGATGATGTGGTAGAATACCTGGCATATAGCATCAATAGCAACGTACGTGAACTGGAGGGTGCGCTTATATCATTAGTTGCTCAATCGTCACTCAATAAAAAGTCTATTACATTGGAGCTTGCCAAGCAAATGATTGACAAGTTTGTGAAGAACACCGCCCGCGAAGTATCTATAGATTACATACAGAAAGTGGTATGCGATTATTTCGGTCTGCCTATCGATATGATTAAATCGAAGACCCGTAAACGTGAAGTAGTACAAGCCCGTCAAATTACCATGTACTTTGCAAAGAGCTTTACTAAATCGTCATTAGCGAATATTGGTATGCAATGCGGAGGCAAAGACCATGCTACTGTTCTCCATGCCTGCAAAACGGTTAATAACCTTATCGATACCGATAAGCGTTTCAAAGCTTATATCGTAGAACTGGAGAAGAAGATTACTCTTTCGAATTACCAGTAAGATTCAAGCGCAATAATATTATTTTATATCCTGCTGAATAGCGGGATTTTTTATTTTACCACGGAGACAAGGAGAACACAGAAAATAATTTACTCAGTGAAAACCTGTGCTATCTGTGTCTCTGTGGTTGGTATCTATGATTAGATCAGAGGAAGTGGCACAAGCCCACTATACAACCCCTACTTTGCGAAGTTTTTTATAACTTTACATCAGAAGAGACTAGGATGGAGTTAAACGCAGACATACATACACTCTATGAATCGGACTTTTATAAGATTCTTGATTTTAAATGCCGTTGTATAGATTGTAAAACCTCAAAACCCGAACACAGTGATAATTTTAGCATCAGCTTTGTGCGGAAAGGGAATTTTTATTTTAATACCTTCCGCCACTCGTTTGATTCATATACGGGCTGTATCTTGGTAACAAAGCCGGAGTATGAAAGAACGGTAACGCATGCACATAGTGTACCTGATGAATGCACTATTATTGAATTTAACTCCGACTTTTATAAAGAGCTACTGATACAGTATGAATCAATACTGTTTCTTTTTAATAACGACCTTCATTCAGCTTTAGTTAAAACAAGCCCTGAAACCGAGTTCTTGCATTACTGCCTGGTTAGTCAAATTTGTTCCAAGGAGGCTGTCAAACTTGAAATAGATCAATTGGTCCTTGAAATAATAGAAAAGGCATTTTCAGGTATAACAGACTATCAACCTGATAAAAGAATAGATGCGCGCTTAAAAACCGGACATCTTTTAACAATTGAAAAAGCAAAAAGCTACATAGCAGAGAATTTTAAAAATGACCTTTCTTTAAAAGAAGTCGCCGATTATTGCCATATTAGCCCTTTCCATTTTAGTCGCATATTTAAATTATTTACCGGCTACTCTCCCCATCAATTTTTGCTGATAACCCGCCTTAAGAATGCTGAATTATTGCTTAGGAACACATCTATGCAGTTTGGGCATATTGCATTTGATTCGGGTTTTAACAGTATTGAGCATTTTACAACTGCGTTTCGGCTCAATTATAAAATGCCTCCGGGTAAATATAAATCACTAAAAACGAGTTGCCCGAAAACTTAGCAAGATTCCTAAAGTTATAGCGCCTAGTGTGTTCTACTTTTGTCTTAATAAATTTAAAACAAAATGAAAGAACAACTCTTAACTCATCTCGAAAACTCCAGGAACTATATGCTGGAGGTAATGGAAAAAATGCCTGAATCAATGTATGACTTTAAACCTGTAAATACGGTTTGGAATTTTAAGGAATTGGCAAATCATATTGCTTATGGCATAACCTGGTGGCAGGATAATTACATCTTAAAAACCGAAACGGAATGGAACCCTCCGGCTATTGCTCATACAAAGGCAGAAACCATTAGCAGATTGGAAGATGCGTATGAATCGCTAAAAAAAGCAATGGGCTCGATTCCTATAACCGATGAAATAATGATAGGCTTTTTCTCAACATGTAATCACATCACCCATCACCGCGGACAAATGGTCTCATATCTCCGCTGCAATAATGTAACTGCACCCGAGTACAACTTTTAATTCCCCCCTTTTTGAATTTAACAAAACAGTATTAACTCTCACCTAATTTTAAACTAAAATGGCAGTATATCTTATTAACAGCTACGATATTGTAGACATAGAAGCATTTAAAGCTTATGGTCCAAAAGTGTTTCCTATTCTCATGAAATATGGAGCCGAAGTGCTGGCTTCAGATGTGGAAGGAGTAGCAATTGAGGGGAATCCCAAAAGAATGAATGCAATCATACGCTTTCCATCTGAAAAGGACGTATGGGATTGTTACAACGACATAGAATATCAAAAATATGTAAGGAAACTTAGAATAGATTCGACAAAAAATACGACTATGGTCATGGTCAAACAATTTGAAATACTTGCTAAGTAAGGCCCGGCACATTTAGGGTATTTGTTGTTGTTTTCCTTTTCCGGATTTCCAACTATGCTGAACTTATTTCAGGATATCAATTCTTTTTTTTTATTTTGTATGGTTTTTAAGAAACATCAAAATAAAACATCAAATGGAAAACCCAACCGAAACGACAGATGAAACTGCTAATAATGGAAAAAAAAGGCATGGATGTGTAACTGCATGGCTGATTTTTATGATTATTGGAAATTCATTGGCTGCGCTTATATATTTGTTTGACGGAGATTTTATCAATAAGAGTTTACCAAGACCTATTTCAACTACCACTTTAATTTTATTAACCATAATAGGTATCGCAAATGTGATGTTTGCTATTTTGCTTCTTCGATGGAATAAATCAGGATTCTGGGGGTTTGTAATGTCAGCCATTGCCGCATTAATTGTCAATCTTAGGGTAGGCTTAGGTATTGGACAATGCTTACTAGGATTAGCAGGTATTGGAATTCTATACGCAGTTTTACAGATAAAGCAAGATGATATTTCTGCTTGGGATAATTTAGAATAGAGAAGTATCTGTATATTTTTTATCGTGCCACTGGGCCCTGATTAGCGGTATTAGGCCCTGAAACGGGTCCGTATGATTTGTTCCTTGCGTAAGGGATAGAGGCGGAACCCCACAGTCCGCCCAGGCGGACGAGGAGTTTGAGCCGATAGCCCGACGGCTTGGTTATCAGCCGGCACGCCTAAATAAACCCATAAAGCTGACATTTTGTCCCTTTACACCCCCTTTCGGCACATTTTGGCACAATAGTTGATAAGTGTATTATAGAAATAAATAATAAACCGAAAACTAATACTCATTATGAGCAAAATCATTGGAATAGACTTAGGAACAACCAACTCCTGTGTGGCAGTAATGGAAGGCAGCGAGCCAACCGTAATAGCTAACAGCGAGGGCAGGCGCACTACCCCTTCTATTGTTGCCTTTGTAGAAAATGGCGAACGTAAAGTAGGCGACCCTGCTAAAAGACAGGCGATAACCAACGCCAAAAAGACCGTGGGCTCTATCAAGCGTTTCATGGGTCATAACTTTAACGAAGTGACCGAAGAAGCGAAGAGAGTACCCTATACTGTGGTGAATGAAAATAACACTCCCCGTGTACAAATTGACGACCGTAAATTCTCTCCCCAGGAAATATCGGCCATGATTCTTCAAAAAATGAAGAAGACTGCTGAAGATTACCTGGGACATGAAGTTACCGAAGCCGTTATTACCGTTCCGGCATACTTTAACGACGCACAACGCCAGGCTACTAAAGAAGCAGGCGAAATTGCAGGCTTGAAAGTTCGTCGTATCATCAACGAACCTACAGCTGCTGCATTGGCTTATGGCCTCGACAAGAAACATAAAAACATGAAAATAGCGGTGTTCGACTTAGGTGGCGGAACATTCGATGTATCTATATTGGAATTGGGCGAAGGCGTGTTTGAAGTAAAATCAACCAACGGTAATACCCATTTAGGTGGCGATGACTTCGACCAAAAAATAGTAGATTGGCTGGCTGATGAATTCAAGAAAGATGAAGGCCTGGACCTCCGCAAAGATCCTATGGCGCTGCAACGTTTGAAAGAAGCTGCTGAAAAGGCCAAGATTGAACTTTCCAGTTCTACCTCTACCGAAATCAACCTGCCCTATATTATGCCGGTTGACGGTATGCCAAAGCACTTGGTAAAAACCTTATCAAGGGCTAAGTTTGAACAACTGTGCGACAGCCTTATACAAGGTTGCTTACCTCCTTGCGAAAAAGCAATGAAGGATGCAGGCCTTAAGAACAGCGACATCGACGAAGTGATTTTAGTAGGTGGTTCTACCCGTACCCCTGCCATACAAGCTATTGTAGAAAAATTCTTTGGCAAGGTGCCTAGCAAAGGTGTAAACCCTGACGAAGCTGTAGCCGTAGGCGCTGCCATACAAGGCGCTGTGCTGACAGGTGAAATTAAAGATGTGTTACTGCTCGACGTAACTCCGCTCTCTTTGGGTATCGAAACCCTTGGAGGCGTATTTACCAGGTTAATAGAATCGAACACTACCATACCTTCCAAGAAATCGGAAACATTCTCTACCGCTGCCGACAATCAACCTTCGGTTGAAATACATGTGCTGCAAGGCGAACGCCCGATGGCGAAAGATAACCGTACCATTGGCCGCTTTGTATTAGATGGTCTCCCACCAGCTATGCGTGGCACACCTCAAATTGAAGTAACCTTCGATATTGATGCCAACGGTATACTGAATGTATCGGCTAAGGATAAAGCAACCGGCAAAGCACAACACATACGCATTGAAGCAAGCTCTGGATTGAGCGAAGCTGAAATAAAGAAGATGAAGGAAGAAGCTGCTGCCAATGCTGAAAGCGATAAGAAGGCTAAAGAAGAAACAGACAAGGTGAATGCTGCCGATGGACTTATCTTCCAAAGCGAAAAGCAATTGAAAGAATATGGCGACAAATTATCGCAAGATAAGAAAGAAGCTATACTGAAAGCCTTGAGCGACTTGAAAGATGCACATAAGGAAAAGGATCTTGCTAAGATAGATGCTACCATGGCTGTACTTAACACCGCATGGCAAAATGCCTCGGAAGAAATGTACAAAGCCGCACAAGAATCGGCCAAAGGCGGACCTTCGGGCCCCGGAGGCGAAGGACAAGCACATGCCGATGGCGGACAACCCGGTGGTGAAAATACACAACCCGGAAACGATAAAGAAGTAACCGATGTGGACTTTGAAGAAGTAAAAGACGATAAAAAGTAAGAAGATAATATGGAACTAAATAAGCAAGAAAAAGCGATATTAGATTTTTTATATAAAAATCGCTCTTCGGAGCAATATCTGTTCATTAATAGTGTCATTGATTCGACTAATTTGAGTGAAGGTAGATTAGCTATTGAGAAATTTATCGGCTTGAACTATATGGAGGTTTCTGACCTCAACTTCCGTAAATTAGGGATGGATCCATATAATAATACAGACCGCTTTATCCCTACCGTAAAGAATCAAAGTATGAATATTGATACTAATCCAATGATTAGTGCAAGAATCACGCAAAAAGGCATTACGTATTTTGAATCAATGAAATGAAAGGACTCTTTTATTTAACAAAAGCTCCGCGAATGCGGGGCTTTTTTATTTATATGTTCCTATGCAATATAGTATCTTATAATAAAATTATTTTCATACTTTTGTTGGAAAACTATGATCTTTAGATATTAAAATTCAAGGAAATAAACGGTGAAAAATCCCTTTTCTTAAATTTTACTTTACACTCAAAATAAATCTATTATGAGGCACATTTTATTATTATTAATGACCTGCACTATTTCTTGTGTAGCACAGAGTTCTGATAGTCCTGAAGACTATGCAAAAGAATGTAGCAATACCTACTATACACTGTGTGACAAAAAAATTGAAATTTACCCACTAATAGAAAACTTAAAGCATTATCCAAACGGACGTACGATGGGGAAATTAACGACGGTGGCGGAACGGGATAGTTTAGATGAACTTACGAAAGAAGATAGTACATTGACAAAAAGTTATCTTACTTTATGCAACAATATGTACAGGTATTGGAACAACTGTTCTCCACATAACAAAAATGTATTTGACGTAACCTGTGCAAATTTTTTTGATACAGCAGCGCACCATTACGCCTATGCGGGAAGACTAACAGGCAACTCTTATTACCTCCCATTTCCGAACCCTAATAAAGAAGGCAGGTTGCTAATAAATCCTCGTACCCGCTAAGCTGTCCTTAGTGGATATTGTATTTCCTTTGCCACGACCTTCAGGTCGTGGATAAATAAACCACAAAATTTTGGCTTTAGCCAAACGGGGTTATTTTGTAGGGAATGGTTTCAAACCATTCCCTACTATCACACATACTCCATTGTTGTACGGAACGGTTTCAAACCGTTCCTGACGGAAATACTGTTAGGGTTGCCCTTACAGGGCATTACATTTTTGGGTTATTGGTCTTTTACCAAGCCCGCCCAGGCGGGTTCCTAACGGGACATTCAGTTGCAATAAATATTCGGTCAAGATTTTATGTCCAGTATGGACAAACGTTTGGTAGAAAAATAAAATTAATCGAATCTTTTTGTCCCGATAGGGACAACCCTCGACTTTTACTAAAAGGGCTAAGGCTATTTCTTCTTTTTGGTTTTGTAGATGCTTTTAGGCTCTCTTGCAATTGCATGGGTAGTCCTAATTTGATAAGGAACGGCAACATGTTTTCTCTTATCCCTTTCTTTTATCCGGATGCTGTCAATATCAAATTTTACTTGCAGGCGCATCCAGGTCATAGCGTCGATATCCAGCGCTTTTTCCAGTTTAAGTGCAAGTGCGGCAGTAAGATTTCTTTTTCCGTGAAGTATCTCATTCAATACCGTAGGTGCAATATGCATAGTATCGGCTAACTCCTTTTGAGATATACCCCTGTATTCAATTTCATCCTGTAAAAGAGTTCCAGGATGAAACGCCTGACCGGGAATCATATCAGGTGTAATTTTATATGTTTTCTTATATTTATTCATAATGCTTCGATATTTTTAGAATCACTATTGTGGTAGGTTTAATAAAGTCAAATTCAACCCTAAACTGGTCATTAATTCTTGCTGACCAATGGTTTTCATATTTTTCAATATTCAATCCCCGGAACTTTGAAAGCATATTAATATTATCTGCTTGCGTCATATAGGTAATTACCTTTCTGTACCGTTCCAAGATAATCTCAGAAAATGGCTGCTTACCTGAATACAGGCAGAAATAATAATCGTTAAGTGCCTTCGTATTGAACTCTACTTTCATCATCCCAAACACAAAGATATTAAAATTCACTAAAACAGTGAAGTATTGAATTCTCATTCTTTATTTGAATATACCAGTCATTGACTATTAGAAAGCTTCCTATTCTATGGCCTATTTTTGCAGTATGAAAAGCGCCTTGTTTTTATACGGTTTAAATTGTAAAATTCAGTTGTTTGTACTGTGCTTTTTTTACGTTTTATATTATTTAAATATAGATTTCTGTATAACATACTCACTACCAAGCAGTGTTAGTAACCGAAATCATAGTTATTTTATAATATTCTATATTATTTCCATATTATTTTCTATAGTTATCCATAGTTATTTTTCAGCCCCACCTGAATGGAGAAAACCTAATAATTTCATACCTTTGTATAAAGAAAAGTAAAATGAGCGTTGTAGTGGTAAAAATGAAAAACGAACAAAACACTTCCTTGCTGAAGAAGTTCATCGGTATTTTAAATGAAAAAGCCGAAGTAATTAGCGATGAGGAGTATCGAGATTCGATGTTTGCTAAGTTATTGGAGGAAGGAAGAAAGTCAAAGTTGTTGTCTTCTGCGCAAGCAAAAAAAGAATTAAAGAAGCGTGGAATTAACGTTTAGGAATTCCTTTTTACGCGACTTTGACCAAATCGACAGTAGAGCTCCCGGTCGTGAAATTGAAAAGCTAATCCATAAAATCTCACAAGCTAGTACAGTTTCATCTATACCCCGGATGAAGCAACTCAAGCACACCAGGCAATTTCAGTATAAAATAGAACTAAAAGTTCAAACAAAAGTGTATTGGATACTTTGCGATGTCTATGCTAATAGGATAGAATTTATCCGAATCAAATCAGAAACTTGGTGCAAAGCTAATTTATAGATTTACCCATTCTGCGCCTTATTTCTCAGGTAATGGTCCATGATAACCAAAGCTGCCATAGCATCTACAATAGGTACGGCGCGGGGTAATACACAAGGATCGTGGCGACCTTCTACTTTTAATTTGGTAGCTTTCCCCGAACGGGTAACAGTATCTTGTTCCAGCGCAATGCTTGCTACCGGCTTAAATGCCACCCTAAAATAAATATCCTGTCCGGTGCTTATACCACCTAACGTACCTCCGGAGTTATTGGTTTTAGTAATTATTTGAGATTGCTTCGTACGTCGCAATGACGAAGCTATGAATGCATCGTTATGTTGGCTGCCAAACATAGCAGAACCTTCAAACCCCGAACCAATATCAAAACCTTTTACAGCGTTAATACTTAACATGGCTTTACCCAAATCAGCAGGGAGTTTATCAAATACAGGCTCTCCTAATCCTACAGGTACATTGCGAATTAATCCGCGTATAATCCCACCAACTGAATCGCCCTCTTTTCGCACCTGCTCAATTAATTTCAACATCTTATCTGAAGCCGCTTTATCAGGGCATCTTACGAGACTGGCATCAATAGCTTTGGTAGTAACCTTGTCCATGGCAATATCGGATTGTATAGTTCCGACCTGTATTACATGACTTACAAATTGCATTCCACATTTTTCTGCTAAATATTTTTTGGCAATAGCTCCGGCTGCAACTCTTGCCAATGTTTCTCTTGCACTAGCACGACCACTGCCTCTCCAATCACGTATGCCATATTTCAGTTCATACGTATAATCGGCATGCGAAGGGCGGTAGAGGTCTTTTAGTTTTTCATAGTCGCTGGGCTTGGCATCTTTATTATATGCCATCAGCATAATGGGTGTACCGGTAGTTTTTCCATTAAACACTCCCGAAAGAATATGAACGGTATCGGCTTCATTGCGGGCGGTGGTAATCTTGCTTTGTCCGGGTTTGCGACGGTCTAAATCGGGCTGAATATCTTTTTCGGAAAGTACTAATCCTGGAGGGCAACCATCCACAATAACACCAATAGCGTCTCCATGCGATTCGCCGAAAGTAGTAATGCGAAAAAGTTGTCCGAATGAATTGCCCGGCATATGGTGTGTATGGATTGGTAAAGTTATAAAGTTTATTTGCTTCGCGATGTTTGCTTGTAGTGGCTTTCCATTTTCTTTAGTAAATCAGCCTCGGTAAGCATTCCCGGGGCAATATTTTTCTCTCCTTTCATCGTCACATAAGCAATGCAACTACCCAGGGTAGGGAATGTAAATCGGGTAATTTCTCCCTTTTTACCCATCCCTATTACAACTAGTTTTTCGTCTTCCTCCCTTTGTTTCAGCAGTGCGCCTAATACCAGCACATCTTCCTGGTCATCTACAAAAGTGGCTATTTTAATGATGGCAGGTTTAAGCAGGCGCATTTCATCAAGAGTATCTAACAAATCATATAGTTCGGGTGTTTCCTGGTGTTCGTGGTAAGATAAAATCAGGTGCCTTTTATCTTTTGCACTTAACTCTTTCAGCACCGGATTATGATATGATATATCCACATACGTAAACCCCGATGAAAAAGCCGCATGTAGAATTTGTCTTTGTTTAGCCGGTGTCCCGGTGAATAATCCGCCTTCTTTTTTATGCCGCAAGGTGAATATCGAGGGCACCTTTACCACGCCTTTTAGTATGGGTAAATCGTCCATGTTGAACTCCCGAATCGAATCGGCACGTAATTCCACCATGATAGCAGATTTCTGTGCTTTCTCCAGGTTCTGCACAAAAGTTGTCAGGTTTTCTCCCTGCACAACGGTACATATTTCGAACTCTCTTGTCATATTTGTAATGCATCTCTCATAGCCTGTTCCGGGGCTTTCAGCCCGGTATATAATTCAAATTGCAACATACCTTGCTGCAATAACATTTCAAGTCCATCTATAATAATAGCACTTTTCTGTTTAGCTAAATTAAGCAATTGTGTGTTTCCTTTTTTATAGTTCACGTCAAATACTATATGTTTATCAGTGATCCCTGCACCAGAGAGAGGTGTATTATTATCTTCCCTTCCGATCGGTGTAGTATTAATGATGATATCTGCATCATAAGCTTCTTCGCGCTTCTCCCAGGGATGTTCTTCCCCACCAAATTTATTTGCAATAGCAGAGGCTGTTTGCCTATTCCTGCTGTAAATTTTTATTTCACAACCCTCTTTTGAAAGCCCATAGCAGATAGCTCGCGCCGTTCCACCGGAGCCCAATACAGCTATTTTTTTGTTTTTGAGCGAAGTAATTTTTTTCAATGTATTCACTGCACCCAGCCAATCGGTATTATACCCTTTTAACTTACCATCTATATTTATGGCTGTATTAACAGCCCCAATATTTTGCGCGGTTTCATCTATACTGTCAAGGTATTTCATTATAGCTTCTTTGTGAGGAATGGTTACAGCAAATGCCGCAATATTGGGTTCGCGTAAATCATGTTGCATGGCATTAGATAGTTCCTCTGGTTTAATTTGCAGGGGAAGAAAAATATATTGCGAATCAATCCCCAAGGCTTTGTACGCTGCATTGTGCATACCAGGTGACAGCGAATGCGAAACCTTGTCTTTAATTACCAGACAGGTTTTTAAATTACCCCCGTTTAGTATTTTTATTATTGATTCAGTAATTTCCTCAGGGCTGGAATTATCTGTTTCTATTATTGCATCGGCATATTTTTCATATAATGATTGCCTTTGAAAGTAAAGTTGTTTTGCTTTTTCAATATCATTAAATAATGGGCGTGTAGTCTCCTCTTTTATGCGACTGGCAATGGTTTCGAAAGATGCCGATAGAAAAATGACCGTGCCGTTTTCTTTTAACGATTCTATATTTTCAGAATGGACAATAGCTCCGCCTCCACAAGAAATAATGCAATTGCTCTGCAGGGAAAGATTATGCAGAACTTCTTTTTCCAACTCCCTGAAATATGTTTCTCCTTTTTTTTCGAATATTTCGTTTACACTGTTAAGTTCGGAACGCTTAATAATTTCATCGTCAGTTTCTATTAGCGGTAATTGGAATGATTCTGCTAAAAGCCTACCAACAGTGCTTTTCCCTGCACCCATAAAACCTATAAGAACAATGCGAGTGTTCTTTTCTACATCTACTTTTACCCCAATCTTTTTGAGCGTTTCCCAAAAATCAGGGAAAGATTTATTCACTACCTCCTGCGACTCTATTTGTAAATTATCTATTCGTGTACCCGCAACAGCAAATGCCATAGCCATACGGTGATCATTATATGTATTTATAAATGCGCCCTTTGGGTTTCCACCATGTATGGCTATTTGTTCTCCATCGGTGCTGCATTTAATACTCATTTTTGTTAATTCACTTTGCAATGCAGTGAGGCGTTTTGTTTCTTTCAGTTCCAGATTCTCGAGACCTTTCAGGATGGTTGTACCTTTGGAGAATGCAGCCACTACAGCTAATGTTTGCGCTACATCCTGCATATCTTTCATATCAATAGTAATAGCGTGCAGTTCTTTTGGCCCGGTGACCTCAATATAATTTTCACCCTTTATTACTGTACATCCCATTTTTTCGAGCAAATCAACAAACTTTATATCACCTTGAAGACTTGATGCATTAAGATTATTCACTCGTATGGTGCTTTGTGTAATGGCTGCTAACGTAAAAAAATAAGATGCAGATGAAGCGTCGCCTTCTATAGCATGATTGGCAGATAGGTGGGAGGTGCTATTTACAATATAGTTGTTCTTTCCTTTTTTTACCGATGCCCCAAAATGTTGCATGGTAGAAATTGTCATATCTATATAAGGAGCCGAGGCAATCTCTCCATTTGATACTATTTCCAACGGAGAATCGAGTATAGGCGCAATCATCAACAAGGCAGAAAGAAACTGGCTGCTTAATGTTGCATCAATTTCTACTTTTCTACCGGTAAGTTTTCCACCCTTGATTTTTAATGGTGCAAAACCATGTTTGCCTATATATTCAATATTGGCGCCTAATTGCAATAGTGCATCTACCAACCCTTTAATGGGTCTTTCATGCATTCTTGCTGAACCTTCCAATATAATTTCTCCGGGGACAAGGCAACAAAGAGCTGTGAGAAAGCGCATGGCAGTTCCGGCATCGCCTATGTTTATTGTGTCATGAAATTCTTTGAAGTTTCCATTATTCCCTGCAATGGTAATTTCATTTTTATCGCAGACTATATCTATTCCTAACTGTTGAAGTGATTGAATTAAATTTAAACTGTCATTTGAATTGGAACAGCCTGATAAAATACTTTTACCATTAGCTAATGAGGCAATAATAAGTGCCCTGTTTGTATAACTTTTGGATCCGGGGACAGTAATTGCTGCTTTGATAGGGTGAGTCAAAGGATAAATACGGGCTGTATTTTTTTGTCTGTTCACTTCAGGATGTAGTTCAATCCTTTATCTACAATACTTGCAGGCAAGTGCACATCTACTTTAACGTTGCCAATATCTTCCAGGAATACCCACTTTACTTGCTGCTTTACATTCTTTTTATCTAATAGTATTTTCTCTGCGATCGCCTTTTTATATTTTGAATTCACCGTGACCGGTAAACCAACTTTGCTGATTAAGGCCTCTAATTTTTTGAATTTCTTTTTCGGAAAATGCCCTGATAGTACCGACATTTTTGCTTCTGCAATCATCCC
>Ga0207016_1044_pt1 | contig 27925 bp, 37 predicted proteins | sample Alteio_BWMinCont_54_FD_153469 | JGI IMG/M metagenome (GOLD analysis project Ga0207016, IMG submission 153469) | Enriched cells from forest soil in Barre Woods Harvard Forest LTER site, Petersham, Massachusetts, United States -... | ecosystem: Environmental > Terrestrial > Soil > Temperate forest >...
AGGGTTTTTTAAAAAGCGAAAAAAGCGTAGCCTGGCATGGCTGACATCCAGTCGCACAAACGACTTTAAAAATAACTCATCTTGTTCCTGATACTACCCTTAAAACGCAAATTGCAGATGCACTGCAGCGTGCGCGTCAGGAAGCTACAGCTGGGGTTGCACCATAATTTTAAAAAAGACGTTTTTAAATAATTATTTTTATTGAGTTCAAATTTGCGAGATTAATGAGATGAGCAGAACGACACCAACAACGACGGATAGAGAAATTTCCGGATGGACAGTGATGGGAGATTTTCATCGCACATTAGTCAATGCAGGACCTATAGATAGACGCGTTAGCTATTACAATGACATCGAAAATTCAAGCATATTTTGCATTAGATTGACGCACAGTCCTAGAGGTTTTTTTAAATTAACAATTTATAGCATGCAAACCGAGACTGCTAGAAATTTAATGCGACAATCTTTTGATTTATTTATGAGAAGATTACCTGCGCAACAAAATTTTTCTGTGAGACGTTCTGGAGAGAGTCTTGTTTATGAATCGCCACAAATTTTCCAAGAGAATGATCCAATATTCAGCGAACCAGTCGGAGGCTTGTTTGGACCAGTTTTTATGTTGGAACCTAGTTCTGATGAAATTTGCCATGAAATCGTAGCATTAATCCATCAATATACAGTACCAGAAACTGCGCGTGTTGCGCGTGGAGTTGATAGTGCGCGTGCTGAAAGAGTAAGAGAACTGTTTCATGATTTCAATAATAGTGTGGTCGCAGCTGGTGATCGTTTTGGTGTAATCGCTGAACGCAATCAGCATGAAGCAACTGCAGTCGCGGATGAGCTTGGAGGATGGGAAATCGCTGATGATATGCCATCCGAAGCATTTTGCAGGCATTATCATAATAAAAACCCCAATGTAATATTAAGCAGAGCTTATTTTGGATATGAAAATGGACATTTTAAAATGACCGTTTACTGTTCTGAAAATAATATTGAAAGACTTCGATCAGCAATTACAATAGCGGGACTCCCATTTGAAAGAAATGGTTTTTTCTTCACTCCACGTTTAGAAGGCCCATGTGGAATATATTTCCTCTATTTTCGTAATACCACAGAAGCTACTTTTAAAAAATTGATGGAATGTGTTATCGCGCTGGACCCATCATTAAATTTTATTCATGCTGAAATTATTGAGTTAGTCAAAAAGTGTTATACATGCTTAAATGGCACGCAAAAAAACATCATAGAAGGCACTTACAATTATATTTTTTATGGTTTTTCTGAGCTTAATCCTGTTGATGCTATCAGAGCGTTAAAAGCAACTGCGAATGGAATGGTTTTGCCCGATGATATAAATTTTTTTCAAGAAAAAGATTTGTGGGAATATATAAAGCAATCACGCAGAATTTTAATTCATGATTACCCTCAAAATCGCGCCGAGTCATATTCGTATGTCGGTCAAGAAGTGGGGTATGCGATGTTTGAATTGGAACGAGCAAAAATTAAAACTGTTCACCCGGATCGTTCGATAGAATTAAAAAATGGTCGTATGATTTCAAAGCATTGCATCATTAGAAATTCTGACAGAGATGTTTTCATGATCGCAAAAGAAAAAATGGGTTTGCTCGGACTCACTGGAAGAGAGGATGATATTACACCGCCGGTGACCAAAGCAGCGGTTACTTATTACATCGATCAATTAGTTCAAGAGCAAATTTTATTAAGACAACAAGAAATTTCTGTGAAAAAAATTCAGGCGTTTTGTCGAGGTAGATTTATAGCGCGTGCATTACCATCTTCACAAAATGTCGACGATGCGGCAGCGGGCGAAAGGTTTTGTAATGCGAAAGCTTGAGACAGCGGTTGTTCGATCCGCGTCAGTGGTGCCTTGTGCCTTTCTTAAAACAAGGCGCAAGGCACGACTGACATGGCGACATTTCGTACCATCACGTTGCTGATAATTATATTCTATTATTTTCGACATTTATGTCATGCGGGGTGTGGGAAGCGGTTGAAATTATCGAAGGTCTTTTAAAAAATAATTCAGATGTGCAACCCGATATTATCCATGGCGATACACAAGCACAATCTACCGTTGTTTTTGCATTGGCCTATTTATTGGGATTTCGCTTAATGCCAAGAATTCGGAACTGGAAAGATTTAAAATTATTTCGTCCAAGCAAACAATCCACCTATAAAAATATTGATGCTTTATTCAATGACACTATCAACTGGGATTTAATTGAAAATCACTGGGAAGATATGATGCAAGTGGTTTTATCAATTAAAAAAGGAAAAATGAGCTCGTCAAAATTATTGCGCAAGCTGAGCACTTGCAGCAAAAAGAATCGGTTGTATCAAGCGTTCCAAGAATTAGGTTATATCATCCGCACATTATTTTTATTGGATTACATTTCTGATGTTGAATTGCGTGAAACTATTACAGCTCGAACCAATAAAGTCGAATCCTACAATGCATTCAGTGATTTTTGTTCATTTGGCAGTGAAATTTTGGTTGCAAGCAATGACGACAGGGAAATGGAAAAAGCTGTAAAATACAATGATATTTTAACAAATGCTGTGATGCTGCAAAACGTTTCCGATATGACAGAAATAATTGCGGAGCTTAAAGATGAAGGGCATGCGATTGCCAAAGATGATATGTCATACCTTTGTCCATACATGACTGAGCATTTAAAACGATTCGGAGATATTGTGATGGATTTTAACGGCATACCAAAAAGCGTTGAATCAAGCCGCAGAAAGGTGTTGTGGTGATTGTATAAAATTCACATGAGTTTTTATACTGATAAAATTTATAGGCTTGAGCTTAATGGCAATGGATTGATGGGGGGTGCAATTCTATGCACGTATCCTGACTTGCCCCGACAATGAACCTAGATTTGATCAGCCTTTTTACCACCCAGGGTTCGCCGACATATAGGGACGGAATGTTACATTTGCTTGCATTTTATATTTTAAATACAGCAGGTTAAAAATTCAGTATTTTTTTGTAAATTGAAAAACAACATTTTTCAAAAGCGTTGTAACAACATGATTACGAAGATACTTTTAAAAACAAAAGTAACATTCCGCCCCTATATGTCGGCGAACCCTATGTCGGCGAACCCATAATCCTTATACTCTGAAGTTATTTCACACATGGCGCTACTCTACTGGCGCAGGAATGTGATGTTCCTCACACAATTTTAACGACTCTTTTGTTATATTTTTCTTTTTCAAAATATCGATAATTTCTTCACGATGGCATTGTGGAATGTCAAATTTTATTAACTGAAAACGATCAGAACTCCTGTATTTTACATAGTCTTCAATACAAGGCCACTGACCATGAAATAAATAATATATGCAGGCGTATTTAAATTTAGTAAACACCCCCTCTTGCGCCTTAATTCTTTCATTGAGGCACTCTAAATTTCCTTCTTCTACAGAAATAAAATTTACCCCGTTGTTATTAATTTCTCTGTAGGCATACAAGGAAAAGTTTTCATCTGAAGATTTTTCGGTTGCAAAATATAAAGCTTTCATCGGATTTTTTGACCAATCCAATGCAGCTGTTTCAGTATCATAGTGTTGTGGTAATGATTCATCGTACCCAGTAATTTCTTCAGTTAACTCCCCCTTTTTTATAATTTTATTATCCAAAGAAGTTAAAGTAGTTGCACTGTTTAGTTCAAAATGAAAAACGGAATGGAATGCATCCTCACTCAACCATGAATCTGGTTTTTTTACATCATATATATGACGCGTTTTTTGATCAAATTTTTCAGGATTTTTTTTCACATGCAACGATAAAAAATAATTATAAATCAACTTGTATTTTGTTAGCTCAGTAATTCTAATCACATCGATTTGATCGACTGCTTTTTCCGACAGCCTAATCCACTTTACGTTGCTTCTATATTCATCGCTTTTGTTCCATTCATAGAAGTTGTTAGCTTTTGATGCATATAATTGTTCTCTTGCAGTCATTATCTCAGGTCTAAAAGCACTTGGTTGCAATAAAAAACTACTTTTTTTATGCCCCCTAAAAATAAACCCCAAGGATTTTAATTTGGAAATTTCATTTAAAAACTCATCCAAACATAGAAATGAATCGTGTTTATTTAATTCTATTTTTTTAATATTCGAAACCAAAATCATAACACCTCTTTCACCAAGTAAGAAAAATTATCTGGTTTTAAACCTTCCTGCTATCAGAGTTACTGTTATGCGCAATCAAACTCTGCCCCAATAACTCTCGCGTGGTGTTGAGCGGCAATCCCATCACCGAATAAAAGCACCCTTCTATTTTTGAAATAAATTGTCCAATATAACTTTGAATGCCATAACTGCCCGACTTATCTTTATAATCGCCCATGTCGAGATAATGGCGTATCTCTTCATCTGACATGTTTGCAAAAGTCACGATGGTGGTGTTCATCGCTACTTTTTGATAGTCAAAATACTTTACTCCAACGCTTGTTATAACCTGATGACTTCGACCAGAATAACTTTTTAACATATTAAATGCGTCTTGATAGTCTCGTGGTTTGCCTAAAATCATGTTATCCAATACCACTTCAGTATCTGCACACAGCACCGGCATGAGACTTAACTTTTCTTTTAGTATTTTTTTCCAGGACGCTTCCAATTTTTCATGGGTAATGCGTGTTGAATAGTTTTCTGGGGTTTCATTGGGCGCAATAATTTCAGGTGTATCCAAAAGTAATAATTCAAAATGAATACCCATTTGCGCGAGTAATTCTCTGCGTCTGGGGCTTTTTGATGCTAAATATATTTTCATTTAAGTGGACTCCATACGCAAAAGCTTATTTTTAATTTCATTGTCGTCGATTAATCCAGTGATTGATATTTTTTTCATTCTGCTTTTTTTACCTGATATTATTTTGATATGTGATTTTGGTATTTTTAAAAAATCAGACAAAAATAAGATCAGCGCATCGTTTGCTTTTCCATCAATAGGCTGTGAATTGACTTTAATTTTAATATGACCATTGTGCATACCCGATAATTCTGATTTTTTAGCGCCGGGTTGCAAATAAACATTCAATATAATTTCATTTTTTAACATAGTTATTTTCTAAAAAGCCAAAACAATAAACTGACAATGATGCTGATAATAATGCAGGTTGTGATTGGAAAATAAAAAGAAAAATCCTGTTTTTTTATAATGATGTCACCGGGTAAATTGCCAATATTGAGTTTTTTAAGCCATGGCCATGCAATGCCAACGATGACAAATAATATCCCAATAATAATGAATAATCGTTGTGCCATTCCCTATTCTTCTATTTTCATTGTTATGTTATTCGGCAATTATTAATTTGACATCAATATTGCCACGCGTTGCATTCGAGTATGGGCATACTTGATGCGCTTTTTCGACTAGAGAATTTGCAACTTCTTTCGATAAACCAGGTAATGATATTTTTAGTTCAACGCAAATACCAAAGCCAGTTGGGATTGTTCCGATACCAACAGAAGATTGAATCGAAATATCATTTGATACCGTTACTTTTTCTTTCCCAGCAACAAACTTGATTGCACCAATAAAACATGCGGCATAACCTGCTGCAAAAAGTTGCTCCGGGTTTGTGCCGTCACCACCTGCGCCACCCAGTTCTTTAGGTACTGATAATTTAACTTGCAAGTGACCGTCATCAGATTTTGCTATGCCATCTCGTCCGCCAGTGGCTTTTGCATGTGCTGTGTAAAGTGGTGTGATTGTTTGTGTCATTGTGATTCTCCTGTTTTCATAAAAACTATTACAATTTATTCCAAAAAATATAAATTCCCGTTATTAATAAAATTATTCCCATCATTACCACTGGCAAAGGAATTAGAATTGCTGCAATTAACCCGCCGATTGCTGCAGAAGACGATTCACCTAATACTAACAATGCTTGATTATTACCAAGTACTTGGCCTTGCTCTTGTGCCGAAACTTGATTAGATAGCCACGTGGTGCATGTTGGTAAAGCCATCACAGTTGGAATAACGGCTAAACCATATAAAATCCAAATCCATTTAAAATGATTTGGTATAACAATTGATATAACCAAGATTCCGCCAATAATTAATAACATGCTGAGCAACGTTACTGTTGAAAACCGTTTTGCTAATTTTTTTAGAAAAAACAAATTAGCAATCAAACACAATAACGAAACAAAAGAAATTAATAGTGAGTAGGTAAAAAGTGTTGGTTTCCAGGTATCAACCACAAACAACGGAACAACCCGATATAATCCTTGTACCGAAAAAAATATGAGAAAGTTTATAGAGTAGAATTTATATAGTTTTTTCTGGTGAAAAATAGATTTTACAGCAGCAATAGATCTCATTATTTTTATTGGTTCCGATTGAACCGGGATGTAATTATCTTGAAATACAAAATAAATCCATGCGGCTATCAGTAACACTAAAAAGCCAGTTGCATAAAATGGAATATCAAACCCAAGAAAATGACCGATACCACCACCCAATAGTGGCCCCACTACATAACCCAAACTACATGCTGAATAGACGTATCCGATTAAAACAGTTTTTTCCGTTGGATTTGTTACACGATCAGCAATAACCGATTGCGAAATAGCCATATTCGATTCACATAACCCTGTAAAAAAAGCGCTGAAAAATAACAAGCTTACTAAATTTAATTCGATGCTCAAAGCCATTCCCGCAAATCCAATTGCGCAAGCACATAAACTAATCAGCAATATTTTTTTTCGTCCATAATGATCTGAAAAATTTCCAATGATGGGTGATCCGATAAATTGACCCAGGGGGTACATTGCCAACAAAAGACCCGACAAACTTGCGCGCACCGATGTTGAGATATCAGCTGGTAAAAATAAAAAATGTTTATTCATCAGCATTGGAATAAACAAGGTGATTGTTAAGGCGTAACCTAAAAACCCAAGGAATACGACGGCATACAATGGTAGTAATTCACGAAATTTTGACATTAATATCCTCGTTTCATTAATCGATTGATAGAATCGCAACACCAAGCCCAATAATCCCCACCACCATTAAATGATCATAAAAGGGCATAGTTCCTGATCCGTGCAGAAATTCCTATTTTCAATTGGACGCATAATCAATCCATGACATTGACCGGAGTATTTGATATCTCCCTTGCGCCTGATCTTGACGGAAGGCGAGCTAGGAACATACAGTAATCCAATGTAAATGGTGTATCAGAGTGAGAGCACTATGCAAGAAACTTATGTCGTGACAGGTGCGTCTTCTGGTATTGGCTATGCCGTATGCCGCCATTTAGCCAAACAACAGAAGCAGGTGATTGCCATTGCGCGCCGGAAAGAGCAGCTTGAAGCTTTAAAAGCGAAGCATCCACATTATATTTCGATTGTCAGCGCAGATCTTGCAACGCCGCAGGGAAGAGCGCACGCTATTTTGTCAATGAATGGCGTGGCTCATATTTCAGGTCTAATCAATAATGCTGGAATCACGGGCCAGATCGATTATCTTGAAAATTTATCTTTAGAAAGTTGGCACCAGCAATGTGCCATCAATCTGGATGCACCCATGTTTTTAACACAGGCATTGATCCCTCGCTTGCAAAACGGTGGCCGCATCATCAATATGACCACGGGAACGACCCAATTTATCCTATCAGGAATTGGCGGATATGCGATCACAAAATCTGCGCTGAATACCTTTACAAAATATCTTAGTGAAGAACTCAAGGCTAAAAACATCCTGGTGACGGGCGCACATCCCGGCATTGTTGACACTCAACTTGCAGCGGGTGTGTTGGATCATCACAATCAGGATTTGGGGATTGCACAGGCTAACAAGCGATTAAAACAAGAGGGTCAATATATCGGTGTTGAGATCTCTGCAAAATTTTTATCGTGGTTGCTTTTAAATGCGGATGAGAGCCTTTACACTGGCGATATTATCGGTATTTATAATCAAAAATATCAGCCTCTTTGGCATGACAAGTTGATCCCATCTCCATACCCCAATCACATTAATCCACCGTGATTGACCCATTCATCACATTATAATTAAGTTGCTGCATAATCAGTCTCTGTCATAGCACGTTTTTTAAAATCGTAGGGTCACCGTGAGAACGCCCCGAAAAAACGGAATCTGATTTTTATTTCGCAAAAGAACCTACTATTTTGCCAATCAGAAGTGCCCCGAAACCGGGCTACAACTGCATAAGCGGCCTAATTTCGTCATAGAGCTTATTGACAAAACATCACACTCGCCGCATTTTCTTCAAAACGTTTACCTTCTTCGATATAACCTAACACCGTACCTTCATGTCGCCATCGACCCTGTCGCATTATTGATTGAAATGGCGCATTGCTCTTGGCAGCCTCTGTGGCAAACCCACGGCGCAAACTATGTGCGCTGAAATTATCTGCGTTTTCTAATTCACAATCATGTGTAATTTGTTTGATAATTAAATTGACCTGATTAGATTTAATAGCATGCGACAAAATATTTTCTGATTTTGAGATACCCCTAAAAATATAACCTTCGCTTAACCCTGAATATTCTTCCCACAACTTCAATGCGCGCACGGCACAAATAACATCATTACCATTTGGAATCGCAACAATCTCCCCTTCTCCACTTTGATCTGTTTTCGAGCGTGGAATAATAATCTCAATACCTTCTTTTGAAAACGACACATCTTCCCATTTGATTGCGATCAACTCAGATCGACGAAACGCACCAAAAAATCCCAACTGCAAAAGCGCGTTGTTGCGAATATCAATCAAACGAACCGAGTTACTCAAAACTGACGTGATCTTTTTCAAATCATCTAATGTCATCGCCGGTGATTTGTCCTTGGGTTTACCATGTACATTTTTAATACCAGAGATTGTCTTGCGAATGTAAGGGTGAGAAGTTGGATCGATAAATCCTTGCGTCAAATGCCACTGCTTGATGGCAGTGAGACGTCTATGCAAGGTGCGCGGATTTAAAAGAGATGCATGTTGATGCAAATAGTTTACGATTACATCAGGTGATGCCGGCAGTAACCCACCCCAATTGATAAAGTGGCGAACATCGGATTGATAAGCTTTGCGTGTGTTATTCGATGTTGCCGCATGAATATAATCTTGTTTCGTCAAGCCAGCAGCATTTTCGTCATTAAGTAATACTGGTAATTGCCCATCAATCGAGACCAAATCCATTTTAAAATCCCTATTAAAAAATCACACGTGAAAAAATACCACTAAAAATTAAAATCTGCAGTTTTCTTTAATTCAACAAATGATTTGCTCAGTGTAACGTTGTGGTGATCAATGATCTGCTGCGCCTTTAGTACTGAATTATCAATAGTGCTGTGCGCATCTTCAATAAGTAATACTTTGTAGCCGAGCGTGAATGCTCTTCGTGATGTGGTATCGATGCACATCTCTGTTCTCAAACCTGCAATCACAACACGCTCAACTTTTAGATTTTGAAGCTTTTGATGCAATGCTGTTTCATAAAATGAATCGCAAACCGTTTTTTGAATAACCTTTTCATGAGGAAGTGGTTTTACAGCAGAATGAATTTCCCATCCTGCACTGCCTTCAATAAAACCAGTTCTGGTTTTGCTGGTATGCTGAATAAAAATAACCGGCGTTTGAGAATCTCTTGCTTTTTGCAAAAGAGTTGCAATATTACGTAATATGCGATCAGCATCATGAACCATTGATCCATTATCAAATACAATCGAATTTTGTACATCGACAATCATCAGCGCTGTTTTCATGCTTTCAACTCCATATTTGACCTTCCAGTACACCAGTTTATTGCACTTAATCTCACATTACAATCGATAATCTTTCTTATCGATTACTAAATTTGTAAAATTAAATCTTTAATATTTTTCAATTTGTACGATATACTATGTGATATGTAATTCTTACGATAAAACAAGGAATGCTTACAATGGCAAGAACAGGGATCACTTATCACGATGTTGCTAACGCAATCGCAACCCTTCAAGGTCGTCAAAAAAACCCCACGATCGACACCATTAGAGAAGAATTGGGCACCGGCAGCAAAAGCACGATTGCGAAATTCATGCAGCAATACAAAAGCAAAAATGGGATTACGAACACCAATGAAATGGGCATCCCTAATGAACTGCAACAACTCATTCGTGGGTTGTGGGAAAAAATACAAAGTGATGCGGATACAAAGATAGAAAAACATCGATTAGAAGCTGATGGCGAAATTCTTGATGCAAAAAATGCCGCAACACAAACCGAGCTGCAAAATGCCGTGCTTCACTCTGATATTAAAACGCTATCTGAAAAATTGGGACATCAAACGCAAGTTTCAGAACAACTAAAAAACGCCATCAATCAATACGAGAATGAAAAAACAAAATTAGTTGAACGCATATCATCACTGGAATCTAATATCAGTGATCACAAAAATGAAAATGATCGCCTGCATACCTTACTTAAAAACACACAAAATAATTTAGTGCATTATCAACAAACAGTAGAGCAACAACGCCAGGAACAGGCATTATCGCTTGAAAAACAACGTACCGAATACGATATTAGGTTATCGCAGCTACAAAATCAGCTCAATGCAACACTACAGGAAAAATCAGAATATCAAACAAAATTTGAAAATATCTGTGAGTCACATCAAATATTAGCAACTAATTTTGAAGCTGAAAAGAATGGTGCGCAATTGCTGCAAAAAAATAGCGATATGTTATCTGCTGAAAATTCTCAGTTAAAAAATGCTATTGAGAAATATGAATTAACGCAGAATAAAATATTACTGGAATTAGAAAATAAAAATAATGAGAGCACACAGCTTCATATTCGATTAAAAACACTGGAAAATGACAACGTATCCATGAAAAATGCACTTGATAAACTTGAATATAAAATGCAAACATTAATTGATGAACACAATAAAACACTTCAGGAAAAATATTTTTTAGAAGCAAAATTAAACGCTAAAAAATCAACTGAAGAAATAAACAAATCAATATAACGAGTTAATAATTACATGAATTATACAATCAACTTTGAGCAACATCCGAAAGCAGACGACATACAAATATTATGTGATGGCATCTCAGAAAATGCAAAAATTAAAAAGGGGCACAAACCTGTGTCATTTTTTGCATTTTTTATTCGTGATGAAAATGGAAAAATTGTCGGGGGATGTAATGGTGATATTTTATATGGTCAATTGCATGTGGGACAATTGTGGGTAGATGAAAAAATACGTTATCAAGGGTATGGAACACAACTGATGATGCTTGCTGAAAAACATGCAAAAGAAACGGGTTCGCGTTTTATGAGCGTCAACACCATGAATTTTGAAGCTTTGGATTTTTACAAAAAACTCGGATTTTATGTTGAGTTTGAGCGTCATGGTTTTGATAAAGATTCTATTTTTTATTTTTTACGAAAAGATTTTTAAGTATCACAATACGGGCGATTGAAATGCATAAATCATTAGTGATTATCACAGGCGCAAGCTCCGGTATCGGCGCTGCCGTTGCTAAAATATTTTCAGAAGCAGGGTATGCAACTGCCTTGCTCGCGAGAAATAAAAATGTAATGGATGCTTTACATCTTGAAAATTCAATCTCAATTGAATGCGATGTGACAGATATTAATTCAGTTAATCATGCAATTAATATCGCACAAGAAAAATTTGGTGCTATTGATTGCCTTATTAATAATGCAGGATTTGCAAAAGGTGGTGAATTCACAGAAGTGTCACATGACGACAATCAAAAAATGATTGCTGTGAATTTAAACGGCGTTATCAATTGCATTGAAACTGTATTGCCCACAATGCAAAAAAATAAATCAGGTACGATCATTAACATTAGTTCTGTTGCTGATCGTAAATCTCGCCCTACTTTACCCGTTTATGCGGCAACAAAAGCAGCAGTCAAAAGTTTGTCAGAGTCACTGCGAACATCTAATGCAAAATACGGTATTCGGATTTGTAACGTTGCACCTGCAAAAATAAAAACACCGTTAATGATGTCATCCAATTTAGCAGATGATCAAATTATTCAAGTTCAAGATATGGCAAAAGTAATTTTATGGATATATGAACAGCCAAAAACAGTCTGTATACGCGACATTGTAATTGCACCCACTTATTACGAGGCGTAGCATGCAAAAAATACCTGATTTTCCTATGCCGATCACAACTGATCGATTAATCATTCGTCCTGCACAATCATCAGATGGAAAAATACTAAACGATGCGATTGTTGAATCTTATGACGACTTGCATCAGTTTATGGAATGGTGTGATCATCTCCCGTCATTAGAAGAATCCGAAAAATATGCAAAAGAAGCTGCGCAAAACTGGATAGATAAAAATAATGATGAGCCTTACTTGCAACTGGTTATTTTAGATAAAAACACCAGTGATTTTATTGGCGCTACCAGTTTTCATCACTATAACTGGTCAATTCCATCTGTTGAGACGGGATATTGGGTTCGCAAAAAATACAGTGGTCAAGGTTATATGCGTGAGGCGACAAATGCCATTACACAATATGCTTTCAAACAACTTAAAGTACACAGAATCGCACTCACATGCGACCCAGATAACATTAAAAGCAAAAATATTGCGGAAAAATTGGGTTATACATTAGAAGGTAGGCTCAAGAATCATCGTAGAAAACCTGATTCAAAAACATTAGGTGATACGTTGATTTATGCAAAATATAACTGTGGAAATCTCCCGTCTATCAATGCTACCTGGTGAACTATGACCATTCACTTTGAAAAAATGACAGAAGATCACATTCCGCTTTGGCAAAAGTAGATTACAGTCTCTTATATATTGGCACGCTTTTTATTGTATTTTTGTTCAATTATGTGATGCCATCCGAATTTTGGATTAATTTCACATTATTGGTCGTATTCTTATTTTTAATATTCGCACTTGGATTCTCATATTTCTTTAGAACATTATTTATTGAATTATTTGTGCTTGGATTTACGCATTTACTGGGAAAATATCAAAATTTTATTGCGTTTGATAGAATTATTATGACGCTGATTGGTGGAGCTATTGTTATTCTATCAACGCTATTTGTTTATTTTTTATATCCGAAACAAGCTGAAATCTCATATTAATTTTATTTGGATGCAGCTATGATACTTTTACCGTTTCTATTTGGATTAATTTTTTTCTTAACATTGACACTAAAATTATTGGGTGGTCATATTCCGTGGTGGCCAGTAATAATATGTGGTGCGTTATTTATTTTGCCGATTATTATATTTATCATTCTTGATGTTACATATCACAATAAGAATAAATAAATTGTGAGTATGCATCATGACTCCGGTAATAGCACGATTTTTATGATAAACTTTCGATATTTTAAAACATTACTCACCAGTCCCATGGAATATTTATGATGTATGGCACAGACAGCAATGGATACAACATCATTCACTCCCACTGCCGCTTAATCAAGCAAAATTGGGTGATCAATCAGAAAGAACGGATAGGGAATTACTTTCAAGACCAGCAAATAATTGTGCAGCATTATTTACACTGGACGAAAGACGACAAACTGATACTGCTCATCTGGAAACAGCTGCATCAAGCAATAAGTTTTAATTTAGGGGATTTTTAATATGAAAAAATGCGGCTTACATCAAACTTTCACGCACAAAAACAGTAGAGATTGCGTAGTATCAGAATTTCCAATCAAAGATCAGGAAATTAATTTTGCGATCGCAAAAATTACTGCTCGCTACCCTGAATCTGGTCTTGCATCCAATACGATTTGTAAAGAAATTGTATACATTCAAGAAGGTACTGGAAAAATCGTTGTCGATGATATTGAATACACGCTAAATATTGGCGATGTAATTTTAATATCACCTAATGAAAAATTTTACTGGGATGGTAATATGACGCTACATATTTCATGCACGCCTGCATTTACACCAGAACAACATATTCATATTCCATAAGAGAAATACGATGACAATCACTTATGACGAATTTTCAAAAGTAGATTTACGGTCAGGAATAATTATCAAGGCAGAAGTATTTCAGAAAGCGAAAAAACCTGCCTACAAAATATGGGCTGATTTTGGCGGTGAAATCGGCATTTTACAAACTTCTGCACAAGTCACACACAACTACACGCCTGAGTCTTTAATTGGAAAATCCATTGTTGGCTGTGTTAATTTAGGTGAAAAAAATATCGCGGGGTTTATTTCGCAATTTCTGTTGGTGGGTTTTTCCGATCAAAATGGAAATATTTGTCTGATCACCGTTGATGGAAATGTTCCTAACGGTCAAAAATTACATTGACCGTCAACATATAACTTCGACGCCATTTTTCCGGCTAACATTCAAAATAATATTTTTTCCAATAGGTAACATGCAACGTCGATCAACGTGTCCATATGGAAATTCTGTAATGGTTGGCGCTTTTATTTTTTGTGACCATTCAATGATGACATCAAATACATCTTCAACGAGCAAAATACAATCATGATAATCAAGTTGATAAGGTGTGCCCATCAGTGCAATCAAACATTCTAAATTGCCACCGATCAGTGGCGATCGCCAAAATAACGCATATCTTTATTTTTCACCTTATTTATATTTCAATGTTACGCACAACACCGCTTAAATTTATGACCACTTCTGCAAGGGCAAGCCTCATTGCGATTCACTTTTAACGTAACACCATCCACATAAAACCACTGACCATCAATTTTCTCAAATTGACTTTTTTCATAAATATGTTTTTTAATATCTCCATCGAGAAATCGCGCAAAGAACGTCACAGTGCCGAATTGTTGGGACGATACTGATGCATCAATCACGGTCAATCCAACCCAAGTCACTGAAGACGCCCAGTTTTTCGCAGAAATAGAATCATAATTTTCAGCGGCTTTTTTACACATGGTTTTTTGAATATAAGAAATATCGGCCATGGTGTAAGCAGTATAACGTGAGCGCATTAATTTTTCGGGTGTTTCTGCAGTTTTTTCACCAATAAGATAAGGTTCACAGCAGACTGAAAAATCTTGATTGGAATAGCAAGGACATTTATTCATAATTTAAAATCAAATCCTCTAACTTCCACAATGCCAAACTTTTATCTTGATATAATCCATCATTTTGCAAACAACCTTCGGTAATAACGGTTACGGGTTTTGAAAAATTAAAAGGTGACAACTCTAAATTAAGCGTTCGCCAATCACCCGTAACAATATCGCTATTTTCAGATCCATTAGTAAAAATGGTTGTTAACAAATACGTTGCACCGCTTTTTTTAAAATTGCGCATTGCTTTATAAATATCTTGAAATGAAAAATGCACAAAGCAATCGCGACAAATAATTAAATCCGTTTTTGGCAAAGCATCTACACAAATATCAGCAATCATAAATTGATATTTTGAGTTGATATATTGATTTTTTAAACATTCAATGTGCTTTGATACAATATCAACACCAATATATTGTTCAACAGGTAAGTCCACGCTACTCAGCCAATTAAAATCCCCACAAGGCGCATCTAAAATGGTGTTGATTTTAAAATCATGGATTAATTGAATCAGTTTCAATTTAAGATTTTTTGTTTCAATATCCGTCGATCCAACGCCTGAAACGGATTCATCTGATCCCCATAAGTTCATTTTTGTAATATGGTTAAATGTTTCTTGCATGGTAAACTGATTCCCATGCTCGCGTTGTTTTTCAAAGTAAAACGCATCAAATGAAACGGCTTTTCTTCTAACTAACTCATTCATAAAAATCCTCAAAAATAATATTTTTATATTCTGACAATTGCTTTTTATTGAATGTAATCGCATTTTGCATAAATTTATGCCAATGGTTGGGTGATACAAAATCATTACAAATTAATAACTCGTGCTCATCGCTCACCTGCTGCCAAGCAACCAAACGTGCCAATTCGGGATGGTTGAAATACAAATCAAATCGATATTCTAAAATACTTTTGAAATAGGAACAAAGGGTTAGGCGCTTTCATTATGGCGGATTCTACAGTGTAGTGCGACAAAGCAATGGCGATATCATGCGGATCCTAAAAATACAACATTATTTGATTTTATTGAAACAATCGATGACAAAGTATTGGATGATTCAATTGCCGCTTGTGAAGCAATGAGCACTTATCAAACGAGTGGTTTCTATCAAATACTCGAAAATAAATACAATGATTTGCGAAAATATACAACCCATTTATTCGAGCTTGAATTTAAAGGTGCAGCAGGCACAGAATCCATTTTAAAATCGATATGAAGAAATGATGAGTATCGCGAGTTGCTTAAGCCTGTTATCAAATGCTGTTCTGTTATGGAACACACCGCGTATTTATAGTATTGTCTCGGAACTCAGAAGCGCTGGAATTTCAGTTGACGATGATGATTTAAAAAAATATCGCCACTAATGTTTATGCATTTAATTGTGCATGGGACATATGATTTTAGGGCGCGTATAAATTAAATTATCAATATGTATTTTTTGAAATAGTGAGCCTCATGACAAATCAAACTGCCTACAAATCCGATAAAGCACGAGAAAAAGCACTTGCCTCTTATGAAAACATTCTTTCAGAGTGGCCAGTTGCATATGAAAATCGTTGCATCATGACAAGTTTTGGTGAAACAAATATCATGATCTCGGGTATTCCAAATGCAAAACCACTCCTGTTATTACATGGCGGTGGTGGAAATTCCACCATGTGGATGAGCATCATTGCTGGGCTTTCCATGCATTTCCAAGTATATGCAATTGACATAATTGGTGAAGCAAGTAAAAGCGCGGGTACAAGACCAACATATACCAGTGACGGACACGCTTGCTGGCTAAAAGAAGTGTGTGATGCGCTGGGTGTTAGTAATACTGCATTATGTGGCGCCTCACTTGGTGGAACCATTGCGCATCAATTTACATTGCACTTTCCGCAATATGTTTCTGAACTTATTCTTTTAGCGCCACCATCACTTTACAAAATGAATCCTGGCTTTTTATTTCGCGCAATTCTAGCGAGTGTCTGGCCATCGACATTTTTTGTGAAAAAATTTCTATACTATATGTCATCACGTGCACCGCAATTTTCTGAACCTCATATTCAGGCATTTTGCATTCAAGTTCAATCTTACAAACCCAATATGAATAAAATTCCAGTGATCACTGACGAAGATCTTGCTAAATTTCCCAATAAAACATTAGTAATTCTTGGCCAAGATGAGGTTCTCTATAATTCAAAAATCGTTGCTTCACGAATTCATAAGATTGCCCCCTTTATTACAGTCGCTATAATTCCTGGAGCAAAACATATGACTTCTATAGATCAGCCGGATGTAGTGAATGAAAAAATTATCCAATTTTTAAGTGTGTGAAAATTTTGAAGATGCGCTTAAGAATTGTTTTAATCAGTTTATACAGGATAAATGAACATGAGAGTTTTTATATTTATTGCAATGCTATTTTTATTTTCTAACGCCTTTGCTGGCGAAGATAAGTTGAATGCCATTTTTCAAACCGTTTCGCAAAAACTGCATCAATTAGAAGTAACGGATCATGTTGATATTGGACTATCCGCTATTGAGACTTATAACAATACGCAGATTAATTATCATGCTAACAAGCGTTTTCCAATGGACAGCACATCTAAATTAATGACTGTATCTGCTATTTTGAAAAAAAGTGAGGATAATCCAGCGTTTTTAAATCGGAGAATATTTTTTACAACAGAAGACGTTAAAAAATCGGGTTATGCACCTATCACCAGCAAACACATTAAAAGCGGCATGACTGTTGCTGAACTTTGTGCTGCTTCGCTTGAATATAGCGATAATTTCGCTGTGAACCAACTGATGAAAATATTGGGTGGGCCTGATAAAGTCACACAATTTGCGAGGTCCATTGGTGATAAAAAATATTTTCTGGTACGATGGGAACCTGAATTAAACTCTGCTATTCCACATGATAAACGTGATACGACAACACCATCTGCAATGGCAGATTCAGTCCAAAAATTAGTATTGGGTAATGCGTTAAATAATTATCAACGTAAACTGCTGCAAGATTGGTTGAAGCATTGCAAAACAGGTGACAACCGTATTCGCGCAGGCGTTCCACGTGGTTTTGTCGTTGCTGATAAAACAGGAACTGGTGGCTATGGCTCCATTGGTGATATCGGTGTTGTTTGGCGTACACACGGATTACCTATTGTGCTCGCAATATATGTCAGACAAAATGAAAAAAATGCGCGTTCATCAGATAAAGTGATTGCCCAAGCAACAAAAATTGTGATGAACGCAATGTCGACTCTCCTCTAAGGAAATATTATTTTATACGGTGTAATTTTCAGTGTTATTGGATTGTTGCGTGGTTGATTCTCTACCAACAAAATTCATCAATCTTGCCCAACACGAACCACTATTGATATTTCTATTTTGCAAGAGTGGCTCCTGTGTGTTCTCTAATCGCGAATTTTTTATGCACGTGTAAATAGAAGCCATTAAACAAATCAACGCGCCTAAAAAAATGACTCCACCTAATGTTTGTAAAACTATGCCTGTGACGGTAGAGGTCTCACAATTGCCAAAAAAGATTTGATTATTGATACTATTTTTTGTGGCATTGTGGCTGATAAACGGATATAAATTTTGATAGTTTTTAGTTTCACAAAAATTTAAGAGCAAGTTGCATGCAGTAGTTAAATAGGACGGATTATAATTTTGGAACTGATTCCAAAATATTTGGTTGGCATTGTCATAAATTTTAATACCGCATTCGCCTTCAGCTACACCAGTTTGAATACAAGTATTGGTGTAGGCAGAAAACTGTCCCTCCGATGTGCATTGAAAAGAAGGATTATCATTATTTGTTGAATTTCCGATCCAAACCATATTTGAACTGTGCGACAAAATCCGATTCAGCGCATACCCCAACATAAAGAACGATGCGCCCATCGTAGTCGCGATTACTGATCCTTTAATTAATTTATCTTGTTTCATAAACACCTCGTTTGTTTTAATTATTTCAGCCATTATTTTCAGGGCGAAATCAAACAAACGGCAGCGAAGATATATACTGACACGTAAAGAGAAATACGTGCAAAAGCACACAGCAGGCGAGCTATTCACATGACTATCTTCTTTCATCCGGACTATACCGTCGGCTTTGGCGTCTCACCAAATCTGCTGACCTTTTTCATTGCTGAAAAAGCGCTCGCGGGCTCTTTTATAATTACAAAATAAAAATACCGCCGGTGGGGAATTACACCCCGCCCTGAAGATAATTGCTGACAAATTAAACCTTACAATACGGTTTGTCAACACTGCGTCGTTTGCGCAAAAGATACTAAATGGAAGTGGCAATACGTCAGGGTAAACGCATCTTACTGCAAAAAACATCGCCGCTTCGGAGCCATTTCAACCGCCTGCGTTAGCCGGCGAACCAATTTTTTTAGCTGAATGTGTTTATTCTCCAACGTTACGTATCTATTTTTCAAGCGGATAGAAGCCTTGATATGTATTTCTGAAGCCTCTATAATGGTCATTTTATGCACTTATAAAAATAGACGGCAGGGATGCGCATATGTTAGCAGTCATCTTTATTCTTTTAATCCTTACTATTTTATCAGCTTGGCTTAAATACAGAAAATTAGCGATTACTTTCTTTGTGCTGGCATTGGTAATGTCAGTTATTTTATTTTATCACCATGTATCCGGTCATTTAACTATTCATTTATAGGATAAAGACGATGGAATCGACTCAACAACGTTTATTTTCATTTTTAAATTTGATTGAAATATTGGGCATTTTTACTGTTTTATTTCTAGCAGGTTTGTTTCAGTTGATTTACCATGAATTGCCTTGCCCCCTATGCTTACTGCAGCGCGTCGGATTCATCGGGATTTGCATCGGTTTATTGATGAATTTACGATTTGGACCTAAGCCAGCACATTATTCACTGACATTGTTAAGCGCACTGCTAACATCTTGGATTGCACTGCGCCAAATTGCTTTGCATGTCGTTCCTGGAACGGGTTCATATGGAGACCCTGTTTTTGGCTTTCACCTCTACACATGGTCATTTATTTTGTCGACGTTTACTTTGTTGTATACGGCTATTGTATTAGCGTTTCAACAGCAATATAGCATGGTAAGACCAGTCTCCAAGGTTATTACATTTTTTACACAACTTTGTTTTGTTTTGCTTTTTGCAATCACTCTGCTAAATGGAATATCTACTGTGTTGGAATGCGGATTCCATTATTGTCCAGACAACCCAACGCATTATATATTTTAAATAATGCGCAAAGAAGATAATAAAGCAAATCATGTTTTTCAGGTCTTTAATCATTTTTTCCACTATAAATTCGTTAGCATGTTTATCTAAATTGTTCAGCTGTAAGGAATCCATGATATTTTTATTGCGAAAAAGTAGCGCAGTTGAATACCCTACTTCTGAGAATATTTTTGCAACAGCAGCGCCAATACCAGAACTTGCGCCTGTGATAATCACTAATGGTTTACTATTTTCTGCCAACATCCTACATTGATTTGAAAATAAAAAATACCTGTAAAAATACGGAAAGCATAGATAGTTTTCTGCTCTGGATGATTAAATAAAAAATTCCAATAAAAAGCCAAATCGTACCCAAAATATGTGTATCTTCATTCAATCCATAAAAAACCCACATAACAATCACAAATCCAAAAAGCGGTGCGATGACATAACGAAAATAATTTTTATTGACGAATAATATATTTTTATTTGAAAAATAAAACCACACGACACTTAAGTTTAATAATGCAAAGCCAAGTAATGCGCCGTAATTCACTAAATTTGCAATTTGATCAATACTGGAAAAACTTCCGACAATAAAACTAATTGCCATAATTAAAATAATATTCCAATGTGGCGTTTTGTATTTTTGATTGATAGAACCAAATAATTTTTTGTTTAAAACACCATCGCGACCCATGCCAAATAGTAATCGTGCTGTAGCTGCTGTTGCGACCATATTAAATATCATCATACTGAGAATAAATCCGAGCGAATAAAATAATGCAAATGCGTGTCCGCCGGTAATATTTGAGACATAAAACAAAGCCGTTTCTTGAAACGTTGAACTGTTGATGAGCTGATGCCAATTTGGAATTGCCAATACACCCAAATAGCCTGTTAAAACCATCGTAATGCCACCGATAATAATACTGAGTGTAATTGCCATTGGAATATCTTTAATTGGATTTTTTGCTTCTTCTGCCAATGTGGTAATGGCATCAAATCCTAAATAACTAGCGACTGCCAATGAGGTTGCATTAATCAGCGATGAGATATTTAAAAAGTGAAAGGGTTTTATGCTGAATAACGCGCCAGTGCCAATGGGAAGTGAGTGAATCGCATGTGCCCAGACAATAAAACTAGCAACAACCACAACTTCTGCTATGGCCAATATCATTAAACCTAAGGATGCAATTATTTTGATACCCAACAAATTTATCGTTCCGGTCGCAAAAATAAAAATAAATAAAATAAGTGGGTAAGAAAAACTGGGCAATAGCTGATGAATATAAACAGACGCACTCATGGATGTGACTGTAGTAATTAATAAGTAGTCGAGCAATAAAATCCAACCGCCGATAAATCCCATTTTTGGATGCCATGCTCGAGCAATAAAATGATACAAAGAACCTGAGAGCGGAAAATGGCGAACCATTACGGCATAGCTCATCGCTGTTAAAAAAATCGCAACGCCCGCAATTAAAAAAGGCAACGCAACAGTGCCATCGGATAATGCCAACACAAAACCAAAAATAATCGCTGGCGATAATGGAATCATGTAATTCAAGCCAAATGCGGTGAGTTGCCACAATCCTAGACTCCGCTTGAGCTCTTGTTTGTAGCCAAATTTTTCGACGTGATGTGTGTTCATTGAATGGTGTGATTCCAGGAAAAACCTTTAGCGACAGTATAATTAAATAATGCTAGATGCCGTCTATTTTTATAAGGCATCTAAAAAGATATCAAAAAATAATTTTGTGTTGTTGATTTTTATTTTTGGCATGATTTAAGCCCGAGCTCTAAACCGCTAACCAACCCAACTTCTAAATCTCTTTCGTATATCCCATTCTAGCACAGTGTGTTTTTTGAGGGGTAAAAATCAGATTCCGCATTTTCGGGGCGTTCTCATAGCCTACCTATTGTGATATAAATAGATTCATAATTAATTCAAGGTTAGAAAAAATGCTTATTGCAATCTTATCGATGATGCTATTTTTTCATATCGTTTTTTTAATCGCGATAAAAATAAAAGACAATAGTATTGCTGATATTGCTTGGGGTGTTGGCTTTATTGTTATTGATCTTGCCTTAATTTTGCAAACTAAAAATATTCATATGCCGCAACTGATTGCTTCACTTTTGATTTTAATATGGGGCTTGCGTTTAAGCGGCTATATTTATCTTAGAAAAAGAAACCAGCCTGAAGATTCTAGGTATCAAGAATTTAGAAAAAAATGGGGTGAGCATTATATTATTGGCAGTTATTTGCAAGTTTTTGCATTGCAAATGATTCTATTATTATTTATCGCTATGCCATTATTCATTGTTTATCAGAAAAATAATTCTTTTTCGGTGTATACATTTTTCGGTGTGATTATTGCAGCCATTGGTTTTAGCGTTGAAGTAATCAGCGATTTTCAAATGAATCAATTTAGAAAAAATACGTTCAATAAAGGAAAAATTATTCAAAGTGGCTTATGGCAATACTCAAGACACCCCAATTATTTTGGTGAATCGTTATTTTGGTGGGGAATTGCATGCATAGTTTATCCATTATCAGGTTATTTTTTATGGTTGATAAGCCCGATGATTATCACTATCTTGGTTCGATATATTTCCGGCGTCCCATTGCTGGAAAAAAAGTATCGCAATAATCATGAATTTCAAGCATACGCAAAAAGAACATCTTGTTTTATGCCATGGTTTCCAAAAAAAGGATAAAAAATGCAAACACTAAAATCAATTGCTATTGCAACACTCGTATTTTTACTGATGGATGGTCTTTGGATCGGTGTTATTGCAAAACAGTTTTATATGACACAGATGGCTGATTTTTTAAGAATTCAAAACAATGCTATCACGCCTAATTTTTATGCTGCGGTGATTGTTTATATCGCGTTGATAGCCGGCATTTTAATTTTTGTGATACCAAAAGCACATGGCAGCCCATTATTGGCGTTGATGTGGGGTGCTTTATTTGGTTTTGTGACATACGCAACGTATGATTTTACCAATTTAGCGGTTATAAAAAATTGGCCTTTTGGGATTAGCATTATTGATGTTCTTTGGGGGTGTGTGGTTTGTGGCATTACCAGTTGTGTCACCACATGGCTTAAATAAATCTATATCAAAATAGGCGCTTTAAAGGAATGTCCCTATGAAAATCATGATTACAGGCGCAACTGGATTAATTGGAAAAACGCTGGTTGCACATTTATCAAAAAAACACGAGTGCATATTGGTGGGTCGTACACGGAAAAAAATACATGCTACTTTTTCGAATCGCTATCGTATCTTGACGTGGGACGATCTAAAAATATCGAACGAAGATCTCTTAAAAGAAGTGGATGTCATTATCAACTTAGCTGGAGAAAATATTGGCGATAGGCGTTGGTCTTTGTCTCAAAAAGAAAAGATACTCAATAGTCGTGTCAATGCTTCAAAAATCCTTGCCAATTTGTGCGAAAAATTGGGTGAAAAATCGCCGAGATTACTCAATGCGGGCGGAATTGGAATTTATGGTTTTTCAGATAGTAGTTTTTATTTTACAGAAGAAAGCCCTACATCAAATGATCCCAATTGTTTTTTATCAGTCATTAGTAATGAGTGGGAAAAAGCATTGAATTGTGCTGAAAATAATCATGTTAACGTTGTTAAGATGCGATTTGGAGTTATTTTATCAAAAAATGGTGGTGCTTTGAAAAAAATATTGCCCTCTTTTAAATTGGGTTTTGGTGCTGTATTAGGTAGTGGACAACAACCATTTTCTTGGGTATTACTGGATGATTTGGTTCGTGCGATTGATTTCATTATTTCACATCCTGATATTTTTGGTGCGGTGAATATTGTATCTCCGGGTGTTGTTACCCAAAAAGCGTTTGCTAAAGCACTGGCAAAAGCATTGCATAGACCATGCTTTTTAAATATACCGCAGAAAATAGTTCGAATTCTATTTGGTCAAATGGGTGATGAATTGCTTTTAAAGGGACAGGGCGTTAAAAGTGAAAAATTGCTGAAAGCAGGATTTGAATTTCAATACCCAGAAATTGATAAGGCTTTGAAATATTTATTCGATCATTAAATATTTCAATACAGTACGGGAATATTACGAAAATTACTTTATATATCACTCTTACTTTCTTTGTTCTAACGAAAGCGAAAATGGATTGTAGCTTGTATTGGTATCATAAAAATCAACTTGGTCTTTTTTCTTGAGATAGTCAACCAAAAGAATCAAATTACTTAATAATTGTGAGGGAACCGTAAAATCAATATCTGGATTTATTGTCCACCAAAATCATATTTTAATGTACAATTAAGCGTAGGCTTAAGAATTCGTGTCAAATACTAAAAGGGAGTTTTGTATGGATTTATCTATATTTTACGCTAAATTAATTGGCTTTTATTTTGTCATTGTTGCTATCAGTATGCTCGTTAACCCTAAGAATATTCAAACTATTATCGCTGAACTCAGTCAGAATAAAATCTTTATAATTTCGTCTGGCTTACTTAGCCTGCTTGGTGGCTTAGCGATAGTGCTTACGCATAATGTCTGGTACAGATGGTCTGTTATTATCACGGTACTTGGATACTTACTAGTGATACGAGGAATAGTGCGCTTGTGCTTCACTGATTGGTTCGCACAATTTGCACTACGCGCTGCACAACTTAAGCTCTATTATGTTCTTACTATTGTCATCCTGGTGCTCGGTGCTGGCTTACTGTATTTCGGCTATATGAGCGCTTAAGTTAAATTGGGTCCGCCTAAAGTCGAGTAAGCCGGTTGACGGACCCTGTTGTGATGTCATCACATCATCACCCAACGCACAATTTTTTTGAATAAAGGAGAATAGGGAGGATACATAATCGCAAGATCAAGCCAGGTTGGTTTGATTAAAACAGACTTGCAATGACTAAAAGTCTCAAAGGAAGCTTTACCATGATAACTTCCCATTCCACTACTTCCTACTCCACCAAAAGGGAGTGCCGGTACAGCAAGTTGCACCATAGGATAATTGACACTCACGCTTCCCGAGCTAGTGCATTCGATAACACGTTGCTGGATATTTTTATCATCAGTAAACACATAAGCAGCAAGTGGTTTTGGTCTTTTATTTACAAAAGCAATTGCTTCATCAATATCTTTGATTTTTAGTACAGGCAAGATAGGTCCAAAAATTTCATCCACCATGATGGGCGCATCAGCAGTAACATTTTGTAAAATGGTGGGAGAAATATAACAATTTTTTTCATCTGCATCACCACCTAAATAAATGTCACCACTTCCCGGAATAAGTTTCATAAGGCGTTGATGATTATTCGTGTTAATGATGCGCCCATAATCTGGGCTGGATTTTGGATCAGCGCCAAAGAAATCTTGAATCGCTTTTTTCATGCAGGATAAAAGTTTTTCCGCAATCGCTTCATGCGCAAGAACATAATCAGGAGCAACACAAGACTGACCAGCATTACTGAATTTCCCCCAGACAATGCGCCTGGCAGCGACATCCAGATTGGCATTTTTATCTACGATACAAGGGCTTTTTCCGCCTAATTCAAGCGTAACAGGCGTAAGATGCTTTGCTGCAGCTTCCATGACAATTTTTCCGACTGATCCGCTTCCCGTATAGAAAATATAATCGAAATATTCCGTCAGTAGTTCTGTGGTTTCACGTACGCCGCCTTCAACAATTTCTAAACATTTTTTATCAATATATTTCGGCAAGCAGGTTGCAAGTAGTTTACTTGTGGCTGGTGCGATTTCGCTGGGTTTTAGAATAACGCAATTTCCAGCAGCAATTGCACCAATCAGTGGCACAAGTGTTAATTGAATCGGATAATTCCATGGCGCAATGATCAACGCGACACCTAGCGGTTCAGTATAAATGCGACTTTTTCCAGGTTGAGTCATCAGACCAGTTGAAACTTTTTGTGGCTTCATCCATGAGCGTAATTTTTTTCGAGTCAAGTTCAATTCTGCCATGACCACTCCCACTTCCATCGCTAGTGCTTCTGCCGCTGGTTTTCCAATGTCTTGATGTAGCGCATCTAATATTTCCTTTTCATATTCTTTCAGAAAGTGAGCCAAGCCTGTGAGTTGCTGTTGGCGATATTGCAGTGGCCTGGTTAATCCCTGTTTGAAATGTGTGCGTAATTCAGCTGCAAGATTTGATATTGTTTCAGTGTTTGCCATTTTATAGATCTCCGTTTTTATTCCCGGCGAATTGAATCTTATGATTCACAATAGACATGCGAGCGCGTGCACGTTCATCTTCTGTTAATTGACGTTCTGATGATAATACTTCTAACGTTGATCTTTTTCACTGTAAAATTAAAATCTGAGTTCCTGTAATCTATGAACATAGCTTCATAAGGATCCCCTTCATTCCCCCCACTTTACTGTTTGCTGCCCGCATCCTACATTGATTTGAAAATAAAAAAACCTGTAAAAATACGGTATAATTTGGCTGCACTATTCGTCGCATTTTATAGGGAGATATTTTGATGCATGTTTCTAAATTTTTAAGCAAGGTACTTGGGATCTATTTACTCATCCTCAGTTTTGCAATGTTGATAAATATGCATCAGTTTATCATTTACATTGATGGGTTAATGAATGATAAACCGCTGCTATTTATCACCGGATTTTTTACGCTTGCTATCGGGATACTAATGGTTGTTAGTCATAACATTTGGCAATGGCATTGGAGAGTAATTATCACCATTTTTTCTTGGATAGTTTTATTAAAAGGGTCGAGTATTTTTTTCTACCCGCGGTTTCTTGATAAAGCAACGATTCTTTTTATGCAAAATATTCATGTTCTTTATTCAGCAGCCGGTATTGATTTTGCAATCGGTATTTTGCTTTGCTACTTCGGGTTTAAGCATTATGACAAATGAAATCAACAGTGTAATATCACATCATGAAACCTAAACGTTCTTTTACTGCAGTTACTTTTTTCTCACAATGTCGTCAATAACTCACCAAACAGTAACTTTACATATGGTAAGTTACCCGTATTATGTGAATGTGCTGTGCGATAAAATATGGAGTTCTTGTGAAGATAAACCGCCAACTCAGTCCGTTGTATCCAGTTTATGGCATGAGTATATTTTGCAAGAAAAATCAAAAATTGCCAAAGAGCTGGGATCTTTAAATATGTCGCAAAAAAAATTGTTGATTGCTATTTCTCAAGGAGTCACTAAAGGTTTAACAAGCGCATCCGAATTACACAAATTAAATTTTAGTAGTGGGGCTGTGATAAAATCACTGAAACTTTTAGAAGAGCAGGATTATATAAATAGAGATAAGAGCGGAGGATATTTTTTAGTAGATCCACTGATCAAAGCATCGCTCATGTTATTTTATCCGTAGAAATTTCCGAGTATGTTATACGAATAACAAAAACCCGATAAATTAGGAGCCATTTATGCGCAGACTTCGAGACATGCTTTACAGTGTATTTTCGCGAAACGGTAATTCAACTGACACGTCTTTGGTTGCTACATATTTTATACTTCGATATAAAAAACATCAATTGGATTTATTTACTGCTTAACCATAAAATGACAGGGAATTCTTTTGGTTGATTGTATGGTAACATACCGACCAC
>Ga0207016_1045_pt1 | contig 27680 bp, 25 predicted proteins | sample Alteio_BWMinCont_54_FD_153469 | JGI IMG/M metagenome (GOLD analysis project Ga0207016, IMG submission 153469) | Enriched cells from forest soil in Barre Woods Harvard Forest LTER site, Petersham, Massachusetts, United States -... | ecosystem: Environmental > Terrestrial > Soil > Temperate forest >...
TGTCGGTCATTTTTATCGGGGTATATGAACTGTGGCGATAGCCTTTGAACTGAGATAGATACTTGCCTTTATCCATATAGCCTACTCCACACTCCACAAAATTAGGCAGTTTGGAGCCCCGTCGCTCGGTACTGGGAATGGCGTTACCAATGACACGATTAATGCTTACCCGTGTGGTACTTGCCTTGCCATATTTTACTGGATAATAATTAATGAAATTTGGCCGGCCTGTAGCTGCGGTTATCTCTGATTCGTCATTTGCAATTATTGTAATCATTTTCATTAACTCAGTGTCACTTTTAAATGCCTCAGGGTTGATAAGTAAGATCGCTTTACTCACGAATTCCTGCAGGTGATGTCTGGCTTTATCAATAATTTTAATCAAATCTTTTTCTTTATTTAGTAATTCGGTTACATTTTCAACAGGAGTTACCTGGCAGGTCTCATTGATTTTATCTAATGTGATTTTTTTTGCCATGTTAAGTTCAGCTAACTGGTTTTCAGGGATTGTTTTTTCTACAGAGTCGTAAAGAATGTTTAGTCGCTCAATAAAATCATGTGTGGTGGGGCCATTGTAAGACGCCTCAGTAAACTCTTTAACAATGATGGTTTGATTTTCAGGACCGACATGTTTTTTGTATTTAAATTTATTTAACAGGGCATTTTTTTGTGCGGGATTGTTCGCAGCAAGAGTACGGGCATCTTTGACATGCCTTAACATCTCGTCAATTGTATTATACGGTTTGAACGCCACGATCTTTCCTAAAGAAATGTGCTCTTAAGGTAAGTATAGTTCAATATTTCAGATTTGCGGGCTTTGGGTAGTGGCCCAAGACTTCCTTCACGATATAGTCGACCAATATAGTCGGATAAATTGACCATTACGTATATTTTATGATAAACTTTCTTGTCTTAGGTGATAATTAATTATGAGGTGTTTTGGTGAAACAGACTATTCAGTTCGAAAAATCGTATGGAAACGGTGGCTCTTCTCTTTATCTACGAAAAATATACCAAGAAAGAGATCGTCTTATTGTAATCCTAGAAGTAAAACATGCCTCAGGAGGACCATTAGTAGTTAGACAGAAGTCGCTTAACTTAACTATTGAACTGATAGATGCTCACCGAAAACTGCCTGTAAATATTTTTATTATAGATCCGAGAGCCTCAGATGAAGTGAACGGCCAAAAATGTGCAACATACGTTCAATCTATTGATTTGATTAACATACAAAAAAATGCTTGTTGCCTGTATAATGGGGAATATGCCGTGCGGTCGAAACGATTTTATTCTGACGGTAATCGGTCGGTAGAAGAGAAAGTATATACGCATATTATTGAAGGTGAAATAAGTGAACAAACTGTAACGACTTCTGTGAGGAGAAGTATATTTAATCACCTTCAACAGCCTGAGACAGGAAGCAATAGCTATTCTGGGTGTACGCTGAGTTAAAATATAATCGAAATATACTTACAGCAGGTCTGCAATGTGTTTTGATTTTGATAGGCTTTACTTCATGGCACCATTCTCCTGTTTTATGTGCCCAGCAAAAAGCAATTGCTAGTAGAGTCATCAATTTTTTCACTCGGCAAAGGTCGGTCATGTGTGTATCTTCAAAATTAAAAGCACGCCAACTACGAGCAACATTTACACCACATGGAGCACCAATTTAAACATGAACGTTGGCAAGATTGGTATTGTTTTTAAGTGTTAAAATAGACGAATGATAGAAATTTGTAATCACACTTTCCGTACATTTACACTGCGTCCTTTTAATTTCCCGCGTTTGAGTGACTGCCATGCTTCTGTTGCATGGCTTTTGTTGATGGCAACGTAAGATTTAAGCGGGAATACGTCGATCTTTCCGATGACATTACCTGGTATTCCCAAATCTTTCGTTAACGCACCTAAAATATCTCCAGCGCGTATTTTGTCTTTTTTTCCTACATCCAGACACAATGTCATCATCGTGGGTGAAATGGGGCTTGAGCTGGATGGAGTTATGTCAGCAATATTGCTCCAGGTTAAGGGCTGGTTTTGGCTGTCTTCAATTGCACAAATGCGTTGGGCGTCTGAGGCCATGGTCAAGCTGATTGCGATGCCTTTATTTCCAGCACGTCCGGTCCGTCCGACGCGGTGGGTATGCACGTCACTCTCAAAGGCCAGATCATAGTTAATGACCAGAGGGAGTTCTTTAATATCCAGTCCACGAGCAGCAACGTCGGTTGCTATCAGAATGGAGCAACTTTGATTGGTAAACTGAATAATCGCCAAATCACGATCAACCTGTTCCATATCGCCATTTAAGGCGATAGCGCTAAAGCCTTCCTGTTTCAACTGGCCGGCTAACTCGGTGGTGAGCTGTTTTGTATTGCAAAAAATCAGAGTTGATGTGGGTTTGTGTTGTTTTAACAGGGAGGTTAATACGGAATATTTATTGCATTGGTTAACCTCATAAAACTGTTGTTCAATGTCTTGCTCTGTATGGGCACTGTCTATAAAGATCTCAGTTGGATTTTGCATAAACTCATAAGACATCTGTTTGATTTCTTTCGGGTAAGTAGCAGAAAACAATAATGTTTGCCGTTTTTTTGGACAAAACTTAACAACCCCCCGGATGGCATCCAAAAAGCCCATGTCGAGCATTCTATCGGCTTCATCCAACACCAAGGTGTTGATCTTGTCTAATACCAGTGATGCTTTATCAAGGTGCTTTTGCACACGTCCTGGCGTGCCTGCAATGATGTGAGCACCGTGTCTTAGCGAATCAAGCTGTGCTTTCATGGGCATGCCACCTGATAAATTGATGATTTTTACATTGGGCATCTGGCGTGCAAGTTGACGTATGGCTTGGCTGACCTGTTCAGCCAGCTCACGGGTAGGGCATAACACCAGACCTTGCACTGCAAAAAGTTTAAGATTTATGTTGTTTAATAATGCCAGACCAAATGCCGCAGTTTTTCCACTACCTGTGTTTGCCTTGGCAATAATATCATCTCCTTTCAACATACCGGGTAAACTTTGGGCTTGAATAGGTGTCATTTTGTCATAATTTAATGATGCAAGATTGCTTAATAAGGCTTCATTTAACGTTAATAGGGAAAAATCGAGGGGATCAATCATGGTCATTCTTCAAGGTTTTGTGAAAATATGACGTAATGATACCACTTTGTAGCACCCTACGTCATTAATTTGAAATTAGTGCAACATTTGTATGTCATTTGTATTATTAGTGAGCTTATGATATTATGTGATTTTTTCCTATAAAGGTAAACCTTAATGAACGATCTTAAGACAAATCCTGTAAAGTACGCTATAGATAAAATAAATAAAGAAGTACGTGTGCTAAATAGCTTAATTGCGCATGAAGAGCAGGTAACGGCTGCTGAGCATGCAGGGCAAGTAAGGGCTGCTGAGCATGCAGAGCAAGTAAGGGCTGCTGAGCATGCAGAGCAATTAAGGGCAAGAGCGCATGAACAGACTCGGGGTGATGGCGGGGGAGGTGGTGGTATATTGTTGTGCTGTATAACGGCAGGATTTTTAAATTGGCATGTTGCTGCTGTAATTACCTGTTGCGTGGGCCTTTGCTGCTTGGCAAGTAATAATAACCAGGTTAGAGATAATCATCATCAGGGTAGAGAGGATGTGCCGCGCTTGAAAAACGAAAGAGATACTCTTCTGCAATTAATTGAAGCCCTTGAAGCATCTCTCGTAGCAGATCCCCAGTCATCTGTTCAATCTTATCAATCTTATCAAAACGGTTTCTTTCAAGCCCACCCTTTCAATAGCCCTAGTCAGATGGCGGATGAAACTAGAAATTCAATTAATTGTTTTTTATTAAATACAAATATAATAAAAACTCGCCCCAATCTGCAGGCATTAGTGAATGCTATAGACAGTGTGCACAGTGTAGTTCCTGTCGCGGAAGAGGTTTCTAGCGTTGTGACGAATGAGTATAGCCCGTTAAATGAATCCAGCCCGTTAATTGTTACATTAAAGGAACCGACTGCTCCACCAAGTGAGTCTTCAAACGGCTTATAACCCCTAGGTCACTTTTAGAAGATGACAGGGCGACCAATGAATAGCCCTGTCATAAGAGAGATTAACTAATCTTTATGGCGACTAGACATGCCGTGATGAGCACCAACGCAGCTAGCGAATGCACCTACAAAAAACAGTGAAAATACAATAAACGCACCGACTGCCATTCCGCCAGTGGCTTGTTTTACAGTTACAATTTTTTGCTTTTCTTCATCTGATGCGTGAGATGCTTTTTCGGACACTGCTTTTGATGGCGAGACCATAACGCTATTATGGGTCACGGTAGTTGTGTAAGAATCGACATAATTCCCTATATGAGTTGTTAATACGACGGTTAGAAGAAGCGTTGCACTCCATGTCGCGAAGCCATATATAATCCCCATATTGCGTTTAGGAACATAAAGTCGTCCAAGGTAGCCTGCGGTGTATCCGGAAAAATACATAGCCACAATGGTTGATATAATTAAACCTAAAAAACCACCAGCGGCTAAAGATACAACACCCTGGTCGGTCATTGAGAAAGCAGATAAACCGATAGCTATTCCAAAAAGGTTAAGCAAAAAACCCAAGCCAACACCCACCAACGCTCCTGCGAAAATGGCCGACCATGAAATACGCTTGGTAGAACGATAATAGTTTTGATCATCAAGATTTACTTGAGTTGCCATGCTGTTTTCTCCTGATAGTTAATGACAAAATTAAGGAATCCTCCATTACTCAGATTTACATTAACAGGTAAATTGAAAATTTGGTATGTTTTTAAAAAATTATGTTATCAAAAGGCGCGCAGTATAAATTCGAAAAAACCGATTTGATCTGCTAATCTGAATTAATATCGGCTCAAAAATAATGAACGGATGATGAAATAATGGACTACAAAGATTATTACAAAGTGATGGGACTCAATCGAGATGCTACACCTAAAGATATCAAAATGGCGTATCGAAAACTGGCACGTAAATATCACCCGGATCTCAATAAAGAAGCGGGGGCTGAGAATAATTTTAAAGAGCTTGGCGAAGCGTATGAAGTGTTAAAAGATCCTGAAAAACGCAAAATTTATGATCAGTATGGTAGCGAGCAGCAGTACAACCAAAATAGCCGTTCAGCACACCAAGCGTATTCCTGGGGAGATCCTAGCGAGGATGCGCAAGCTGCACAAGATTTTTTTGAGTCTTTGTTTGGTGCCAGATCGTACCGTGAACAGCATGCCGCAGGTGCAGATATGCATGGCAATATCAGCGTTAGTTTGGAAGATGTTTATCAAGGCACAGTAAAAGAAATACAGTTGCCGTCGACAAATACCGCGGGCACAGGAAAACAGACACTACGCGTGAAAATACCTGCGGGTGCTAAATCCGGGCAACAACTTCGATTGACTGGTCAGGGGGGAGCCGGTGTGGGTCGAGGCTCTAGGGGTGATCTCTATCTAACCATTAATATTGATAAACACCCTGTGTTTGATGTAATGGGGAATGATATTTATGTCAACTTGCCTGTCACTCCCTGGGAGGCGGCGCTAGGCACGACAGTTATGGTGCCGACGTTGGGAGGCAAGGTTGATCTGAAAATTCCACCAGGCTCCCAGGGAGGACAATCCTTGCGGTTGAAAAAACGTGGTTTGCCCGGTACACCTCATGGTGATCAATATGTCCTCTTGAAAATTATTATTCCTCTGCCGACAACGGATGCAGCTCGTGAACTTTATAAATCCATGGCAAAAGAAATGCCGTTTAATCCACGTGACAAGATGGGGGGGTAATCATGGACAGGAATACGGTCATAACCGGTGTGTTACTGGATGAAAATACGACTATTTCATTTCCACAAGTTTGTCATACGTACCATATTTCAGAAGATGTGCTGATTGAATTATTGGAACATGGTTTAATCAAGGAAATAACTCCACCAGTAAAACAGGTTAATTTCAATCCAGTCATGTTAAATCGCATTCAGTCAGCAAGGCGTCTACAAGAAGATTTGGGCGTTAATTTACAGGGTGTGATATTGGCTCTGGAATTGCGTGATGAATTGGAGTCTGTGCGCAGGGAGCTGGAAATTTTAAGACGTCATATTGGGCCTTAGTGCCTCGGCAACATTATTATGCACTACGTCTTTGTGAGCACATACTCGAATTATGTTCTATGCTTATTATATGCATGGAACATGGGAGATCGTGATGAATATGAAGCGTATGGCAAAAGAAATTTATCATCAACCAATTGATAACTTTGAGAAAATCAGGTTATTAAACGAATTAATATTGGATTGCCGTAATGAGCTGGAAGCTCAAAATGAGAACATGCATCCTGAAGTCACACATAATCTGGCTGAAGGACTGCGTGTTGCCCATGATTATGTGAGACGGTTGGAAGGATAGTATTATCTTACCCTGCAGATTCTAGCACGGTCCATGTCCGCAGAGCATTCTTGCTGGCTGTATTTACCCACAACAATCCTGGTGTTTGTGTGTTGTTCGCAGGAGACGATGGGCCATGAAGTGCTACGGAAAATGAGTATTTTTTACTTAATGCTTGTAACACGGACCAGACCTTGTTTACATCAGCATCATGGTCGATTAATACCAGCTGCTCTTTTCTGAATAGAACCGTGACGGACTGATTGCTTAATGCTTTTTTAACAGCGCTTTCGATTCTGCGCCATTTTGACCATTGATTTTGTAATCTTTCAGCCTGGTTGGGGCGCTGCTGAAATGCAACTCTGGCATGAGCATTCGGAATTTTTCCCAGAGGAAGGTCATCCGGTTTTTGAGCCAGAAGAAAATCACATAATGACTCCACTAATGAACGGTAGCGACCAGAAATTGACGGGCTGGTGCCGGGAGTTGTATTGATAAAAATGGAAAATGCCAGTGTATGAGCGTTGGCGGTATATAAATAACCCGATAAACTCATGATGCCGGTCATTGTCCCCGTCTTGGCGCGGAGCAAACCTTGCTGTGTGATCTTGCGAAAACGTCGCTGTAGTGTTCCGTCACGACCTGCTACAGGCAGAGCTGCAATGTATTCATAAGATAGTGGAAAGCGGTCATGTAAAAAGCGCAGCAGATTCACAGTTTGTTCTGGTGTGAGTAAATCCTGACGTGATAAACCCGAGCCGTCGGTTAATACAGCATTTTGTAAATTGATACCAGTTTGTTGTTGCAAAAAGTTTTTCACGACAGGTTGAGCCTGTGGCCAATTCAGTGGCATGCCTTGCAGTTTTGCCGCTGCGTGCAAAAACAGGCTGTCAGCGTATAAATTATCAGATGGTTTTAACGTGTCTGCCATGAGCTGGTTTATGGGTTTTGAAACGTGTGTTCCCAGTAACAATGATGATGAAGGGGCGTTGCCTAATTGGACTTGCCCATCCAATTTGATGTTCAAATGGGCGAGACGCTGTTTTACCAATTCCTGGGCATAACGCAGGGGATTGCGAATGGCAATACGCTGTTGTACAGCCCATTGACCCACGTGCACGCAGCCACGTACGGTTAAGTGATTCTCACCTTCCATTTTATAACTAATACCGCACCCTGCAGTTTTTCCGGCTGTTTTGACCTGATTGTCAAGGATCAGACTATCACCGGGTTCATTTAATTCCACTAATGCAGGCTCGCCTTCGCGCCAGGCGGGGTTTACAGTGACGGTTAATCGATTTTCATCAAACATCACAGGTGCTATGGGCGCGCCATAACTATAAGTTAAATCTTTTACTGCTATGCCCGGAGCATATGCATCCACTACACTGTGATTGCTGATCAGTATGACATTGCCTTTAATCTGGTTAATTCCCCACGAGCTTACTTTAGCTAGCAATGCGTCCAGATGTTCTTGCGTAAAGGAGGGATCTCCTGAGAGATGCAGGTATAGTGACCCGTTTAACACGCCTTTATCAAGTGATGTTGCATCGGTACTGAGCTGGCTTTGAAAACGATAATCAGGTCCCAGGATCAGCAAGGCAGCTGCATCTGAAAAAAGTTTCATATTACTGGCTGGTATAAACGTGCGGTTTGCATTGCGTTGATAAAGGGTTTTACCGGTATTTAAATCAACGACCTCGATACCCATGTTTATTTTAGGGTCAATTTGATTTATTATTCGATCAATAGAGCTTTGCAAGTTGGTTGAAAATGCAGATGTGCAGATTAGACAAAAAAATACACCGCACAAAATCCTTTTCATGACTACACATCCTTTAAATAAATTAAATAATTGTACCTCAAGTACGTGCATTTCAGAAGAGATATTACACCTTCCGAAGCACACTATAAAAGAACCCATCCATGTTGTGTTCACCAGGCAAAATTTGCCAACCATGGCCTGTGCTATGTCCCCAAGGTTGCTCGCTTCCTAAAAACTGGCAATCGGTTTGGGTGGTAATAAAACGGCTGACTTGTTGCTCATTTTCTTCTGGCATGATTGAACATGTTGCATAAACCATTATTCCACCCGGAGCCAGTAGCGGCCACAGGGCTTGCAACAGCTCGTGTTGTAATTGAGTCACGGCAGTAATTTCAGCTTCAGTGCGTAATAATTTAATATCCGGGTGTCGTCTAATAACCCCTGTCGCAGAGCAGGGAGCATCCAGTAGAATGCGATCAAATGGTATGCCATCCCACCATGTTTGAGGTTGCAGAGCATCACCCTGCACCAAGGTTGCATGCAGGCTCAAGCGATTTAAATTGTCTTGCACGCGTGCCAGACGGCTTTTTTCAATATCTAGCGCCACGCATGCAGATAAATCAGGCTGTGTCTCCAGGATATGGCAGGTTTTTCCGCCCGGGGCGCAGCAAGCATCCAGTAGACGTAGTGAGGGCTTTAACGCCAGCAGGGACGTGGCTAATTGTGCAGCTTCATCCTGAACAGATACATCACCATCGGCAAATCCAGGTAGTTCATACACGTCACAAGGCTTGGTTAATGTGATGCCGTTGAGAGAATATTCATGCAGACAGGCATCGATTCCAGCTTCTTGCAGGCGTGTCAAATAGTCAGCAGCCGATCCGCGTGCACGATTGGCACGTAAACTCATCGGGGGATGGATGTCATTGGCTTGCAATATGTTTTTCCAATGCTGTGGCCAAGCCTGTTTTATTCGTTTGACCAGCCAGTCCGGGTGCCCGTAAATGAAGGCAGAGTTATCGGTTAAACGTGTTAACAGCGCCTCTTGCTCGCGACAATAACTGCGTAATACAGCATTCACCAAACCCTTGGCCCAGGGTTTTTTAATGGGCGTTAATAAACCTACGGTTTCTTTTACCACAGCGTAATCAGGAATGCGCAGGTAATGTAATTGGTATAGACCCATTAACAGGCAGATCCAAATATCCATTTGTTTTGGGCGTTTGTTCACCAGACAATCCGCCAAAGCTTGCAGACGATAATAATGCCGGCACACTCCAAAACAGAGCTCTTTGCTAAGGGGTGATAAATCAGCTGAGGCTTGCATTAAATGCAGAAGTGGCGTTTCATCCTGCAATACGGTTGTTAAAATCTGGAGTGCTTGTAATCGCTCATTCTTTTTCAATGCGAGCTCCCGAGAACTATATCAGCATGCAGTTGAGCACGCCCGGCATTGAGCCAATCAGCCACTGACATGGCCTTGCCACCTGAAAATTGAAGAGTCTCCACCAATATGGCGTTCTCGCTTGTGGCGACCAGCATGCCCTGTTTATCCATTGAGATGATAGTTCCAGGCAGGTGTGTTGAGGGATGTGCGATGACCCTTGCCTGGTGAATGCGTAATATTTGATCCTCAACTTGCGTCCAGGTAATGGGCCAAGGGTTAAACGCACGTATTTGCCGGTCAATCACGACCGCTGGTTTATGCCAGTTGATTGAGGCATCTTCTTTTTTAATTTTTGGCGCATTTGTCGCCTGCGCATTGTCTTGTGGTTCTGCTTGAGCTTGACCTGATGCGAGCAAATCCAGGGTGTTCAACAAGGGGATTGCGGCAAGTTCTGCTAATCGATCATGCAAGCGTTCTGCTGTATCGTCTGAAAGAATTGGGCAGCTAATCCGGGTTAACATCCCTCCGGTATCCATGCCCGCATCCATTTGCATGATCGTTATGCCCGTTTCGTGATCGCCATGTAAAATAGCCTGTTGAATGGGCGAGGCACCACGCCAGCGTGGCAGTAATGAGGCGTGGACATTGATACATCCCAATCGTGGTATATCAAGCACAGCCTGTGGTAGGATTAATCCATAGGCTATAACCACCAGAATATCCGGGGAAAGGGCCGCCAAATCGGTAATGGCTTGGGTATCTTTAAAATTAAGCGGTTGATAAACAGGCACGTGATGCGTTTCAGCCCATGTTTTGACAGCAGAGGCCTGTAGCGCACGTCCACGACCTGCAGGTCGGTCAGGTTGTGTATAAACTGCTTGTAAATGATGTTTTGAGGCTGCAAGTGCATCCAGGCAGGGCAGGGTAAATGCAGGCGTGCCGGCAAAGATAATGTTTAATGGTTTCATGCGGATTTCACTTTTCAGAACTGTTGTAGGTTGGGCCTTGGCCCAACAATGGAGGTTCAATTGAGTACAGCTGTTGGGCCAAGGCCCAACCTACTTTTGATGACGTATAAATTTATCCAGCTTTTTTCGCGCCATCGTACGTTTTAACGGCGATAGCAAATCTACAAACAACTTGCCATTGAGGTGATCAATTTCATGTTGAAAACACTCACCTAACAGGCCTTCCGCCTTCATTTCAAAAAATTCGCCAAATTTGTTTTGTGCACGCAGGGTGACTTTTTCAGCACGATAAACCTTGTCATATACGCTGGGAACCGACAGGCAGCCTTCCTGGTATTCCACTTGACCTTCAGAGGCAATAATTTCAGGGTTAGCCAATACCAGCTGCTGGCTCTTGTCTCCAGCCACATCAACAACCGAAAGGCGTATGTTGATGCCTATTTGTGGAGCCGCGAGTCCAACACCATTAGCGGCATACATGGTATCAAACATATCGTCTATCAATGCATGAAGTTGGTCATCAAAAGTGTGGACCGGGGTTGAAACTTTTCTCAAACGCGGGTCAGGTAGATAAATAATTTTTCGAATTGCCATAGTTAGGGGAGTTATAAAAGGGTCAATGCATGATATTATCCCTAATATAGCGCTCGCAAGCAATGGATTGGAATAAAAGTGAACAATAAACGATATTTTATCGCGTTAAACCACATCAGCCATGTTGGTCCTCGTACCGTTGCAAAACTATTGGTGCGTTGGCCTGATTTGGAAGAAATGTTTCGGCTGTCGACACAGCAACTGGTGCAGGCAGGGCTACCAGCCAAAATCGCAGAAGCAATTGGAGCATTCGATCTTGGGCAGGTTGATGCGGATTTGCGTTGGCAGGAAGCGAGCAATCATTTTCTGTTAACATGGTGTGATCCTGAGTATCCCCCTTTATTGAAAGAAATTCATGATCCACCGATTGTGCTTTACGCCATTGGCCATTTGTCCAGTCTGCAACAACGTAGGGTCGCTATGGTGGGAACGCGTAATCCCTCGGTCACAGGCAGTGAAACGGCGCGTAGATTCGCATTTGAACTGGCGACAAAAGGCATTACCATTGTGAGTGGCCTTGCATTAGGTATTGATGCCCAAGCGCACATGGGTTGTCTGGATGCCGGGGGCAAAACCATCGCTGTCATGGGGACGGGTGTAGATTGTATCTACCCTCGTCGACATGTCAAATTGGCCGAGCGAATATGCCAAAATGGCCTGCTGATGAGTGAGTTTCCACGACAAAGTCCACCTAATGCTGGACATTTTCCACGCAGAAATCGTATAATAAGCGGTTTATCATCATCCACACTGGTTGTTGAAGCAGCAATCAGGAGTGGTTCGTTGATCACAGCTCGACTGGCATGTGAACAAAACCGGGATGTTTTGGCTATTCCAGGCTCGATACATAACCCGCAATCACGGGGCTGCCATCACTTGTTACAGCAAGGGGCAAAATTAGTGACTTCCAGTGATGATGTTCTGGATGAATTGGGTATTGATTATGAGTACGTAGAAAGAACGAAAATGCAAAGGATACTTGCAGACGAGAATAAAAACCTTGTAAAGTGCATTGGCTTTGAGACGACTACGGTGGATCAAATCATGAAGCGCAGTGGATTAACAATTGAAAAGCTGGTGTGTGAATTGGTTGAACTGGAATTGCAGGGTCTTGTTAACGCAGTACCCGGCGGTTATACGAGGTGTATGGTATGAAAGATAGCTGGTTTGAATTGATGTTAAATTTCTTTGAAAAGACAATAGCGCACTTGAAAGAACAGGATGTGGCAAATAATACAAATAATGGTACGCTCGAACAGCTTGTTGAGTTTGGAGAGTCACTTGAGGCAATGCCAAAGATTGTCAAAGTGCAAGTTGAGCAGATTAAGTCTCCTCAACAACATTCCGTGCGTGTTTTTACACCCGGCGAGCAAATCAAGCTGACAAAAGCCAGTCATCAATTTCTTGTGCGGATGGCTTCTTGGGGAGTTATCTCCTCAGAAATGCTGGAACTCATTATGAATCGGTTGATTTTTTCAGACTCACGGATTGTCAGTCTGCAAGAAACAAAATGGATGATCCGCAATACATTGTCAAATGGGCTTAATTATGATCAGATTGCTTTTCTTGATCTTGTCCTGTATCAAAAAGAAGACAGACTTCCGTTGCATTAAGCATCATACTGTCTGTTGACAGTCACAGAATATAAAAAAGGGTTTAGAGCACATGACCAAATATCTGGTAATCGTGGAATCACCCGCGAAATGTAAAACCATTCAAAAGTACCTCGGCAATGATTATGAGGTCTTGGCCTCATATGGTCATGTCCGCGACTTGCCACCGCGTAAAGGTTCGGTTAATCCCGACCAGCAATTTGCAATGACGTATAGCCCAATTGAGAGAAATGCACGGCATATCGAGTTGATTGCCAAAGCGCTTAAAAAAGCGGATGTTCTTTTACTGGCAACGGATCCGGATCGTGAAGGAGAGGCCATTTCATGGCATGTTTACGAGTTGATGAACGAACGAAAGCTAATTAAGGATAAACCGGTTCATCGAATTATTTTTAACGAAATCACCAAATCTGCTGTCAGGGAAGCCATAGACAATCCTCGTCCGATAGCGATGACGCTGGTAAATGCTCAACAGGCGCGACGTGCACTGGATTACCTGGTAGGGTTTAATTTATCACCTTTATTGTGGAAAAAAATAAGGCGCGGGTTGTCAGCTGGTCGCGTGCAAAGTCCCGCATTGCGTCTGATTGTTGAACGTGAAGATGAAATAGATGCATTCATTCCAAAAGAATATTGGCGTTTGTTGGCTCAATGTCAGCATGAAGCAACTTCGTTTGAGGCACGCCTGACTCATTACGAACATCAAAAGCTGGAGCAATTTACTGTCAATCACGATACCCAGGCGCACAGCATTCGAGCCGCGTTGTTAAAGCAGGCGCAAGGTGTCTTGCTGGTTGATAAAATTGATAAAAAACAACGTAAACGTAATCCGGCAGCACCCTTTATCACGTCTACGTTACAACAGGAAGCAGCCAGAAAATTGGGTTTTACCGCCCGTAAAACGATGATGGTAGCTCAGCAGTTGTATGAAGGGATTGATATTGGTTCCGGTACAATGGGTCTGATTACCTATATGAGAACGGACTCGGTTCATCTGGCTACCGAAGCACTTGAGGAAATCAGAGCCTATATTGTCGAACGGTATGGCGATGTCAACTGTCCTAAAACTGCGCGAGTTTTCAAAACAAAATCCAAAAATGCTCAAGAAGCGCATGAAGCGATTCGCCCGACATCAATCAAGCGTAATCCCGACATGGTGCAGGCAGCATTGACACCTGATCAATTCAAGCTGTATGGTCTGATTTGGAAACGAACACTGGCATCGCAAATGGCGGAAGCTTTGCTCGATACCGTGGCCGTTGATCTCAGTTGCGGTGAGGGCAATATGTTCCGTGCCAATGGTTCGACCATTACCTTCCCAGGCTTTCTTACGGTGTATGAAGAAGGCCGTGATGATTCAAAAGATGATGATCAAAGTTCAGTCCTGCTACCGGCACTTACGGTTGGTGAAAAAGTGGCGTTACATGATCTGCTTGCGAATCAACACTTCACCGAGCCGCCACCTCGTTACTCTGAAGCTTCTCTGGTTAAAGCACTGGAAGAATTCGACATTGGCCGCCCCTCAACTTATGCATCCATTATTCACACCTTGCAACAACGTGAATATGTTATTGTTGATAAAAAACGGTTTTTCCCAACAGATGTTGGCAGAATAGTCAGCCGTTTTTTGACCGATTATTTTACGCGTTATGTTGATTATGAGTTTACCGCTCAACTTGAGGATACGCTCGATGCAGTGGCACGTGGCGAACGAGAATGGATCCCCTTGCTGGACGAGTTCTGGCAGCCATTTATCCAGCAAATTCATGCGATTGATGAACAGGTACAACGCAAAGACGTGACCACACAAGTGCTGGAAGACGAGTGTCCCCAATGCGGCAAACCGTTGTCAATTCGATTGGGAAAACGTGGGCGTTTTATTGGTTGTACTGCCTATCCAGAGTGTGATTACACCCAGGATGTCGGAGCACAGGCAGGTGAAAAGGCAGCGCCTGAGGTGGTTGAAGGGCGTTCATGCCCTGAGTGTTCCAGTGCCTTGCATATCAAGGCAGGCCGTTACGGTCGTTTTATAGGCTGTAGCAGTTATCCAGCATGCAAATTCATGGAACCGTTGGAAAAGCCGGCTGACACAGGCGTTGAATGCCCCAAGTGTCATGCGGCGAAAATTCTTCAGCGCAAGTCTCGTAAAGGAAAAGTATTTTATTCCTGCGCGGCATATCCAAAATGTGATTATGCACTATGGAACGAACCAATAGACAAGCCTTGTCCCCAGTGCGCTTGGCCACTACTTACGGTCAAGGAAACCAAGCGATCAGGGCGGCAAATTGTATGTCCGCATGAAGGCTGTGATTACATTGTAAAAGAGTAACGTCATAAAGTGCTTGACATCGTGGTCTGGACAGGATAAAACTATGAGGGTAAAATTTTAATAGTAATAGTTTCTAATAGTAATTGAGGAGCAGTAAAAATGGCAGAGAAAGTACGTGGTACCGTTAAATGGTTTAACGAGGGCAAAGGCTTTGGCTTTATTGAATGCAATGGCAAAGATTACTTTGTTCACTTTAGTGCCATTCAAGGTGGTGGTTTCAAAACACTGCAAGAAGGTGCCGCTGTAATGTTTAAAGCTGGACAAGGTCAAAAAGGTCCACAAGCTGAAGAAGTTGAAGTTATCTAGTCAACACGTCTAATGCTTAATTTATTCTGAGTGAGTCTGGTTGCGTTCCTCGTGAACGCAACTGACACACGATAAATCGTCACGTCATCCCGACACTACACGTCATCCCGACTCTCCACGTCATCCCGAGCGAAGCGAGGGACCTCCCCGCAGTCGCACAATCTCTAAACATACCGATCGATAGAAATCATTGAAAACCATCTCAATTGCGCATAAACTTCGCATTACTTGAATTATCCCATTAAGGCTATGATGTACAGACGAATGTTAAAATCCAAAATTCATCGTGCATGTGTTACGCATGCAGATTTGGACTATGAAGGCAGTATTACTATCTCCCCTGAACTGCTCGAGGCATCCAATATCCTGCCGAATGAAGCAGTCAACATCTGGAATGTAACGGCTGGAACGCGATTTGAAACCTATGCCATTGAAGGCGAATCCATGTCAACCGAGATTTGTGTAAATGGTGCTGCGGCACATTTGGTTACACCCGGGGATATCATCATTATTGCGTCGTTTGTTCAGCTTGCAGACGAGCAGTGTAGGGCTTATATTCCTACGGTTGTGTTTGTGGATGAGGACAATCAACAGCGAGAGATTCGGCCTGAGATTGTGACGACGCATGGATGTGTTTTGCTTGAAGAAAAAGCATAGAGTAATTGAAATTATGAACAGAGCTGAACGACCTCATTGATATGGTGAGATCTTTACAGCCGGCAATGAAGGATAAAAAATGGACGATTTACTATTTCTTGATGAGCAGTTTACCGATGACGAACGCATGATCCGTGACAGCATTGCGCGCTTTGTTAGTCATGATGTTCTGCCTCTGATGCCCGAAGCCTTTGAACAGGGCATTTTTCCCTCCGAGTTAATAAAAAAAACTGCAGATCTTGGTTTGTTAGGCCTGACCTTGCCCGCACAATACGGTGGCTCTGAGGCCTCATATGTAGCCTATGGTTTGGTGTGCCAGGAGCTTGAAGCAGGTGACAGCGGTCTGCGCAGCTTTGTGTCGGTACAGAGTTCATTATGCATGTATCCTATCTTTCGTTATGGCAATGAAGCGCAAAAAATGCGATTTTTACCCTCCATGGCAGCAGGGAAAGTGATTGGCTGTTTTGGGTTAACAGAACCTGACTCAGGCTCTGACCCCGGCAGCATGCGTACCCATGCCAAAAAAAATAAAAGGCGGTTGGCGTTTGAATGGTGCAAAAATGTGGATCACCAACGCCACCATCGCAGATATCGCCATTGTTTGGGCTAAAACGGACGACGGGATCCGCGCGTTTATTGTTGAAAAAGAGTTTAAAGGCTTCACCCGTCGTGAAATCAAACTAAAAATGTCGCTACGCGCCTCGATTACTGGTGAGCTGATTTTTGACGATGTATTTATACCGGATGACAACCTGTTACCCGGCAGCGACCGCGGATTGGGTGCTGCATTAGGTTGTTTGAGCCAAGCACGTTATGGTATCGCCTGGGGTGCCATGGGAGCCGCAAGAGCCTGTTTTGATATTACACGTGACTATCTGCTCCAACGCAGGCAATTTGAAAAACCTCTGGCTTCATTTCAGTTAATACAAAAAGACTTGGCTGAGATGTACACAGAAATAGTTAAAGCTCAGTGCCTGAACCTGCAAATTGGCCGATTGAAAGATCAACAACGAGATAATCCCACCATGATTTCACTGGCAAAAGGCAATGCTGCTCGTGAAGCCATCAAGATCGCACGTACTTGCCGAAATTTACTGGGGGCAAACGGCATCAGTCTCGAATACCACGTGATTCGCCATATGCTGAATCTGGAATCTGTGTTTACCTATGAAGGGACCGATAATGTGCATACCCTGGTTTTAGGGCGACATATAACGGGGATTAATGCCTTTGGTTAGGAGTATGGTGGATGCCCAAAATCACGTTATCACTTGGTGCGATGCTATTATCTGCAACACCGCGATTCTTCGGACATTTCGGAGAATGATTAGGCGTTGCAAATAGCCCATGCATGTTGCCCGCGTGTTTCACCTTCGCAAACGCTTCTTGACGCGCCACAAAAAGTTCAATGCATTCTTTAAAAGCAAAAGATGTGCAATTGTATAGCTCTTCGCGAGAAACTTCTTTTTTTGAAACGGGGCATGTATATGTAATTATACTTTCTTCTCTACTCTCACATTTTTTAAACCATATCTCAAGTGATTTACGGTCATAAACTATTCCGGTCGATAAGAATACGGGATCATCCATTACTTTGAATGAAATAGGACAAATGAAACGATCATAATCCATTTTTTTATATTCGATATCATCAAGTCGTCCTTGAAATGTACCAAAATTTTCTAACAGGGTTATCATGTCCTCATTCTCGGAATCATAAGCATATTCTAATGATTCCATTTTATTCGCTCCCGCCTTCAAGAGCATTCGAATGGCTTCTTTTTTGCCGGCCATGACCGCAACCATCAATGGGGTATGACCGTTTTGATCTCGAGCCTCGGTCTTCGCATCAGCATCCAAGAGCATTTGCATGACCTTTGTATTGGTACATTCAACAGAAAGGATTAAAGCGGTACTACCGCTTTCGTTGCGAGTTCCTGTCTTGGCGCCAGCAGCCAGCAGAAGGCGTATTATGTCGATATTTTCCAATTGAACAGCAATCAGCAATGCTGTGTTACCACGATGGGTTTTAACTTCAGTGTTGGCGTTAGCATCTAGGAGTCGTTTGGTTATCTCGATATGTTCCTTTCCAATCGCGGTAATCAAGGCCGTTTTTCCTCTATGGTCTTGAGCCTCTATGTTCGCCTGTGCACTCAAGAGGAGTCTTAGGGCATGGGTGTTTCCACATTCAGCAGCCAACATCAATGTGGTCATACCTTTACGATCTGGTGTTTCGGTATTGATTCCAGCATCCAATAACGCTCTTAGCATTCTTATTTGGTTCTCTAGAACGGTATACATCAAGGCTGTCAATCCGGAAGAGTTTATGTCGAGTCCAGCACCTTCCTGAAGTAGCTTTTTAAGAGCAACCTGATCTTCCCTGTCTGCTGCGTTAAGAAGTTGTTTGTTTAGTCTTCCCATCATCACATCCTTTGTTAACCAGAAATATTAAGTACAATCATACGACTGTATGACTGATTTTTTATTAAGAGGATCATACCAGCTCTAAGCCACGCTTTTCAAATCCCTTATGCGAAAAGTAAGCAACGAATAACATGGCAAGCCCTGACAAACAGGCAACAAACCCCATACTTTGATAATAATGTTGGTAGATGGCCAGGCTTTGTATGGGAGATGTGATATTTTCAGGGATAGCTACCCAATGCGCTAGGCGACCAGAGAGCGTATTGGATAAGGACGATGCCAAATACCATGTTCCCATCGCAAAACCCAGAACTCGGTTATCGCAGTATAGGCCAATCATGCTCAAGCCAATTGCGCTCACCCATAATTCTGCGAGAGTGATTAATATATAGGTGATGGCAATATAGTTCCCATTGACAATACCGGCGTTGCCAAAACGCGCAACAGAGGCGATAAACAGTAGCGAAATGCCTGCCAATAAAGTACCACAGGCGAATTGCCAAGGGATGGAAAATTGCGGAAAACGCTGATAAAAACGTGGTAGCTGGAACCCAATTGCAATAATTAATAATGGGTTCAGCATTTGATATTGTGCCGGTGAAATCAGAAAACCAAGCAAGTGCAAATCCGAGTTATTTTTGGCAAATAATACCAGTGTGCTATTCATTTGGTTATAAATTACAAAAAACACTATGGCCTCAAGGATTAACAAGGCTGCAAGTGATTGTTTGTAACGGGATTCTCCTGTTAATTGATACGTTTTAATTAAAAACCAGATGATCCCAACGCTACAGCCAACCGAGACAACAATGAGTGCAACCGAGATGTGTGAGTAAGCAAACAGGGTAAACAGATAAAGTGTGATTAGATAGCCAAACAGCTGGAATTTAGCTGTCAGGGACAAGGGTAATTGGTCTTTCCCCAATGCGACATCATCGTATAATGCATATCGATATGCAAAATTAAGTGCGGCGATGGATTTACCAACAAACACCAAAGCCAACACAGACAGGGGGCCATAACGACTATCCAGTAATGAGGGTGCTATCAAGGCAGCCAATAATGCACCCACATTGATTGCCATGTAATAAAAGGTCATGGCTGATTTGGCGTGAATGGCATCGTTGGTATAAATACGGGAAATCATGGCGGACGTCGTGCCCATTAACAGGGAGCCGGATGCAGGAATAAGTGCATATGCGGCAAGAAATAAATAGTCCCCATGCGTGAGGATAGTGTATCCACTCAACATTACCAGCAAATATGCCAGTGCCAGAAGAATGCTACCCAGTAAAATACTGCGACGCAATCCCAGTACACTATCCGCCATGTAACCACCCAAAACAGGCATGAGATAACCCGTAGCCTGACTGATCCCAATGAAGGCATACGCTTTGGCCTGGTCATACCCCAAGCCGCGAGCAATCAGCGGTCGCGTTAAAAAAAGAATCAGGATGGTATTCAAAGCATAAGTTGAAAAGCAGCTCCAGAAGGTAATCATACTGACGTTGGCGGATTGCTTGCTTTTTATGCTGAGTGACGGAAAGGCGTTGTGCACTATTTTATGCATGATTGGGATTCTGCCCTGAAGTGTTGGATGTCTAAGTAGTACCATAATTAGTTAATATTGAACAGAAGTAACTCCCCATGTCATCCCGAACACCTTTGCGGATATACAGGATTACAGGGCCATTTTGCTAGATGTATGCAATTGCCTATGTGTTCGGTAGGGAAAACCCGGATATCAAGCAGGCGATTCAGCGATTATTATGAACCAACCAAAAACAGGACAACATGAGAATTTTACATGCATCAGACTGGCATGTCGGTCCATCTTGCTATAATCAACAAGTATGTAATAATTACAATCAATGCTGAACACAACAAATATGTAATTAGGAACTGCTGACATGCTGGCTTACATGGATCGAAAAATGCTTGAGCCCGAAGCATTCATTATTGAAAATCAAGCCTTGCTTAAAGACGCCATTTGGATCGATTTATTATCGCCATCAAGGATTGAAAAGGATGAAGTTGAGCAGCATATTGGTCGAGATATTCCAACACGTGAAGAAATGGTGGAAATCGAACTATCCAGTCGTCTTTATAAAGAGAATGGCGTACTCTTTATGACTGCAACGATGATTGCGCAATCTGATTCACCTACTCCCAAACTTGATCCGGTTACCTTTGTTCTAACACAGCAGCAGCTCATTACCATACGTTATATTGAACCTCAAGCATTTAGTTTATTTAACTCTAAACTGAAAAAACTCGATAATACCCATCGTGATGCAGTGACATTACTGATTGAGCTGTTAGATATAACTGTTGATCGTCTGGCTGATATTTTGGAACTTGCTGGTGCTCGTCTTGATGAATATTCAAAAACTATTTTTCGACCACAAAATAAAAGAGCGGTGAAGCTGGACTATCAACAATTAATGCAGGAAATTGGTGCGAATGGCGATCTGAATACCAAAGCCCGTGAAAGTTTAGTCACATTCAATCGTTTAATCTCATTTCTTGGGCAAACAGCGGGTTCAATAATTGACAATGAAGGCCAATTGCGATTGGCAACCTTGGGCAAGGATATTGTTTCGCTCAGTGACCACGCCAATTTTCTTTCAAGCAAGATAAATTTCTTATTGGATGCTACATTGGGAATGGTTAATATTGAGCAAAATGATATTATAAAAATATTTTCAGTCGCTGCAGTGATTTTCCTACCGCCTACGCTAATAGCCAGTATTTATGGAATGAACTTCCACATGATGCCTGAGCTGTCCTGGAAATATGGTTATTTATATTCTATCGGAGCCATCTTGCTTGCCGCCTGGTTACCTTATAAATATTTCAAGCATCGAAAATGGCTATAACTTATATGGAATGAACATGTTTAAAAACACTAGTGGTAGACTTATTGAGTCAAACATCAAGCCAGAAATATTGATTTTACCGCTAGATTTTGATGGTTGCACCGATTCAAAAGAAGGCCGTGAGTATCTAAAGAAGTTTATTTTGAGTTTTATTCAAGAAAATCCCCACTATAAAAAAATTATCTTATGCATATTTTCATTACGACAATCCGTATGGATAGATTTTGTAAATGCGTTTAAGAATGCTAATTTTAAATATGGCAGCTGCTCTATTTTAGCTGAAGATTTTTTTTCTGAGTTGAAAGAAGAGCTTGCTCTATTGGACATAGCCTTGTCCTTTGAATCTATTTTAACCCATGACGTTTATAATAAGTTGAAGCCAGGTAGTACTTTCCTGGCGATGAATAAAATAAACTACCGCCAATGCCTTCAGTTTAGGCGGCCCAGTAATTTAGTTATAAATAATGAAGAAGATACACCTGTTACGATGTTCGCGTGGACAGGTAGTAGGCCTGATCTATCCGAATCTAAAATGGCTGAGCATTCATGTCAGAATAAAGATAAAACAGACATTTGTTATATGTTTATGCACTATTTCGCAAAGCAACTGGGAAGCCAACGATATACAATATTGGTCATTGATGATTTGGTTTCAGTTTTATCCAACGCAGAAACATATTTTGCAAGCCATGCCGGATTAATTCCTGATACCTGTTTATTCCACGGTATTCAGCATTTTCCCTTTGAGAAGAAATACTATCCTGATTCTTACAAAACCAGTTTGATTCAAGGCCGTGGTCAACTGAATCCCAACTTTGCAGAGGACATGATACGTATACGTCAACAGTCTCTAAATGCTTCTTGTGACATCTATCAAACCAATTTCGCACATCATTTGTCCATGTTAGATAAAGTACTCATACAGGCCAATGAAATTGAATCCAAAAGCATGGGTTCGAATACGCCGGAGTCTGTCTTAGGTAAGCAGGCTTTTTTCCAAATTTCACTGCCTCCCCTGAGTTCAGCCGACTTAAATTCAGCGTGTTCTGACGTACCTGGGAGTGCCTCTCGTAAAGAGACTTGAGTTTGATTAAAAAAAACATACGATGTATACTATAAGTACTTAGTTGCTGAATGAAGACTGAAATGAGAAATAAAAAAAAGAGTCAATCTAATGAAAAAATTAAACGTAGTTCTGGCAATGGGTTGGCTATGTTTTCCCGAGCAGACTTACGAAGCTTTGTGCTTGAAACAAATAGAGATATTCAACTCGAGGCTCCAAAAGATGTTAACGTTAAAATTGACAATTTAGCTGTAATAAGTCCAGATCCTAAAACCAAACGTGCGCGAAGATACGATTCTAAAAGTAAGAAAAAGTATATTGAGTTCATCAGTACTAATTCTGGAAACGTCTATATAGAAGAGTCGCCAGAAAAACAGGGAAGTCCAGGTAAATTCGATGAGAATGAAGTTCGTTTTAAGGGCATTCCATCTTTGGCTGAACTAAGACAGCAGAGACCGGAATTATTTGAGGCGCCTATTTTCAAAGAGTTTGAGTTTACAATTACCAATGAAGAGATTCAAAACTGCGCAGGCAAGAAGCGACCTCAATCACAAAATACAGTAGTTGGACGTTCAGCAGAAGATATCTTTAAAGATCATGGCGTAATAATAACAAGCCAACACAAAAATCAATTTCATCATGCACACCGACAAGGTTGGTCTCTTGCTGGATTACAAACTAAAGAAAACATGGATCCCTCTACGGCAGGCAGCAACTACACGACTCTTTTAACTGTAGAAGCCCCACTAAAGGCTGTATTAAAAAGTGAGAATATTCCTTCCATGCGGGTTCAGGGCAAGCTTATATTCCATCCACTAGTTCCATTGCCAATGGAAATTATCTATACGCTTTCATGGGGTAATAATCGGCAAGCAGAAATAAAAATTTCTCCGCTGAATCACCGTGTACCTGTACTACAGGAAAATTATGTCGCAGAAATGATGTTAAAGGCCGTTCGCAGCCCAGAAGAGAAAAAAAGTTCAGCGAATATTACATCTCAATATCGCCATATTATGTTGGCCAGGCAAACACGCTTTTCAAAAGAGATAGATGAGATTGATCTCGACCCCTCTCTTGGGATATAGGTAATATACTTGTCACTCCCGAGATACGTCATCCAGAGAGCGTTTGCGCTGGATTCCAAGACGTCGGCGAGAAGTTTACAAACATATTTGCCCCCCATTGATTCTAAATTTTTTGTTGGATTGCTTTAACTTCAGCAAGGGTGAGTCCCGTAACTTTCACGATAAAAACTGGATCACAGTCTTCAGCAAGCATATTCTTGGCCGTTTCGAGTTTGCCTTCAAGTTTACCTTCAAGTTTACCTTCAAGTTTACCCTCGAGTTTACCTTTAAGCTCGCCTTCGGCTTTCCAAATTTGTGCCAAGCTCATAATATTCTCTCCTGTTTCATTCGAAAGGTTTTCATGGATTAATTCAATGAATGCGTTGTGATCATTTAATGTTGATTCATTTATTACGTATTGTAGCACAATCCCAAGGTACTCACGCCCTTCGTTTTGGTCAAGCTCTTTCAATATAGATTTAATTTTGCGCAAATAAACCAGCATATCATGTGCATAAATATGTTTTAAAACAAACTCCATGATCCCCGACCAAGTATTCTGTTTAATCATTTCATCGTCGATTTTTCCCAGATCCAGTAATTGAAATGGCTTTAAAAAGTAATTATCGATCAATGGCCTTGGTGCATCAACCAAGTCGTTGATATCGTTGGAATGACGAAATGGGCGTTTACCATGGTAGACCACCAATGGATAAACAAGAGGAATTTTAGTTTTTTTATGTTGTCTGAGATGTTGGTCAATGGCTTGAACAGTGTATTGCAATACACGAAAGGCCATCATGGGATCCGGGTTGGATTGATGTTCCAACAGTAGATAAATGTATGCCTCATGATTAGCTATCCGGGTTTTGAAAAGTACATCCACCGTGGATTCACGACGAACGGCGTTGGCATTGGAGCGAGGTTGTAGTTCCAGCATATTGAAATCAATATGCCGTTGTATATCAGCTGGTAGGTGAGTCATTAAAAACTCTCGGGCCACGCGTTTGTTTTCCATTGATTTGCGAAAAAATTGATCATGAGGATTGGTGATAATATCAGTATCTTTGTTATTGTCCATGTAAGGTCCCTGATTGGTCTGTCTTGCTCAATATAAATACATTCAAGCGGGTTGGAGTGAGCTGAATGGATGTTTTTTATCGAGAATATGTGAATAGTACCTATAACACATGTTCCTGATTAGCTATGGGATGGTATAACAGTATGCTCATTGTTTATCAATGACATTGTTCAAGTGTCGAGTGTGACTTCAATGTGTCGTGATAGTGATTCCCCATCAAACAATAGGCATGTACCTCAATACGAAATTGATCGCATGCTGGCTTAATGTTTGTAAAGAAATCTCCTGATCGAGTCGGTCATTGAGTATGTTTCGACGCCCCCCTAACTTCGAAAAATCAATCAATTTGCAATAAGGTTTGGGGCTCATGATTTTGCGCCCGAAATTTGCACACCAGAGTTTTTTTGTCTACACTTCGTTTGTGAGGAAATAAATAACGCATGTCGGTTTAAAATGAGTCACTACGACCGATCCGTTTCAGAGCTTGAGAAATCAATCGAATCTGACCCCATTGATTTTTCTTCTTTTTGTGACCCCATTGATTTTGATTATTTTACGCCTGAAATTTGCACATCCAAGTTTTTTTGTCTACACTTCCTTTATGAAGACAATAAATAACGCATGGCGGTGCAAAATGAGTCACTACGACCGATCTGTTTCAGAGCTTGAGAAATCAATCGACTCTGACCCCATTGATTCGCGTGATTCGTTTCACATCAAGGGAGAATGCAGTCATGTCAGTTGAAACTATGGAGGTTCAGATCAATAACCACTATGATTTATTGGAGTCCGTCTTTAAACATATAGAAAAAAATTGGCATGGCCCTCGCGGTAAGAACGGCAGGCTCCTAGAAAAAAATAGCAAATATCTTAATCAGACTTTCGAGAATTTCTTGAATGAAGAACTTAAGAAACCTCACTATAATTTTAATAAAAAAAACAGTATCACAATATTTTTTTGTAAGCTACCTCTTAGCGATAGAGGTGTCGAGACAATTGTGAATCTCATAAATCAGCATAATCTATCTGACCTACAGAGTAATTTGCAAAACAAGATGAAACTGCAACCTCGTTTCAGTGACCATAAACCAGAAAAGATCGCATTTCAATCTTTCAAAGGCAGTTCTATTGATCAGATAAAAAATTTCATACGTGAGTTAGATAATGAAGATACACCAAGATATATTGAATCATTAAATTCATTCTCAGCACCAGTTAATTCACCTCCAGCTGCAGGGGAGCTGGATCCTATTGATAATGAAGTTAATGTTAACGTGAAAGGTAAAAGTGATAATAATTGGATAACAAATCAGCCTGTTGCAGTACAGAAAAAAGAAAATCACGAGTTCGATGGCATTATAGCGGATCTGTTGATAATGTTGTCACCTGATGATTCTATGTCAGATTTGAGTAAGAAAGATCGTAAGTATCCTCAAATGAATCAGAAGACGGCTCTGCTTCAAGAGTTGAGTAATGACAAACGTACCTATGATGAAAAGAAAAGCCTGCTTGCAGGATTAATTGGTCAAGTGGCCGAAATTCTAAAAGGTAACCGTGATCAAACGAAAACACTCTTAAGTCAAATGGAAGGACTAATTTCTAGATCACACAAGGCTGAAAATAAATTGCATGATGCTGAAGAAAAAACTAACGGTATAATTAGCGGTATGATTAGCTACGAAGATGAACTTAAAAGTACAATTACCAATATTAAACATGAGTTAGAAGAACTCACTAATAAATATAATAGTCAGAATAACTCCACGAAAGACTTAGTAACAAAGATATCTTCTTTAGAAAGTCATAATAATACTCTTTCAAGTGAGAACACTACGATTCAAACTCTTCTTAAAGATATTAAAGATAAAAACGCTTCTTTTGAGAGTAAGTACACCGTTCTAAATAACTTTATTCAGAAACAGTCAGAAGATTTGAAGCGGGCCCAGAGTACAATTGCTGAAATCGAAAAGCACAATAAACTGATCGAAGAGCACAATGTAAAGTTAAAGCAGCAGGAAGCCGCATCTATTCTAGAAATTTCATCTATGAAAGGTACTATTGGCCAGTTAAGCTCAAAGGTTAAACAAACACAGGCAGAACTGGAAGAAAAAACTGTTCAAACTGAACGGCTCATAGTTGATCTAGATGCGGTGCGGCTGCTTTTAAAAACAGAGTTGGATAAGTTAGAACCATTGAAAAGTGAAATAAAGCAGCTTAAAAAAGATCATGAGTTAAAAATGAAAGAAGCCAATAATGTTGGCAAAGAAGGGGTGAATGCCCTTACCCGTTTGCATGAAGAGAAGTTGGCTGTACAGACTAAAAAACTGAACGAGGTACTGGCACAGATAAAAAACTTGGAAATTCAAACCCAAAGTGAGATAGAGAAAAAGGATTTAGAAATTACAGAATTGAAGAACTCAAAACAGGACAGTAACCTAGAAAAGGACGATTTAACTCGGAAATTAAACGAGCAAACATCTCAAACTACGGAAGCCCAAGAGCAGCTCGGAGTCCTACAAACTAAATCAGATATTCTGACCATTCAACTGGAAAAGCTTGAACAAGAGCATTCGAATAAAATAAAAGAAATTGAAGAAAGCAACAAGACAGCGTTGGAGGTACTGACTGAACAGTATAACCAGAGTAAAGAGTCATTGACCCAAGAATTGAACGAAATTCGGTCAGAAATCAAACGATTGACTACATGTTCCGAGGAACTTAATAGTCAATTAACAGCCAGTCAAGCAACAGTCACTCAAACACAACAGGAAGTTATCGACCTACGCGAGGAACTGAATAAAGCTCAAGCTCTTCACACCGGGAATCTTGATCAAATTATAATTGCGTTGTCCTCAGCAGTACCAGGTAGCACGAAAGCTGATATACAAACCGTTTCTAAAAGTTTGATTGAAATGTCACTCGATAGAAAGAACGAAATGATCTCGGTTCTACGTGATAAGATGAATGAAGAGTTGTCTAATTTAATCCAGAATAGGGATGAAACGAAAAGTTTAACGGAGGAAAATCAGGAATTAGAAAATGATAAGTTGTATTTAATAGAGAGAAATAAGCTATTAGAAACACAAATTACTGATGAAAGATCCGAGTTAACAAATGCATTCACAATAGAAAAAAATTGTTGACAACTGC
>Ga0207016_1042_pt2 | contig 26904 bp, 19 predicted proteins | sample Alteio_BWMinCont_54_FD_153469 | JGI IMG/M metagenome (GOLD analysis project Ga0207016, IMG submission 153469) | Enriched cells from forest soil in Barre Woods Harvard Forest LTER site, Petersham, Massachusetts, United States -... | ecosystem: Environmental > Terrestrial > Soil > Temperate forest >...
GTTATCATTACACAGCCGTCGTCTGTCACAGGGGTTATTACACCAAACAATGTATTGTGTAATGGAGGAGTGGGTAGTTTAACTGTGGCCGCCAGCGGAGGAAATTCTCCATACAATTATTCATGGACACCGGGAGGCCAAACAACAGCCACAGCCACCGGATTAAAAGCGGGAACATATACAGTAAAGATAACAGACGTAAACGGATGCACCGGGAGCAGCGGTATAAGCCTTACGCAGCCTGTAGTATTAACGGCAAGCATAAATTCTATTGTTTATCCTGTATGCAATGGAGGTACCGGAAGTGCAACGGGAAGCGGTGCCGGAGGTTCCTCGCCCTATAACTACAACTGGAACCCCGGAGGACAAACGACAGCCGCGGCTACCGGATTAGGAGCCGGAAGCTATACCGTTACGGTAAAAGATAATAATGGATGTACAGCAACTGCAGGGGTAACGATTACCCAGCCTATTGTTGTTTCAGGAGTTATAACGGTTGTGGGATACCCCTTGTGTAACGGAGGTACAGGAAGTGCCACCGTAAAGGCAGGTGGAGGAAATGGAGGATACAAATATGTGTGGACGCCAGGCGGACAAACAGCCGCCACAGCTACCGGAATGACGGCGGGCACATATACCGTAAAGATTACAGATTCGAAGGGATGTACCGGGAGCGCAAGTGTAACCATGACACAACCCGCTACATTAGCTGTTACTACTACATTTACGCATGCATCATGCGGGTTACCGAACGGAACTGCAACGGCAACTGTTACGGGAGGAACACCGGGATATAATTATGTATGGACCCCGGGTAATCAAGTCAATGCAACAGCCGTGGGGTTATTAGCAGGAACCTATACGGTGAAAGTAACGGATAGTCATAACTGTACGGCAAGTGCAACTGTAACCATTACCCAGCCTTCGGCAGTGCTGGTAAGCATAGTAAGTACTAGCAATGTTACCTGCAATGGAACCCCCACGGGCACAGCAACAGCCAGTGGCAGTGGAGGCACCGCACCTTATGGGTATCAATGGAGCCCGGCGGGAGGGAATGGAATAACCGGCACAGGACTGACAGCAGGAAAATATACGGTAACGATAAAAGATGCCAATGGATGTACTGCTACGGCAGGTACAATCATCACACAACCTACAGCACTAAATGTAGTTGTCAGCGGCCCGCCCATACCGTGTTTGGGCAAGAGTGCACTATACAGCGGTAATGCAAGTGGAGGCACAGGCCCCTATACCTATAAATGGAGCCCTGCTACAGGAGTAGGAAGTACATCGAGCGCAGCAACAACATTAACGCCACCCGGAACAATAACATATACGTTAGAGGTAACCGATGCGAATGGATGTATTACATACGGTTATGCCAGCTTCACCTTCCCGCCTCCTTTAGCAGTAAGTATTAATGGGGCCTCAGTTACCTGCAGCAAGAGGAACGCTCAGTTATGCGGATTGGCTACCGGAGGAACAGGAGGAGATAGTTATTTATGGGAACCTATCAACCTCTCCTCACCTTGTATAACAATACCTGCCTCTATTACCACCATATACACATTAACGGTAACCGATAATTGCGGAGTAAGCGTTTCAGCTACTGCTACCGTAGATGTACAACCACCGCCTGCGGTAAGTTTTGTATCGAGCGCTACGGAAGGATGCGCACCATTGTGTGTACAATTCCGGAATACAACCCCACCGACCGGTGGCAAGGAACTGTATGAGTGGAATTTTGGAAACGGAGACAGCCTGCAGGATGAGAACCCTATCTATTGTTACAGTAAAAGTGGAGTATATAATGTATCGCTAACAGTGGTTTCGGATAGCGGATGCAGTTCGACATTAAACCAAATTGGATTGATACACGTATATGGCAAACCACAGACTTCGTTCACCTATAGCCCACAACCCGTATCGATTTTAACACCTACGGTAGATTTTAAAGATAATACGAAAGACAATTATGGAATAGCATACCGTTGGTGGTATTTTGGAGATGGGAGCGATTCGGTAAGCCACAGTGTGAATGCCGTGCATACTTATCATGATACAGGACGCTACTGTATAGAATTGATAGATATGAATGAGAAAGGATGTGCCGATACGGTAACCAATTGCCTGGTGATAGAACCTGAGTACAGTTTATATATCCCTTCGGCCTTCAGCCCGAACGGAGACGGAATCAATGATGTATTCAAACCGGTAGGGGAGTATTTAACGGATTTTGATATGTATATTTTCGACCGCTGGGGCGAAGAGATCTATCACACCACAGATATAACAAAGGGCTGGGATGGAACGGTGCATGGAGGGACTGTATCGCAAGAGGATACCTATATTTATAAGATAACGGTAACCGATGCCCAACATAACCAGCATTCATATATTGGCAACGTAACTTTGATAAAGTAAGGTAGTTCCCGGGATTATAAATATTGAATTACCCAACGTTTTCTTAAGTATGTACGTAATGATTATACAAACAGGGTTGGATTTTGCGTTGCCAATATCGTAAAAACCCAATTTAAGGATAATGAGTTCAATGTGTTTATAAGTTTTTCGAGGTAAAAATTACGTATTTTTTTAAAATAACACTATATTTGGAAGATAAATTGCTTTGTATTTTGCTTGTTTGTAAGAAGATGAATATGTAATATCACATAATTATATTACCCCCCAGAGATGAAAAAAGGACTACTTTCCATTTTATTATGTATACTGAGTTTTGGCAGTGTTTCAGTAATAAACGCGCAATGTTACGGCACTGTTAAGCTCGATACCGTTGCAGGAGCAAAGGGTAGTAATACTTTTGACATTTATACTACCTATTGTGATGAACTCATTTTGATAACATACGACGGTTGGCAGGGGCCGGGTTCAGGTCCTGTAAAGGTAGATGGTAATTCAGCCACACACCTTGCTACTGCTTTTGTTTATTATTATGCTGTTGCGGAAACCTATGCATATATAGCTCCCTCATCGGGAACACATACCATCGTGTGTACAGAGGCTCCCTATAATTCACCCTATTATTTAAATTTTGCTGCTTCATTTTATGCAAGCGGTACAGGTTATCCTCTTACAATTGCCAGTCTTACTTATAATACGGCTACTATAAGCTGTACTACCGGCGGAAGCATTACGGATACTATCAGCACTTTCATTCCCAACTCAATGATATATGGCAACTTTGATAATAATAATGGTCAGGTTGGGCCTTTTACAGATAAATGGACAGGAGCCACATGGCTGGGACAACTGCATGAAGGTAATGGTATCGACGTAAGCCATGCAGATGAACCTGCGCCTACCGCAGGTGTTTACACAGTTACTGCAGGTAATAATGCAGGTAATGGCTTCGGCTGTGGAGGATTAGCTATGGTATTAGTGGTTATTCCTCCGCCGGTATGTGGAGGTGATACGGCGTTAACGGCAGCTGTCAATAATTCGAACCCTGCGTGTAGCGGGTGCAATGGTTCTATTATCGTATCGGTAACTGGCGGGGCTACGCCATATACTTATACGTGGAGTCCGAATGTAAGTAGCACCGATACAGCCACCGGCTTGTGCGGAGGTACATATACATGTTCAATCAATGATGCAAGTTGCCCTGCTCGGGATACTGAGATTGTTGTGACATTGCGGGGAGATAACCTGATACTCACACCGACAGTTATAGCTAATGAACCATGTAACGGTAACTGTTCGGGGAGTGCCAATGTAAGTGTGACAGGAGGATATAAGCCATATACCTATGCATGGGCTCCGGCCGGTGGAACTGGTTCCACTGCCACCGGGTTGTGTGCGGGGGTGTATACTATTACTGTTAATGATACAAGCAACTGTTCCGCCACTACAACGGTTATCATTACACAGCCGTCGTCTGTCACAGGGGTTATTACACCAAACAATGTATTGTGTAATGGAGGAGTGGGTAGTTTAACTGTGGCCGCCAGCGGAGGAAATTCTCCATACAATTATTCATGGACACCGGGAGGCCAAACAACAGCCACAGCCACCGGATTAAAAGCGGGAACATATACAGTAAAGATAACAGACGTAAACGGATGCACCGGGAGCAGCGGTATAAGCCTTACGCAGCCTGTAGTATTAACGGCAAGCATAAATTCTATTGTTTATCCTGTATGCAATGGAGGTACCGGAAGTGCAACGGGAAGCGGTGCCGGAGGTTCCTCGCCCTATAACTACAACTGGAACCCCGGAGGACAAACGACAGCCGCGGCTACCGGATTAGGAGCCGGAAGCTATACCGTTACGGTAAAAGATAATAATGGATGTACAGCAACTGCAGGGGTAACGATTACCCAGCCTATTGTTGTTTCAGGAGTTATAACGGTTGTGGGATACCCCTTGTGTAACGGAGGTACAGGAAGTGCCACCGTAAAGGCAGGTGGAGGAAATGGAGGATACAAATATGTGTGGACGCCAGGCGGACAAACAGCCGCCACAGCTACCGGAATGACGGCGGGCACATATACCGTAAAGATTACAGATTCGAAGGGATGTACCGGGAGCGCAAGTGTAACCATGACACAACCCGCTACATTAGCTGTTACTACTACATTTACGCATGCATCATGCGGGTTACCGAACGGAACTGCAACGGCAACTGTTACGGGAGGAACACCGGGATATAATTATGTATGGACCCCGGGTAATCAAGTCAATGCAACAGCCGTGGGGTTATTAGCAGGAACCTATACGGTGAAAGTAACGGATAGTCATAACTGTACGGCAAGTGCAACTGTAACCATTACCCAGCCTTCGGCAGTGCTGGTAAGCATAGTAAGTACTAGCAATGTTACCTGCAATGGAACCCCCACGGGCACAGCAACAGCCAGTGGCAGTGGAGGCACCGCACCTTATGGGTATCAATGGAGCCCGGCGGGAGGGAATGGAATAACCGGCACAGGACTGACAGCAGGAAAATATACGGTAACGATAAAAGATGCCAATGGATGTACTGCTACGGCAGGTACAATCATCACACAACCTACAGCACTAAATGTAGTTGTCAGCGGCCCGCCCATACCGTGTTTGGGCAAGAGTGCACTATACAGCGGTAATGCAAGTGGAGGCACAGGCCCCTATACCTATAAATGGAGCCCTGCTACAGGAGTAGGAAGTACATCGAGCGCAGCAACAACATTAACGCCACCCGGAACAATAACATATACGTTAGAGGTAACCGATGCGAATGGATGTATTACATACGGTTATGCCAGCTTCACCTTCCCGCCTCCTTTAGCAGTAAGTATTAATGGGGCCTCAGTTACCTGCAGCAAGAGGAACGCTCAGTTATGCGGATTGGCTACCGGAGGAACAGGAGGAGATAGTTATTTATGGGAACCTATCAACCTCTCCTCACCTTGTATAACAATACCTGCCTCTATTACCACCATATACACATTAACGGTAACCGATAATTGCGGAGTAAGCGTTTCAGCTACTGCTACCGTAGATGTACAACCACCGCCTGCGGTAAGTTTTGTATCGAGCGCTACGGAAGGATGCGCACCATTGTGTGTACAATTCCGGAATACAACCCCACCGACCGGTGGCAAGGAACTGTATGAGTGGAATTTTGGAAACGGAGACAGCCTGCAGGATGAGAACCCTATCTATTGTTACAGTAAAAGTGGAGTATATAATGTATCGCTAACAGTGGTTTCGGATAGCGGATGCAGTTCGACATTAAACCAAATTGGATTGATACACGTATATGGCAAACCACAGACTTCGTTCACCTATAGCCCACAACCCGTATCGATTTTAACACCTACGGTAGATTTTAAAGATAATACGAAAGACAATTATGGAATAGCATACCGTTGGTGGTATTTTGGAGATGGGAGCGATTCGGTAAGCCACAGTGTGAATGCCGTGCATACTTATCATGATACAGGACGCTACTGTATAGAATTGATAGATATGAATGAGAAAGGATGTGCCGATACGGTAACCAATTGCCTGGTGATAGAACCTGAGTACAGTTTATATATCCCTTCGGCCTTCAGCCCGAACGGAGACGGAATCAATGATGTATTCAAACCGGTAGGGGAGTATTTAACGGATTTTGATATGTATATTTTCGACCGCTGGGGCGAAGAGATCTATCACACCACAGATATAACAAAGGGCTGGGATGGAACGGTGCATGGAGGGACTGTATCGCAAGAGGATACCTATATTTATAAGATAACGGTAACCGATGCCCAACATAACCAGCATTCATATATTGGTAATGTAACTTTAGTAAAGTAAGGTAGTTCCGGGCATAGGTTTTTTGGAGTTTTTGCTTTTTTGGAGATATCCCTGCTATTGAAAAGTGTAACATGTAAGCAATACCCAACGTTTACAGGATGTTATTCGTTTTATCAGTAGGCTTGCAACAAGTGTATGTTATTTTTATGGAAATTTTATTAATTTTGTTCAGTAAATAAGATTAATGTATCTATATAATCCAATATGAAAAAAATATTACTTCTATTAATTTGTTTTCCTGTTTTTTATTTTGCTTCTGCACAGAACCTTCAGAAGTGCAAGACATGTAAAAATGGGATGCATGATGGGATAAATGATAAGTCCAATAACCAGTTGCAGGCGCCCAAAATGATGCCAAACAATAAAACACCCAATGGAAATGCAACTTTTGGGTTGAGTTATCTTGTTCAAAATCTTTGCGGAGTAAATTATATCATTAACGGACTTCAAACTACTACACGGTATTCAGTTCCCGGAACGGGTTTCCCGACAACCGTCGCCATGGCAGGGCTGCCTGCCGGTTTTGTTGTGCAGAAGGCTTATGTATATTACGGAGTATCATATACAGAAGCTGTTCCTCCGCCGACATCGGTTGTTATTACAAATCCTGCACTGGTAACGAATACCATTCCTGCAGTAATGATTGGAGACGACCATTCTGTTTGCTGGGGTGAAACCGGAACCGCTTCCTATCGCTGTGATGTAACATCTATGATATCCGGTAATGGAAATTATGTAATTAATTTGACAGGCTTTTTAAATGCTGCCTGGGAGGTAGACGGAGTTTCAATCGTAATTGTGTATGTGGACCCCAATGCCAAATATAGCGGGAACATAGCAATTTGGGATGGCGATATGGCTAATTGGACAGGAACATCTATGACATATAAAGGAGGAGGGTTCACGGCTTGTACGAATAGTTCTTCGGGTAGCGCTTTTTCGTTGCAGGGAGATTGCCAGAATAATATTACCCCTAATTTTAATGTTGATAATTATAATGGCAGCATTGGCTCGTTCCCTAATAATTTCTGGAATACCAATGTGTTAGCCACCAGTGTATCTGCATGCGACAGTACTACTACCTATACAGGTTATACAAATAATACAAACGATTGCTGGCTATGGACGGCAATAGGCTTATACTGGCAATATCCTACTTGTTCATCCTGTGGCTCATTGACTGTTACAGATACTTATGTAAACCCTTCGTGTGGAAATAATAACGGAAGCATAAATGTGAATGTAACCGGTGGAACCCCACCCTATACCTATTCATGGTCACCTAATGTTAGCAGTTCTGCTTCTGCTACAGGGTTGGCCCCCGGTACTTACCAGATTACGGTGCACGATGCTGCATGTAATGTTCAAACCATTAGCGTAATCCTTACGATGATTAATTTCACTAATACAGATACCGTGACCAATGTAACCTGTAACGGACAATCCACTGGTTCAATTTCCTTTAAGGTAACCGGCGGAACCAGCCCCTATACATATTCCTGGTCGCCCAATAACAATTCAACAGCGAGTGCCACAGGACTTAGTGCAGGTTTATATACGGTTCTTATATCTGATAGTACAGGCTGCCAGCATACCATCAATGTTAATGTAACCCAACCGGCTGTATTAACTGTTCCTGTAACACCTGTGGGGGCTCTTTGTAATGGAGTAGCCGACGGAAGCGCTATAGCGGCGCCTACCGGTGGTACATCACCATACAAGTATAGCTGGACAAGCGGAGGAACAAAGGATACTGCTAAAAATCTTAGTGCAGGTACTTATTCAGTAACTGTTACTGATAAAAGAGGCTGTACAGCGGTTGGTTCTGCAACTATTACACAACCAACAATACTATCTGTCACATTGACCGGACCTGCAATTATATGTTTGAATACACAAGGTACCCTTAAGGCTGTTGGCGCAGGTGGAACACCGGGCTATAAATACACCTGGAGCGGACCTGGGATTAATACACCCAAAGACAGCACTTGTACTATTACTCCTATGACCCAAACCGATACAGTAAAAGTGACCGATGCAAATGGCTGCACGGCTTCTGCCGAAATTACGGTTGTGCTGGGGCCCACTATGAATGTTGCTATCACCGGACCGGGTTCTATTTGCCAGGGACTGTCTACTACGCTTTGTTCTAATGTGACGGGAGGAACAGGTGGCAATATGTATACATGGCAACCGGGAAATGCTAAAACTCCTTGTGATGCAGTGTCACCATCTTCTACCACTACCTATACTTTAACGGTAATAGATAATTGCGGCACTACGGCTACTACAACGGCTACTTTACGTATCAATCCATTGCCTGTTACAGCTTTTACCTCCAGCCTGTTTGCCGGTTGTACCCCGCTTTGTATCCAATTCTATAACACTACCACATTGGCACAAGGCAATTCATCCACTTATTTATGGAAATTCGGTAATGGAGATTCTTCCAGATCGCAAAACCCCAGTTACTGTTACCCCAGAAGCGGTGGCTACAATGTGGCTCTAACAGTTACTTCCGACAGCGGTTGCAGCAATACGCTGAACAAATTAAACTTTATAACAGCCTATGGTAAACCTAATACAGCATTCACGTATTCGCCACAACCGGCTACCATATTGAGCCCAACGGTTCAGTTCATTAATCAAAGCAACGACCCGTACCCTATAGTATCCTGGATATGGAACTTTGGTGATGGCACCGATTCGGTTAGCAATGCGGCCAACCCTATCCACACATATCAAGATACAGGCCGCTATTGTGTAACTATGATAGCAATGGATGAGCATGGTTGTTCCGACACAGCGACCAATTGCTTTGCGATGGAGCCAAACTACACTTTGTATATTCCATCTGCTTTTACCCCGAATAATGATCATGTGAATGATGTATTTGTACCGGTGGGACAATACATCAAGAATTTCGACATGTATATTTTCGATCGTTGGGGTATGCAGTTATACCATACTACCGACATAACCAAAGGTTGGGATGGAACCGTAGGCGGTGGAACTCCTGTGCAGGAAGACACTTATGTTTACAAAATAACAGTAACCGACTCAGAAGGCAATAACCACACCTATATAGGTAATGTAACGCTTCTCAAGTAGAACATGACATTTGAAAACAGGAGCCTTGGTGAATTTCTGGTAGCGGGAATTTCTATCCGGACTGCGAATAAGAATGGTCAATCTCAAAAAGATATCGGCGAGCTGTGGGGGCGGTTTATGAGCGAAAATATTGCTCAAAAAATATCAAATAAAATAAGTGGCAACCTGTATTGTATCTACACCGATTACGAAAGTGATTTTATGGGGGAATACACGACTATTCTGGGCTTTGACGTAGGTTCGGTTGAGAACCTTCCCGACGGATTGATTGTTAAAACTATTCCTGCTTCTACTTACAGGCTTTACAAATCACAGGGCGAATTACCCGGTAGCGTAGTTAATACGTGGAAGCAAATTTGGGAGAGTGATATGGAGAGAAAATATCTTGCTGATTTCGATATTTATCCGCCTGATGCTTTTAGCTCTCCAAATCCGGTAGTGGAGACTTATTTATCAGTTTGATTTTATTTCAAAATACTTTCCACTGCCCAGAGAGCAGTGGTGCTGATAAAAATCCAGAGAATTACACCTTGTAGCAGGGGTTTGTAGCCTACTGATTTGAGCATTTTATAAGAAGAACCTGCTCCAATTAAAAAGAGAGTTAACGTCAGCCCTTTTTGGGCGGCCATGGTGAGGTATGGAATAATAACTGATAAGAAGGGAATATAAGGAGGCAGGTAGGTTCCGATAATCATTGCAAGCACAAAGAAAAGGATGAAATAAGGTATTTTTATTTTTTTTCCTCCTTGTTTGAAGAGTAAAGCAGTCGCAACAGCTAATGGTACAATCCATAAAGCACGTACTAACTTTACTGTAGTAGCTATCTGCAATGCTTCTGTACCATAGCTCTTTCCTGCACCCACCACCGAACTGGTATCGTGAATTGCAATTGCAGCCCATACACCAAACTGGTGCTGGGTCATATGCAAGGCATGACCAATAGGTGGAAATATAAATAGTGCAATAGAGTTTAATATAAAAACAGTACCAAGCGCTACCGAGGTTTGTTTTTCTTCCGTATTCAAAACCTTTGCAACGGCAGCAATGGCACTGCCACCGCAAATAGCAGTACCCGAAGAAATGAGATGTGATGTTTTTGGATCAATCTTGAATATTCTGCCTAACCCATATCCTAACAATAAGGTAGTACAAATAGATACCGCTGAAAATAATACGCCTTCTTTGCCTGCGTGAAGGGCTGTAATGCAATTCATGCCGAAACCTAATCCAACTACGGATACTTGCAACAAAATTTGGGTAGCCCTATGATTATACTGCCTGAATGGATGTCCGGTGGTTTGAGCTAATATTAATCCTAATAAAAGTGCTATGGGAGGGCTCAATAAGGGCGTAAGGCAAAGGATAGTAGATACGATGAATACAACCTTTGAAACCAAAGGATAGTTTTCGGAGAAGGATGTTGAGTTTTCCGCCATGTTGTGTTAGGTGCCGCAAAAATAGAGGAATTTGCTTACCGTTTGTATCCCATACTGAAAACCCTAACTTTGCATCACTAAAAAGTGAATAATATGCTAATAGACCTCAGAAGCGATACAGTTACACGTCCTACGCCCGGCATGTTGAAATTTATGTTTAATGCCAAAGTGGGAGATGATGTTTTCAAAGAAGACCCATCTATCAATGAATTGGAAAAGAAAGCTGCGGCCCTTTTTGGGAAAGAAGCCGGTATTTATTGCCCTTCTGGGACAATGACCAACCAGGCAGCTATAAAGGTGCATACCCAGCCGGGGGATGAGCTGCTTTGTGATGTGACAGCCCATGTATATAATTATGAGGGAGGAGGAATCGCATTTAATTCCGGAGTTCAGACAAAATTAATACCCGGCGACAATGGCCGATTTACAGCCAAACAATTAGAACAGGCCCTGCATCCTTATGCTGATTGGCTGCCACACACCTCGCTTGTAACTATTGAAAATACAAGCAATAGGGGAGGTGGCGCATATTATAAAATCAAGAATGTAAAAGAAATTTCTCAAGAATGTAAAAAAAATAAATTGGCCCTGCATATGGATGGTGCTCGTATTTTTAATGCGCTCGCAGAAACAGGTGAAAGCCCTAAGGAATATGGCAAGGTGTGCGATTCTATTTCTATATGTTTATCGAAAGGGCTTGGTGCGCCTGTTGGTTCGGTGTTATTGGGTAGTAACGAATTTGTAGCTAAAGCAAGAAGAGTAAGAAAACTATTTGGTGGAGGTATGCGCCAGGGTGGCTATTTAGCTGCCGCTGGCATTTATGCGCTTGATAACAATATTAAAAGATTAAAAGAAGATCATCAACGGGCGAAGCACATCGCTAAAATATTAGGTAATAAAAGCTATGTAATGAATATGCTCCCTGTGGAAACCAATATCATTATATTTTCGCTTGATGCTTCTATGCCTGCAGAGAAATTTACAGGCGAATTGAAAAAAAACAACATCCTTGTTTCCTCCATTGGTAACAATGCGCTTCGCATGGTTACGCATCTTGATTTTAATGACAAGATGCTAAAAGTGGTCGAAAAAACTTTAAAGAACTTATAACTCATAATTCATAACTCAAACTCGTGCCATATACATTTTATAATTCAGAAGTAATAGATATCATCGACATAACTCCTTTGGTTAAGCGGTTTTTCTTTCGCATCCCCGAAATGGAGAGTTTTAATTTTGCACCCGGACAATTTGTTCAGTTAGATTTACCAATTGAATCTAAAATAAAAACCCGTTCATATTCCATAGCTTCTGCACCGGAAGGAACTAATGTCCTTGAACTGGTTATATCTCTTAATGAACAAGGCCTCGGAACTCCTTATTTATTCAATGAAATAAAAATTGGGTCAACTCTACCTTTATCACAGCCAGCCGGCAAGTTTATGAAGCCTCCTGTTGCATTAGATGCTGATATTTGCCTCATATGTACTGGCACAGGAATTGCGCCTTTCCGCTCATTTCTGAAAGATTTGATTCATAAGAATATCCCCCATGGAAATATCAATCTTATTTTTGGTACACGCTATGAAAAGGACGTTCTTTATATGCAAGAAATGGAACAATTAAGCCAGACCATGCCGGGGTTTAGGTATACTACCGTTTTATCAAGAGAAGAAAACCCAAGTATTGGTAAAAAAGGGTATGTACATCAAGTCTATCAGGAGTTATATGCCGATAAACGCCCTGCACAATTCTTTCTTTGTGGTTGGAAGGTAATGATTAAAGAAGCTATCCAAAATCTTCAGGATATGGGTTACGATAAGAAAGCGATTAAGTTTGAGTTGTATGATTAGCCTTTATACATCACACTCTTAACGGCCTTTACCACTTTGCCAACATTGGGTAATGCGAGCTCAATCAGGTTGGGGGCGTAAGGTAGTGGTACATCAGCAGAAACCACACGGAGTACTGGCGCATCTAAATAGTCAAATGCATCTTTTTGTACTTTAAAAGCTACTTCGGTTGCAATGGAACCCAATGGCCATGCTTCTTCCACTATTACTAAGCGATTAGTTTTTTTTACGGAGTTGATAACAGTAGCATAATCAATAGGACGAATAGTTCTAAGGTCAATCACTTCGACTGATATGTTTTCCTTTTGCAGTTCTTGTGCAGCAGCCAGGGCTACTTTCATTATTTTGCCAAACGATACGATAGTAACATCGGTACCTTCTCTTTTAATATCAGCTATACCAATAGGGATAAGGTATTCTCCTTCCGGTATATCGCCTTTATCGCCATACATCTGTTCCGATTCCATAAATACCACTGGGTCATTGTCGCGGATGGCAGATTTTAATAATCCTTTTGCATCCATAGGGTTAGATGGTACAATCACCTTCAGTCCTGCACAGTTAGCATACCAGTTATCAAAAGCATTAGAGTGTTGAGCTGCGAGCATACCGGCAGATGCGGTTGGGCCACGAAACACTATAGGTACATTTATTTGTCCGCCTGACATTTCAAGCATTTTGGAAGCCGAGTTCACTACCTGGTCTATGGCAACCAATGAAAAGTTGAAGGTCATAAATTCAATTACGGGGCGTAAGCCATTCATAGCAGCTCCAATACCAATGCCTGTGAAGCCAAGCTCGGCAATGGGAGTATCAATTACCCTGCGGGGACCGAATTCATCCAGCAAGCCCTGGCTAACTTTGTAGGCTCCATTGTATTGGGCTACTTCTTCTCCCATCAGGAAAACGTTCTCGTCTCTTCTCATTTCTTCAAGCAAAGCCTCTTTCAGGGCCTCGCGGAAAACTACATTCTTCATTATGCCTGTTTTATAGGACGACAAAGATAGAAAACTAAAATAAACGATAGGATATGCCAGTATTGCTTATAAAAATGCCCCGACCAATTTATCAGCTTCGGCAAAGGCAACATGTAAATCGTTATTTTGAATAATCGTATCAAATTGGGAAGCATACGACAGCTCTTCCGTCGCCTTTTTAATTCGTTGTTCAAAAAATTCAGCGGTTTCCGTTTTGCGGTTTTTTAATCGTTGTTCCAAGGCATCAAGTGAGGGAGGTTGAATAAAAATGGACAATGAATTTTCGGGATAATGTTTTTTGAGGTTCATGGCTCCTTTCACGTCAATGTCAAAAATCACATCTCTATCCGCTTGCCAAAGTCTTTCCACCTCTGAGCGGAGTGTACCGTAATAGCTGCCAGGATACACTTCTTCCCATTCGAGAAACTCTCCTTTCTCAATTTTTTCTTTAAATTGTTCTACAGATAGAAAATAATAGTCCTCTCCATCCATTTCGCCCATGCGCTTTTGTCTGCTACACGCAGAAATGGAAAAAGCAAGACGGGGATAAACACCCAGCAGATGTCGCACTATGGTTGTTTTACCGGAACCTGAAGGCCCGGCAACAATTACTAACTTCCCATCCATTTTAACTAGAGTACGTTTAGAAGCTGTTCTTTTATTTTTTCAAGCTTATCCTTCATTTCCACTACCAGTTTTTGTATGCCCGAATCGTTCGCCTTTGAGCCAATTGTATTTATTTCCCGGCCTATTTCCTGTGTGATAAACCCAAGTTTGCGACCACCTTTTTCTTCATTCAGGTTTTGCCTGAAATAAGCGCAATGTGTTTTTAAACGGGCTTTTTCTTCGTTAATGTCAAACTTTTCAATATAATATATTATTTCCTGTTCAAAACGGTTCATATCCATTTTGCCGTTGGTTCCTTCATGAATTTTCACTCTTATTTTTTCTTTCAGCTTAGGTATTCTTTCCGCATCTAATTTTTCAATTAGTATAGATTGTTTTTCGATAAAGTAAAGATTTGATAATATATCTTTTGCAAGCTCTTTACCTTCTGCCAGTCTGAATTTTGATACAGACTGTGCTGCTTTACGTACCAGTGAGACAACGGTATCAATTTCGCTTTTTTTTATGACTTCCTCCGTTTTAAATAAGTCGGGAATACGCACAAGCATTGGCATGTACTGGACATTTTTTTCATCGATTTCTTTCGCAAATGTTTTCATTTCATTATAGTAACGGCGTGCAAGCTCTTTATTAAAACTGGCCGTGCTTCCCCCTTTTCCCGCTGAAATATTTACCGAAATATCTATTTTACCCCGGTCGAGCATTTCAGCCAGAATAGAGCGGATATCTGATTCGGCTTTGTTATAGATAAAAGGCATGCGGAGATTTATATCCTGCTGCTTGCTGTTTAATGAGCGAATCTCAATATCTATTTTTTTCCCATCTAAGTGCGCCGATGCACTTCCATAACCCGTCATGGATTGTAACATATCGTATAGCTTAATTTTCTTCAAAGATAACCAACTCGGGCAAACAATTGTAAATAAACCCTATCTGTTTTTACACCTGCAGGTCTTTTATTGATTAATTGTTTATTGATTTTTCGTTAAAGATGATAAATCCAACATGAAAGAATACACTGAACGCACCCACAGTATTGGTAGGGTTATTGCTATTGTCTAAATAATTTAAGCTAACACTCATAGGCCCGATGGGTGAGTGGTACACGAGGGCAGCAGTGGCAATATATTGTTTCACGGCAAAGGGTCCCGTTAAACTAGCCGTATATTTTGGGGTTTGCGAAATAGCCTGGTAAGGAATAAATACATAGCCTTCCAGTCTGAAATCAAAAATAGATTTAAAGCTTGTAATAAGTCTTGGTCCTCCGGCTATATAATTGAACGCTCTGTAATTGGGCAAAAATAAGGTCATACTTTCGGGGGTGGGTTGAAAGGCAGGCGCTATAAGAATGGTTGCCCAATAATTGCTAAACGGAACTTGGTTTGAATAAACGCCTTCAACGTATGTACCAAATCGTATCAGGCCTTTCCCAAGGTAGTAATTTTCGAGTACAATTTTTAGTTGTTCCCAATACCGTATTTCACCCAGTGATTCATGAGCTAATGTATCGAAATTGCCAGGGAAAAAATTCTCACTCCCGTCAACAAATTGAGCCTGGAACATAATCCGATGACCTGAATTGGCATATTCTTTTGCATTCAATGAGTTCATTTCATAATGGAGGTAGATGGAATAGGCATTAAAAGCGGTTTGATCAGCGGTAGAATTGAGCGTATTATCCTTCGGGTTTTCGTAATAGTCATTATTTATGTTTATTAAGTTTCCACCTATTTCCAGTTTAGTTTTATTTCCGAGCGGTACTCCTGCCGCCAGTTTCCCGAACGCTTCATAAGTTATCAGGTAAGGCGGTTCAACATTTACGTAGAAATCGGTACTGCTGGTAAAATAATCATAGCTGTTATAGGTAAAACCCGTTTGTACGTAGAATGGGAAGGGCGAAGAAAAGTAAATTTTTCCTGATCCTAAGAAGGAAGTGTAAAGTTTTCCAAAGTAAGAGTTTGCCTCGAAGATGGTTTCTTCTCTTCCGAATGGGGCCCACTCCAGGCCAAAGAACCCTTCGCTGACAGGCTTGGTTGAGAAATCGCCGCCAAAACTTACGGAAAATTGTTTTTCTTTTCTCATCATCAAGTTAAGGTCATAATATCCTGATGAATCATTGTATTTGGCTAAGGGAATCACGCTGTGAATATTTTCGTCCGTTGCAATCCTGTAATAACGGGATTCTAATTGTTTAACTCCCAAGGTATCGTGAGTCCCTTTTAAAATACTTTTTATGTAACGACTTTCTGGATTGGTAAGACCGCAGATACTTATATTTTTAATGATAAGCGGGTGCTCCTTGATGATGAATGTTCTTCTTTTTGAGGCAAGTGTTGCAGAATCAACTCTTCTTTTTATCAATTTCAAAAGCGTTGGCATTTCGCGCATGGTAGCAGCATATCCGCTATCCATAAGTGCTTTTGGGTGGTCGGTTGTTAATACCCCCGCATCCACATCCGGCTTTATTATTACACCTTTGGTTGCTGAATCCAACTTATAGATAGTTCTTGTTATCAGCATAGTTTTTATTTCCGAAATAATATTATCCTCGGTGGGGGCAGGCGTATTTTCCGATACATTACTACCAATGGTTACATCCGGGTGAAACCCACTTTGCATGATATCTAATGGGAAATTATTATAGAGCCCTCCGTCGAATAGCATTTTCCCATCAATAACAACCGGCTTCAGGAAGAATGGATAAGAAATGGAAGCGCGTATGGCTTCGCCCAAATTTCCCTGGTTGAATATGTATGGTTTTTTATTTATGATGTCGGCAGCAACACAACGGAAAGGGATAAATAGACTATCAAAATTGCCACCGGCAACAGAAGATGCTTCAGTAAAATAACGCAATACCTCAAAATCAACAGGTACGGGGGATATGAGGTGAGTTGGAATGCTGGTGATTAAACTGGTATCAAGTGAAAAGCGGAAAGAAACCCAAGCTGCATCAGGATCCTTTTGTTTAAAATAGTAGATAAATTTAGTATCAATAACTCCTTTGGCAATGTCCTGGAAACGGGGCGACATAACAAGCGCTTCCATTTGCTCTGGTGTATAACCGGCCGCATAGAGTGCTCCAATAAAAGCCCCCATAGAAGTACCTGTGATATAGTCGATGGGAATGTGATTTTCTTCCAACGCTTTAATTACGCCAATATGGGCAATGCCGCTGGCTCCGCCCCCGCTTAGTACTAATCCTACTTTTTGTGCATAGAGAGAGGAAAAACTTATAAATAATAGTATAAAAATGGGAAAAGACCTTATTCGCATAAATGCTTGCGGTATGGTATGTTTGGTTTTACAAAACTACACTTTAATACAGTTTTTTAATTACGGACATTAAATATTTTGGAGCGTTTAATAAACGAGATCCATACCATGAAAAATATTCACCATCAACAAGAACGGATAAAATGCCTGGATAGTATGAATGAAACTCAGCTAAATGTTTTTCTTTGAAAGGATAAGGTTCGGATGAGAGTAAGATAGCCTGGGGATGTAGACCTTTTATTTGTTCTGCTGTTAATTCAGGATACCTGCCCATAGAGGGCTCACAAACGTTGGTAAAGCCGCATTGCGAAAGCATATAATCGATGAATGTGTCTTTCCCTGCTGCCATATAAGGTTCTTTCCATATCAGGTATAATACCTTCAATGCCTCTTTTTTACATTGACGCAGTTCTTCGAAGTTTCTTTTAATCTGTGCTATTAGTTGTTGGGATATTTCGATTTTACCTGTAATTTCTCCAAGAGAGTTAATCATGCTATATGCATCATCCAGGTTATGAATATCGCTTGTCCACAGCGGATATTTCTCCATTAATACTTTTACATCACTTTCCTTGTTTTCTTCCTTATTGCAAATAATCAAGTCAGGTTTAAGTTGTTCAATTTTATTGAAATCAACATTTTTAGTGCCACCTACCCGTGTTTTAGTTCGGAACCAATCGTCGGGATGAATGCAAAACTTGGTAATGCCTACTACTTCCGCTATTAATCCAAAGTAAGCAAGTAATTCCGTTTGCGACGGAACTAGCGATACAATGCGGTGCGGAGGAGCATCAAGGGTTATCGTATGTCCTATTTGGTCAGTGAAGTTCATTTCTTAGCTATTAGCTATCAGCTGATGGCTAATAGCTGCGTTTTTTAACAGAATGCTTCAATAATATCCTGCCGTGTAATGATATGTGGGTCACCCATCATGTCTTTAACTAATACAGCCCTGTTTTCGGACGTAATGAGCCTTGAAACTTCTTTAACCGATGCGTTAGCTTCCACAAATGGAAACGGAGGCTGTATGATTTGCGATACTTTTTCGGTACCTATATTGGGGTTCTCTACTAGCTTCATGAACACTTCTGTATCGTTAAGTGAACCTATTATTTCCGCATTTTCATTTGCCACCGGCACTTGCGAAATATGATATTTTTTCATTATCCCAACCACATCGTGAATAGTGTCTGAATCTTTTACTATTACCAGTCGATGATGCTTGTGTCGTTCGATTAGTTGTATGGCTGTAATTTCCAATTCTCGTAAAAAGCCCCTATCACTCATCCATTCATCATTGAACATTTTGCCCATGTAGCGCGAGCCGTGGTCATGGAATATAACTACTACCACATCTCCCTTTTTAAACCTGTTTTTTAGTTGCAGTAGTCCTGCCATAACTGAGCCGGATGAGTTACCCGCAAAAATGGCTTCTTCCTTTGCTATGCGCCTTGTCATAATGGCAGCATCTTTATCAGTTACTTTTTCGAAATGGTCAATTATGCTAAAATCTACATTCTTCGGAAGAAAGTCTTCACCTATGCCTTCGGTTATATAGGGATAGATTTCGTCTTTATCAAAAATACCTGTTTCTTTATATTTTTTAAAGACCGAACCGTATGTGTCAATTCCGATTATGTTGATATCCGGATTTTTTTCCTTCAAGAACTTTCCCACTCCACAAATGGTACCACCCGTGCCTACACCGCATATAAAATGAGTGATTTTGCCTTCAGTTTGTTCCCATATTTCAGGCCCTGTTTGTTCATAATGGGCAGCCGAATTGGAAAGATTATCATATTGATTAGCCTTCCATGAATGGGGTATTTCTTTTTCCAGCCTGCTCGATACAGAGTAGTAGGAGCGAGGATCTTCGGGTTCTACATTGGTGGGGCAAACAATTACCTCTGCGCCAAATGCCCTCAAGGCATCAAATTTTTCTTTTGACTGTTTATCCGTTGTGGTAAATATGCATTTATACCCCTTGATGGAGGCTACAATAGCTAAGCCCATACCTGTGTTGCCCGATGTACCTTCAATAATGGTATAACCCGGTTTAAGCAAGCCCTTTTTTTCGGCATCTTCCACCATTTTAAGCGCCATGCGGTCTTTTATGCTGTTACCCGGATTAAAGGTCTCTACTTTTGCCAGCACAAGCGCCGGTATGCCTGCCGTAATCTTATTGATTTTTACCAGGGGCGTATGGCCTATAGCGCCAAGGATATTAGGGAAATAATTCATGTAAGTAATAATAAAAACCTTTCAAAGATAAAGAAAGCAGTAGAAATGGGATAAGGCTTTGACATGGCTCTGTTTATAATAGTTCGTCTAATATTAGTATTTTCGGCATATTGAAATTGGTAATATGAAAAAAATAGGTGTTTTAACATCCGGTGGAGATGCGCCCGGTATGAATGCAGCAATACGTGCTGTAGTGCGTACTGCCATATATCATGGGCTGGAGGTGGTAGGTATTCGCGGGGGATATGAAGGGTTTATTGATGGTAATTTTATTCCGATGGAGGCAGGTTCGGTAAGTGATATTATACAACGCGGGGGCACTATTTTAAAAACCTCGCGGAGTGAGCGCTTCCGGACAAAAGAAGGGTTGCTGGAAGCCAAGAGAAAGGCTGTGGAAGCAGGAATAGAAGGGATGGTACTGATAGGTGGTGATGGTACATTTAAAGGCGCACGTGAATTTTCGGAGATAAGCGGTATCCACTCAATAGGTATACCCGGCACGATTGATAATGATTTATTCGGTACAGATTATACCATAGGGTATGATACGGCGCTTAATACTGTTATTGAAGCGGTAGATAAAATTCGTGATACGGCCTCTTCGCATCATCGCCTGTTTTTTGTGGAGGTAATGGGCCGCGATGCGGGTTTTATAGCATTGAACAGTGGCATAGGTTCAGGTGCTGAAGAAATATTGATACCGGAAGCTAAAACAAGTATTGATGATGTAGTTCAACGGATTGAAGCAGGAAGGAAAAGAAATAAATCGTCCTTTATTATTATTGTAGCCGAAGGCGATATGCCCGGCGGCGCCTATGAAATAGCTAAACAAGTAACAGAAAAATGTGCCTACTTTGAATCGAGAGTAACCGTTATTGGCCACATGCAGCGAGGCGGTACTCCTACCTGTTTCGACCGTATATTGGCAAGCAGGCTCGGTGTAGCTGCTACAGAAGCATTGATTGAAGGCAGGGCAAATGAGATGGCCGGACTTATCAACCACCAAATTGTATTTACTCCGTTTACCAAAACACGGAAACACCTGGTAGACATTAACGAAGGCTTGTTAAATATGGCACACATACTGAGTAGTTGAGCTAAAAAGTATTTCCGATGAGTTTACGTCTTCTATAAAATACTTCCTATGAAATTACTATACTCTTACCTTAAACAATACAAGTGGCTGGTTCTTCTGGCATTGGTGCTGGCTACAATTAACCAGGTGTTTTCTATGCTCAACCCACGGGTATTTCAACATATTGTTGATAAATACCTGACCGTAAAAAATACATATACTCCTAACCAGTTTTACCATCATATACTATTCTGGATTGGTATATCCATGTGCTTTGCAATGGTATCGCGTATTGCCAAAAATTTCCAGGATTATTTTACTAATGTGGTAACACAAAAGGTAGGGGTGCAGATTTATACGGATGGCATTAGGCATTCGCTTGAATTGCCATACTCGGTATTTGAAGACCAGCGCAGCGGTGAAACATTGGGCATATTGCAAAAAGTACGAGATGATATTCAGAAATTCATGTTGGCATTTATAAGTGTATTATTCACTACACTGGTAGGCGTGGTTTTTGTATTTGTTTACGCCATGAAGATTTATTGGCTGATTGCTCCTGTTTATTTTTCCATTGTTCCAATTTTGGCTTTTATAAGTTCCTTTCTTACTAAGAAAATCAAAACAGTTCAAAAGAAAATTGTATCAGAAACCACGGCACTTTCAGGCTCCACTACTGAATCTCTCCGCAATATAGAACTTGTGAAAAGTCTTGGATTGGCAGAACAAGAAATAAACAGACTCAATTCGACAACTGTTAAAATTTTAGGCCTTGAATTGAAAAAGGTACGCTATATCCGCAGCATCAGCTTTGTGCAGGGAACCATTGTAAACTTGCTTCAGAACATTATCCTGTTCATGCTCATCTTTCTCATATTTAATGACCGTGTTTCTATAGGACAGATGTTTGCTTTGCAGATATACTCCTTCTTCATTTTTGGGCCCCTCCAAGAGTTAGGTAATATCATTAATACCTTCCGGGAAACGCAGGTGTCGCTGGATAATTTCAGCAAAATTCTGAATACCCCGAAAGACCACAAACCTGAAAAGCCTGCCAAAATTGAAAATATTGAAACACTGGAGTTTGAAAACGTAACCTTTAAACATCAAACAGCTACGGGTTATGCGGTAGAAGATATTTCATTTAAAACAGAACTCGGACAAACTGTTGCCTTTGTGGGGCCATCTGGTTCGGGTAAAACCACCTTGGTAAAACTGTTGGTGGGTTTATATCCGGCCTTAAGCGGAGAAATACTTTATAACAGTATTCCCGGAAAAGATATTGACTTGGATAAACTGCGCGAACAAATAGGACTTGTAACACAAGACTCACAACTGTTTTCAGGTTCCATTAAGGAAAATCTTTTGTTTGTAGCGCCAAATGCAACCGACGAAGAAATTATGGATGCATTGCAAAAAGCAGCTTGTCAAAATCTGTTAGCAAGGGCTGACAAAGGCATTGATACGGTTATTGGGGAAGGCGGAGTAAAAGTATCGGGAGGAGAAAAACAAAGGCTTTCCATAGCACGGGCATTACTGCGCAAACCTAATTTATTGGTATTCGATGAAGCTACTTCTGCACTTGATTCCCTTACCGAAGAAGAAATAAGTAAAACTATACGCGATGTGTCGCAAAACTCCAATCATATTACCATATTAATTGCGCACAGGCTTTCTACCATTATGCATGCTGATAAAATTTATGTGCTTGAAAGAGGTCATATTATAGAATCGGGAAAACATGAGGACTTATTGGAGCAAAAGGGACTTTATTATGCCATGTGGAGGCAACAAATTGGGGAACGTAAAGTAGTTAAGCCTGCAATGGCAATAGCATAAGGCCATAGTTGTAAAAGTATCTCCTATACCACTTCAAATATTCTGTTTATTCTCGGTTGTACCCACCATATTCCTATGGGAATAAACCACAAGAGAAAAAATGTGGCATTATAGTCACTCCATTTCGCTTCTCTTTTTAATTCAACCGATTTTAATTCCTTAGCGATGAAATATAGTATATAAAAGAAACAGGTAAAAAATATGCATAGAGGAACTATAATAAGAGCAATTCCTTCACGGGCCAAAAATGCTGCCTGCACTTCCGGAGGAAAGAACCACCCAATAAGATACATATCAAGCATTAATATAAAAGGTACTAAAATGGCTACTTTAAGATACTTGAGATTCATTTGACTATCTTCCGGAAGAAGCTTATATAGATTTATGCCAACAACCCATGGCCATAAAAAGAAACTTATATAAGATATTATCTCAAACGGAGAAAAAGCTACTGAGACTTCTGAGCCATTATCAGTTACAATCTTAGCAGTATGAGAATCTAACTGGCTAATAATGGAAACAATTATTCCAATAAAGAATAATGCTACTACATTGGCTCTTAGTAATATCTTCATAATTAATACTTATAAAACTTCCCCCAAGTTTTTTCTAAATACTTTCTAAACTCTTCTTCTTTGGCATTTTTTCCCGGTTCGTAAAACATAGTGCCTCTTAATGCTTTCGGTAGAAAATCCTGCACTACAAAGTTGCCTTCGTAGGAGTGTGCATATTTATAATCTTCTCCATAGCCCAGTTCTTTCATCAGCTTGGTAGGTGCATTGCGCAAATGTAAGGGCACACCTAAATGAGCTGTATTAGCAGCCGATGCCATGGCTGCGCCAATAGCTGCAACCGCGCTGTTGCTTTTAGGTGAGCAAGCCAAATAAATAGCCGTTTGCGATAATACAATTTGCGCTTCAGGCATACCGATAGAATTCACCGCCTGGAAGCAATTATTCGCCATAAGCAAAGCATTGGGGTTGGCATTGCCAATATCTTCAGAAGCCAGGATGACTAATCTGCGGGCAATAAATAAAATGTCCTCGCCACCGGTCAGCATACGTGCCAGCCAATAAACAGCGGCATTCGGGTCGCCTCCTCGAATAGATTTTATAAATGCAGAAATGATATCGTAATGAAATTCCCCCTTTTTATCGTAAAGAGGTATCACTTGTTGGGCTACTTTAATCACGGCATCATCGGTTACAGCAACTATTGAATCGGATGAAGACATTACTACGGCTTCAAACAGGTTTAACAACTTACGTGCATCTCCTCCCGAAAGCCTTAATAGGGCTTGTGTTTCTTTTAATTCTATTTTCTTTTTCTTCAGGATAACATCCTCTTTCATGGCCCGGTCGAGCATTTCGAGTAGGTCTTCTTTTTCCAATAGCTTTAATACATATACCTGGCTACGCGAAAGCAATGCCGATATAACTTCAAAAGAAGGGTTTTCAGTAGTTGCCCCGATGAGTGTTATGTCGCCCCGCTCCACCGCACCCAATAAAGCATCTTGTTGCGATTTGCTGAAACGGTGTATTTCATCAATGAACAAAATAGGTGTCCCGGTAAACAAGCCTTTGTTTTTTGCTCCTTCAATTACTTCCCTTATATCTTTCACCCCAGAAGAAATGGCGCTCAATTGAAAGAACTCCCTCTGTAACTCATTAGCAATGATTTGTGCCAGTGTGGTTTTTCCAACGCCCGGAGGCCCCCATAGTATAATGGATGGCAATGTGCCTGACGCAATCAGTTTGCGGAGTATACTCCCTTCACCCACCAAATGTTTTTGCCCCATATACTCATTCAGGGTATGGGGTCGCATACGTTCAGCTAAGGGGCGGTTTTCGTTCATATTATTTTAGTGATTACGTAATCTCTTATTTACAAAGTGCCAAGTAAGTTTTTTTTTCTATTTTTACTCGCACTATATAATTACAAAGATATGAAAGCCCTACTATATTCAATGGTTATTAGCGCCCTGCTTTTCTCATGCAGTGGAGGAAATAATAAAACTAATATAACCACTTATGTCAGGGATAGTGTTGCCAATTCTATACCGGAAATGGGAACATATTTGATTTTGGCCCTGCATAAAAAGGTTTTGCTTTCAACTACTAAAGAACACTTGTTTTCCGATAGCTTAAAAAAGGATACCTTCAAATTAGTGTTAAAAGGAGATTCACTACATAAATCGGTAGCCTTATTTTCTATCATATCTTTTAAGGGCGAAAGAATTTATGCCGACACGTTTGCAGGTACGGCTTTCGCCGCTTATACTGATGAGGATACTGTGTTCCCGGTTGCCCAGGTAGAAAAAACCATTAAAGAAGGAGTTAAGTCATTTTTTACTGACAGTTTATTTACAACTCCTCGAATAGCTGCTGACGAAAAAAGCATAAGCGGTTCAGATTCTACTAATTGGGAAGATATTAAAACGGACAAAACAGCCATCGGATTTCAATACACGAATGATGAGGTTGAGGTCAGGATTGCTTATTCAAAAAAACAGCAAAAGGTGCTTGATTACTGGAGTATTGAAATGGGTGATTGAGATATTTTCCAAGCTCAAAAGAACTTTCGGATTGCCCAAACTACAAACTTAGTAAAATACTTACTAATATCATACTTGTAACAGGAACGAATAGTTTAAAATTTTCCTTTTCAATGCGAATATCTCCCGGCAAATTCCCAAACCATTGAAGATATTTGTGTCCGCCCCAAAAAATGAGTCCGGATAGAACTAAAATGGTTCCTGCAAGAATGAGTAGTTTTGAGATAGGTGGCATGATATTACTTGATAGAAGCAAATATAATGTGTTAGATATTTCATTTAACATCCTCCATATTGATATAGAAGGATATATGGATTAGTAAGGTTAACAAAATTTAACAGCCTCATATACTTCGCTTTCCATAGGGTAAGTTAAATTTGTGCTCCTAAAAAATGAAGTATGGCAGACATTAAAGAACTAAACGAACGAATTCAAAAAGAAAGTGCTTTTGTTGACTTGATAACCCTCGAAATGGAAAAGGTTATTGTAGGTCAGAAGTATCTACTTGAAAGGCTTTTGGTTGGCTTGCTCTCCAATGGGCATATATTACTCGAAGGCGTGCCGGGACTCGCTAAAACACTGGCCATTAAAACACTGGCTTCTACTATCGATGCAAGTTTCAGCCGGGTGCAATTTACGCCCGATTTGTTACCTGCTGACTTAGTTGGTACATTAATCTATAATCAGAAAAAGGAGGAATTTACTGTTCGTAAAGGACCATTGTTTGCAAACTTCATATTGGCCGACGAAATAAACCGCGCCCCTGCCAAGGTGCAAAGCGCATTGTTGGAAGCTATGCAGGAAAGGCAAGTTACTATTGGCGATACCACATATCCTCTGCCCGAACCATTTTTAGTGCTTGCCACACAAAACCCGATTGAGCAGGAAGGTACCTATATGCTCCCGGAAGCGCAGGTAGATCGTTTTATGCTGAAGGTGGTAATTACCTATCCTCAAAAAGCAGATGAACAAAAGATTATTCGCCAAAATTTGGCACTGGACTTCCCGAAAGCCCAGCAAATACTTAAACCGGCGGATATTACGAACGCACGTAAACTGGTGAAGGATGTATATATGGATGGAAAAATAGAAAACTATATTTTAGATATTGTTTTTGCAACCCGTACTCCGGCTGAATTTGGCTTGAAAAAGTATGCACCGCTTATTAGTTACGGAGGTTCTCCACGTGCCAGTATCAGTCTTGCATTTGCTGCAAAAGCGTATGCATTTATAAAGCGTCGCGGATATGTAATTCCGGAGGATGTTCGTGCCGTTTGCCATGATGTGTTGAGGCACCGTATCGGGCTCACCTACGAAGCAGAAGCTGAAAATATCTCCACAGAAAATAAAAACGCGTGGTATTACGCAATCCCTTTTTTCGGGAGAATACCATAGTGCTTTTAAAGGTCGCGGTATGTCTTTCAGCGAAGTAAGGGAATACCAGATGGGCGATGATATCCGCAGTATTGACTGGAATGTTACAGCACGTTTTAACCACCCGTATGTAAAGGTTTTCGAAGAAGAACGCGAACTGACACTTATCTTATTGGTAGATGTGAGTGGTTCTGAATATTTTGGTACTCAAAAGCAGTTGAAGGAAGACATGATTACAGAGCT
>Ga0207016_1047_pt1 | contig 26127 bp, 21 predicted proteins | sample Alteio_BWMinCont_54_FD_153469 | JGI IMG/M metagenome (GOLD analysis project Ga0207016, IMG submission 153469) | Enriched cells from forest soil in Barre Woods Harvard Forest LTER site, Petersham, Massachusetts, United States -... | ecosystem: Environmental > Terrestrial > Soil > Temperate forest >...
TCCCGTTAAGATTGGTGACCGTCCCTTCGGCGTGTGCCTTCCCTCCTGCCACCCCAAAAACCAGCTGCGAGATATCAATGTTCCCTCCCTCGCTGGCGGCACTAATCGTTGCGTGATCAAGCGGTACATTAAAAAGATGAAACGGCGAAGCGAATTCCGCATGAATTTTGGTCGTCACCGCATCCGGTTCTGAATTTGTAGAACTGAGAGTGCGCTGATCTACCTGGATAATGGGCGGAGCGGGGCAATTGAGCGGATGCAAAGCGTCCGCAACTTCCGGCCCGGCCAGGGCTCCCACTGCCGCCACCGGCAGCGAGCTGTTAAAAAAGTATCTCTGTTCAGCACTACGGGACAGAGTCGGGTTGACGGTCCAAATCATTGCGCCTGACAAATCGCCGCCTCCGGTCGCCTGGGCGCTAATATCATACACGGCAACATACTCAGGCCGCAGCATGACGCGCGTGCGAATATTGTCCATGAGGACCCCCTGGGCACGAGCGCCGGCGACTTGGGCGTAGACAAAAAGTTGGTTGGCCGGCCACGGCCCGTCCCAATTGCCGGAAAATTCCACGTCTGCTTGCGGCCACTTCCCCTGCGGCACGATGAATTGCCACAAGGGCTGCCACCAATCACCCAGGTACGGATTCAGCACCTGCGGATCCATATTGCCCCGCGCCTGCATTCGAAAATCCTGCGTACTAAAATTTTCAAAATAAGCGCCATCCACCCGCCAGGAGGGGTTGACCAGGGAAATGTGCGAGAGGTCGAGGGCATAGCCGCCCATCTGGTCGCGGGTTAGTCGCCCCTTTGCGAAAGCGTGGTCGAGGTTGATTTTCTGAAAATGCGCGCCGTCGGAGTGAATCTCCCCATTGACATAATCAATCACCTGTCCAGATCCCAAGGCTATCTGGCCGTCAAGCTGCAACGGGCCGTCAAACGCCAGTGATTCCAGTTCGGGCGGGAGTTTCCACTGACTGGCAGTCAATAGCGTGCGGAAGCCGACTTGTGCGTAAAAATCAAATTGCCCATCCTGTAATTCGGGCGTGGCGCCGGTTGCATCAATGTTCGCCAGACCCGCCAATTTTAGTGACTCGTGTCCGTGGGTCGCAAATGCCGTTAAAGACAGCCGGGGCCAAGACCGTAAATTAAAATCCATCTCCAATGTATCCAAGGGGAAATCACGCGCCCTCACCGTAGTTGCCACCGCGCGGATTCGCCAGGGCCGCTCGCTCCACAACCCCTTCTGTCCCTCTACCGGTTCGACGCTTACCCATGTTTGGCCACTTGAAAAAAGTTCTACCGGGGCTGTTGGAGTTGCCGATGGACTTTGATAGCGGATGGATTGCGTGCTGGCCTCGACTGGGACAGTCGCTCGCAACGCGCGACCATCCCAAATGAAAGCTCCGCGAACCCACCCCTTGCCCAAGACGAGTCCAGTATTCAGCGGTTGCACGCCGTCTGCCAAAATTGTTGCGCGAATTTTTGTCAAACCGGGCTCCTCGCCGGCCAAACTAATTTGTACCATGGGATTGCGCACCCGGGCCAACTGCGGCTGAAAGTTGACCATCGTGCTGGCCCATTGGCGAAACCATCCAGCGAGGGTTTGTCCAATCTGCTTCACCGGGAGGGCCACCGCCGGCGTCGGTGCAGTCTCTGCCGCCACTGGTAAAAATGGCCAGAGGAAAGTTCCACGTGCTTCAACATTGGTCTTGAGAAATTGCGCATGCAGATGATCGAGCAGCCACCAATGATGCCCCTGGCTGGCCAGGGCGGCATCCAGATGTTGAACAAACGCCTCGCGCATACCCGAAGGCGAAGATTCCGGCGGACAAAACAAATTCGCGTTGATCAAGCGCAATTCACTAAAAGCGAACTGCCGATGCCACCAAAGGGCAATCCAGTCGGGGTCAATTTCCAAATAATCGGCCTCCGCAATCGGATCGCGTGCACCTGTGAAATAAATCTGCGGCTCGCGTATGAGTAGCCGGCCCGACAAGCTCACTTCCAGACTGCGAAAACGCACGCTTAAGCCCTGATCCTGGAGGCGATCTTCCAGTGCGTGCCGGGCAAACCCCGGCAAGCCCAGATGACCATCCGCCCAAAGGATGACCAGCACAAATGTCTGCAAGCAGAGCAAAGCCAATAAGGCAAGATTCAGCAACGCCCGCACCAGCCGGAACCACCAAGGTGGTCGGACATGGGAGGCGGGGCGGTTGGGTTTGGATACTGGCACAGGGTTTTTTGCGGAGACCGCCACGCCCAGCTAATTGCATCTAAACGCTAGGCCGCACGATGCCATGATTGCGTAGCCCTTTTAAGGCGCGGAAGAAGATGATGATGCGGCTGGTGCAGGAATTGGCGCAACAGCATCCGTTGGCAAAATCGTTCCGGAAGCTGGTGGAGCAGTTGCCGCACCAGGGGCAAAAACCGGCGTAATCGTACCCGGATTTATCGGCTGATTGATTTCTCGCAAAGCCTCCACCGCCGCTGCCGGCTGGGCCTGCTCTCTCAAGATGACCCCCAGCGCGCCTCTAACATTTATTGGCAGAGTAAATACAGCCGGTGGTAATGGCGGTTCCCGCGTGCCGCCCAGTTGCAAGGCGCCTGATCGATCCGAAAAATAAAAAGTCAGGGTTTCGGTGCTGGCAGCCACGCCGCGGGTTGCGCTTAATTGCACCCCTGCATCCAAACGGTAACGCCAGGATACGGAGGGCGGTTCGATGGAGGCCGTGGACGTCATCTGGTAGTGCTCGTCAAAGTATGCCTGCAAGTAATCCTCCACGGTAAACTGGCGCAATGCATCCAGCAGCACCTGCACATTGTCCCGTACGAGCTCTGGCTTGTTCTTGAGATACTCGTCCCACGTCGGCCTGATCGCGTCCAGGGAGTAATTGAAAACCTCTTCGCCTGCCGTCAGGTCGTTGTCCTTAAGCAGCGCAAGTTTGAGTGACACAACCTGCGCGCCCGCCGGCAGTTTTTCCAGCGTGCGGTCACGGTAATGCAGCGGACTGGAAGAAAGCTGGCTGAGAATATCGCTGTCTATCTCATAGACCGAGTCCACTCCCTCAATTTTTGCAAAATAGCGAACAGGTGTGGTCGCGGTGCTGATGCCGATGTCCAGCATCACGGGCTTGGCGGTTTTGTCTTCTTGCAATATAATCTTCCATTGCGGCGATTTCAGGTTGAATGTTTTCTCCAGGTCATCGTTGGTCGGGGCGTCGCTCACAAAGCTTTTGGCCGAAAGCTTTGCGAGGTCGTTGATCATCGCCTGGATTATCCCCGGATCAGCGGCAATAAAAGTAAACGCGCCGGTGGCATCCTTGTCCCGCACCTGCCAGGTGTGATCCTCCGCCATTTGCATCCGCACTTCGGCGGAATCCGCAGAATCCACACTGATGGAGGAAACCTTTTCCGGCGAAATATTCATAAATTGGCGCTCGCGCAAGGCGTTTTGGGCATCAAGCAGCGTGGCAAATACATCCGTGTCCCTGACCACAAAAACCGCCGGACGATCCGCCAGCTTGGCGTAATACTCAGGCTCCGTCGCGTCGGGCACTTTTTTACCCAACCAGAGCGTCTGGCTGCTTTCAGCCGCGTCCCCTTTCAGCTCGATTTTCAAGGACGGCGCAGCCAAGCCGAAGCGGGCTAAATCCGCGGCGTCAGTCGGCGGTATAAAACTTTCGACATGCAAATTCTCCAGTTTGGAAATCGCTTTTTTGACCAGGTCTTCGTCAGCCGCGCAGGAGAACGGCGTATCCATGCGCCATTGATAACCATCGCGTACGAAGCGGGTAAATGAGGAGGTGGGTGTTGTGCCGGTGCCCCCCGCACCGATGGCCAGGCTCTGAATTTCGTAAAAAGACAGCGTGAACAGGTTTGAGTCGCGCAAGTCCTGCACTGGCTTATCCAGGGTGGCTAACAATTCCTGTGCCACTACCCGCACCAACCCATCCGCTGGGTTCATGACGTAGAGGCGGCTGCCATCGTTGGTGTGCCTGCCGATGAGGAGCTTGGCAGTCTGGCTGCCTGCCTGCACGGTGATTTCCACCGCCGGTTTGTCCAGGCCAAAATCTTTGAGCGCCTGGCCGCTTTTCTCCAGGTCTTTCAGGGAGAAATTGGTCTCCTCTTCCAGGAATTGAAGATGGTTGATCAAATCGCGCTCGGCGTCTTCACTCGCCAGCCATTCCACCGGCTTTATTAAGTGCCAGACCCCGCGTTGGTCGCGCTTAATCTCCCGCACCTCGTTTTGCGCATGGTCATCAATCACAATGTGATCGATGTCAAAGTTTTCAATCGGAATGGGCCCGGCCGGCCGGGCGACAATCTCTGGCGGTTGATTCAACCGCCAGAGCAGAAAAAACACCGCCAGGTTGGCCAGGAGCAAAAGGAGGGTGAGTTTGAAGCGCATAGCGGAAAATGATGAAAAATTGGCCGGGATATTGAAGTCAATCAAGTGCGGTTGCGCACCCAATATACCGCCAGCCCCAGTAACGCCACCAGTGCGGGCACCACTGCCAGCCGCCAGGCCAGCCCGTGATACTGCGCCACGGAGATATCGAGTTGGGTCTGTTGCGGTACCCTGGGCGGAATATTGAGCATATTTTCCCGGTTGGCGAGGTAGTTGACGCAATTCACCACCAGGATGGGATTGCCGTATTCGCTAAAATGTTGATTGGTGATAAAATCCGCATTGCCAAAAACCAGCAGGCGCCCGCCGGGTAAACTAACTCCATTGGTCGTCCCATTATTCACCCCGCGCTCCGAGAGTGCCGCCACCGCGAAGGGCCCTTGGAATGATGAGGGATGGAGAAGGTTAACCTCTGACGTTCGAACGGCTATCGAATTCTTGGATGTTGCGAGAAATTCGTGCACTTGGCGCCGATCATCGGCTGGTGCGCTCTCATCAATCTGTACCGGTCGGGTTGCACCAAGCGCCACCGGCAAGCCGTTAAGAATGAGAGTCGCAGTCAACGGATGTATGCGTTTGGGGTCGCTGCTGGGATAAATGGCCATTTGCAGATCAGGGGTCAGGTATTGGGGGTCTTTTATCCACCAGTCATTGGAGCGCAACCCCCACTCTTCCAGCAAAGCATCCAACCCGCTGTCGCGACCGGGCTCCAGAAAGACCAGCACCCGGCCATTCTTGTCATTAAGATAATGACGCAGTTTTTCCACCTCGTATCCCTGCAGCGGCACGATCGGGCGGACTACCACTACCAGTTTGGCATCCTCCGCGATGTCACCTACCGCCAGATTGACGGCGCCTAAACTGTAATTTTTATTGGTCAAGTCCTGCCCCAGATTAGACAGGCCAGCATCGCGGCTGGTTTCAGTGACGCTCATTTCTCCATGGCCTGCCGTGAAATAAATTTTGTCGGGCTTGGTTCCAATGACGTCGAAAATTGCCGAAGTAATGGCATTCTCGCCTTTAAACGCAGTCAGTGCCACTTCCGTTCCGCCATTGCTATCTTTGCCTGCACTGGTGTCATAAAGATCCGCCGTGGTAATCGCATGCCCGCGCTTGTCCCGCACCACCATGATTTGGGTTTCCGGATGCGCCGTATATCCGAGTTCCGTCAACGCCTTGATCTTGTCTCCCTGGAGTAACGGATCAATTTCGTCAAAAGTAAGCGGCACCGGTACGTGCAAGTGCGCGGCCTCATACACGTATTCCTTTAAGAGCGTCCGGAGTTGATCCAATTCCGCTTTGTTATCCCCGCTCGCCTGATTTTCAGGCAGAATAAGGTAAAGTTGGACTGGCGGATCCTGCTTTTCATGCGGAATTTGGCTGAGATAGGACAGCGTTTCCGGGCCCAGCGAAAAACGGTGGTTCGCCGTCAAATCCCAACGGTGAAAATGCGCCGCCGCCAGGATGTTTAACGCCGCCACCAGCGTCAGGCTGAACAATATCTGCAAGCCCCGGTTGAGTCCTTTGACCCAGCGCGCAAATCGAAAATCTTCCAGTTGGGAAAACACGGTGATAATATCAAGCGGTGGCGCGGGACTCGACGACCAGCGTCGTCAGCCCCAGCACTAGGATGGTGTTGCTGGCATAGAGAAAGAATGGCCGGGTGTCCACGATGCCGCGGCTGAAATCCTCCAGTTGCCGGAAAGTTTGCAGATAATCTATGACCGCTTGCGCGTGGATAAACCAAGTGTCCTGCAATTGCAGTTTCGTCAGCCAATAGCCGGCGATTATCAGCACAAACAGCATGCTGAAGGAAAGCATCCCGGCCACCAGCGTGTTGCGCGTCAGGCTGCTGGCAAAAATCCCCAGGGCAATGTACAGCAGCCCGCTGGCGGAAACGAATAGAAAACCACCCGCGATCGAGGCGGTGTCGTGCAACGGTGAATCCGTCCGGACTCCATGCAGGAACCACAAGGTGATATAGGGAAACACCAGGGTTAGTGCCCACAGGCCAATGTAGAAAAGATAGGCAGCGGTGTATTTGGCCAGGACAATCTCGAGCGTCGAAGCCGGCGTGGTCAGCATGGCCTCCAGCGTGCCGTGTCGGCGCTCTTCCGCCAAACTTTTCATGGTCAGCAAAGGCACCACAAAAAACACCGGGAAAAAGAAAAGCTGGAAATACTGCGCCATCGGCGGGTCGGTCTCCACCTGGCTGTTGTAGCCATTCAACACCAGAAAATAAATCAGGCCCATCAAAATGAGAAACAAGAACGCCGCGCTGTACGTCGCCACCGAGACGGCGAGCATCCGCAGTTCATGGGCCAGCAAAAGAGGGTAGTGGCGCATAAAATTATTTGCTCCGGCGAATCAAGGGTGAAAGCGGCTCATCGCCTTGTTTGGTCGCCGCCAGGAAAATTTGTTCGAGCCCGGGCTCAACTTGCGCAAACTCGCGTATCCGCCAACCCGGGTGCTGCATCAACGCCGCCAGAATATTCTCTCCCAAATCCGGGTTGTTGGCCGGTCCTTCCAGTCGAACCTCGACAAAACTTTCCGCATCCGGTGCCGAACAGACAACTACGCGCAATCCCGCCGCAACCCCGGGCAAAAGCTGGTCGAGTGCCGCCGGGTCACCTTTTAGTCGCAAGCGCCATTCCGTTCGGGGGAAAAATTCCCGCCGCAGATTAGGCGTGGTGCCCGCGGCCACCAAACGCCCCTGATTAATAATCATTACCCGATCGCAACAGGCTTCAATTTCTGCGAGAATATGGCTGGAGATCAACACCGTCAACCGCCCGCGCAACGAGTCAATCAGTCGGCGAATGTCCAAAATCTGTTTGGGGTCGAGGCCGATGGTTGGCTCATCCATCAAAATGACTTCTGGTTCGGCCAGGATGGCATCGGCGATACCCACCCGTTGGCGAAAACCTTTGGAAAGGGTACCGATTATTTTGCGGCGGGACTTGTGCTGCAACCCGCATAGCTCCATCGCCACATCCACCCGGGCGGTGATTTTGCGACGGGGAATTTCTTTCAGCTTTGCGCGAAAACGCAAGTATTCCAGCACGCGCATTTCATCCGGCAGCGGGTTCATCTCCGGCATAAAACCCAGGTGCCGCTTGGCCTCATCCGGCGCACTGGCCACCGGGATGCCGGCCACATACGCCCGGCCGGAAGTCGCTGACAGCAGTCCAGCAAAAATTCGCATCGTCGTGCTCTTCCCTGCTCCGTTCGGCCCCAGAAAGCCGACAATCTCTCCGCGGCCAACCGTAAACGTCAGATTTTCCACCGCGCGCACTGTCCCATATTCCTTGGTCAGACCAATCGCCTGCAGGCTTGGTCGAACCATCGGGGTGGAAGCCACCGCAACGGGAATTGGACTAATAGTGGCAACAGACATGGGAAAGGCAGGCCGCGTGAGATAAACAGATTATTGACGAACAAGTTATATAGCGCGGTTGTCCAGGGAAAGGCAATGACGGAAGGCAGGACTCACAGGCAAGGGAAGTGGTTGAGTAACCCTATCATTTGACTCGGCCTTGGTCGCCGCAGTTCCTTGATTCTTCGGCTTTAACTTACCGCTGCCGCTGCTTCCGCTGCCAAGTTTCCTCCAGCCCGCGCAGCAATAAATTCGGATCAAATTGGATTTCGCCCAACCACGCCCTGGGGAGCTGCCCCGCACTGCCCCCGGTCGCCACCACCTTCACTTCGCCCTCACCCCGACGACGCAATTCCTCCAACAACTGGTCGAGGATGGCTCGAATCATTCCGGCAAAACCGGTGGCACACCCAATTTTCATTGCTTCAATTGTATTAGTGCCAATCCCCGCCGAAACCAGCAGATCGTTCGGATCCAGCTCCGGCAGCAACGCCGTTTGCTCATGCAGATAACGGGTCATCAACGCCAAACCTGGCGCAATAATGCCACCCGCGTAGGCTCCACGCCGATTAATGACGTCGAAGGTTACCGCTGTACCCAAATCAATGGCCACCGCCGGCGCGCCGTGCCCCCCAAGTATTCCGAACGCCAACGCTAACCGGTCCTGGCCAATTTGCTCTGGTTGCGGATAGTCCAGTGGCAAACCCAACCGTTCGCATTGCTCCCAGGTTAGGTGAAAGAGCGGCCAGCCTGTCGCCGCCAAAATCGGCTGCAAGGCCGCTGTTGCCGCCGGCACCACTGAACAAAATGAAATTCCTGCAGGACGCTGCGGACTTCCAGCGAGCTCCACCAATCGTGGCCCCAACCCCTTCACCGGATCCGCCGCTTCTGCCGTGGGGATCGCGCATTGCCAAACTACGCGTCCATCGCACAGCACCCCGGCGTGCACTCGCGTATTGCCAACATCAATGCAAAGGAGATTCATCAAAATAATCGGTTTCTGCTCTGTGTCTAATGAATCGTAGCTCGTGGCTCAACCATATCCGCTAAGCGAAACGTCGCCGGATTGCACCGTGCGAACCGAACCATCTGGCAAGGCAATTTTTAACGCGCCGGATGCATCCAGCCCCATCGCCCGGCCTTTGAGTGTGCCATCCAGCAAAGTCACGGAAACCACATTTCCGCGCAAGGCATCGTAGCGCTCCCACAGCTCTTTGAATTCAGCCTCCGTGCGTCCGGCAATAAAATCAGTAAATGCTGCCTTCCCAGTCAATACTACGTCCGCTGCCACGGCATTGATGGACAGAGGCTTGCCGCCATTAATTTGCTGCAAAGTTCCCGCCACCTTTGCGGCGGCGGCTCCTGTAGCGCTGCGCGAACCGGCCCATTTGGCCGGGTCGCCGTTGACATTCAACCCCAGGCCGCAAACCAGATCCCGCATCAGGTCGGCATCTATGCGTGCCTCCGTCAACAGCCCCGCTAGCTTGCGGCCTTCCCATACCAAGTCGTTGGGCCATTTCACCCGCACCGGCAGGTGGTAGCTCTTATTCAGCATATGGCACAATCTCAACGCCATCCATAGCGTGAACTTTGGCATCCGCGCTGGCGGCAATTTTGGCTGAAACGCAAAACTCAAATATAGCCCGCCGCCCTCCGCGCTGTGCCAGGCCCGGCCCATCCGACCACGTCCAGCCGTCTGCCGCGCCGCAAATACTACAAAAGGCGTCGGCGCCCCCGCCGCCAAACGCCGCTCCGCTTCCAAATTCGTGCTGTCAGTTTCCGGCAAAAAAATCACGCTGATGCCCGGTGGCGCTTTTTTGTGCTGTCGCAACCGCACATACGCCGCCAGCACCGCCGGATGCAGCACGGTCGGCTCCGCCGCCAGCCGATAACCACGCCCACGCACTGCCTCACAGGCCAGCCCCTCGGTCTGCAATTTTTGCAACCGCGCCCATACGCTTACCCGCGATACCCCCAGCCGCTGCGCCAGTTCCTCGCCCGAAACATACCCATCCCGGTCGGAGTCCAGCAAGGCAGACAGCAATGTTGTGGCATCTGGCATCGTACAATTACACCTGAATTTCGCGCCCGCGTGCAAGTCGCGAACGCACTTGCCCCACCGCCCATTCCGCATGCTCGGCAACAACGGGATCCGCATCCCGCGCCGCCAGGTCGAGTGCTGGCAAATCCTCCAGCCCGCCGATGTTGCCGAGGACAATCGCCGCATTGCGCCTCAATCGTGGTAATTTCAACCGCGCCAGCGGCGTACCCTGCGTGCGTGCGCGAAATTCATCCTCCGTCCAGGTCAGCATTTCCCGTAAGTCAGGATACTCCCGCGCCGCCAAGGCTGTATCCCGCGTCGTCTGCGCCCAGCGATTCCACGGGCACACATCGAGACAGTCGTCACAGCCGAACAGCCGATTGCCCACCGCCACGCGAAATTCCTCCGGAATCGGCCCATGGTGTTCAATAAGCAGGTAGGCCAGGCACCGCCGCGCATCGAGCTGGTAGGGCGCGGTGATGGCGCGCGTCGGGCATACATCCATGCAAGCAGTACAGTTGCCACAGTGGTCATGGCCCGCTTCGTCCGGCGGAATTTCCAAAGTAGTGACTACGACGCCCAGCAAAAGCCAGGTTCCCAGCTTGGGATGAATTAACAGCGTATTTTTTCCCTGCCAGCCCAAGCCCGCCTGCATCGAAAGCGGCTTTTCCAACACTGGCCCGGTATCCACATAAGCCCGCGCCGCACCCCCCTGCTCCCGCAATATCGCGGCCAGCTTTCGCAGTCGCTTGATCATGACATTGTGGTAGTCCCGGCCCAGGGCATATTTGGCGATGCGATACCGCCGCACCGGTTCCGGCTGGTTATAATTGACCCCGACCACCACCAAGCTCCGCGCCAGTGCCTCTCCCGACTCCGTGGCCAGCAATTTTTCTGGCGCCAACCGCCGGTCATTATTGCGCTCCAGCCACGTCATCCCGCCATGTTGACCCTCCGCCAGCCATTTTTCGAAATACCCCCTACGTAACGGCGCTTCCACCGCCGCCACCCCAAATGCATCAAAGCCCAGCCGTACCGCTTCTTCACGCAGCAGTTCTTTGAGTTGGACTGGACTCAGTTTTGCCATGGCTAAAGTCTGCTAAGGTAAACCAAGCGCCCCGGCAATGCCATCGGGAAAAAATGGAATGTCGTTTCCGGCTGTTCAAGTCACCGATTTTGAGGGACAATCTATTTTGACACAACCCATGCTGGCCGCTCCCATCCATTTTTTAGCCGCCAGCGGCCTGCCTGGCTTAAGCCTTGCGCCCACCCGTTGGCCGCATGACTTGTGGCAAATCACCCAGGATTTGCTCGGCCAGCATCTGCGAATTTTTATTGGCTTTGTCCTGGCACTGCTGGTCGTCGGTCGCTTGATGCTCGAAAAGCGCAACCCGAGCAATGTCTTCGCCTGGGGGCTGGTTATCTTCTTCATCCCCTGGCTGGGCGTGCCACTCTATTTTCTCTTCGGCGGGCGCAAGTGTCGTCATCTGGTGAAAATGAAACTCGAAGTTAATAACCTCGCCACCCAGCTGGCCACCGGGGTGCCAGCCACGGCGCCACCCATTTCGGGCGTAGCCACCCCGGCTTCTCCTCGCCGCAAATATGCTCAAAATTCCTTCCGCCTGTTTGGCGACGGAGTCGAAGGCTACCGCGCACTTCGCGCCGAAATCGCCCGGGCCGAGAAATCGATTTACCTTCAAACCTTCATCCTCGGTCGCGACGAACCCGCCCGGCAAATCGTGGCCGACCTCACCGAGCGCGCCCGCGCCGGCGTGGAGGTTAAGCTGCTGCTGGATGCCCTCGGCTGCTTTGGCGCCGCCGGCAGTTTTGTCGAACCCTTGCGCCGTGCGGGCGGGCGCACCGCGCGCTTCATGCCTGTGTTGCCGCTGCAAACAAAAGCCTCCGCCAATTTGCGCAATCACCGCAAGTTCGCGGTTTTTGACCACGACCGCGTGATTGTCGGCGGACAAAATATTGACCATCGCTTTATTGACTCGCGCGACTCGCCGGAACTTTTTCTCGATTTTAGCGCCCAAATTGAAGGTCCCGTCGTCGCCGCCTTTAATCGCAATTTTATCAGTGACTGGTGCTTCGCTTCCGGTGATTCACCCGAAAAATTCCGGGACTTGCTCGCGTACATTCCTGCTGCACGCGGGTCGGAAGCTGCCGAAGTCTTGGCCAGTGGCCCCGATGTCGCGGGCGACCCCTTGTGGGAACGCCTGCTCACACTTGTGCAGCAATGTCAGCACGAATTGACCATCGTAACCCCTTATTTCGTTCCAGACGAAGTTCTGTTCCAATCACTGATTATTCAAGCCCACTGCGGTCGCCGGGTACGCATCATCGTGCCCGAAAACTCCAACCACTTGATGACTGATTTCGCCCGGCATTTCTACTTGCGCCAGTTGCACGATGCCGGGGTTGAGGTGTTGCTTTACACCCCCAAAATGATGCATGCCAAACTGGTGCTGGTGGATAATGAAGTCGCGCTCATGGGCTCGGCCAACATTGACCTGCGCAGTCTGTTCGTAAATTTCGAAATCGGCGTCTTGCTCTACTCCTCCGGGGCCATCAGTGAATTGACCGCCTGGACCGATGTGCTCCGCCGCAGTTGCGTAACCTACCTCGATTCCGGCCACGCCGGTGCGGGCGCCAACCGGCGCGTCATGGAAGACTTCGCCCACCTGCTCGGGCCGCTTTTATAACCGATCGACCTACTCCTGCGCGCCAAACAATTCGTGCTGCGAACTTGGTGCAGGAACCGTGGGCGGCGAATGTAAATGCCGCGGCGGTTTCGTCACCCGGGCAGACACCGCCCCTTCGCGTTCACGGACCACGCGTTCACACATCGCCAGCACATGCATTTTCAGCCACTGGGCTGTGCTGCTCTCGGTCCGGTAATCGGCCGGACCGTAGGCATGAATTCTTCCCGTCTGCAACAAGCTGTCATTCTGCGCAAACTCCGCCGGATTCGCCGGGTCGTACACCGCATAAGTTTGGCCACCGTTGCGCCGCACAACGGAAAACACCGGCACATCGCTCGGACCATCTGCCACATAAATCATGTTTTTAATCGGCACCCGCCGGTCCTCCGCCCGCACCACCGAATTCACGTCAATCGCCGGATTTTTGTTCGAGCCTTTGTTTATTTCAAAAATGAATCGTGTCTTGATGGTGTTGTCCACCATCACCCCGATTTGCGCGATTTCCCAGTCCGTGCCCTCCAGCGCCATCTCCTGCTGCCGGTTGTAATGCGGCGGCAACGGATTTTCCACGAATTCGCAGCCGTAGATGCCGTCCACCTTTTGCGCAATGGAACTGCCGCGAATCATCTCTGCCAGTCCCGTGCTGATGATGTAGTGCTCCAGGCTGATTTCGTGGCGGGTAAATTCCAGCCGGCTGCGCGCTACTTCGCGCAGGTCGTCAAACAACTTGGGCAGTCCGGGAAAAAATTTCAGCTTCGCGCCCAGCTCCCGCAGTAATTTGTTATTCAGCCCCCGCATCGGACCATTGCGCACGTAACTCAGCAGGTGGTTCAGGTAAATGGTGTCCTTCGACACATGCACCCCGCGCCGCGCATAGACCTCCGGTAGTTTGTTGACCTCCGTCCAAAACTGCTGCTCATCCACCCCGAAGTGCTGGAAAATTGGCGCCTGCATATAGCCCGGGACCAGTGTCTTGTCGAAGTCCCAGACCACGGCGACAATCTCGCGGCTCCTCAGAGTGTTCTCGTTATCGGACATCGCCCACCACCTTAACCCACCCGCTGCCGCCTTTAAACAAAAAACCGCACGCAGGCTTCCCTTCCCGCCCCGTTTGCGCTAGGTTTACCAGCTTCCCTCATGGATATTCCAGCCATTGCACCCTTTGCCAAGCGCCTCGCGGAAATCGACGCGCTCATGCAGGCGTCTGATTTCTACAGCGATCAACGACGCGCGGCAGAGCTTGGCCGGGAACACCAGAAGCTCACTGAACTCGTCGGCTTGCACGAAAAACTGACCCAGACCGCCGCCGCCATTAAGGAGCACGAGGCCCTGCTCGCCGACCCCGCCACCGACGCCGACTTGCGCACCTTGGCCGAAGAGGAACTCGTCACCCTGCGCCCCGAACTGCCCAAGTTGCACGAGCAAGTCATGGTCGCCATGTGCCCGCCTGACCCGGCTGACGCCCGCAACACCATCGTCGAAATCCGCGCTGGTACCGGCGGCGACGAAGCCTCCCTCTTTGCCGCCGAGATGGCCCGCCTTTATACCCGCTATGCCGAAATCCGTGGCTGGAAGGTCGAGCCCCTTGACTCCAGCCCCTCGGAAGCTGGCGGTTTTAAGGATGTCACCTTTCTCGTCACCGGCGACGATGTTTACCGCACGCTCAAGTGGGAAAGCGGCGTCCACCGCGTCCAACGTGTGCCCGCCACCGAGGCCAATGGCCGCATCCACACCTCCACTGTCACCGTCGCCGTCCTTCCCGAAGCGGAGGAAGTGGACATTCAAATCAGTCCCGATGAGTTGGAAATCACCGTCGCCCGCGCCAGTGGCCCGGGCGGTCAGGGCGTCAACACCACGGACTCCGCCGTCCAAATCATTCATAAGCCCACCGGCCTGATTGTGAAATGCGCCGACGAACGTTCTCAGCTCAAAAACAAAGCCAAGGCCCTCAAGGTTCTGCGCGCCCGCCTGCTCGAACGCAAACAGGACGAGGAAGCCGCCAAATACTCCGCGCAGCGCAAAGCCCAAATCGGCACCGGCGACCGCTCCGAACGCATCCGCACCTACAATTTCCCCCAGTCACGCCTCACCGACCACCGCATCGGCTTCACTTCTCATAACCTGCCCAACATCATGGAAGGCGAAATCGGCGAACTGCTGGTCGCCCTCGGCGAGGCCGAGAAGGTCGAAAAGTTGAAAAAACTGGCAGAAAAGTCCGAAGCGACGAGTTAAAGCTCTTTCCCGACTTCCGCCATCCTGATGGCCGATTCACGCAGACCGCCTTCGCGGGCCCGGTTGCCCCAGTGATCCATAAAGCGTTCGACCAAATTTGGCAGCTCTTTCTCCAGCGGTGCCATTTTTTTCCGGCTTCGGGTAAATTCTGCTCGGTAAATCGCCCAGGTCGCCATGTCCATGCCCAGCTCCAATTCGCCCATGCTGCGGTATTCCCACAGGAACTTTTCTCCAAATCGGCGCAGCTTTCGACGAACTTTGTCCATAGCAGCCAGCGTTTTTTTCAATTCGGCCGGGGGCAACGTGGCCAGTTGCTTTTTCATTTCCGCACGCTTGGCAAAAAATACGTCATAGAGCCGACTGCGATTGGGCTTGGGCTTCTTAATCCCATTTTCTACCCGGCCCAGCTCTAATAAAATTTCCCCGTAGCCAGAATGAATGCTCTGGCTGAAAACGAGATTCACCGCCGGCGCCACGCCCGCGTGTTTTGCCCCGTTTTGATTCCAAGCCACCCCTGCGGCATAGGCTATTCCCGGATACATCACCGGCCACGGTTGATGATTACCGCCATCTCCCCATGAAGTGAGCAACAGTCCTTCCGCGCCATTTGCCAAACCCTGCTTTGCCGCTGCTTCGAGATTCGCCAGCATATTATCCGTTCTCCCCGTAAAAGTATTCCACGCCGACGTGCCCGGACAGACCCAGAACTTTCGCTTTGCCTCCGCCAGTCGCGCACATTGCTCCGCAAAGGGGTGGTTGGCTTCGTAACCCCACAGCAACGCCGTGGCATCAGCTGGCACTTCCTCCACCAGCTTGGGATCTTCCAAAAGAATATCCGCCCAGAACAACATCTCCTTGCCATGTCTGGTTGCCTGACGGTGCAGTTTTTTGAGAAAATCCAAATAAACGCGTTGCTTGCCGTGCTTTTTCACCAACGACTTGCTCCAGCCCCGCCCCAGTTCCCAGGGCTCGTCCCCGCCAAGATTAAACCGGCGCGACTTAAAGAGCGGCAAGTATTCCGCCCACAACTTATTTAAAAATTTCAAGCTGTCGTCATGCGGCCGCAGCGTGGTCCCATGCGCCATGCGTCCTTTAATGGGATGCGTAAACCCCCACGGACATTCCGCCAGATGCCGATATTGCGGATGCTTTAACCACCGCTCAAAATGCCCGAAAGAATTAAAATTGGCCGATAACTCGATGTGGTTTTCCGCACAAAACTGCTGCAGCTCGGTAATCTCCTTCGCCGTCATCGCATCGGCCTCACCCCAGACTTTTTCATGTCCGCGAAAGGCAAATGTGTGCTCGGTATAAAGCTGGAGATGATTGTACTTCAGCGCTGCAAGCGAGCGCACCAGACTGCGCAGCGCCCCCGGCTCGGGTACTTTGCCACGGCTGATATCCAGCATAAACCCACGCACGGCAAAATCCGGTGCGTCCACGATCCGTAGGCAGGGCAGGGTATCGCTACACTGCTTGCGCAATTGATCCATCGTGCGCAGCGCGTGTTCGATGCCCACTGCGCTGCCGGCGACAATTGAGCTATAGCGCGTGGTGATTTCCAGCTCATATGCCTCGGGCGCCATCTCCCGCTTAACCATTGTACAAATCTTGGGCTTCCCGCCCCCAATTCGCTGCACGCCCCGTGTGCACTCAATCACTTTCGGCGGCGGCCACAAAATAAATTCCTTTACTGGTGCGGCCTTGCTCATGGCTTGGCCTTTTCCTTCCGCTCACCCGAAAACAGAAATTGCTGGGCCAGCCCTGCCAGTCGGCCAAAATGCGCGTGCCCAAACTGGGCCACCTGCGCCGGCGTCCAGCCGTGCAGTCCGTACCGCTCCGCCATCGCCTGTAAAATCCACGTGTCCACGGGAAATGCCTCGTAGTTTGCCGCCCCAAACAGCAGGACGCAATCGGCGATCTTCGGCCCCACCCCCGGCAGGGTGGTCAGCCAGGCCTGGGTTTTCTGATAGGAATTTTTAAGCACGAAATTTTCCCATTCAGGCTCCCCACGCAACTGCATCGCCGTTTCTTTAATAAATCGCGCCCGGTAGCCCAACCCACACCCGCGCAAGTCAGCCTCCGAAACCTCTGCCAGCCGGGGCCACGTCGGCAGCGCGTGAACCTCTCCCCAAATCGGTTCGCCAAATCGGACAGCCATTTTTTCGCAAATTTGTGCGATATGCGGAATCTGTTTCGCACTGCTGCACAAAAACGCCAGCAAGGTTTCTCCCAATGGCTGGCGCAATAGGCGCAACCCCGGCCATTCGCGCCGCCTTTGCTCCAGCACCGTATCCGTGCGCCACGGCAATTCATCGGCGAGTTGGTCAAAATCCACCTCCGTCGCAAAATAATCTTCGACCGCGGGCGTTACTTGACGGGCCAGCACGGCAGGACATGTCCACTCCAGCCGCTCAGGCTTTCCCACTCGCACGCGGGCGACACAATTCCCCCACACCCCCTGCCATGTTTCCTCTTCATTCGGCACCGCCTGCCATCGAAAAGCCTGCCCGCCTCGCAAAGTTTCTGCCAGGGCCAATGGCTTAATAATCAAAGGCGTCGCCGTCGGTTGCCACGGTTGCCAGTCGGACCGCGAGGGCTGTGCGGTTTTTGCCAAAAGTTTATTCACGACCTCACCTTGCCGTCCAAGAATTTATGGCTTTGCTGGCATGGCCGCTGCCGCGGCTGTCGGGGCCGTTGCGGTTTTTTCCGGCAGCGCCCACAAGAAACTTTGGTTCGAGGCCAGCACTTTGCCACCGGCGTCTTCCACGGTAAGTTTGTAAGCCACAATGCCAAGCGTCTCGTCGGGCCAGTCCGCCCCGGTCAAACCCAGGCAAATCTCGGGCAAGGTGCCGGTGGCCGTCGAAAATACAAACTTCGCGTGGCGCGGGATCGAACTATCACTGCGAATGTAATCCAGCTCCGCCTGTGTACCAATCGGCAATTCGGTACCCGGATGCCAGGCGAGACTAATGATAAAATAGTAGCCCGCCCGCTCCTTGGGGTCGGTGCGCTCAATGACCCGCCCGGTTTTGTTTTCGACACCGGTGAAATATTCCGAGATCCGCCGGAAACTCGCCGCAAGCATGTAATGGTGGTCAACGTGCTTAATGTCCACGCCGGGGGTATTCACCCCGGTCGGGCCGCTAGTGGCACTGCGCGGCGGAGTCGTGCATCCGCCCAACATGGCCAGACCGGCGGCCAAGCAGACCGTCGCCCAGACCCGTCGTGGCGGGAGGCTGTGCATGGTGCGAAAGTCAGGCAGCGCTGCCACCCAATCAGGCCTTGGCCTTCTTGGAAGACTTGGCGGCCTTGGCGGCAGCGGCCGCAACGCGGGCGGCGGCATTGCGGCGCTTGACGTAAGCGACGCGGCGTTTGCGTTTAATTTCTTTGTTGTACTGTTTGCTCATACGTAAAGGGGGAACTGTTGGGTAACGTGCCACCGCCGCCGGGTCAAGGGTGCAAATCAGCCCTACTCGGCAAACTCCGCCCACGAGCTGCTGGTTTCCCAGACCCGCACCCTCGCCAGCCGCAGGGCAACCGTGATGGGGTATTTCGCTTTTTTGCTTTTCCCATAGACGGCCAATCGTTTTTTTGCCTCGAGAAAAATCGTCCGCGCCATGACTTCCGTCGTGGGATCCTCGCCCTTAAAGGCAATGACCTGTGCGCCATAGGCCTTTTTCAGTTGGGGAAAGTTCGGATCCTCCGTATTCACACACATCGCATGGTCAAAACCCTGTAGGTAGTCCCCCAACGCATCCTTGAGCGCCTTGAAGTCGCAGACCATCTCGTTGCGGTCGAGCGTGTCCGCCTCCAGCACCACTTCCACCTTGCGCGAATGCCCGTGCGGGTATTTGCACAAATCCGGGTGCTTGGAGAGCATGTGGCCGCTCTCAATCTCAAAAATTTTGCAAATGCGGTAGGACATGAATTTGAAAAATGGCTTTATGTCCCGCGTTTATTGCCAAACAGCTCGATCTGCAGCCGCTGGCAGTAACGGTACCCGTGGCGGCGGCAGAGTTCAACAATCATGGCCTGGCGGCCACACAGTGCCTCTACCGTGATGCCTTCGGGCATGAGCAGGACTTTTTCGGACGGAATTTTCCCGCCCAATTCGCTCAAAAGCAATTGTATTTCGTCCAGGTCGCTGGCCTGGGCCACGACAAATTTCAGCTGAAACGGATAACTCTCGACCCATTCCCGTACCACATCCGGCTGCCAGCGCAGCTTTTCATGCTTTCCGTGCAGGGCACCAAACAGCTTAACGTCCGGCGTCGAATTTTTCAATTTTGGACTAATCGACGCCAAGTCACAGGCAATGCCAATCGGGGACACGGTTCCCGCCGTTTCGATCGTGATATGCTTGCCCTTTTCCCGCAAGGCCGCCGCCAGCTCGCGGATTCCCTTGGCCACCATCGGCTCGCCCCCGGTCAACACTACATGGCGAGACGGAAATTTTTTGACTTGCTGCACTATTTCATCCACCGACCATTCCCGGCCCTCGGGATTCCACGACGCATACGGCGTGTCGCACCAGGTACAGCGCAGATTACAACCCGACGTACGCACAAAGACCGACGGCGTGCCCGTCAGTTCGCCTTCGCCCTGAATCGAATGAAATATCTCCGCGATGAACATTAGGATTTGGCCTGTTGCGCTCTCGGCCTCGCCGGCAGCGGCGCAGTGCTGGCATAAACCGTCGGGTCCGGTCGTTTCGCCAGTATAAATGCTTCTCGGCGCTCGACACAAGTGCCGCAGGTGCCGCAATGCACGCCCCCGCCTTTGTAGCACGACCAGGTTTTGGAAAAATCCACGCCGAGTTCCTCGCCCCTTTCCACAATTTGCGCCTTGGTCAGGTGAATGAAGGGTCGCAGCAACTGTAATCCGACATAGGTGCCGGCTTGCATCGCCGCATTCATTGCCTGCATGAACTCTTCGCGGCAGTCCGGGTAAATTGCATGGTCGCCCGCATGGGCCGCAATGACCACCCCCTGCGCGCCGACGGATTCCGCATAGCCCGCCGCAACCGATAACATAATGCCATTGCGGAACGGCACCACCGTCTGCTTCATCGTGTCTTCCTGATAATGGCCGTCGGGAATCGCCCCGCCAAATTTCATTAACGATGACTTGATCAGGCGGGACATGAAGTCCAGGGACACCACCCGGTGCGGGATTTGCAATTGCTCGCAGTGCCATTTGGCGTGCGGAATTTCCCGTTCGTTATGTTTTGAGCCGTAGTTGAAGCTCACCGCAGCGACCACTTCATGCTGCGTGTGAGATTCATAAAGCGCGGCGGTAGAATCCATTCCGCCGCTCGCCAGTACGACAACTTTCATGGTCAGTCCTTCGGCGCTGCTGCGGCAGCGCCAGCGCGCGGGTGCTCGACCACTACGGACAGGCCCAAGCCTCCGCGCGGGGCAAATTTACCCGTGATTTTTAAAATTCGCGGTCGGCAGGCCCGCACCAAGTCATCGTGGATGCGGTTGATGACTTCCTCGTTGAACGCCGCCTCGTTGCGGAACGACGCGAGGTAAAATTTCAATGCCTTGGTCTCCAGGCAGGTTTTGCCCGGCACGTAATCAATCTTGATGTGCGCAAAATCCGGCTGGCCCGTCACTGGGCACAGCGAAGTAAAGTCCGGGCAATCGAGTTTGATCCAGTAATCGCGCCGTGCGTGTGGATTGGGAAAGGTCTCCAGCCGTGCCCGGTCTGGCGACGTGGGTACCGATTTCTCGGAATGGCCGAGTAAAGTGAGTCCGGGAATTTTTTTGTGCATGCGTTTCATCGCCATGGAAACCTGTCGAGACCCACCATTAGCATTGCCCCGCGTCCGGCGCAAGCCCGACTGCCAGCCACCTCCTCACTCGGGATACAACCACCATTGCCGCGTCCATTGCTGGAACTTGGCATCCTCCGCGTCCCATTTTTTAAAAAAATAGTCCACGTTGGTTTTGACACCGCGCACCTTCAATTCTTGCAACCATTCTGTTGAGCCGACAATGCGCTCAAATGCGCCTTCGTCTAATCCTTTTTTGGCGTAGGGGTTGCCGCCGGGCGTCCACGCCGCATCGAGCCGCATCATTTCAAAACCCAGCCTCGTCGGATCCACCGCATTCCAGTTCGTGATGTTCACATACACCCCTGAGTGGTCGCCTTTTTCGTCCCGGTAGTCTCGTTCGTCAAAATGCAGGCCAGCCAGCCCTAGCCCGTTCATCGTCGCCGCCAGTTCCGCCGGTTTGTGTCCGGGGTAATTAAGCAGCCGGAAAGGATACGGCGACCCGACTCCAAAAGCAAACAGCCCAACTTTATCGATCGGTTTTCCAATTCCCGTCAGACTGTAACCAAAGGCCGCGCCGGCGGAGGGAATATTCGGCGACGTGGGAATCCATTTCAAACCGGTGTCGGCCCACACCATGGATCGCCGCCAGCCGCGCATAGGCACGACGATGAGCTTTCCGCGTTTACGCACATTGTCATTTTCCGGATCCAGCCAGCCGGGCGTATCCTTGGCCACCCGCGCCAGTTCGCCAATGGTCAGGCCAAACACATACGGTATGGGGTAATCGCCCACGTAGCTCATGTATTGTTCCTCCATAATCGGCCCACCAACCTTCAGTCCTCCGAGCGGATTCGGCCGGTCCAACACCACGACCATCTTGTTCTGCTCAAAACACGTTTCCATCGTTCGCCGCAGGCAACTGATAAACGTGTAAGAACGCGTACCCAAATCCTGCAGGTCCACCACCATCACATCAATATTTTTTAACCATTCCGGCGGTGCGCTGCGCGTTTTGCCAAACAGCGGGTAAACTTTCAGTCCGGTATCTTTATAGGTCGAAATGGGAAAATCCGCGCCCGCCGTCACCTTGCCATCAATGCCGTGTTCCGGGGCAAACAATGCGACCAGATTCACCCCCGGAGCCCGACGCAAAATATCAATCGTGCTCTCCCCGTCACGATTCACACCTGCTGGATGCGTGAGCAACCCCACGCGCAGTCCCTGCAAATCCGCAAACTTTCTTTCGGCTTCGACATCAATACCCAGATACACCCGTCCGCCAGCTACTGGTGTGGGCGCTGGAGCCGGCGCATACGGCGTAGGCGTATAATTCGGCGGTGGTGACGAGGGACGAAGGGGTCTCGGCGCAATGGTGCTTTCCGGATTCGCCATTCCACCCGAGCCAGCGCAACCTGCGCCCAGCACTAAAAATGCCGCGCATCCTGCCATCAGCAGCAGATAAAAAAAACGGCTGGGCTGCGCACTGGGCGATGGTTCCATGGGGTGGGAGACGGTCAGGGCTGCCCCTTCCCATAATTGCCCCATCGGCCCAACGCAATCCCATCCCGCCAGTTGCTTAACACACCAGGCTGGCAAAATCCGTAAAACTGGCATCAAACCCATTTGGCTGGCCCTTGCAGACCACCGCCACTGCATCGTGTGAGTGCAGCGACTCCAGATGCGCGCACACAATTTGGAAATCCCGGATGCGGCGGTCGCCATCCACTTGCTCGTAGAGCAGCCGGGCCGCGTCCTCGACAAATTTTTGAAATGCGCCGTTCAACTCGGCGAAGGCCTGCTCATCTTCCCGACGCACCAACACCTGCGTCTCCGTGTGCAGGGCCGCCAGGCAATGCGCATGCAAATCTTCAATCGTTACCGATGCGCCCGGCTGTACCTCGACACTGACCCGCGCCTTGCTGCGCTGGGAGTGTGGAATGCCATACGTCTGGCGTGCATCTTGCGCATGTTCCGTCAGCTCGGCCGAACAAGGACAAGCCGAAGAATAAACAAAGTCAAAATGGATGAACTTGCGGAACCAATTCAGGTCGCAAAGCGTGCCTTCATAGACCACCTGATAGTATTGGTACCCCTCCAGCCCACTGCGCAGACTCGGTCGCAACATGGGGTAGTTAAAGGCCACGCGCAAGCGGGCCCGGGTGCATTGCAGCTCCTGTTTGTAGCGCAGCAAAATTTCTTCGAGCAACTCAGGGATAAAAACCCGGTCTTTGAATTCATAAAACACGCGCATCAGGCGCGACATATTGATGCCCTTTTGCTCGCCAGAGAGCGAAACTGTGCCGGTGACCATCGCTTCCAGAGTCACTTGCTCATTCTTCGCCGTCAGAAATTTTAGCGGTAGGCGAAAGCCCGAGATGCCGACCTGCTGAATCGGAATCTGCGCCCCTTGTATTTCTGCCACCGGCCCGTTTTGTACATCTGGCAGGCTCGCGCGGTAATCTGGGGTCACCCGAAAGTCCGCGTCATACTGGCGTTGCAACCCTGGTTGGGTTGAGTGGGAGCCTGCGCCTGAAGACGATGTGGATTTGTTGCTCATGAGGTAAAGGACAGTCGAAGGGCAACCAATGTACGGATTCGCCAGGCTGGTGTCAAACGTTAGGCAGGTGTTCTTTTTGTGAAGTTCAAATGATGAAAATGCCTTACCGTGTGGCTGCGAGTGGGTTAGGGATACGCTATTTCAACGCCGCAGCAAAAGCCGCCTCAATTTGCGCATAAGGCTCCGGCCCGACCGATACCCGTATCAACGCAGGGTCGAGACCGAGGCTCGCCAACTGCGCCCGTCCTTCCGGCGTGCTCACCAAATCATAGTGGGCGAGGTACATAAAGGGACAAATGAGCGTAAAATTAACCCCAAAACTGGGCCCCTTGACCACTTGGATGCGGTCATAAAAACGCGCCAGGTCTATTCTCGGCACGAAGCTGAATACGCTGGCATTCAGGCCAGACTTGCGCGCCAGTTGCGAAAAATTCTCTTTCGCGAGTGCACTGCCCGTCCAATGCACCGACTTCACCCCCGGGTGTTTTTCCAGATATTGCGCCAGCCGGGTGGAGTTGGCCGTGGCCTTTTCCACCAAAGTCGCATAGCCGTCAATTTGCGTGGCCAGCCGCCGCAGGTCGCGTTCGTAGTGCGGCGCCAGATTTCCCGCCACGATGCCGCGCAATTCCGCCGTCCATTTCGAGGCCGGATTAAACACCACCGCCCCGCCCATGAAGTCGCCCTGATTGCCCGCATACTTCGTCAGACTGTTAAAAACTACATCGCTATGCTGCAGCACATCCACCACCCGCGGGCTGGCCAGTGTGGGATCCACCAACAGCACCGCGCCGTGCTTCCGGCACAACGCGTGCAGCGCCGGCAAATCCACCGCTTGCAGCAACGGATTGGTGGGAAATTCCGCCACCACTCCCGCCAGCTCCGCGCCGTATTGTTCGAAAAACTTTTTCAATCCGGCCAAGTCTTGCGCATCCGGCCAGAAATGAAACTGTTCGTTTGGCCCGAGAAATTTTTTCAAAATCTCCGTCGTGTCCACATATTGCCAGCCGATTTGCAACCAGCGCCGCCGTTGGCTGCGGTGGACCTGAACTTCACTGACGGCCTGAAACACTTCAAAAAACGCCGTCATGCCCGACCCGGTCAACAAAATGGACGCGGGATTAGTTATGCCAAAGGCCTCGGCCAGATTCGTTTGAATTTTTACAATTGGGTCCCCAGCAAAGGGCGTTTCGGCAAAGCGCGTCGTCAGGTCACCCGTAGCGAGGAGAATATCCTCGGCCTGGCGTGAACTAATCGCTGCGCCGACATGTTGGTGAAAGGCCTTGGCCCGCGCGATGGCTTGCTGGATGTTCGGGAAATCCACCGCCCAGACTCCGCGCCACGAGGTCGGCTCCGCCGCTGCCTTGCCGATAAATTGCGCCATGCCCGCCGCCAGGCGTTTGGTTTGCACCAACCGCACTTCGCGGCCGACCAACTTCAGCTCCCGCGCTGCCACCTTTTGCGCCTGCGCCACCAAAGGGTTGATGAGAAACCGTGGATACCCCACCTTCATCGCCGCCACGACTTCCGGTCGGCGCTCTTCGTAGCCAATGACGTCTGCCAGCCGCGGCAAACTGCATAGCACGGCATGGGGCGAATTGGGCACCGGTTGCCCAAAGGGAATGTCGCGAAAGGTGGTCATAAATCGAACGAACCGTGATTGTAGGCAGAAACGGGGACAGAAGTCACCGCCGAAGAATCAACGGCTACCAGAGACTGGACAACGATATGAAAACCACCTACTTCATGGCATTCAAGTTGATGATTTTCAACTTCGAGTATGCTATCTGGATTTTTACAGCGATTAATAAATTGGGTCTTTGGTTGGCGAAAACTGCCCGCCAAGCCAGGCCCAACGCCCGTACTTAAGTCAGTTCCGGATGACAGAATTTCGCTCCAAGGTGTTTCGATTACCAAAACCGTTATTCGGCAAGTGCACGACCGACGCATTGTTTTTGAAATAAAGCGGGCAGACTTGATCAGCTGCCAATTACAGTTCGGCAGCCCGGAAGAACACCCGGCCAGGACCCTAACCATTGGCCTGCTCCTCATTGCCGCCGGGGTGCCTTCTTTATTGGCTTTGTTGGATTATATTTTCCGAAACGGAAATTTTTATGTTCGGCTGCATGCCGCTTTGCTCTTTTTCGGCGGCGTGGGCGGGTGGCTCGTATGGCAGGCCGGTCTAAGCAAACGGCATTATTTGTTGGTGCGGACAGGTGCGACAACGAAAAAGTTTATTTTTTCGGAACCCATCACCAAGGAAAATATCGGTGAGTTTCTTGAAGCGGCACACAGCCGGTTTGATTTTCACTGTAAAAACTAAGCGAGCTGATTTGCAGAATTGTTGGCCTGCTACAACTTATTCATCCCAAGCACCGCACGGCCAAATCCCGCATCACCGCTTCCTCTTCCGCCGTCCCGCGCTGGAGGAGTTGCTCAAAAGCGACGAGAAACGCGGTTTGAAAATCAATGAGTCGCTTCAGCGGCAGTGCCTTGGCCTTTTCACCCAGCTTGCCCAGGTACCAGATGTTTTGCGTAAACAGGTTAAACGTGGATTTGTCCTCCAGCCCGCCAAAGTGCCGCGCATACGTTTGCCGCGCTGCCTCAAACGAACCTTGATCCAGCCCGCGGTACCCGAGCCGCAGTTCCCCGCTATCCAGCAACACGCGCAATTGAATCATCAACCGGTTCCGGCCTTGCAAATTGGACAATAATGGCCGCGCCGAATTCCCGGCAAAAAAGTAGCGCTTGAGCGAATCCAGCGTCCACGCCAGGTCGAGTGAGAAAAACGCCTCCGCCGGCTCAAAGAAATCGCCCTCACCAAAATCTGGCACCAGTTCGCGAATCAGTTTCTCCGTAATGACCTCACCCGGCTTTCCCAGATACGTCGCGAGCTTGCGCGTCTCCTCCAGCGCCAACCGCGTGTGGCCATTGACTTTGGCCGCGAGCACTTCCAGCGCCCCCGGCGCAAACGACACCTCTAAATTCTTCGCCTCCTGTTGCGCCAAGCCAATCAGCACCTCGCCGCT
>Ga0207016_1048_pt1 | contig 26000 bp, 14 predicted proteins | sample Alteio_BWMinCont_54_FD_153469 | JGI IMG/M metagenome (GOLD analysis project Ga0207016, IMG submission 153469) | Enriched cells from forest soil in Barre Woods Harvard Forest LTER site, Petersham, Massachusetts, United States -... | ecosystem: Environmental > Terrestrial > Soil > Temperate forest >...
TGGGGGCGAGTCCGATCACTGTGACTTCGCTAGGCCGCATTTGCCTGGCGGGAAATACCGGCACACATTCGGTCCAGATATTTTCTTCCAGCGACGGCAGTGTAGTTCAGTACGCGTGGGCGGTGGTTAATCTTTTTGGCTGCACGCCGGGGCAGTTTGTTTATGGCGCCTTGTCGCCCTTTGCCACCCTCGAAGCCAACACTTCCTACTACGTAGCCAGCCAGGAGTATCAAGGAGGCGATCAATGGTTTGACTCGGGACAGGTGACTTCCACCAATGTCGGGGCGGTAAGCAATGCCGTCTACTCCACGGATGGTGCGCACTGGACGGCTCCGCCAAATACGGCGAATGCGTCTTACGTGCCGCCCAATTTTACGTATCAACCGATAGTCGCCGTTGTAACTGCACAGGCCGTGACACCGAATTCCGGGTCGGGATTGAGCCAGACGTTCGCGCTGCAGTATTCCGATACCGCGGGGGCGGGAAACCTGCAACAGGTGTGGGTGTATTTCAACGCCGTCCTAGCCAATCCCGCCACGAACGCTTGCCTGCTGTTTTACAACGCTCAGAACAACCAGATCAGCTTGCTGGGCGATAACGGAGCAACATGGCAGGCCGCCACCCTGGGATCTGCGACGATCTTGCAGAACAGCCAATGTTCCATCAACGTAGCGGCGGCGACGGTTTCCTTGAGCGGCAATACCTTAACGTGGCATGTGCCGATGACGTTTAAACCGGCCTATGCTGGGCTGAAGAACACCTATTTGCACGGCATTGATATATCCGGAGCAACCAGCGGTTGGCAGCAACTTGGTAACTGGACGGTGGCGTCCACAGTGGGCACGCCTTCCGCAGTCTCGGTGACGCCGAATAACGGGTCGGGATCGAGCCAAACTTTCGTGCTCCAGTATTCAGACACCGCGGGAGCGGCGAACTTGCAACAGGTCTGGGTCTATTTCAATGCGTCGTTGGTGAATCCGGCCAGCAATGCCTGCATGTTCTATTACAATGCTTCGACCAGCCAGATCAACTTGCTGAACGATAACGCGACGGCGTGGCAGGCGGCGAACCTAGGATCGGCGGCGACGTTGCAAAACAGCCAATGCTCCATCGACGTGGCGACAGCGACGGTGGTCCCGAGCGGCAACACTTTGACGTGGACCGTGCCGATGACTTTCAAACCGACCTATGCCGGAGCCAAGAGCATCTTTTTGCACGCCCTGGATGCAGCGGGGGCCGGCAGCGGGTGGCAGTCGCTTGGTTTCTGGACTGTAGCGGGCGACTCGGGCACACCGACTGCGGTTTCGGTAACGCCGAATGCGGGATCGGGAAACAGCCAGACTTTCGCTCTGGAGTATGCAGACACCGCTGCAGCGGCAAGCTTGCAGCAGGTGTGGGTGTATTTCAATGCGACGTTGGCGAATCCGGCCAGCAATGCCTGCATGTTCTATTACAACGCTTCGACCAGCCAGATCAACTTGCTGAACGATAACGCGACGATCTGGATGCCAGGGAATCCCGGATCAACCACCACCTTGCAGAACAGTCAATGTTCGGTGAATCTGGCGACGGCGACGGTGGTCCCGAGCGGCACCGCCTTGACGCTTAATGTGACCGTGAGTTTCAAGCCGGCTTTCACCGGAGCCAAGAACGTCTACATGCACTCGGTGGACGTGTCGGGATCCAACAGCGGATGGCAGCAACTGGGCTCCTGGACCGTGGCGTTCAGCACAGGCACTCCGTCTACGGTCTCCGTCTCGCCAAACTCCGGATCGGGAATGAGCCAGGCTTTCACGCTGCAATATTCCGACACCGCCGGCGCGGCGAACTTGCAACAAGTCTGGGTGTACTTCAACGCAACGCTTGCGAGTCCGTCGGTCAATGCCTGCATGCTGTACTACAATGCCTCCACCAGCCAGATCAATTTGCTGAACGACAACGCGACGGGCTGGCTGCCGGCTGCAATCGGCTCTGCGACCACTTTGCAGAACAGCCAATGTTCAGTGAACGTGGCGACAGCCACGGTCGCTCTCACGGGGAATACCGTGACGTTGAATGTTACGGTGACCTTCAAACAGGCTTTCGCCGGGGCGAAAAGCGTCTACCTGCATTCGGTGGATGAAGCAGGGTCCAACAGCGGATGGCAGCAACGGGGCAGCTGGACGGTGCCGTAACACTGGCCAGCCAGCAACGAAGTACCCAGTGGAACACTATTATTCACCTTTTTTCCTAGTTCTAGTACTTCATTTGTACTTGCGCAACGCAACTGCTTCGATTATTGTACCTAGACATGTCCGAAAATAGGTGCGGAGCTCTGCTTTGCCTGACTTTATTCATTTCGGCCAGTCTAAATTCTCAAACTCGGAGCCATGAAAATGCACTGGTTCACTCCAACTATGGGCATATTCCCCTCTATTTTGAGGAGAATCGGGGGCAGACCGACCCGCGCGCTCGATATTTAGCTCGCGGCGCGAAGCAGGTTGCGTTCATAACTCAGGACGGCCTCACACTGTCGTTGAAAGACGAAGCGATCTCCATGCGGATCGTGGATGCGGCCCGGGATGCTCTTATCGCGTCGGAAGACGAAGTGGAGGGCGTTTCAAACTATTACCTGGGGAAGCGCGCCATCGCCGGGCTGCATCATTATGCAGCCGTGCGCGTCAGCAATATCCGCCCGGGCATCGACATTGTCTATCACGGCAACGAGCAGAACCTGGAATATGACTTGGTAATTCATCCGGGCGCGAATCCGGAGGCGCTGCGATTTCGTTTTGAAGGGGGAACAGCGCTGCAGATTGCCGATAATGGCGACCTAGTTTCTAAAATGACCTCCGGGGAATTGAGGCAGCATGCACCGCGCGTATGGCAGGACCTGGGCGGAAAGCGGCGCGCCCTAGAATGCAAATATGCGCTGTCTGGACCGCAAGAAGTCCGCCTGGAACTATCCCACTACGATCGATCGCGGGAGTTGGTGATCGATCCGATATTGAGTTACTCAACCTATTTGGCTGGCGCAAGCGGCGACGCGCCTTCGGGAATCGCAGTGGACAGCAACGGATTCGCCTACATTACCGGGCAGACCTACTCGGCGAATTTTCCGGTTACGACAGGCACTTTCCTCGGAAGCAACGACGGCTTCATAACCAAACTGAACGCGGCCGGCACGGGACTGATCTATTCGACCTTCATTGGAGGCAGCCATGGCGCCGCCGTCAGCGTGGCGAACGCCATTGCCCTCGACGCTGGCGGGAATGCTTATGTCGCTGGATACACTTCAGCGACCGATTTTCCATTTACCATCGGGCAGCTCAACACCAGCGGCTTCGGCGATGCTTTCGCCATGAAATTTGGCGCCTCAGGCGGCCTGATTTATGCCACGGACCTCGGAGGGGGCGAGAACGATTCGGGAAGCGCAATCGCGGTGGACGCCAGTGGCGCAGCGTATGTGGCCGGAAATACGAACTCGCCAGACTTTCCGACCACCGCAGGTGCGTTGAGAACTACAAACGGATACAGCCAGACTGGCTTTGTCGCGAAACTTACCGCCGCCGGACACATCTCCTACGCCACCTATTTGGGCGGTACCAACAACGACTCGCCCACCGCGATTGCGGTTGATTCCTCCGGAAACGCATATATCGAGGGAACTACTTCGTCATCCAATTTCCCGGCTACCGCGGGCGCGCTTTCAACAACGCTCGACGGTGGCCAGGATGCGTTCGTAGCGAAGTTGAACCCGGCGGGGTCGGCACTCGTTTACGCGACTTACTTGGGTGGATCGTCTAGCGAGACAGGGGGCGGACTCGCCATCGACGCTTCAGGAGATTGTTATGTGACCGGAACCACGAATTCCCGCGATTTTCCGACCACGGCAGGCGCGTTCTCAACCACCCTGCCCCTTTATCAAACGGCGTGGTTTGTTACCAAGCTGAATGCCACGGGAACGGCGCTGGTCTATTCAACCTATCTGCCAGGTTCCGACCAGACCGCCCCAACTCCCATTGCAGTTGATTCGGGGGGCGCGGCGTTTGTGTCTGGAAGCGTAAGTGGCACATTTCCGACGACGCCCGGTGCGCTTCGGACCGCGCCGGGTTCACAATACGGAGAAGGTGATGCATTTCTAGTCAAGTTGTCCAGTGACGGATCGACCCTGTCGTACTCTACCCTGTTGGGGACTGCATCAGCCGGCACGGAAGCATACGGCTTGGCTCTGGATGGTAATGGAGGTGTCTACATTACGGGCACCACATATAGCACCACATTCCCGACCACAGCAGGCGCCCTTGAGACGTCTAACCCGAAGAGTTCCATTTATTCGGGCACCTCCGGGTTTGTCGTTAAGATCGATTTCAGTTCTTCCACGCTTTGCACTCCCAGTGTTTCGCCGTCATCGGTGAACTTGCCGGGGCGCGGTGGCCCTTTCTCTTTTGACCTGACGCTCGCCGACGGTTGCCCTTGGGAAGCAGATTCTGCAAATAACAATGCCAATAGCATCACTTTGAACGCGCCCACGCACGGAGTTGTTACCGCCTCTCCAATCGGGCTGAGTGGAACGGTTTTACAGAACAACAACACCGGCGCAGGACAAACGCTATCGGTGGTCATCGGCACGGCCACTTTTACGGTCAATCAAGCCGCCGGGTCGTGCCAGGATCCAGTTCTGAGTCTCAGCTCAGCGGCTTACGATTCGAGCGGTGGCATCCGGAACATCAGCCTCGTACTGCCGTCGCAGTGTTCCTGGACGGCAGTGTCCAGCGCGCCGTGGCTCTCCATCACAGCCAACGCCAGCGGCACGGGACCCGCAACCATCACCTTTTTTGCGGCGGAGAACAGTTTCTCGCAGCGCAGCGCCACACTGACGATTGCCGGCTTAGCGATTCCCGTGACACAAACTGGCCTTTCATGCACCGCTACAGCCACGGGTGCTCCTTTGAGCTTCTCGGGGCCCGGAGGGACCGGTATCGCGGCCATTAGCACCAGTTCCAGCAGCTGTTCCTGGTCGGCTTACAGCAGCGTGCCCTGGATCGAGGTGGTTCCTCAAAATAGCAACGGACAGGGATCGGGCGTAGCGCCTTTTCTTGTTGCGCCGAATCCTGGCGCAATCGCGCGAAGCGGCCAAATTTTGATTGCCGATCAGACGCTGACAATCAACCAATCCGCAGGGCCGGCCGGTTCGGTTACCAGTTACACCATGTCGGTTTATGCCGGTGGCGGCTCTAGTTCCATTCCAAACTTGGGCGACGGCGGCCCCGCAACCAGTGCCTATTTGAGTGAACCGCTCGGCGTAGCCTTCGACAAAGCCACCGGCGACCTCTATATAGTCGATTCCGGCTCATCGCGGATTCGCGTCGTCACGCCCGATGGAAATATCAACACATTCGCCGGCGGAGGTTCTTCCAGCGCCGAGAACGTTGCCGCGCTATCAGCCCAGATCGTCACTCCACAGCGCGTTGCGGTGGATTCTTCTTCGTCCGTTTACTTCGACGACTCAGGCTCCCGCGTGCGAAAAATCAGCAGCGGCATGGTCGCAACATTCGCCGGAACCACTTCGGTTGGGTTTATTGGGGACAATGGTTCCGCCACTAGCGCCGAGCTGTGGTATCCTCTCGGCATCGCAGCCGACTCGCTCGGCAATGTGTATATTGCCGATGAAGAGAACGAACGAATTCGGAAGGTTTCCGCTGGAAACATCACCACCCTCGCGGGCAGCGGAAGCAGCGGCCTCGGCGACAATGGTCCCGCCACTTCAGCCACTCTGAGCAGCCCCAGTGGGGTAGCTGTCGACGGCAGCGGGAACGTGTACATTGCCGACGACTACAACGGACGTGTACGGAAGGTCTCCAATGGAACCATCAGCACGCTCGCATCCGTCCAGTACCCGACCGACGTAACGGTAGATCCGATGGGAAACGTCTTTGCCGCGGTGCCCTCCTCTGGAAATGTAACGAAAATCTCGCCGAGCGGCGCCATTTCGGTTGTTACTTCGGGCTACTTTGTTTCTCCAAGTGCAATGACGACGGATGCAGCCGGGAATGTGTACTTCAGCGAGCCTGACTATGGCGTCGTTGAGGAATTGACGCCGGCGCCAACCTTCTGCAGCTACGCAGTGAGCAACGCACCCACCGGCACGATTAGTGGCGCGAGCGCGGTGGTCAACATTTCCGTAACTGCCGCCGCTGGTTGCAACTGGACCGCTTACTCCGGTTCGGCATGGATCACAATTTCTTCCGGAGCATCCGGAACCGGCAACGGAACAGTCCAGCTCACTATTGCAGCCAAAACGAACGGGCCCAGCCGAACGACTACCATCGCCGTGGCTGGGCAAGCTTTTCTCGTAACTCAAGCTGTGATGGGCACTCCGGCGGCGGTGTCCGTGACTCCGAATTCCGGGTCGGGATTGAGCCAGACTTTCACGCTGCAATATTCCGACACCGCGGGAGCGGGCAACCTCGCGGAGGTGTGGGTGTATTTCAATGCCACCTTAGCGAATCCAGCGCTGAATACTTGCATGCTGAAGTACACTTTATCGACCAACCAGATCAGCTTGCTGAACGATAACTCAACGGTTTGGCTTCTGGCGACCCCAGGGGCCGCGACGACCTTGCAAAACAGTCAATGCTCGCTGAATGTGGCGACATCCACGGTCACGCAAAACGGCAACACCCTGACCTGGACCGTAGCGATGACGTTCCAACCAAGCTTTGACGGGGCCAAGAACGTGTACGGGCACGCGGTGGATTCATTGGGAACCACGAGCGGATGGGAGCAACTGGGCGCCTGGACCGTAACGGCTGGCGCGGGCACGCCATCCACGGTTTCGGTTTCGCCGGGTTCCGGATCTGGCTCGAGCCAGACTTTTACGCTGGTATATTCCGACACCGCCGGATCGTCGAGCCTGCAGCAAGCGTGGGCTTACTTCAGCGCGACGCTCGCGAATCCGGCCAGCAACGCCTGCATGTTTTATTACAATGCTCCGACCAACCAGCTCAACCTGCTGAACGATAATACGACCTTGTTTATGCCGGCGACGTTGGGATCGGCAGTAACGTTGCAGAACAGCCAATGTTCGCTGAATGTGGCGACAGCGACCATCACACCCAGCGGCAACACCTTGTCGTTGCAGGTGACGGTGACGTTCAAACCCGCCTTCAGCGGGGCCAAGAATCTCTATATGCACGCCGTGGATGTGTCCGGCTCCAATGGCGGATGGCAGCAACAGGGCACGTGGACCGTAGCGTTTACTACGGGCACGCCGTCCACGGTCTCAGTAATGCCGGGTGCGGGATCGGGAAACAGCCAGACCTTCGCCCTGCAGTATACAGACACCGCTGGAGCGGCAAGCTTGCAGCAAGTGTGGGTGTATTTCAATGCGACGTTGGCGAATCCGGCCAACAATGCCTGCATGTTCTATTACAACGCTTCGACCAGCCAGATCAACTTGCTGAGCGATAACGCGACGCTCTGGATGCCAGGGAATCCCGGTTCAGCCACAACCTTGCAGAACAGTCAATGTTCGGTGAATCTGGCGACGGCGACGGTGGTCCCGAGCGGCAACACGTTGAAGCTGAATGTGACCGTGAGTTTCAAGACGGCTTTCACCGGAGCCAAGAACGTCTACATGCACTCGGTGGACGTGTCGGGATCCAACAGCGGATGGCAGCAACTGGGCTCGTGGTCCGTGGCGTTCAGCGCCGGCACCCCGTCTACGGTCTCCGTCTCGCCAAACTCCGGATCGGGAATGAGCCAGGCTTTCACGCTGCAATATTCCGATACCGCCGCGGCGGCGAACCTGGAGCAAGTCTGGGTGTACTTCAACGCGACGCTGGCGAGTCCGTCGGTCAATGCCTGCATGCTGTACTACAATGCTTCCACCAGCCAGATCAATTTGCTGAACGACAACGCGACAGGCTGGCTGCCGGCGGCAATAGGCTCTGCGACCACCTTGCAGAACAGCCAATGTTCAGTGAACGTGGCCACAGCCACGGTCGCTCTCACGGGGAATACCGTGGCGTTGAATGTTACGGTGACCTTCCAACAGGCCTTCGCCGGGGCGAAAAACGTCTACCTGCATTCGGTGGATGAAGCAGGGTCCAACAGCGGATGGCAGCAACTGGGCAGCTGGACGGTGCCGTAATATCTCGGGAGGCTTCTCAGGGCGAAATGAAACCCGCAAGTTTGAGCGCCTTGCCGTCGAAGGTCGCCGTGGCGCGGCAGCCCAATCGGCGATTGCGGGCTTCGATCAGACAATCGGCAAAATCGGCGGCCGAGTCCTTCCAGGAATAGAGGGCGTATTCAACCGAGGTCTCGTCCTCGAATGCTAGATCGGCAGCTTCTAGCAGAGCGGAAAATGCCGCGAGGATTTCTACCTTTGATAATCCGTACCGGCTTCGCAACACCCACTCGATTTCGAGCAGTACCAGCAGACTGACCAAGACGGGCTCGCCCTTGCCTGCTTCGCGATGAATCAACCGCCTTGCTTTCTCAAACTGTCGCCGATCGTCTTGCACCAAGTACCGGATAAGAACATTGGTGTCCAGGCCAAGCATCACCGCGACAGCAGCTCAATGGGCACGGGTTTTCTGCCCTTCTTGTAAAGCAGTCCCGCGAGATCGGAAACCCGCCGGTTCTTTACTCGCATAATCACAACGCCGTCCGGCATCAGGGTAAAGCTCATTTTGTCGCCGGCCTTCATGCGCAGACTGTCTCGAATTGGCTTGGGGATTGTGGTCTGACCCTTACTGGTCAGCGTTGAATCGGTACTCATGGCTTGCTCGGCAATCCTTACAGAACTCATTATAGTAAGGAAGAGGCAACAAGGGAAGTCGATCACCCCTCCCCTAATGACTGCAAGTTGGCCATAATAGTAGAGGATATGACGACCGCTACTACAAACTACGCTCGCGACCTTTCGCATGCTTTGAGCAGCAACAAGCATCTGCTCAGGTGGGTGGAAAAGATGGCCGAGCTCACCAAACCGGACAGCATTCATTGGGTGGATGGCTCCGAAGAAGAGAACGAAAAGCTCTGCGCCCAGATGGTGGGGAGCGGGACTTTTATCAAGCTGAACCAGGAACTTTGGCCGGGTTGCTATTATGCGCGCTCGGATGCGAGCGACGTGGCTCGGGTGGAGGATCGCACCTTCATCTGCGCGCTGTCGAAAGACAACGCCGGGCCGACCAACAACTGGGTGAATCCCTACGAGATGCGCAAGACGTTGAAGAAGTTGTTCAGCGGATCAATGCGCGGGCGCACCATGTATGTGCTGGCGTTCAGCATGGGTCCGGTTGGATCGCCGATGTCGCAAATCGGCGTGCAGCTCACCGACTCGCCGTACGTGGTGGTGAACATGCGCATCATGGCGCGCATCGGGTTGCAGGTGTTCAAAGAGATCGACAAGGACGAGAAGCGGGTGGTACCGTGCATGCACAGCGTGGGGATGCCGCTGGGTCCGGGGGATCACGATGTGCCCTGGCCGTGCAACCCGGAAAAGTACATCGTGCATTTCCCGGAAACGCGCGAGATCTGGTCGTTTGGATCGGGCTACGGCGGCAATGCGCTGCTCGGAAAGAAGTGCTTCGCGCTGCGGATTGCCTCCAATATCGCGCGCGACGAAGGCTGGATGGCCGAGCACATGCTGATTTTGGGCGTGGAAGATCCGAAAGGCGAGAAGACCTACGTGGCGGCCGCTTTTCCGAGCGCTTGCGGGAAGACGAATTTCGCCATGCTGGTGCCGCCCAAGGCATTCGATGGCTGGAAGATATGGACGGTAGGCGACGACATTGCCTGGATTAAGCCGGACGAGAACGGGCGCCTGCGTGCCATCAATCCGGAAGCGGGATTTTTCGGAGTGGCGCCGGGGACCTCGGCGAAGACGAACCCGAATGCGATGGCGACTCTGGCCAGCAACTCGATCTTCACCAACGTTGCATTGACGCCTGAAGGCGGGGTGTGGTGGGAGGGCATGACGGACGAGCCTCCGGCCGAGTGCCTGGATTGGCGTGGAAACCTGTGGACGCCGCAGATCGCCAAAGAGACCGGGGCCAAGGCGGCGCATCCCAATTCGCGTTTTACGGCGCCGGCATCGCAGTGTCCGACGATCGATCCATCGTGGGAAGACCCGCATGGGGTTCCGATCAGCGCGCTGATCTTCGGCGGCCGGCGTGCGACGACGATACCACTGGTGTACCAGGCGTTTAACTGGAGCGCGGGCGTGTACGTAGGCGCCACGATGGGATCGGAGACCACGGCGGCGGCGACGGGCGGGGTGGGCCAGGTGCGGCGCGATCCGATGGCGATGCTGCCCTTCTGCGGGTATCACATGGGCGACTACTTCCGGCACTGGCTGAAGATGCAGCGCTCACTCAGCGAAACGCCGCGCATCTTCCATGTCAACTGGTTCCGCAAAGATGCCGACGGCAAATTTCTGTGGCCGGGGTTCAGCGAGAATATGCGGGTACTGAAATGGGTGGTGGATCGCGCGCGCGGGCGGGCCCTGGGACGCGAAACGCCCATCGGCTGGATGCCACGCTACGAAGATATCGATTGGAAGAGGCTAAATTTTTCCAAGCAGCAGTTCGATGAGTTGCAAGCCTTCGACAGGACGGCGTGGAAATCGGAAGTGATGGCGCACGAAGAGCTGTTCATCACGCTGCACGATCATTTACCGCCGGAAATGATTTACGAGCGGGAGCTGCTGATTTATCGGCTGTAGGTTAGCTAGTGACACTCTCACGCGCCGCGCTCGAAGCAATGGTCCTGGAAGGAGTGCGTTCGGACACGCTTTCCGTGGCACAGGGCCGCCGGATTTTGGGAATACCCACCCGTGATCAAATGGATGCTTTCCTCAAAGCGCATGGCATCGAGCGTACCTTGACGGTCGAACAAGTGCGCCGCGATAGCGAAATAGCGCTGTCCTTCAGCGAATGAAGGTGGTCGTTTCCGACACCTCCTAGCGGTATATGCCCGGCCCTCTCGCCTACGGCTCGGCAAGAAGTTTTTCAATCTCGGCCCGGTAATCGCTTTGACTGACGACGCCAAGATGCCTGGCGGCGATGCGGCCGGATTTGTCGATGAGCAAGGTCACCGGTAGCGCTTCGACACCGCCATACAGACTGGCGAGATGCGAGTCCCCGATCATTACTGGATAGTTGACCTGCTTGGAGGCGATGTAGGGTTTCACCAGCTTCCAGCCGTCGTCATCGAAGGAGACTCCGAGCACCTGGAGGCCACGACCAGCGAAGGTCCGCTGAAAGTCGATGAACCAGGGGATCTCGACCTTGCAACCGCCGCACCAGGTGGCCCAGAAGTTGAGTAGCACGATTTTGCCCTTGAAACTGGAAAGCCGGACGGGTCTGCCGGAGGCGTCGTTCAGGATGAAGTCGGGCGCAGGTTTGTGGGCGTTGTCCGGATCCACACGGGCCGAGATATTCTGCCACAGTGCGACCGAACAATTGAGGCAATAATGAGCCGCGGCGCGCGGCGCGGGGAATGCCAGCAGGCCCAACGCTGCCATTCCTGCAACGGCGGAACACTTCCATGCACGCATATTTGGGATATCGCGGTGACCTCGCAACCGTCGGAGGCCTCGGTTGACGTCCGGCGTCCAGTGGGGAGCCAACGTCGCCAGCTTTTGATCGACCCACTTGTTATTGGTTTCCATATCGTTTGATGTACTCCTTTCGAAACGCCTGCTGCGCCCGGCTGAGCAGGGTTCCGACAGACGCGGCATTCAGATGAAGTGAAGACGCCAGTTCCAAGTAACTCAGGCCTTCACTGCGCAGCAGCAAAAGCTCGGCTTGACGACTGGCAATCGCGGCTAAGACGCTACGGACCCGGTCACACTCTTGGGCGGCAGCAAGGATGTCCTCTGGGGTGGGAGCGGGCGTGCCACGGACTAACCCGAGCAAGTTCTCATAGTAGATACGGCGGGTTTTTCGCCGCAGGTCATCGAGTGCGATCCGTACTGCCGTTCGATAAAGCCAACCCTCCACCCGCTCGCCGCAGGCCTTCGGATTCCGGGATAACTTCAGGAAAACTTCTACGGCTAACTCCTCTGCCCGGGCCGGATCGCGGACCACTCGTGCAATGACACCGGCAACACGCTGGTATTGAGAGCGAAAAAGCGCTTCCAGGTCGGAGTCAGCTCTGCCAGCCTTCACGTCGACCGCGATTTCCCCTGACACATTCACAACTGAATAACGCCGCTCGAAGGTAGATTGTGACAACCGCGAACCAGAGTTGTTAATCTCGTCGCATGCAGAAAGTCAATATCGGCGAGAAGCTGGCGTTGTTTTCCGATCACTGGAATCCCCGGGTGGTGGGCGAACTGAACGGCCAGCACGTGAAGCTGGTGAAATTTCAAGGCGAGTTCGTATGGCACGATCACGCGGCGGAAGACGAGCTGTTCCTGGTGGTGCGGGGCAGTTTCCGCATGGAATTTCGCGACCGCAGCGTTACGCTAAACGAAGGCGAGTTTCTGATTGTTCCGCGCGGCGTGGAGCATCGGCCGGTGGCCGAGCGGGAAGTGGAAGTGATGCTGTTCGAGCCGGCGCAGATCAAGCATACCGGCGACGTGGATAGCGAACTGACGGTGCACCAGTTCGAGCGGATCTAGATCCGTTTTTCAAAACAGCGGGAATGCGGATCGCTCGAGTGAGCGCCATAGCAGGGGATGGGCTGGTAGCCAGCGCTTCGATAGAGCGCAATGGCTTCGGGCTGGCTACCTCCGGTCTCCAGGCGAATGGTCCGATAGCGGCGCTCGGCGGCGATTTCTTCCAGCCGAGACAGCATGGCTCGTCCAATTCCGCGGCCCCGATGGCTGTCGCGCACATACATGCGCTTTACTTCGACGGCGCCCTCCTCCATGGGCCGAAGCGCTCCACAGGCCACCGCAACGCCTGCATCACGTCCGATCAAAAACACACCGCCCGCTGCACGGAAATTCGCGGCGTCGATGCCATGGATCGGAAGGCCGGGATAGCGTGCGCCGAGGTCGCGGTCGAGCGCGGAAATCAGCTCCACTGCTTCCGGCGCAGCGGGGTCCCATTCAATGATTTGCAACCGATCCGCTTCTTCGCTCAGTATCAGAACGAAAACTTAAGCGCCATCTGGAGGATCCTCGGATCGAGCGCGCTGGTGACTTGGCCGAAGGTCGGCGTTCCGAAGATGGTATTGACCCCCGAAACACCGGCCGTAAGAGCGGGAAGCGGGACGCCGGCCCGGAAGCTGTTGCTCAGATTGAAAGCCTCGGCGCGGAACTCCACCCGGTATCTTTCAACAATAGGAAACTCCCTGGAGACGGCCATATCGAATCCGAAATAATGCGGACCGGGGATGTTGTTCCGACCCGTACCGCTGAGCGTGCCCGGCGCCGGGCTGACAAAGGCCTTCGGATTAATCCAACAGCTCGGACTGGGGTTGGCGCATAGTGGATCGGAAAGTACCTGCACCGGCCGCTCGTTCCCACTGTCGCCGTTCAAGGCTACGTCGGTGGAGAGGTAGGCCGAAATCCAATACGCCGACTTGAAGCTGTAAATCGGCGCGATCTTCCAGTTCGATAGAAAAACGTTCGCCCAGCGATCGGCAAACTTGGGACTCTGATACACGACGGTCAAATTGAAGATTTGCCGGCGGTCGGCAGAAAATGTTCCGCCGATTTCATTGGACTGGCAGTTGCTGCGGTCATAATTCCGGTTGTTGGCAATAGCCAGCCCCTGGCCGGCGTTGCCGGTGCTATCGCCGATAGATAGATCGCCGATACAGTGGGACCAGGTGTAGTTGGCATCCATGAGGAAGCCCTTGCTGAAGCGTTTCTGAAGCCGCAGCAACAGGCCGTTGTAGCTGGAGGTGGCTCCGCTATCGAAGGAATCTACATAACCGAAGGCCGGCGAGCCGTTAGCGAACTTGTTTCCCGGGTAATTGTTTAGTACGAACACGCGGCGGTAATTCTGGTTTCCAGTAGTGGAGCAGAGGCCAGGTTTAACGAGGCCATATTGGCCTACGGCGCAGTTTCCGGGAATATAGACGGCTGGATTCACCTGGTAGGAATCCCACAAATGTTCGCTCTCGCTTCCGATGTAGCTGGCCGATATCAGCCAATCGCTGCCCAGCTGCCGCTGGATCACCAGGTTCCATTGGTTGGTTGAGGGAGTCTTCAAGTTGGGTGGAACAAAGATGTAGATTCCGGACGGAGCAAACGGCGCATTTTTGTTGGGCGTATAGGGATAGATATTTCCGCCCGGATTGGTGGCGAACGGGTTGCTGAACTGGCCCGACCAAATCTCGGTGCCGCCATAGGGTGGGGCATCGGCCGAGTTAACCATCAACTCGCCGGCCACGTAATCGTAAGAGATCCCCCAACCGGCGCGGATCACCATTTTCCCGTCGCCCTTTGGATCCCAGGCCAGAGCCACGCGCGGCGCGAACAGATTCCATTGCTTTTGCTCACCGGTTTTGCCGATGAAACCAGGATCGCCGGGATAGGTAAGACCGGGAGGCGCATTGACAAACTGCGTGCTCTTGGTTCCAGCGATCAGACCGGGCAGGCTGAAGTTGTAGACCGAGCCGTTGATTTCTGACGGAGGAAAGAACGGCTCGTAGCGCAGACCCGCGTTCAAGGTCAAGTGAGAAGTCACCTTCCAGGTATCTTGCACGTAGAGATTCATGAACCACTTTTCCTGCAGCAGATCGTTCGGCAGCGACATTGAATTGGTGCTGAATTCTCCGAGCAGGAATGCGGGAAGGTTGTTGAAGGTCCAATTGGTTTGCGAGTAGACGTTGCCGTAGAAAAGCATCTTGGACACTTCTCCGCCCCCGCCGAAGTTGATCTGATGATTGCCTTTCACCCAGCTGAAATCGTCGTTGATCTGCAGCGGAGTGCTGTGATTATGGGCCGGACCGCCAGTGCCGGGGCCAACACTAAATGCGCCGGTGACGGTAAAACCACTTTCGTGAGGCACGTATCCGCAATAAACCGGCACACCGAGGTCGCAGGCCGAGACGTAGGGGGGCTCGTTGCGATGGACGGCGAGCCGGTCGACGGAAGCGCGGAACTGATTCACTAGCGTGGGGCTGAACAGGTACGTGTCGCCTACCACCCAGGATTGGTCGGCATCATTCAACTCGCCCTGAGAGGTGGTGAGCAGGTTGCCCGGAGTGAACTGCAACGAAGCGGGGCGGAAGAAGTGAGTGCGAATATAACGTCCGAACAGGCTGTTCTTTGTACTGGTTTGCCAATCGCCGCGGCCGACATACTGATTTTCGTTGACGTCAGTAACTAATCCGAAACTGGTCTGGCCGCAGTTGCCGGTGCTGGCGGGAAGCAGCGCCGCCAGTTTGAGCGCAGCCGGATCAAACAGGGAAGCGGGGATTTGATAGTTATGGTTACTAATATTGGTATTAATCAGGGTCGCAATAGGACCGGGAAGACCGGCCAGAACCGCAGGGCTGAGATCCTGCTTGCAAGCGTTAAAATTACCTTGGATCATTGCGGCAGTCGGGACAAAAGTAGCGGCTGAGTTCGCGGTAGGGTCCTGGCGCGTGAGCGTGTCCTGATAACCGAAGAAGAAGAACAGCTTGTTCTTGACTACAGGACCGCCAATGGTGCCGCCGAACTGGTTCCGCTTGAGAGTGTCGCGGGTAGGCTGTAGGGCGTTGCGAGCGTTCAAATCGCCATTGCGCAAGAATTCGAACAAGTCGCCATGGAAGGCGTTACTGCCGGACATGGTAACTCCGGTGACGGTGCCGCCGGCATGCACGCCGTTCTGCGCCGTCAGCGAGCTGGTCTCGACCTTAAACTCCTGCAGCGCGTCGGGAAAAGGAAGCGGCATGTTGGCCAGATCCCATGGATTGTTGTAGACGCTCCCATCCAGCCAAAACGCGACGCCGAAGGCCTGTCCGCCGGCGATTGAGAACTGTACGGTGCCAGGGTAACCGCCGTTGCCCGCGGTGCCCAAGACCAGTGCCGCGCCAGTGGATTGGATTAAATCGGTAGCCTGGCGGCCGTTGAGCGGCAACTCCAAAATGCGCTGGGTCTCCATCACGTTTCCGATTCCGGTGGCTTGCGTTTCCACCAGTGCGGCATTGGCTTCGACCTGCACCTGCTCGTTGACAGCGCCGATCTTCAGCGAAATATCGACGGTAGGGCTGGTGGCGACCTGCAAGACGATGCCGGTCTGCACGTAGGTGCTGAAACCTGCCTTGGTGACTTCCAAACGATACGGCCCGATGGGCAGATTGGGCAGCACGTAGGCGCCGTCGTTTTCTGTGGTGACCACGCGGCTCACGCCGGTGTCGGTTTGAGTGGCTTTTACCTGGGCTCCTGGGACTGGAGCGCCCGAAGCGTCCTGAACGGTTCCCTGGATCTGGGAAAAAGCTTGCGACTGCGCCCACGTCACCCCAACACTCATAGCGCACACCAACAGAGTGGCGATAGTCCTCATAGAACCTCCTGATGGAACCTGCTGGTTCCCTTTGGAACGAAAACATATCACATAGTTTGATACGGTGCAACGTGGCGCTTGATGCGCCTGATTATAGAGGTGCATCGCGTCACACTGCTATGGCAGTGAGGCGTTTAGTTCCTGTCGGCGCACGACAATCCTGCGGGGAAACTCATGCTGGTTTCCGAGCGTAGGGTCCCAACCAAAGTGAATCTGGGAAGGCGCGGTAATCAAAAAGCGCAGACGATGTTGGAGCACCACATGACCGTTCCAACTCACGATCATGGTCCGGTCCTGGGGAGTGAATTCAAGTCCGGCGCGGTTCAATCCAGGAATGTAATCCACGTCCACGCTTCGCCAGTCGGGCGATCGATAGGAGGTCTCCGAAAACAGGCGGATTCGTCCCACAGTGACACACTGCATCGATAGATGATAGCGAGTGCCGAATTCGCCTGCCGTTATCAGCGGCTCCCGTCCCAGGGTGCAGGGCCACGGCAAATCGAACTCGGCCTGAGCCCGCAGCGGCGGGTTCTCTACCGGCCGGTAGGCTTTGAGCGGACTGAACCATTTTGCAAGCTGGACGTAAGCGTGCGGGCTGGCTTGCACGAACTGATCGTACGGCCCCTGCAATGCCAGTGCCGCATTCGCGCCGATGGCGTAAACGAGGAGAAAACCGAGCGCGGCGGTGGAAAACAATCGGGGCAATTTCGGCATATTTCCGCGGAGTTCACAGGCCACTATGCACGCCACGAACAGCAGAAAGGGTTCGAAATCGACCTCGTATCGTTGGGACGTCAGTCCGGTTGCGGCCAGGAACAAAATGCAGCCGACTGTGAACACCAGCATGGTCGAGACGAATGCAAAGATGCCACGGCGTCCGCCGAACCCCTTGCGGCAGAGCGGCGTGAGGATCGCTAGGAATGCCACGGGGCAGAGGCCCAAAACCCCTCCGGTAGGTTCCAGGAAGTAGCGCGCCGGCAGGTGAACCAATCCATCGTGAGTCAACCCATCGAAGGGCGCGCGGAACGCGAGCCGGAAAAAGGGGAAGACGGGGACCAGATCGGGTGGGCACAGAAGCAGGTAATAAAGCCCGGGGACGATGTTCGGCACCGACAGGCGGATGTTCTGATAAGAAGCTTCTCCCAGTTGGTAGCGGAGGCCGAACTCCAAAGGATCTCCGAACCGGGCGTAGTTATAAGCGAGGATCGCCAGGCCGCACGCGATTACCGGGAGGCCGAAGGCCAGCACATCTTTCCGCGTGAAGCGCTGCAGGAACCGTGCGCCGGAATCCGACAAAAGCAGCAGAAATACAAATGCACATGCGGCTGCGAGACCCAAATGCGGGCGGCAGCCGATGGCCAATCCGAAAGAGAGGCCCGAAAGGGCGGCCCACAGCGTCTGCCTCCGAACGGCTGTCAGCCAGCGGAAAAGAAAATAGAAGCCCGCACTGACGCAGCAAAATCCGCACGCAATGGCGACTTCGTAAAGCAAAGCCCGATGCAATAGAAACGGTATCGATTGGCCAATGCCGAGAGCGAGCAGGCAGAGCATCGCGAGAATTCCTGAGACGTGGAGAGAAACAAACGAGAGTAGCCGCACGAACAAGATCGACAAGAAGAAGTAGCCGCCGAGCGCCAGTAGAAATGCGGCGAAATTCTCCGGCAGATCGTGGCGCGTGAGCAGATACCAGGGCGCGAACATCAGCAGTACGGGAGCAACGCCGTGATAAAGATAGTAGTGCCCCTGGTAGAGCACGGTGTCCAGCATCCTGTAGCGTTCATTGGCGGGGTCCTCCCACGGATTGGGCAGAGCCAGCAGTTCGGGCTGCGGGACTACGGGCAAATACAACTTCCCGTGGGCGAACGCGCGGGCCAGCAGATCGTAATATCCTCGGACAGCGTAGGTGCCCTGAATCACGGTGGGGCCCGGCAGTCCGTAGTGTTTCTCCAGGCCGCTGTTCCAGGCAAAGCGCGCGGGTTCAGCGCCGATGCCGATGATCCAGAAGTAGAAGGCGCCGACGATGAGGAACGCTGTCCACCAGACCGAGTTGTATCCAGTTTTTGAGATGCTCTTATACTGCCACGGCCAGGCGACTAGTGATACCAGTATTCGCCGGCGATTCCCAACCGCCCAGCTCCGGCAGTGCTGGCCGCGGCGAACCGGATCTAGGGCGTTCGGGACAGCGAAATCATCGCCACTGCGGGAAACTTCGGTTAAAGCCTGCGAGCGTCCCTGAGTCAAAAAAATTTTCGGGAGCGTTCGATCGCAATTCGTTTAAAGTCGCTTACTTCGCGGGTGCTGTATTCTGCGCGGTCGTTTTCTCCGGCGATGCCGCCATCAACTTTCGCAACAATGCCGCGGTGCTGTCGTGCGCCCTGCCGGCCCGCGCGCCCACGCCGATCGCGACATCCAGCGGCGTGCGGCCTTCTTTGTCCTTCACGTCGATCTTCGCGCCTTTTTCCACCAGGAACGCCACCACTTGATCGCGACCCGAAGTCGCCGCGCCATGCAGCGCCGTCTCGCCCTTGTCGTTCGCCGCGTTCACATCCACGCCGTTTTCGATGCAAATTTTGATCGCTTCCAGCGCGTCCTTCTCGTCGACATTGGTGATCCCCAGCACCCAGCTCAACCCGGCCGCCAGAATCATGGCCGTTGTGTGATCCTTAGTCACCGCTTTCGCGTCCGCGCCCTTCTCCAGCAGCAGCCGCATCACCGCCGCATCGCCGGTCTTCGCAGCGCGCAGGAAAGGCGTCGCGCCTTCACCCAAATACCGATCAGGCACATCCAACGACCCGCGACCCGGCGCCGGCTCCTTCAACGCCGCGTTCGGATTCGCACCATGCGCCAGCGCAGCCTTTACGACATCCAGGCTGGTCGCTCGATCGGTCTCCTTCGGATCAGGCCGCGTGGCCGACTTCTCCAGCGTGTGCATGTCCACCGCCGCATACAGCGCCGTGCGCCCGAATTTGTCGGCAATGTTCGGGTCCGCGCCATGCTCCAGCAGATAAATCGGCAGATCGTAGTGCGCGTTGACGATCGCCATCACCAGCGCGCTGGTTCCGTCCGGATCGGCCAGGTTCAGATCCGCGCCCGCCTTCACCAGCATCTTGGCCGCTTCCAGCGAATTTTGCCGCGCGGCATACAGCAACGGGGTTAATCCGCCTTTGGGCGGCGCGGAAACCACGTTCGCCGTGAACCATTTGTTCTTGACCTTCTCCTCGCGAACGGTGGAACGCGCGTTGACATCCGCCCCGCGCGCGATCAGCAGTTCCACCACCGCCGGATGATTCTCCGCCACGGCCCACATCAAGGCGGTTTGCCCCAACCACTGCTCCTTGGCGTTGACATCGGCGCCATGCTCAACGAGCGCCTTCACCGATTCCACGCTGCCGGTGCGCGCCGCCGTCATGAGCGCGGTCTCGCCTTCCGCCGACCTGGCGTTCGGATCGGCGCCCGCTTTCAAGAGCTTCTCGATCATCGCCGCATCACTGTTTGTACAGGCTTCTGAAAGAGGCGTGCCGCCGTAGGCGTTGGTGGTCTTGGGGGTCGCACCCGCGCGAATCAAAAGATCCGCCATCTCGCGGTCGTCCCAATGCGCCGCCCAGTGCAACGCGGTGGTGCCGTCGGCTTGCGGTGTATTCACATCGATGTGTTCAGCCAGCAGCCGGCGCACCGCTTCCGTATCCGGCTTCGCCGCGGCGTCCACCAAACGCGTGTCCGGACTGTTTCCAGCCCACGCCGCGGTGGCCAGCGCCAGCGTCAGATAAATAGACTTCGTGCGCATATTCAAGGGCCCCCGATTCTACAGATCCATCAACTCGCCCGTGCTATCGCCAACATGATCCTCCGGCACCCCGATCTTATCCAGCATGGTCGCAAGTAAATTGGTCATCGGAGTTTCATCGGTGTATTTCAGATGCCGCCCGCCCTTCAGCTGCCCGGAAGCCCCGCCCGCCACCAACACCGGCAGCGGGAAATGATTGTGCAAATTGCTATTGCTCATGTTGCTTCCATACAGCAACAAGGTGTGATCCAGGAGCGTGCCGTCGCCGTCCTGGATAGAGCGCAGCTTATTCAGATAATAAGCAAACATCGTGATGTGATAATTCTGAATCCGCGTCAGCGCTTCAATCTTCTTCCCGTCGTTCTGATGATGCGACGTGGCGTGATGCGGATCGGGCGCGTTCACCTGCGGATACGTCCGCTGGCTCAGCTCGCGCGCCATCATGAAAGTGGACACGCGCGTGATATCAGCCTGAAAAGCCAGCGCCTGCAGATCAAACATCAGCTTCACGTGCTCTTCATACGACTCTGGAATTCCCACCGGTGCATCCGGCACATTGGGATTCTTCGCGGCCTGTTTCTCCGACCGTTGAATGCGCCGCTCGATCTCGCGAACGTTATCCAGATAATCCGCGACGCGCGTGCGATCGTCCGGGCCTAGCTCATCGTCCAGATGGCTCACCTCTTGGGTGATCGCATCCAGAATGCTGCGATCCTCCCGCATCCTGCGCAACCGATCGGCGCCCGTGCCGCCATCGCCGAACAGCCGCTCGAACACCACGCGGGGATTGATCTCCATCGGCAGCGGCGTGGTCGGCGTCCGCCAGCATAAGGTGTTCAGGTAGGTGCAACTGTAGCCGCTATCGCAGGCGCCGATCAAACCGGCGTGATCCTCGGTGGCCACTTCGAGCGATGGGAACGGCGTGTCCTGCCCGATCTTCTGCGCCGCCATCTGATCCACGGTCGTGCTGGCGTAGACGTCTTCACCCTCGGTGGCCTTGGGACGAACGCCGCTCAGCCAGGTGGTCGGGCTCAGTGCGTGCGGTCCCGCATTGTCGGCGGTCTTATGCGCCAGTCCGCTGACGATCACCAGGCGCTCGCGGAACGGCTCCAGCGGTTTCAGGATCGGTGTGAATTCGAAATCCGATCCAACCGCCGTGGGCGTCCACTGAGCCATGATCGCGCCGTGCGGCACGTAAACAAAACTCATCCGGGAAAGCGGCTTTGCGCCTGATTTCGCCGCCGGTGTCTGGGCTGGAAGCATCGCATCGAGTAACGGCAGAGACAGCCCGACACCCACTCCGCGCAGCAAAGTCCGCCGCGACAAATGTTTCTTCGTGATCAAGTTCATTCGACACTCCCGGCTCGCGCCACCGACTCCGGCCGCGCATCGCCTTTCTTCATCCGCATCTGAAACGGCGCGCTTTTCACAATTCCCAGCACCAGCGACGAAAAATGGTAGTCGTTCTGCGCCATCTCCCGCACGATCCCGCGCACCGTTGGCATATCGTAGTACTCCAGGCCCCGGCCCAGCGCATAGGTCAGCATTTTCTCGGTCATGGTTGCAGCGAAAGTCTGCGGCCGCTTCAGGATCGCGTCCCGCAACGCCACCGGACCATCCACCTTGCTGCCATCCACCAGGACGCCCGATGCATCGATCGGATTACCGGCATCCACGTCGCGCCACTGCCCCACCGCATCGAAATTCTCAAACGCGAATCCAACCGGATCCATAATCCTGTGGCACACCGCGCACGCCGGATTCTTGCGATGCTCCTCCAGCCGCGCGCGCACCGTAAGCGGCTTCTCGCCCGGCGCGTTCTCTTTCAGCGCGGGGACGTTGGGCGGAGGCGGAGGCACAGGCGTTCCAAGAACGTTCTCAAGAATCCATTTGCCCCGCAGCACCGGCGACGTTCGCGTGGCATAGGATGTCACCAAAAGAAAGCTTCCCTGCCCCAGCAACCCGCGCCGCGCATCGTCCGTGACGGTCACACGCCGGAAGCGGCTGCCATAAACATCGGGAATTCCATAGTGCCTCGCCAGGCGTTCATTCACGAACGTATAGTTCGCATTCAGCAGATCCAGCACGCTGCGATCTTCATGAATCATGCTGTCAAAAAACAGATCGGTCTCCTTGCGGAACCCCTCGCGCAGGTTATCGTCGAAATCGGGAAACTCCTCGATGTTCGGGTTCGCCCCGCGGACGTTCCGCAGGTACAGCCACTGGCCCGCGAAATTGCTAACGACGGCTTCCGATCGCGAATCGGCCAGCATCCGCCGCACTTGCCCTTCCAGCATCGCCGGTTCATGCAGCTTTCCTTGCGCGGCCACGGTCAACAACTGGTCGTCTGGGAGGCTGCTCCATAAGAAGAAGGATAGCCGCGACGCCAATTCCAGATCGCTTACACGATACGCTGCGCCTGCCGCCACGTTGGCCGGATCGTGCTCAAAGCGGAACACAAACTTCGGATCGGTCAGCATGAACCGCAGCGAGCTCTCGATTCCCTGATCAAAATTGCCTGCATTACGCCCTTGCTGATAAAAGCCCAGCAGCCGTTCCATCTCGCCATCGCTCACCGGCTTGCGATACGCCCGCCGCGCCAGGTTCGCGATAATCCTCTTCGCGCACGGAACTTCTTCGGCGCTCGCCTGGGGACGGCACACGAAAATCACGCGCCGGCTGGGTGTATCGCCGGGCCCTGTAGCATCAAACGGCCCGCCGATGCTGACGTTGTCGATCAACGGTACGCCGCGCTGCTCCAGCGGATCTACGGTGCTGCGGAGATACGGCTGCATCACTCCATCGGGCTGAGCCGATGTCTTCTCGATGAACGCGACGCCCACCGTGTGCGGCCCGGCCTTGATCGACACCTTGGCCAGAAGCCGCGCCAGAATCGAATTCTCGCCGTCCGACGAATTGTCGTCCGACGCATCTTCATCCGCCTTGCCCCCGATCGTGGCACGATGGACGATGGCGCCATCCACCGTGATCACGAAATCGTTGGGATAATCCAGCCCACGCACCTTCGCCGACGTGTTCAGCGCCAGCTTGGTCTTGAACACATACTCGCCATCCAACGCGAAATTATGGTGGATCAGCAGGCCGCCGCGCGTTCCCAGCGGCAAGCCTTCGATGTGCTCGTCTTGCCCCAGATCCGGCCGCACACGATAGGTCTCATACGACGGAATAATGTTGGTGTCGCCCACCGCCAATCGGCTGATCTTCCGCGCCGCCGACAAATAACGTTCCAGCAGCACCGGCGACATCCGCAGCGTCTCGGCAATATTGTCGAAACCGTAGCTCTCATCGTCGGCCGGCAGCAGCCCGGTAACATCCACATCGATGGTCAGCAGATCGCGGATCGCGTTCGCGTATTCGGCCCGATTGAGGCGATGCACCGGCGTACGCCCCGGATTCGGCTTCTCGGCGGCCGAGCGATCGAGCGATGCCTCCAGCGTCTCGACAAAATGCTCCATGGTCGCCTGATCCGGCCGGGGCATGCCCGCCGGCGGCATCGCACCCGCGCGCAGCTTGCGTACTACCTTTTCCCAGGTTTCGGCAGCTGGATCGGCTTTGTCCAGCATCAACCCAGCGGTTTTCAGCTTTTGGTTATGGCAGGTAACGCAATATTGATCGAGAAGGGCTCTGGGAGTAGGATCAACAGCGGCTTGCATGCAAGCGACGCTAACCAAAGCAGAAATGCCCATGAATAGCCGCAGCATTACTGCTATTGTAGCCCAGCGAGAGGCGTCCTGCATGCAATCTTGCCGGCACCCGGCAGCTCATTCACTCGGCAGTTTGAGATTGACCCTGTTCCCGCTCGTCGATAAGTCGCAAGAATGACTCAGCTTCGGCGTAGCCCGGCCGGAGCTTCAAGGCTCGACTAAAATCAGCGCGGGCCCTAACCAAATCGTGCTGATACAACAAATGATAGGTGCCCACAAACAGATGGGCCCTCGAATCCAGCGGCCTCAACTGCACGATCTGCTCGGCAACTTTAGCGGCCTCATCGAACATTTCCAGCTGGTGATATTCCGCAGCCAGAAAATCGAGCCGCGAGTCGTCGCTCGGGTCAGCGGCAATCTCTTCCTTCAGGATCTCGATGTACCAGTGATTCCTGCGGCGGCGCGCGTCCCGATCGGAAGCGAAATTGTGGGCGACGCGGATGCCGGTTTTGTCGAGCCGCCCGCCTCCTGCAATGATGGACGCGTCGATGGTCTCATGAACCCGGCCGCGATAGCGGTGGTTCGGGCGGTTCGGAAAAAGCCGCACTACGTAATCCCTGGTGGATTTCGCCGAATCCGACGAGTGATTGTGCCGCTCCACGAAATATCCCGCGTTTTCATCCCGAGCGATCAGACTTTCGATCATCGGCGCGCTCTCCCGGTCCAGGGTTTCATCTGCATCCAGCACCAGGATCCACCGGCCAGTCGCCCGCGCCAAAGCCTGATTGCGGGCGGCTGCAAAATCCACGAAAGTGAAATCGAACGGAATCACCTCGGCCCCGTAGCTGGCCGCGATGCCGGGCGTAGCATCGGTAGACCCTGTGTCGACGACAATCAGCTCGCGAGCCAGATCCCCAACTGAGTCGAGACAACGCGGCAGATTGCGCTCTTCGTTCTTCACCAGCATGCAGAGGCTGAGCGCTTCCGGCATTCTTCCTCCGATCATAACCCTGCCTTAGCGGCTCACCCGCCCTCCATGTTATAAAACAATAAGTATCAAAACTGTTGTGGCTGTGGAAAACCTGTGCGACCCTGCGGAAATCCCCTCCAACCCATTCTTAGCGGACCACTTGCATTCAACAAGGCTGGCCGGGCTTTTCCAACGAAGCATGCACAGTCTATCTGACTCACAATGCGGGTTCAAGAAATGACTAGGTTCTGTCAGCGCGCGCCTCTACTGTAGAACGGTTGGCTCATGGCGGCTTCTTCTCCTGACATCGCACTCGAACGTGGACTCCCCGCAAATCTGGATGCCGAACGCTTCGTCCTGGGCGCCATCCTCATGGACGACGCCCTCTACATCCAGGTAGCCGGCGCCCTCCAAGCCGAAGACTTCAGCCTGGAAAAGCATCGGCGCATCTTTCTCCGCATGGGCGAGTTGTATGAGCGCGGCGACCGCATCGATCGCGTCACCGTCGCCAACGAGCTGATGAAGCAGAACCAGCTCGAATCGGTGGATGGCATCACCTATCTGGTCTCGCTCGACGAAGGCCTGCCCACGCTCGCCAATCTGGAAAGCTACATCGGCATCGTCAAAGACAAAGCCATCCTGCGTCGCATCATATTTACATCGCGCAATCTGATCGACCGCTGCATCATCGGCGAAGAGGAGCCGGACCAGATCCTCGCCAGCGCCGAAGAGAGCCTGCTCAAGCTGGGCGACACCCGCGACGCCGACGCGCTGGTCAATCCCAAGCAGATCCTCGACAACTTCGAGGGCGGCATCAATGCCTTTCTCGATCCCAGCAAACGCATCAAGGGACTCAGCACCGGCTACCTGAAGCTGGATGAAATGACCGGCGGCCTGCACGAAGGCGAATTGATCATTCTGGCCGCCCGCCCCTCCATGGGCAAAACGGCGCTGGCCCTCAACATCGCGCAGCACGTGGCGATGTTCCCGGAAAAGAAACAAACGGTCGCGGTCTTTTCGCTCGAAATGTCGCGCGAGTCGCTCCTCACCCGCATGATTTGCGCGGGTGCGCGCGTCGATCAGCAAAAATTCCGCGCCGGCTACCTGAATCAGGACGAGCGGCGCCGCCTGGCCCGCACTGC
>Ga0207016_1049_pt1 | contig 25722 bp, 23 predicted proteins | sample Alteio_BWMinCont_54_FD_153469 | JGI IMG/M metagenome (GOLD analysis project Ga0207016, IMG submission 153469) | Enriched cells from forest soil in Barre Woods Harvard Forest LTER site, Petersham, Massachusetts, United States -... | ecosystem: Environmental > Terrestrial > Soil > Temperate forest >...
TCCTCGTAAAACGAAATTCCGGCTTAAACGAAGGAGGCATCATGAGTCGGGTCACAATAGCTCGCGCAGCACTTTTGGCAGTCCTTTTAGCAACATTTGCAGTCGGCTCCGACAAGACACCGCACACTTATCAGAAGGGGACGATCAGGGGTTGGGAAAGTCGCACGGACATATGGGGGGCAGGCATTGTCGGCACCGATGCTGAAGGCGTTCCTCGCAAAGTGACGGTTTTCGAATTGAAAGGCACGGAACTGGTGTACCTGATTGGCTACTGCAACGCTTTTCAGGCAGGACAATTCGGATTAGGACAGGCCGTGGATTACCGGGTGAGCGGCGGGAGGCTCTACATACGCCGCGACGACAGCAAAGAATACAAATGCAAAATAGAGGGCAAGAAGACCTTGCAGGACGCTGAGACCGCTGCCCCTCCCGCCAAGCCCTGACAGCGACCCTACTAAAGACGGACGCAAGCAGCAACGCAGGACATGGGGATTGACGATGAGTCTAGCCACCCCGCGTTGTGATCAGAAGTTGCAGACGGCGTCGCACGCTTCCTAATCTACTTATGAAGCGTGTGTCCTTTCCGAGAGCCGTATGCGGGAAAGCTGCCAGTCCGGTTCGATGAGCGGAAACAGGAAACAGGGTCAAGCCAAACCGGATTGAGGCGAGCCATGCGAAAGCATCCCAACAGCCACCGGGAGGCTAAAGCCCACTGCGCCTGTTCTCGACTCTACGCGCCATTTCAGTGCGGGTGGCTGGCCCAACCTAAACCTCTAAGCTACTCTTCAGGTCACTCGCCTTGTATGGATCACCCGACTAGCGAAAAGAGCGAGATGGGCGAGTAAGCAGAGAGAGCAATAAACAACTCCGCAAGCCTCAGTCGGCGGGCGTTCCCAAAACGCTGAACGCAGGCAATAGCGCACTGTTTTTCGTTACTTGCCAGGCCCCATTACCAAACCGCTGCGCTACCGTGCCGAAAATGCTTCGGCTGTTCATGTTCCACGAGTCGGATGCGTCTTGCGTGGCTTTGTCGGTGCTCGCAACCAGCCAATACTGCACTCCCTTTTTCACCCTTACTGTTTTCTTGAGTCGAGCCAAATCAAGTTTGCAACAGCCTGGGAACGGAGGCAGATTCGCCAGGTCCCACGTCCTGATCGCCGTTCCAGGCGCGCCGCTGCTGTCGTGATTGAGGCTCAACGTGACGCCATTCGTGCCTGACGCCGTCAGGATCGCCACCTTGATGAGAACAAGGTTGAAGTTACGCTTGGGGGTGAACAGGGTCGCTGAATCGACTTTTCCACCTAAAACCTCAGGACCGATCACCGACCACCCGATATTAGGGAGGTAGACATTTGCCCCCGTGCCTAGATCGCCATAAATCGTGACGAGTGAGGGCGAGTCTTCGGCGGATTGCTCGATCTTCTGAGGATTCGGGTGAAGAGCAATGGTGATGCTTCCGCCGTTGATTCTGATGAATCCCTGACCATCCTGAGCCGAGAGCGTCCCCGGCGCGACCGTCAGCAAAGCGACACAGAGCAGCAGCAATAAAATGGAACAGCGTTTCATAAGATCCTCCTTGCAAACTCGTTCGTTGCATGGTACGTACTGACTCTTCCCCCGTCAAATAAACGTTGGGTGGGGATGCGAAACTGTGTTCACCAATCAACTGATCTCAACCCCAGTAGTAAAAGCGATCCAGTGCAAGCAGGCTCTGGCGACATTCAACGTCTTTCCCTTTTGGATGTCGTCGGCGCTTGTCGCGCAATATTGGCGTGACCTTCACAGAAGGTCGCTTCACCCCGGGCCACCCACTCCACTTGAATTTGTTGGCCATCCGCGGCTCGGATGTGCGGGCGATAACCCATGCCTCGAGCGGTGCAGAGAGCTTTCTTATAGGCCGCGTCCGCCTGCCGGAGTTCTTCGATGCTTGTTGCGCTACCAACCGCAGATAATGCGGACAGAATCTCTGTCTTCAAACTTACGAGGTTAATGCTTCCATGGTGAGCTCTGTGTTCTTCTATTGTTTGCATTTTCCCTTCCTGGCCGGCATTTGTGCGCACGGCGACGATTTGCGCCTGTCGGTGGTTTCCCCATGTTCGATGAGGACCACTTCCTGACGCGTATACATCGTTAAACCGTCCGGTCGGCACTTTATTCCCTTGCAGAATACTGACTATAGAAGGTGGTTCTCGCCGAGCAATCGGGATTACCTAGGGCCTTTCTGGTGTTCATGAAAAATGGTCGCCAAGATTTCCGTGTTTGTCATGCTATTTGCTGAACCTGCGCTTCATTTGACGAAACAAATTCTTGTTTTGAGGGAATAAACCCACAACTTCGATGTTTTGCTGTGTGGACGTGTCAGGAGCAGGTCTTCAACTCCGCTGCAGTTAATCCTGGTTATACTTTATGGCGGCGGTGGTTGGGCGCGACGCTGGAAGCGCGGGGGCGCCGCCATTCCATTCAACTCGGCGCAAGCTGCATCGCGAACCTCCCCGTCTTGCGGCCCACGAACCCTGTAATCAGCTGGCACAGTGAATTCTGATGGCTGAGGGTCTGATTTGTTCTCAGAACAGGTTCGGGAGGAGTTCCCGAACCTGTCTGAGATTGTTAGAAGGTCTGCAAGTTGATGTCGTTGTTCAGGTCCGGCAATGGCTCCTTTTCGTAGAGTCCCTTGTCCAAACTCGAATTGAACGATGTGTACAACCGGCTGTGGCCCGCGGATCCGGTGCCGCGAGAGACGACTCCAATGCCCAAATCATTGAGAAAGTCAAAGTTTTCCGCGCCCGCAAACATATCCGTCGCGTCATGTACGGATGTAATCCGCTGCTGGGGGCCCAACTTGGTCGAGCCAGGTGCGATCTGGTTCAGCATCACCCGGCTTTGATGAAAATTCGGGTCGCCCTCGGTGCTCAGATAGACAATGCTCACCGTGCCTGTGGAGCCATCCGTGGCCACGTTGCCAAAGAAATGGTGGCCCACCTTAGTGTCGACGGAGATCGGTTTTGACCAGGTTTTCCCGCTGTCGCTGGAGATGGTCACATTCACTTCGCCGCCGGCGCATGCCGGAGTTCCGAACACGGAGGTGAGCGGAGCTACGCAATCGTCGTACACCAGGAACGTGGTGAAGTCGTTTCCTGGGCCTAGCCGGGTAGCGTGCCTCGGAGCAGTGATCTCAAGATGAAAGCCGTTGAGGTTCTGCAGAGGAGCGCCTTGACTGGTCAGGATTTCGTTGGCTACCTTCGCCACGACTGTCGGTTGTGCACAGGTCGGAGGGTTAGGCGCCCCGGCCGGAATGCAGGTAGTGAAGAAGAGGGTTTCCCCCTTCTGCCGACCGTCCCGGGGCAATAGTCCAAAAGACACAGTGATGAGGCCCGTTGGCGTTACATGCACGTCCACTCCGCCGTAGGGCAGGTTTATTGTGTTAGCGGGCACCGGAATAAGCGCGGCGGCGCCACAGATCAAGGAATTGCTACAAGCCACGATCGAAAGAGGGCTTGGATCGTTGCCGTAAAGAACATAGACGTCGCCTGCGCCGGCCCCCGAGCCAGTTGCCCGCTCGTCAACAGCGAGGAACGGCTCGCCCGCTTCGTCAAAGGCTGGTAGTGAATCGAGAAACGCGGGAGCAGTCTGCATCCAGCACGAGGTAGCTTGCGCGACCGTGTGCGTCCCATTCGGACATCTTGTGGGATTTAGCAAATCAGCGGCGGCAGCTCGGAACAGGCCGATTCCAGCGCTATTGTTTCCGGTGCGGCCATCGGCGGCGAAGAAGGCGTTGCGGGCACTATCCGCTACCACCAGTGGCCCCCCGCCTTGCGCGTTGGTGCCGATAAACGTGTCGCCTTGGAATTGGAATGGAGGCAATCCCCCTTCAAACTGAACGCTACAGTCGGGCGTTGTGGAACGGTGTACGTAATAGCCACTGTTACTCTGGGACAGGCCGCGGCTGTCACTTGCTGTTTGCACCACCAAGTCGTTGTCCATGCCCACTCCGTTCAAGAGAAAGTCGGCGCTGGCCGCGCTCTGATTCGTGGCGTTGACCCGCGGCTCCAGATTGAACCGTGTTCCGGTCGGTACGTTGCAGGGGGCAGAACCTCCCGCACGCGTTGAAACGTCGAGCGACGGAGAAGCGCTTCCTCCCTGTAACAGCCGTTCACGAATAGTTGCCGCGCTCGGGCGCTGACTTTTCCGCCGAAAAGCCATCTGCCCCCTCGCCCCAAAATTGTTCGTAGCGTTCTGGGTCACCAATTGTTGTGCGCGGAGGCCGGTAAAGGACGCTAACGCGCAGAAGATTGCCATCATGCTGATCTTGATTGTTTTCATTTTCATTTCTCCTAAGAATGCCTTGATATCAATGCGCTAGTATTCGAAAAGCGTCAAAGTGTTGGTGATGATGGGAAAGGGATGGCCGCTGTAACTCCCATCCACAGGCGAATTGTTGAAGTGGACGTAAACCTTGCTCTCTCCCGCATTCCCGGTACCGGCCGCGGCCACCGCAATATGGTCCCCGTATCCGCCGTCAAAGAAAGCCGATGTGAGTTGGTGCGGCTTGCTCACCGAAGTTGAACCTGGCAATATCTGGGCCAGGAAAATCTGCGTCCGTAGCTTCTCCCGATCGTTTTCGCTCGAGTAGTAGGCGATGTTCACGGTTTGTGTGGAATCATCCAGGGCCATGACGCCATCGAACTGCTGGCCTGGGCTGGTACTGACTTTTTCCGCCGGGGACCAGGTCTTACCGTCCGTGGAATGGGTCACCAGCACATCCGCCTTGGGGCAGAGAGAGAGAATCAGGTTTGGGATCTCAGGCACCTTGCACGCGGCATAGGTCAGGAATGTGGTGATCGTCTTGCCGTCACTCTCCAGGCGGTTCACATGGGTAACACGAGTGTTGTAAAAGCGTGTCGTCTCTCCGGCCGAGCCCAACGCTGGATTCTTGGGCTGGGCAGCCACAACGGACGTTCCGCAAACTGGAGGATTGGGGGCGCCTTTCGGTGTGCAAGTGAGGAACAGGTACTGAAGAATAACGTTCTGCTTGGAATCGACCATGGTGTGCTGGTAGGAAATCGTAACCACACCATCAGGACGCACCTGGATCCAGGGATTAGCGTCGACGTCGTTCTGCCCAAGGCTGATGAACGCGGGCTTGCCGCACGTCAGATGGGCGTTCGTGCAGGCCGAGACGGCAAGCTGATTCTTTCCGTGGACGCTGTCGTCGTCCACATCGGCCACATAGACGTCGCCACTGCCGAGCCCGGTTTTTCGCTGGTCCACAGCAATGACCGGCGTAAACAGGAAAGTGTTCAAAGGCGAGAGGTCGGCAAAACCCGCGAAAGGCTCAAAGCAGGGCGCGGGGTTCTGTTGTGTACCGTTAGGGCATTTCGTGGTATTCAACAAATCTGTCGCCGTGCTCTTGAGTACGCCGATCTCGCTAAAGTCGGGAGGGGCTTTTGTGAAGTAGATGTCGGCAAAAAAGAACGCATCGTGGGCCGGATCTGCAGCCATTGCGGGACCGACTAGGGAGACAGCCTCAAAGTTCGCAATGAATGGCATCCCGCCATCGACGGCGGCAGCGCAGTTGGAACTGTCCCGCCCCACGTAGAAGGCGTCGTTAGAGGGAAGTGACGGATCATACAGCGGTCGGGCATCCACTGCCGTCCCCACCACCAAATCATTGCTTCCGCCGGAGCGATTGAGCAGGAAGGCTAGCGATTCATCGCCCTGGCTATCGAGACTTGCGTTTTGCAGCGGCTCTAGGTTGAAGACATGTCCGCTAGGAGTGCACTGGGCGTTGAGACTTCCTTGCCCGCCCAGAACCACTAGCAGAACAGGTACTACGAAGATAAGAATTCGAGTTTTCATATGTTCCTCTCCAAGGATTTCGTAAGTCCATCCGGCGTTAGCGGCCACGATTCTCCCTCAGCCAGCTTTTGCCGCCAGGCTTGCAGTGACATAGATACCGGATGCCAAGTTGCCTCGTGTCACTGTTTTGTTTGCTATTTGTAAAAATGCTGGCGATTGGTTTTTTCTGATTGAAATGAACTTTTCGAAGTGAGGCAGGAAATGCTTTGTTCGAGAAAAGGCCGTAAACCCGCATTGCTCCTGCGGATTCGCAACGCAGCGTGCGAAGGTAGCCCTTTAAGCGAGACGTATGCTCCACCGCTTTTTCGCCTTCCGACGAATGAGAGTAAGTTGTTGGTCTGCGCAAGTATTGTGGCTGTTCCTCAGACCTCGCACCGTTATCTGCTCGCGGTTGCGTTCATGCTTGCCGCTGACGTAGCGGCACTCGCCGCAGTCGTGAGTTTCGACCGCGAAACTGTAAGTGCAGAGCGCGGGGGAGCAGCCACGCCCAGTTCTCAAGTCAGCGCGCTAGAAGGTCCGAGGCGGCCAGGTCGCCACGGTTCCGAAATCGGCGCTGTTCGATTGCATTTCGAAGTTCGATTTCGGGGATTCTGTCAGCGTGCAAGACTGGCCATTCGAAGTTACATTTTGAAACCCGATGTACTGGTCGTTGCCGGCCGAACCCACAGCTAGGGTGTCTTCGGCGGAGTAGATCGTACCTCCAGTGCCGGACGCGTTGTCAGCCAATGCCACATTGCCTATGAGCCACCATTCGGTGGTTCTGCCTTCGTCCGGATCCTTCAGTCCGTTAAAGCAGCCAAAGGTGGCCGCTCCTGTTGTCTTATCAAAGAACGCGATTGCGTCCCCGTTGAGATAAAGAAGAGACTCATCCGGGCTGAGACGAACGTGTGAGGTTTCGTTGGTATCAGCACCCATGCTGTAAATTATTGTCGGCTGGCTCAGCTTGCCGGTGGAGATGTTCGCCACTTCAACTTGGCCATTAGGGGCACAGCCGGTCGCGTCCCCAAAGATGGCAAATTTCGCGTCCTGGGTAATGTCGACTGAGAGCGGTTGCTGGGAGTGCTGGGCCCCCGTGGAATTTTGCAGGTCGAAATTGGATTCTGCCTTCCCGTTTGAGAAATGGAACGATTCGATCGAGCCATCGCCATAAACCACGATCAGAATCTTATCGTGCGCCGCCAAGGAGATTGGGTAGCGACCAACCGAACGATTGAAACCGGTTCCCACCGCCGGGACTGATCCTAAGAACTCCAACCGGCAGCCACTTAGAATTCGGAAGCTCCCCAGTCGGCCACCCAGTTTACTGTTAGCCTTACCGGTGAAGGCCGCATAAAGAAAATCCTTGTTGATGGCAAGAGCCATGCTGGCGAAGTTGTTCATGTCCAGCGGCCCGCCGTGGAACCGGCCCACTGCTTGCAAATTGGAATCCATGGCGGCTATGTCATTGGTTCCAGGGTCGGCGACGAACGCGCAGTCTTCGGTGGTGCTGTGGAAAACGGCTACACCGGGGGCGGCCGGCGCAAACAAAACCGGCGTAGCGATACCTTTGCCTCCGGTCGCAATTCTCTTCTGCGCAGCGAAAGTGCCGTTCTTTGCCAGGGTGAAGAATGTGGCGAAGTTGCCCTCGGGGTGATTGTTGTTGACGATCAGGTAACGAGGTGTCGTTTGTGCGAGCGTACCGGTAGCGCAAAAAGTGGCGCTCAGCCAAGTCAAGACTATTCTGCAAAAGCGATTCACGGTCTTCTCCTAATGATGTTGTGATGAATGGGTACTTCGGAAGAAATGCCCAACATCGCTAACTGGAAGACCGGTTCTTTTATTCCACTCATTTCTCAAATAAGCAATCTGGCGGTCGAAGGCTACAGCGAAGACGGAACGGCCGTCGAACGAAATGTCGACAGCCCGTTCCCAGATTCAACTCCCTATTTCGAAGTGCTCGGCGGTGCAGCAGGAGGTCCTACTTCAACGTCGTGGAACTCTGGAATCGGACTCGTCGCCCTGGAAATCTGCTTCTCGCCCTTGGAACTGAATCGCTGCTCGCTCGCGGCCGCTAGAAGCGGTTCCTTCGTGGTGTAAGCGGCCTGGTTGAAGACTCCGTTTTGCGGCGCCGTGGCCACCATGAAAACGCCGAAAGGTTGGCCGTTTACGTAAGAGCTGGAGAGATAATCGGCCACCATCTGTCCGGAGAAGGTGCTGGGCAGCCAGGTCAACTGCATCGGTCCCGCCAGTTGTTTTCCCCGAGTCCAGGTCTTGCCTCCGTCTGACGAGGTGGTGAATCCTACGGCTAGCAGGCACGCATTGCCCTGACAACCTGCGTCAGGAAAATAATAATAGGTCGAAATGAGGTGCGCCGTTTTGCCCGAAGTAGAGCGATCGACCCCGAGCCCCGGAATGAGGTGATTTACTTTGCTGTTCAGTGGGTCGATGGGAATGCGGGTTGGCGCAGTCCACTTCGTGCCGTCCATTGAAGTGCTCATGACCAGGTCATTCGTGCTGCAATGCGCGCGGAAGCTGCAGTCCGACCACACTACGTAGAGCTTTCCAGATTCATCGATTCCAGTAGAGGGTAACGGCAGTCCAGAGCTGCGCAATCCGCTGTTGTCCTGGAACACGTTGAATGGAGCAATGGTGGTTCTTGTTCCCCAGCTGACTCCACCGTCCGTCGAGCTAAACACCTGGAGGCCATTGCCGGCGAACGGCACGACGACATGGCCGTTCGGTTGCACTAGAGGTTCCCCTCCCAAACCACCGCTATTGTCGGCTGACGGTTTAGCTGGCCCCCAAGTCTTGCCCCCGTCCGTGGAGGTGCTCATAAGGACCAAACCGCTCGCGTCCCATTCCGTGTAGCAATTGCCGTAGAAGGGGCTTTTGGTATTGTTGTCGCAGGTAATCCAATTCTTGTCGTCCGCGGTCCCGTTGTCCACCATGACCGGATCGCTCCAGTGGATACCATCTTTGGAGATACTGGTAGCCACGTTAACTCCGAAGGGGTTAATAGGTAGGCTGGAAATCAACCACACTCCGAACCTGGCGTTGTACACCACCGAAGCGTCGCTGGCTGCCTCATGGGTCCCCTGCTTGTAATGCACAGTTAAGCCGGGGAGCAAGCCATGCGTCCAGGTTACCCCGCCGTCGGTGGTGATGGCGAATCCCAAGTCTGCCCCGCCGCCGCCGGAAATTCGCGCCACTTGAAAAGCGGCCATCATCGTCGAACCCCACGAATAAGTGTCGGGTTCCACTTCGGTTTTATGTTGGCTTTCTGGATTGGTAAAAGAATCGCCGCTGATCTTAACCAGGTTGAACTGCGCGTAGGCAGGCATGCCCCTCAGCAACGAAAACGCGACTAGAAGCGCGAATAGTGCAGAGCTTCTCATATGGAAAGACGAAAAAGACATTCGATTCATTAGGACGCTCCTATACTGAGGACAACAGATGATGTATTCCGCTTGTAGACGAGAAACTTGTTCGATTTCTTCTGACACATCTCTCCCAACGGGTCTTGAATGTTTTAGAAGCAAACGCGTCGGAGAGAGATCCGCTGGAAATACAGAACTCGAAGCGAGCGATTTTATTCCGCTCTGACCCAAGGTTTTCTGGGAGCCGACTGGGCCCGGGTGTAACCCCTTCGACAACCGTTGTTGCATAGAGAGGCAAAAAAACTGAGCTTTGAACCAACGCATCGACCGCATTGGTGCCATCCTCGCCAAAAATAGACCTGCGCAGCGTGGTGAGCTGACCCTAAGGCGTGATCTTGAACAGGGTTTTACAAAAACTTGACTTCCTTATGACACGCCCGGCTTACGGTCCAGCTTAAGATCGCGCATCCTGGAGTACAAAAAATAGAGGAGAAAGTCGTAATGTCCGTATTCGCAACTCAATTTCTGCGCAAGTCCACAAGTCAATTGCTAACGATGTGCGCTCTAGCGCTCGCAATTTTCTTGTTCATCTTCGCACCCAGTGCTTTGGCAGCTGATAATCCCGAGCTTCACGCGCAAACTTCTGCAAACTCGCAGGAGGCTCCCGCTGCTTCTGGATTTAAGGTTGTGAATACGCCCCATCCGAACCCAAATGGGTTCCAGAATTTGTTAGTTTCCGTTTCTGGATCCTCAGCGTCCGACATCTGGGCGGTCGGCCAGAGTGTGATTCACTATGACGGGAGCAAGTGGACGGCGTTTTCCGCGCCCCACATTGACGGCGGCGCCATCAACGAACTGACGGGAGTGGCCGATATTTCTCCAGATAACGTATGGGCCGTGGGGTATCTCAACCTGAATGAGCAGAATCCGAATCAGCTGATCGAACACTACGACGGCTCTGCGTGGAGGATCAATCCCGGCCCTAAAATTCCCCCCACCGACGTGCCCATTCTGGAATCGGTGACCGCAACCTCCGCCAGCGACGTCTGGGCCACGGGCGGAATCACCATCAATAACCAGAATGAGTTCCCTCTCTTTGAACACTTCGACGGCACCTCGTGGACGGCAACCGCAGCCGGCTTCGCCGAAACCCTCATGTTTGGCGTGTCTGCGGATGCTACGAATGACGTCTGGGCAGTCGGAACCGGGGGCTCCGCACTGCATTTCGATGGCAAGACCTGGACTCCGATTCCCGTTCCGATCCCTGGCTCCGGAGAGAATGCACTGTTTGGCGTGAAGGCGCTGGCTCCGAACGATGCCTGGGCTGTAGGCTTCTACGTCAAGGACGCGAACCAAACCAGACCTGAAACAACGCTCATCGAGCACTGGGATGGCGCCAGTTGGCGGTTTATACCAAGTCCCAATCCCGGCGGGAGCAACAAGAACAACTTTTTGCGCGGGATCACGGCGGTTTCGGCCAAAGACGTCTGGGCTTACGGCACATCGGTCGACATCGCTACAAGTCTCGCGTCGACGCTGGTGCTGCACTGGGACGGTACCCGTTGGGCCGTTGTGCCCAGCCCCGACCCGGTGTACAAGTTCCGGAATGACTTTTTGAACGGCGGAGCCGTCTTCCCGTCCGGTGATCTTTGGCTCGTAGGCGGCGAGACCGTATTCAGGTCGCTCGCCCTCCACGCAACCGGACAGTAGAACCGGCAGGCTGCCCCATGCTTCGCGCACTTTGCTTTTACAAGCTGCGTTTTTCTCGCGTGGAGTAGCCAACCTCTTCTAGTACAAGGCTGGGCGCTGGTTGCTCGGGGGCTACCCTTACGGTTGTAAAGGTGGGCCACCCCGAGGCACCATCCGAGGGGTAACAAGGTTTTTACTAAGGTTTGACTTCCTTGTTACACGCCCGGTTCATACTCCAGCATAAGATTCGCGTGTCCAGATAACAAAGTCTTGACAACAGAATGAAGGAGGAAGTCATAATGCCCGTAGTCGCAACCCAATTTCTGCGCAGGTCCACCCGGCATCTACTCACGCGGTGCACCCTAGCATTCGCCATCCTGGCACTCTCGCTCAGCTTCGCAACCGGTGCTTTGGCAGCCGACAACCCTGCAGCGATCTGGCTGTTTGACGTAGGGAACAGCCACGACGGAAACAATCCCTTTGGAGCCGTTATCTCTGATGAGGCCGGTAACCTTTATGGGACCAGTCAGAAGGGCGGCTTTCCCGGATTCGGGGTTGTATTCAAGCTGACCCCGACAAGTAGTGGCCTGTGGAAAGAAACAATCCTGCACACGTTTAAGGGAAGCCCGGATGGGGCCAACCCGGATTCAACTCTCGTCCGAGACAGCGCCGGCAATCTTTATGGCACCACGCTTTACGGCGGTCGCAAGACAAAAAACTGTTCCGCGGACTGTGGCAGTGGCATCGTTTTCAAACTAACGCCTACCGCGAAAGGGCCATGGAAAGAGACTGTCATTCACCAGTTCACGGGAGGGTTGGACGGGGCAGTTCCGATTGCCGGGGTGATACTAGACACTGTTGGCAACCTCTATGGCACAACTTCGGGAGGAGGAGCAAACACATTCGGCACGGCTTTCAAGTTGAGCCCCACAGCGACGGGCTGGAAAGAGACGGTCCTGCACAGCTTTGGAGATCTTGACGGCATTGCGCCCTTTGCTCCGCTGACTTTCGACAATGCTGGCCACCTCTACGGCACAACCTTGCTTGGCGGCAACCAAAACCTGGGGGTCGTGTTCAAGTTGACCCCGCAAAAGTCAGGCCACTGGAAGGAGACGGTCCTGCACAACTTTCAGGGAGGAAATGACGGATTGTCACCTCTCGCCGGCGTAGTCGTTGACAGAGAAGGCAATGTCTTCGGAGCCAGCCAAGCGATGAGTGGTCAGCTCCCCTGCGGGACTGTTTTCGAGTTGACTGCGGCGAACGGCTACGCCGAGATTATTTTGCATGAATTCGAGGGAACGTTCAACAACGATGGCTGCATCCCGAATCAACTGGTTTTCGACAGCCATGGCGATCTCTTCGCGACTTCAGAGTTCGGAGGAACGGACAATGCGGGCACGATCTTCAAGCTGACTCGCGAGTCTTCTGGATTCAAGTACGGTGTGCAGCACAACTTTGTAGGCGACCAAATCGGAAGCACCGACGGAGAATTCCCCGTTGCCCCGTTGACCTTTGGTCTCGATGGAGCACTGTTCAGCACAAGTCTCGGACCAGGATTTCCGGGCGGAGGCGAAGTGTTCAAGTTTATCCCCTGAAGTGCCTGCCGGTTTCCTAGGTTCGCGTCCAAGAAACGTACGCGAACCTGGGCCACCAGCCCCCCTTGATAATCTACTGAAGGATCAATGAAAGTTGCTACGCCATCCACTACTGGTCCGTTGTGCTTGCTGAGCCTGTTTCTTCTGGGTAGCGCATCCGCACAAACCGGGCGAGTCACAACCGCGAACCTCAACCAGACAGCAAGCTTAGCAGTATCGTCCCTGCTTGCTTCGTTTGCGCCAACACAGAAAACTCAGCCTAGCGCCTGTTTTCGATTTGCGAAAAAACGTGAGTTGTGGCGTCGATTCGCCGCAACTCACGGATAACTCTAGATTGCAGCGATTCCGTTAAATCCGACGTCCTGCGGGAGCCCGCCGACGGTCCCCAGATTGCTCAGGGTGCCATCCGACTGAATGCCGAAGATGCTAATCGTGCCCACCTTCGCATCGAGGCTATACAGGAACTTGCCATCAGCACTAATGGTGATGTCCAGATTCGTAGCTCCCGTGGGGTTTGTCCCAACGACAGTTCCCGGCAACGCGGTTAACGGCCCATTGCTGCCGATGGTAAAGCCGGAGATTGTGGAGGAGCCCGCATTCGAGGTATAAACCCATTCGCCGTTTGGAGTAACCGCATTCCAGCATGTTGCCGCTCCCAGAGTCGGGACGCTGGTACTGATCGCGGAAAGCGTTCCGTTGGAAGAAACTGCGTAAGACGAAATTGCCGAGGCGTTTTGGCCTCCAGTGGGGCCGGTCTCGACCACCAGCGCCGCTCCATTAGGAGCAAAAGCAACCGAGAAAGCTCCCGGACCCACGCTCGGATTTGTGACGATCGGTGACAACGTTCCGTTACTCTGTACACTGAACACATCGATGTCGTTCGTCTCTCGTTCAGTAACGACGAGAAATTGGCCATTGGGACTGAATGCTAATGACGCTGCTCCCGAGGTATTGGTGCTTAGAAAACTGAGAGAATGAGGAATCTGCGAAAGTCTTCCGTCCTCATTGACTCGGAAACCGACCACGTTGCTGCTGCCGCCAGTGTCGAGAACGTAGACGAGGTGTCCATGCTGGGCTACTGCGTTCGGTTCACTTCCTCCTGAGAGTTCCTTGTCAGCCAGCGACAAGTCCGAGCCGTGAACACGAAACACCGAGATGTCTGCCGCTACCTGCGTTGACCGCAAACAGCAAGGTGTGATCTTGACTGAGGGTTAAAGATCCTTGTGATTCCAGCGGATCATTGTTACCACCGCTGCCACGCCCGCCGGTTGCAAATTTGCGGCCTTCTTGTAGCGAGCCATCTGCAGCTCTTCTAAAAGAAATGACTTCATTCCGGTCCGCGGCATTCGTCATAACGAAGACTGCGCCTGGGTTGGTACGTCCATCCTGTGCATTGCTGCGGGTTGCCGACACTACGCCAACCGCTAGCGCGACTGACAAAAGAGTGCGAACTACTTTCTGCATTTCACGGCTCCTGTAATTGACTGAAAGTTCGCGCCGCTGAACTTAGGGCTCCTCGAACGAGACATTCCCTACGGTTTCCGCGTCGCGTAGTCATGAGAGAGATGACTAGAACAAAAGTTTCAGAAGACGCTTGACGAGTCCGCATTTAGTTACAAAATCTGCTTTGCTCACATAACAGCGTGGACTGGTTGAGGCCTGAATCAACGATCAATAGACTTCGTGTGTTCTGGAGTTCGTTCTCGGAAGCCTGGCGCTCGGCCACTTTCGTCGCGGAGCGAAAAGATTTCTTTCGCCCCGCAATCTTCTTACGGCCGAGTTCGCCAAGGTTGTTCGAACTGCGATTCGACTCGACCACTGGACGCAGTTGCGAATCGCTATCAAGTCAGTTCACGGTGAATGACTGCGTGCTTGTCGTCGTGCCACCGAGATTCGTTACTTTAATCGGTCCCGTTGTGGCCCCCGCAGGCACTGTTGCGCTGATGAATTGACGGTTGAGCACCTGGAACGAGGCGCTGACGCCGTCAAACGTGACTGCGGTTGTGCCGACAAAGTTGTTGCCACGGATCGTGACAACTGAACCCACCGCGCCGCTTGCGGGTGTGAATGCCGCAAGAGCCGGTGTGGGCGCAGGCAGGCCGGCATCCAGAGTCCAAACCGTGCCATCGGCAAACTTTTTGCCCCCGCCGGAGATAGTCCCGCCTAATTCCGTCGTGCCGACAAACGTGCCGTCTGCGGCCTGGAGGACCCCAGCCAAAGGCGAGTTACCGTTGCCGCCGTCGAAAGCGAAGGTCTGGAGCACCGTGCCATCCTTTGGGCTGATCGAGAAGACGCTTCCCATCGGATCAGCCGAGTCCGTAAAGTTGGTATCCCACAGGTTTCCGTCGGAAGCCAGGAAAAGTGAAGGAATGGTGGTCGTTCCTGCGAGTGTCGTGAATGGTGCAAAAGCCACGAAGCCGCTGCCCTTGGTGCTGACTTCAAAAAAGTTGATATCGCCCGCTGTAATGGATTCGAAGGCTCCATAGAGATTGCCGTTGGCACCTTGAGTCAGTCCACTAATGCCGATATCAAATAAGACCGACTTGAACTGAACCGTGAATTTACCCGCCGGCGTGAATTGGAAGATATCCTCATTGAAGCTATTTGCATCGAGCCCTTGAGAAACGCCATAGAAGTTGCCGTTGGTTGCCTGAATTATGCCCAGTGGCTCAACCCCATCAGTCACGCCGGCCAATCTATGCAGAACCTTAAACGCGCCGGTGGTTGGCTCGAAACGGAAGATGGTGCCGCAGCCGATGCTTCCGCATGTCACGGTTGATCCACCTTGCAGTGTGGTGCCGTACAGGTTGCCGTCATGTCCCAGCAACAGGGAATTGGGAATGGTGCCGTCGGCACAGTTTGCGGACGAGCAAAAGTTATGAAGAACCTTGAAACCGGTGCCCATCTTACTGATCTTGAAGAGCACGCCTTGATTTTGTTTGCCCCCATCAAAGGTTGTGCCGTAGAGGAACCCGTCGTTAGCCTCCACCAAGGCACTGGCGGGGTTGTCGCCGTTCAGGAACGCGCCGGCGGTCTGGGTGAAGGTAAAGAGCTTGGTGAACGTTCCAGCAGGTGTCAGTTTGAAGAGTGTGCCGCCCTGGGGATTGGAGACATTTTCTTCGGTAACTTCAGCCGCGCCATAAAAGTTCCCGTCCGAGGCTTGAATGATGACATTCGGACGCCCGCCTTGTGGACACTTGTCTACACCGATGATGCCGCCGCTACAAGTGAAAGCAAATAGCTGATTGATGGTTTCCGAGCTCTGCGCGCGGGCGGTGCCTGCCAGCGACAAGCCGAGAACGAGGATCATGACGGGTCGAATGCGATTGTTATTGAATCGAGACTTTCCTGAATTCATTACATTTTCCTTCTTCTAATAAGATTTTGTGGCGCTCAATTGTCTGCACTGTTGCTGGTTGTATTCCGCCACTGCGCTGGTCACGCAGTAGCCTGGAACATTGAATGGGGAAAGCGCCCCAGTGAGCGCTGTCCCCTGAAAGAATTACTTTGCCTGGTTAGTAAACAGAACGAACGGCTGTTCGAACGGCTGGTGGTTGCTGAGGAAACTTCCTGCCACCCACACATCTCCGGGTGCGACCGAAGCGATTCCGAACGTGGTCGTCGATCGCGTCCCCTCGGAAGGCGCTGGGACCACGCTCCACTTCTTTCCGTCCCAATGAAGAACGAGAGGGCGGTTCCTGCCGTCAAATCCTTCCTGGAAACCGCTTGCCCATACATCTGTGCTCGAGATAGCGGTTACGCCCCACAGTTCGACCACTTGCGTGTTCGCCGGCGTGGGGCTGGGTATTACGGTCCACTGATTGCCATCAAAGTGCTCAATCAGCGTATTTTGAAGATCATTTTGATCACCCACCGCCCAGACGTCACCGCTCGAAATCGCGGCTACAGCACGAAAAGTGCTCGCCCGGGCGTCGGCAGTCGCAAACAGACTCCAGGTATGACCATCGAAATGGAACATCTCTCCCTGACCATCTTGTCCGTTTATATCGTCGAAGGCTGTCATCCACACGTCTGTGTCGGAGATAGGTGCGATGCCGTTTACTCCAATCAAGAGGTCGTTGCCGGTCGCAAAAGGCGCCCCAGAAAGAGACCACTTTTTGCCATTGAAGTGTTCAATGAATGGAACCAGGAATTGCTGGTTGCCACTTTGCTCCAGCAGATATCCTGCGGCCCAAAGATCGGTTGGCGACAACGCGGCGATCGAGACCAATGCCTCGCTCAAAACTGTTGCATTGTCCACTCGCTTCCCGACGAGGTTCAGGTCTTTCACGTTTCTCCACGCCTTGCCATCGAAGCGCTGGATTACCTCAGTGTCGAAGCCTTTACTATTTTCGAAGAAGCCTACGGCCCACACATTGCTCGGGGAAAGTGCAGCAACGCTGTTAAGGACGAGATCGGGATTCCCCGTTTCCTGGGCGATCGGAATCTGCGTCCACGTCTTGCCGTCAAAATGCAAGGATCCGTTGCCGACTACCCAAACATCGTTCGCAGAATCTGCCGAGACCCCCACTGCCAGCAATCCTTTGAGAGGAACTTTCTGAATCTGCCAGATTGACTTGGGTTTGGCCGAAGCTTGTGCGTAAGCGGATGATGAGAGCCAGAGCGCAGTAAGTACGGCTGCCAGGGCTGACCGCCATAACAGCACGCTTGGTGTGTGTAATTTCATTTCTTCTCCTTGACGATTGATTTGTTGGCTTGGTGAAAATCCAGCTTGTTTTGATTGTCGGAATAGACGCTATCTCGACGCGGCTCGAAACGTGTAACTACCGTGTCAAGAGGTTGTCACTTCTTCGCGACTAGACGACAACGTCCCCGTGGTTGTTGAAAAACGCGTTAGTGTCCGCTGGGGCAGCCATGTGCGAGACACGGCTCATGATGAAAAACGAAGGTACTCCATATTTATTCCGCATTTCCCGGCGGGCACCTGACAAAGAAGCTGGCGCGCATATGCTGCGCGCCGGCGTCGGCGAGAAAGTGCAGTATTCATAGCGGCCCGCGATCACTTGCGGATGCGTCCGCTTTACTTTGGAAGCAAGGTGGTTTCGTCGATCGACTCGGAGACCTTCTGTCCCAGGAGCAGGCCAGCGTTGTGATCGAAATGGTAGTGCTGTCCGGCATAGATGCGGCTCAGACCCGCCTCCTTCGCCGCTGCCGAGAAACTGGTGAAGTGGCGTTTCACTCCAGCCAAGACCTCGGACGTGACATCGAAGGTGAACTTGTCGCCGAAATAAAATTGCAACGCTTGCGCCGCTGCGAAACTGGTGGCACTGTGAGCGCCGGGATACGACGGGTCGGGCGCGGTTTTGGTTGGCAGAGGGAGCCAATCGCTGTCGGTTAATTCCGCCGCGGTGACAGGCCGCCAGAAGTGGTAGATGTACTTGCTTTCGAAGAAAGAGATGGTGGCATCGGCCATGCCAAAGTTGACCAGGGCAAAAAGCCGTGCGCTCTGTTCGATGTTGAGGTTGTGAGCCAAGGCAGCGGTCTGTGCGATCTCGTTCCAGTAGTTCTGAATCTTGCCGCCCCAGAAGGTTCCAATCAGAGTCTGTTCTTTGCTGCGAGTTTTGCTGTCGATCTCGCCTAGGCTTTGCACTTCGGCAAGGTCCTGGATGTATTCTTTGTCGGTCAACGCAGGCGGCGGTGCGGGAAGGAATTCACGCGAGCTGACGATAGCAAAAGGAGTGACATCACTCCAGTGCGTGAAGTCGGCGGGCGTGAAATCCGGAGGAGTCAGCTGATAGTACCCTGGGATATTCTTGGGCTTGTATGGTGGCGGCGTAGCGCCCGAACCGTCGTTGGCGCGGAAGGCCAGAATTTCAGCGGCCACCGTTTGTCCCACTGCGATGCCGTCGGTCTTCGGTTTTCCATCGGCAATCTGGGCCAGATCCTGCTGCAGTTCAGCATCCAAAGTGCTCTGAAATGCCGGATAGAGCGAGACTAGCACGTCGTGGGCCGCCTGGTCGGCTGCGGCGGCTTGAGAAGTTCTGGGAGACACGTCGGCGAGGCGGACTAGATAGGGAGTGAACTGTCCAACGATGTTGTTGACGGAATCGTAGATAGCAGCGTGCAGAATAGCGAAGCTGCGCGTCGAATGAATGGTGGCCGGTTGGGCTCCCGAAGTCCGAACGATGACCAGTAGGGTTCTATTCCACTCGATCACGGGATTGACCGATTGAGTGGGATTTAAAGCGAATTCCCCAGTACCGACCGTAGTCGAAAGTTTTGTGACTTGGGCGTGAAGAGTGGCGCACACGATCGCAATGGTAACCAAGATCTTACGCATAATTCTTTAACCCTGTCCTGCTTTCCTTATTCAGAATTTGAGTGCCCGACTAGCCGTGAGACTAATCGCTACCGAGACACTCATGTGCAGTAGAACTGGGTCAGTTGGGTTTTTATTCCAAAAGGACCAAAAACATTTGGTGGTGCTACTCCAGGTAACCCGAGCCTGGCAACGAGCCAAACCGCAAACAAGATCAGGGAAATGGGCGGGGGCACCGCTCGCCGGAAAGCGCATACGTGCTGCTTTGGGTCACTGCAGAACGATAGATGGAGATAAACGCTGCATTTTGTATTTGGTTTTGCAATAGACTTGTTTTGCTATTTGCTCCAGAACACTTCATTTTGCCGAGCGGCATCTCGCAAGACGGTCTCGTGCCGCCGAGGGTGGCGGTTTACCGCCGCCGCCGGGATGCACTCCCACGCCGACTTCAGGTTGGCCAGTCGCGTGTTCTCGAGCGACGCGAAGCGCATGTCGCAGGCGCGGACGAACTCGCTGCTCACGCCCCGGACACAGCCTCGGATCTTCGCGATGCTGACCACCCCGGATTTGGTGAGACGCACGAACGTATCCATCAGGATCGGAAGGCCGGTAGCCCGACAGCTGTCATTATGTTCGCTACCTTGCCGGTCAAATCAAAGTGGGCAAGGTAAAACTCGGGATTCGCGCTCTCGAATACGACGACCCGCAGGCTCGGGCTGGCGTCCATTCGCGCGAGCAGACCCTGTAGAACTTCGAATATGGTGGCGTCTACGGTGTTGAACGGAGGATAGTCGAACACAACCCTCCCAGTACGCAGACGTTTCCTCGATGACGCGCACAGACGCTGCTGATTCGGTCATAATTCGTTCCCTGCTTCGACCACGATTGATCACAAGCCTGAGCTCACGTTATCCTTTTCACAGAAACACATGCGCGACCAGCTCAGAGACTTGGGCATCTCACCCTGCGGCATTTCGTAAGAGATCCTGGACTTTGGTATCCAAATCCCGGGCGACGTCTAGCGCGTCGCGATTTCCATATGGAGCGAGAAGGCTCTTCATCTTGTCATATGACAAATGCACGCCATCGGCGTGTTCATCGACCATGACGGTAACCGGCGCATAAGGACCGGCATCTGGAACATGCTTGGCCATTTCCATCATGATGAGTGGATTGCCAATGACAAAGCGGATGATCCTGGGTGTATCGCGACCAGTTTGTTTGCGCACAACCGCGCCGTGATCAAGTTGCATAAACAGCATCAGTCCTGCTCTGCTCATTTCCGACTGCGCTTTTCAGCCAACCGTCGCTGAAAAGAAGTTCGCCCCTGCGGCGCTCCAAAAATTGTTGTAGCGGAATTCTCCCGTTCCGGTCGCCGAAAAACACCCGTCAACGAGCAGTCGTGATTCTAGCGGCTTGGCCTGAGTTAGACGCGCCGATCACACCGAAACCGGACGTGGTCTCGCCGAAGACTCCCGCGTCAGGCGCAGTTTCGTTCGGTCTGCACTCCTGCCCTGAGTGCTAACCAAAACACACTGACGGAATCCAATGTTCAGTCGAAGTCCAAATTCTTAACGCGAGGTAGAAGAAATGCTTTGGAAAGAGATTCGGGGAGTGCTCCGAGGGTTGCGAAGGAACCTGAGGTTCACCACTCTGACCGTCGCGATTTTAGCCCTCGGGATGGGTGCCAGCATCTCGGTTTTCTCGATTGTGAACTGCGTTTTGTTGAAGCCGCTTCCATTCCCCGACGCCGAAAGAATCTTTACGATTTGGGATGCACCGCCCCCACAGATGAATCTCGGGTTCGCCGAGACCCCTCTGCACGGCCGCGAGTTTCAGTTCATTGCTGCCAACACACGCGCCTTCGAACATTCCGCGGGTTTCGAGAGCGACCAGTTCAACTTGAATGACGCAATCGACGCCGAGCGCGTGGATGGAATCCGGGCATCGGGCGAGTTTTTCAAGGTGCTGGGGATTCAACCCCGCACTGGAAGAACCTTCCTTGCCGAGGAAGATCGCCCGGGAAAGGACCACGAAGTTGTTGTCAGTTACAACCTGTGGCGCCGCCGGTTTGCCAGCGATCCGGCGCTCGTGGGCAAGACAATCCGCTTGAACAGCGAATCGTACACGGTCATCGGCGTTATGCCGGAGGGATTCACATTTCCGCGCGGGGCGGAGATGCCGAAGAGCTTCCAATTCCCCAAGCAGGCTGAGTTGTGGGTCCCGCTCGCCCTCCCTTCTGAGCCTCGCGGCCCTTCAGAATTGGCACTCATTGCCCGATCCCGTCCGGGAATCTCGCGTGCACAAGCGCAGACCGACTTGTCTCTAGTCAACCGCACTTGGGTCGAACAGGATCCGAGGTGGAAAGGCTGGTCGAATTTCAAACTGGTCCCATTGCGGACGCAAGTTGAGGGCGATGCCAAACCGCGCTTGCTGATGGTTGCCGGTGCCGTATTATTTGTTTTGCTCATCACCTGCGGGAACGTGTCGAACCTGCTGCTTACCCGATCACTTGGGCGCATCAAGGACTTCGCGGTACGTGCCGCGCTGGGGGCTCGACGCCTCGACTTGATCCGGCAACTTCTTACCGAGAGCCTGCTTTTGGCAATGTTGGGTACTTCGGTCGGTCTCTTACTGTCAGCTGTCATCGTCAATGTGGTCAAGAGACTGTTCTCACCATACATTCCACGACTTAATGATGCGCACCTGGATCTCTCGGTGGTTGGCTTTGCTACAGGACTGGCATTCTTGGTTGGTATTCTCTTTGGAGTATTTCCAGCGCTTCGGATGAGCAGTTCCAACCTGATTGATTATTTGAAAAGCCGCGAGCAGAAGTACTCCGGCCAGGGCGTGAAAAGCTTCAGAAGTGTGTTGGTGGCCGGCCAGATTGCTCTGTCGCTCGTTCTGGTCATTGGTGCTGGACTGTTGGTCCGAAGCTTTGTCGATCTTCTTAAAGCCGATCCCGGATTCCAGAGCAGCCACCTGATGACCATGGAGATTACTCTTCCGGCCTCGAAGTATTCGGACCCGGTGGCGATCGCGGCCGTCTATCAACGGATATTGAGTGGACTGCCTGGCGTCCCGGGTGTCCAGTCCGCTGCCGTCGTGAAGCCCCTGCCCATGGGGGGAACGCAAGAAGAAACTGTGTTCAAGATCAACGGCCGGCCGCCAGTCCGGTCTGAAGAGTTGCCGGTTGCTTCCTACACCATCGTCAGTCCCGATTACTTCAAAACTGCAAATGTGCAGCTCCGCGGCCGAGCTTTTACCGATGCCGACGATGCTGCCTCGCCACCAGTCGTGATCATCAGTGAAGCGATGGCCCGCGAATTTTGGCCAGGGGAAGACCCAGTAGGGCACCTCATGGGGTTGCCGGATCCACGGTGGCAAAACATGACCATCGTTGGGGTCGCGGGAGATGTCAAGAAATTCGCGCTTAGCGACTCCCCGGGGCCGGAAATGTATGTTCCGTACAAGCAGAAGCCATACCCTTCCATGCTGACCATGTCGTTCGTGCTGCGAACCCGTCGGGCTCCGGTGGGTCTGTCGAACGAGTTGCAGCAAGCGGTGAAGTCGGTAGACCCTGAGCTACCGGTGGCGAACGTGCAGCCGATGGTTGAGTTGGTGTCGCGTTCGATGTCGGCACAGAGACTATCAGCTTCGGTGCTGGGAGCATTTTCCGCGGTGGCTTTGATCCTGGCGGTCGTGGGCATCTACGGTATGATTTCGTACATGGTCAATGAGCGTAGCCATGAAATCGGGGTTCGCATAGCCTTGGGTGCGCAAAAACTTGATGTCCTGAGACTGGTGTTTTCTCAAGCTACCCGACTGTTGGGGGCGGGGTTGACGCTAGGCTTGGTTGCTGCCCTCTCCTTGACTCGGCTGCTGACCAGTTTTGTATATGGAATCAAGCCTACGGATCCGCTAACCTTCACGATTGCACCAGTAGCTCTGCTTATCGCCGCGAGTCTCGCTATTTACGTTCCGGCGCACCGGGCGAGTGGCATTGATCCAATGGATGCGCTACGGAACGAATAGGTCTTGAATGCCTACTTGCGTCTTCGCTTAGGGGCCGCCGATTTTGAGTAAAGGTGACGGCCGTTATCAGTTTATGCCGATTCAACCGCCGCCAGGAAACGTCAATTGCTCGGCGCCATCGCCTGTATTGCTGTCGATACCAGACCGGATCCTGAAGAGGCATATCGCAAGCGACAAATTGCGAAAAGGCTGGCTCATGCTACTTCGCGGCTCTCCTCCACTTGCTATAAGCCGCTTGGGATAAAGCGTGTTCAGCGCCGATTTGATGTAATCCTGCAGGGAACACAGCTACAGAAGGTGATGTAAGATTCTTCCAATTCGGAGCTCCGTTTCCCATGGTACCGATTCTGATTCTTGTGATTTTGGGCTTGTTGGTTGTCCTGCTGAGTAGCTGGCGCCGAAACCGAAAACTTCTACTCGACGCACGGGGCGCCGCGCAAGTTCGGGCCGGTGAACGAACAAACGAACTGGAAAAGGCCAATGAAGATTTAAAAACTGCGCAAGCAGAGTTGCAAAGACGCTGGCAGTACCTGGCAGAGGCTCAGAGACTGAGTCACTCAGGGACTTTCGGATGGAAGGTTCACAGTGGTGAGCTCGTTTGGTCTGATGAAACCTACAGAATTCTGGGCTCTACACGAGAAACGAATCCTACGCTCGATCTGGTTTTCGACAGAGTTCACCCGGAGGACTTGGTCCGCGTGCGAGATCTGTCGGATCGTGCCGCGCAGAACGGCATAGACTTGGACGTCGAGCATCGAATTTTACTGCCTGACGGCGCCATCAGGTACGTCCACGCGGTTGCGCATGCCGGACGAGACAGCTCAGGCAATCTCGAGTACTTGGGCGTAGTTACCGACATCACTGAACAAAGACTAGCCGATGAAGAGCGCGAAGCGCTATCTCGCGACCTGCAAGAGAGCAAGGCATGGCTTGAAGAAGCACAACGCGTGGCCCACCTCGGCTACTGGGTGTGGGACCTGCAGACGAATCATTTGATCTGGTCGGACGAAACCTACCGCATCTTTGGGTTGTCGCCGCAGGAAGGCCTCATCGACTTGGACAAGGTACGCGAAATGATCCATCCTGACGACAGAGAACCTGTATTTCGGACGGCAGAAGAGGCCGTTCGTTCGGGGGTGCGCGCTGACTGTGAACATCGGCTTTTTCGCCCAAACGGGGAAATGCGCGTCGTACACAGCCTGGCCGATTTAAAAAGAGACGCGTCGGGACGGCCCCACAAAATGTTCGGTACGACCCAGGACATCACGGAGCGCAAGCGGGCAGACGAACAACTCCAACTCATGTACCGCGATCTGCAAGAAAGCAAAGCCTCGCTCGAAGAAGCCCAACGCATTGCCCACCTAGGCTCCTGGGTGTGGGACCTCGAGAAGAATCACGTGACCTATTCGGACGAATATTACCGCATCTTTGGGCTGACCCCAACGAAAGGACCCATTGACATTGCGACAGTGCGGGAAATGATCCACCCGGAGGATCGAGAGTATGTATTTCGGATCGCGGAAGAGGCGATTCGTTCCGGGGAGCGCGCCGACTGTGAACACCGGATCGTTCGTCCCAACGGAGAAATTCGCATTGTGCACAGCCTGGGCGATTTAAAGAAGGACGCATCGGGACGGCCCTACCAAATGTTCGGTATAAGCCAGGACGTTACTGACCGCAGGCGCGCGGAGGAAGCCCTGCGTCGAAGCCAGTTTTACTTAAGCGAAGGGGAGCGCCTCGCTCATATGGGGAGCTGGGCCTCCAGCGATCTGGGTATCTCCTGGTCTGATGATCTGGGTATCTATTGGTCCGAAGAGGTATACAAAATTTACGGTCTAGACGCAAAAGACGGCCCCCCGACATTCGAGCGATTTTTGGCCGCCATCCATCCACAGGATCGGGCCTCCATGGCAGAAACCATAAAAGCGATGCATGAGCAACGCTGTGGCTGCGACGTAACGAAACGAATTGTTCGGTCAGATGGAGAAGTGCGTTACGTTCGCTGTGTGGGTGTTCCGGTTGTTGAAGATGGAATTTTCAAAGGGTTCAACGGTACCACAATGGATGTCACCGAGCATGAGCTATTGACACAGGAATTGCGGCAAGAACAGGGGTACCTCGCGGAAGCGCAACGGCTGACTCACACCGGCAGTTGGGCAGCCAATTTCGTCACGGGGCAGAATGTTCATTTGTCGGACGAAACAGTTCGGATGCATGGCTTCGATCCTAATGAGGAAGCTATTCCATTCGAGCGCTTTTTCAACACCGTTCATACAGAGGATCAACTGGTTGTCAGAACGGCGCTAGAGAATGCTACTCGCACAGGAACGGATTACGACATCGAATATCGGATTTGCCGTGCCGACGATGGCGAGATCAGATTCTTTCGTTCCCTAGGACATCACCATCCCTCCGGAGAAATGGCTGACTATGTCGGCACCACGATGGATATAACGGAACAAAAGCGTGCCGAGCAGGAGCGCGAAAGGTTGCGGCAGCTCGAGGCTGATCTGGCGCACATCAACCGTGTGAACATGATGGGGGAACTGGCCGCCGCGCTGGCGCACGAAATCAAGCAGCCCATTGCCGCTTCGATCACAAGCGCGAATGCACTCTTGCGATGGTTGGCTCATGATCCACCAGACCTGGAAAGAGCGCGAGCAGCAGCAACTCGAATTGAGCAGGACGGAAACCGTGCGGCTGATGTTATCAACCGTTTGCGGTCCTTCTATAAGAAAGGCGCTCCATTTCCGCCCGAACTTTTGTCGAACAGCGCGAGCAACCCAGCAGACTCGAACAACTGAAACACAGAACCATGCCCCTGCAAACGGAATCGGATCTCGCGATGCCTTGCCACTTTGAGAGCCTCGATCAAGGTTGCAATCCCGGAGGCTTCAATGGACGTGACGTC
>Ga0207016_1050_pt1 | contig 25395 bp, 26 predicted proteins | sample Alteio_BWMinCont_54_FD_153469 | JGI IMG/M metagenome (GOLD analysis project Ga0207016, IMG submission 153469) | Enriched cells from forest soil in Barre Woods Harvard Forest LTER site, Petersham, Massachusetts, United States -... | ecosystem: Environmental > Terrestrial > Soil > Temperate forest >...
GCTGAGCGCGGTAATTCCACTACGTAATACGATTCAACGATCTTGCCATTAGGCATTTCGCATTTGTCTTTGCGGGCAGTAAAATATTGAAAGCGATAGAACATGTAGGACAGGTTGCTGCTAACCCCGGCATATTAAATAATTATACAGATCTGTTTTTAGCAACAGGCGGTAAAAAAGTAGCTGCGCAGAATTTAGATGCCAACGAAGAGATAGAGATCATTTTATTGCCGCTGGAAAAAGTAAGGTTAATGCTACAAAATAATGAATTTGACCAAGCATTGCACGTAAGCTGTATGTTCTATGCCTTTCAAAAATTAGATGAAGATGCTGAAGGGCTCTACTAAAAACTCTTTAGTGTAGCAATTGTTTTTGCAGGGTCCGCTGATTTAAATACTGTACTACCCGCTACCAATACATCTGCACCCGCATCAATAATTGAACGGGCATTTTCAAGTGTTACGCCACCATCCACTTCAATTTTTACTTTTAGAGAACGCTCATCGATCATTTCTCTAAGCAGTTTTATTTTATTTAATGTATGCGGTATAAATGATTGTCCGCCAAAACCCGGATTCACACTCATCATACAAACAACATCAATATCTCCTAAAATATCATTCAGGTCACTAACAGGCGTATGCGGATTGATAGCAACGCCCGCCTGCATTCCCAAACTTTTTATTTGTTGAATATTTCTGTGCAAATGTTTACAAGCCTCAATGTGTACCGTCAAAATATCTGCACCTGCTTTTTTTAAAAGCTTCCGCATATTTTTCCGGTTCAACGATCATTAAATGAACATCGCAGATCTTTGTTGTTGTTTTGCGGATAAATTCTATCATCATTGGTCCGTAACTAATGTTAGGAACAAAACGTCCATCCATTACATCCAGGTGAAACCAGTCTGCTTTACTTTCGTTCAGCATTTTACAATCTTTTTCAAGATGTAAAAAATCAGCAGATAATAATGATGGAGCGATAAGAGCCATAGATGAAGTTTAGTACTGCGAAATTAAGAAAAATAAAAACCAAAAAGCAATAAATCAAAATACAAAAAAGAAGTCTCAATACTACAGCTTTGAAATTTGGATTTTGTTATTTGGATTTTTAAAATCAATTACCAATTGATTTTAAAGCGTCTTTCGCTTCATCATAATCAGGATCTATTTGTATGGCCGATTGATAATTATCGATCGCTTCTTTTTTATCGTTCAGTTTTTCATAACAGCGCCCCAACCAATAATAAGCAACCGTATAATCGCTTTTAACGCTGGTTGCTTTTTGTAATTTTTTTATAGCATCCTGGTACCTGCCCATATTGTATAAACAAATGCTTTCTTCCCTGTAAGCATCAAGGTAAGTATACTCAACTTCCAGGCTTTGGTCAAAAAGGGGTATAGCTTTTTCTCCTTCACCAATTCTTGAATAATATAGTGCTGGTATAAAAAGAGCTTCTTTTTTGTATGCGCCTGTAGGTTCAGCTGCCAATTTATTCGCAATTATTAAAGCGTTCGGATTTTTTGTCTCTGCGTATACAGATCCTAATGTTATATAATATTGAGGGTCTGCATTCAATGATACTGCTTTCTCAAGGCTCGCAATAGCGTTTGCCGTATCCTGATCTTCATAATATAACCAAAACAAGTGTTCCCACAAAACACCATTTAAACTATCTTTTGTAATCGTTGTTTTAGCTTCAGCAATGGCAGCATCATAGTCACCACTATCACGATAATTTTGTATCAGCGTTTCTCTTAACAAAATGGAATCCGGATATTTTTTGATCTGATCTTTTAACTCTTGCTGAATATCGCCTGCCGGTTGAACTGCATCATCTGTAGTATCATCGTTGCCGTTACAAGATGCGATAAAAAGAGTAACAGCTATAATAAAAAAAGGAATTATCCTGCGCATAAATAAATGAATATGCACAAAATTAAGGAATTAGAGATAAGCGCTTTTTTCTATATTTTGAAGGCTAATGTGGCTGCTATTTTGTTAAAATAATAGCATTTTGTGGCTTTTTATATCACACTGGCTTTTCACATATATTTTAAATTAACTTTGTGGCTAAAATAGAGAATAAGATGTTATTTGGATTTGACGTTTTCAATCAGAATTTTGTCCTTTTCTGGTTCACTTTAGCTTTGATAAACGCAGGACTCGCTCAGTCAAAACACAGGGATGGCCTTACATGGTTTATTATATCCGTACTATTAGGACCACTAGCTACGCTTGTTGTTGTGATAAGTAAAAAAGATAGTGAAGAAATGTAGATCAGACCAGTTCTATTATTTCACAGTTTTTTATATCATCTTTATCGATCGCAAACCTTACCAGCGTCCTTACTTTTTGCCAGCCTTGTTTGCCGGCTGCGCCTGGATTTATATGTAGGCATTGTATCTTTTCATCAAACATTACTTTCAAAATATGAGAATGGCCGCTAATAAACAGTTTTGGACGGGCCAATAGCAATTCTTTCCTGGTATCAGGGTTATAATTAGGTGGGTAACCGCCAATATGCTTCATAAATACTTCTACTTCTTCGCATTTCCATTGTAGCTTTTCTGGGTAAATACTTCTAATATCTTGTCCGTCGATATTACCATATACACCCTTTAGTGGTTTAAATGCAGCCAATTTATTTGCTACCTCAATAGTGCCGAAATCGCCTGCATGCCATATTTCATCACAATCTTTAAAATGTTCAAAAACAGTGTCGTCCAAATAATTATGTGTATCTGATATTAATCCAATCTTTGTCAAACTGATAGTATATATGGTAAAGTTATTGTATCAATTTGTAGGATGAGCGGCAGGTAAATAATTTATTGATTTTATCAAAAGACAGACATTAACTTCTAATTTTGTTTAGACAGCATACCTTGCTTCCATATACTCTACTTAGAGTAACTCAAATGATGATGAAAGAGAACAACATTATTGTAAAATTGATACTGCCGGTGATCATGGTAGTACTCTTGCTGATTTCCTGCGGAAAGTATAAAGCTGCAACAGGAAGCAATACTGATAATGGTAGCACTACACCGGTTGATACTTCTAACGGTGTAGGAGTAACTGTGGCAGGCGGCAATGGTGACAGCGATCTTTCAACCACGCTTGCTAATCCCTTTGGCGTATTTGTAGATAGCCTCGGAAATATTTATATCGCTGATACCTACAATAACCGGATACAAGAATGGGCGCCCGGCGCAACAAGCGGTATAACCGTTGTAGGTGGTAATGGCATTGGCACAGCAGCAAATCAACTATATAACCCATGGGGTGTATTTGTTGACCATGCCGGAAACATTTACATTGCCGATACCTATAATAACAGGGTACAAAAATGGATAAAAAGTAGTAATAGCGTAATCACTGTGGCGGGTGATAGCACTGCCGGACAAGATTCTGCGCACCTCAGTAACCCTGCAGGAGTATTCGTTGATGACAGCGGAAACATTTACATAGCAGATGAAACCAATAGCAGGATACAAGAATGGCCGGCCGACACTTCTATCCATTATGGAAAAACCGTAGTGGGTGGTGTAGGCAATACACAGCTTTCCTCTCCGGTTGCTGTGTACCTTGATAAGACCGGGAATATCTTTGTGAGTGATTATGGTAATAACCGCGTGCAGGAATGGTCTGCAGATACATCTATTCATGGGCCCATATTAGTTCTGGGAAATAATGGTTACGGCTACGGCGCTACACAGTTCAATCAGCCATGGGGGCTATCTGTTAACGGCAATGGGGATATCTATGTTTGTGACAGATTCAACGACCGTATTCAAAAATATGTAAATGGTGTTGATACAGCCGTAACCGTTGCCGGTGGAAATGGAAGAGGAGCAGGGCCTTTACAATTTTACGCTGCTACCAGCATTTTTGTAGATAAAAACGGCGTCATTTATGTTGCTGATACTTATAATAACCGCATACAAAAATGGGTAGGTCATTAATGAGATCCAATAAATTACTTCCCGTAGCATCTATTATTTTCTCTTGTGTTCTTTGGGGCTTATCGATCAGCCTTACAAAAAAAACGACCGGTGTTTTATTTTTTCCTCATATTGCTTTTTACAGATTTATCATAGCATCCATTGCTTTGATCCCTTTTGCGATCAATAGAAAATTTGTATGGCCCGATAAAAAAGACCTTCCTAAATTTATCGTTGTTGCATTTTTAACGGTGCCCTGTACCTTTCTTTTACAATTTGCAGGATTATCATTGACCAGCGGAACCAGCGCATCATTAATGATCGGAATGACACCTGTGATGTTTGCCATTACTTCATTTTTCTTTCTAAAAGAAAAGCTAAGCCTACTAACGCTGATCGGTATACTCATTTCGATCATGGGTATCTATATCGTTATCGGCGGATCTGTCTCAAATAATAATTGGGCAGGAGACGGATTAATCATCTTATCCCTCTTTACATTATCAGTTAGCGTAGTATTTAGTCAGCAGTTAATGGCAAAATATTCACCACTTGTTTTAACGGCTTATACATTTTGGTTCGGAACTGTTTTATTAATTCCAGCTTCTTTGTATTTATACGGTCTGCCACCAACAGCGTTATTGTCAACAACATGGATCTCTTTATTGATCCAGGGAATTGTTTGCACCTGTTTTGCCTCTTTGTTATGGAACTTCGGACTCAAAAAGATCTCGATTGCAAAAACAGGCATTTATGCGAATATTGAACCTATTACCGGTATATTTTTCAGTGCAATACTGCTGCATGAAGTAATAAATTTTCAGGTTATAGCCGGGGCATTTTTAGTGATCCTTGCCGCCATTATCATAGAGTACCCGCAATGGCGCAATGGCTCCTAGCTTGCCATACAGATAGTTTTAAATCCTATATGAATACAGTTCGTCCTTCATTTAAAATCAAGTAACTTTGCGCTTCTTCAAATCAGTATAAATAGATGTTTGGATTTGTTCATAAACAAGTGCGTTATTTTCTTGTAAGCATTCGCAAAAAATTGTCGGAAAGCCAATTTTTACATATCGCTTGTGTCATTGTAGGTTTATCCTCCGCGTCTGCCGCCATTGTTCTAAAATTATTTGCATTTCATATTCATCGTTTGATAGAGCAGAGTACACAAGGCGGTGTATGGCCTTATTTATATGTTCTTTTACCGGCTATCGGAATATTCTTTACGGTCTGGTTCATCAATCAAATTTTAAAAGGGAATTTTTTTAAAGGGAACGATAAAATTATTTATGCTATTGCAAAAAAATCAAGCATACTTCCTTTAAGCCAGATCTATTCACACGTTATTACAAGTGCCATTACAGTTGGCAGTGGAGGTTCAGCCGGTTTAGAGTCACCGATCGTAGCAACCGGTGCTGCAATAGGCAGCAATTTTGCGCGGACTTACTATTTATCTTACAAAGAAAGAACCTTACTACTTGCCTGTGGCGTAGCAGGAGGGATAGCAGCAGCTTTTAACGCGCCTATTGCAGGCGTACTATTTGCGTTGGAAGTATTTTTAATTGATGTGAACATTAGTGCATTCATTCCTTTAATTATTGCGGCGGCATCGGGTGCATTATTATCGAAGATCATTTTGAAAGAAGGTATTTTGCTTTACTTCAATTTACAGGTACCATTCAATTATAACAATGTTCCTTACTATATTGTTTTAGGGATATTGGCAGGATTTGTTTCGCTGTATTATGCAAAGATGTTTACTGTACTGGAACATAAGTTATCAGCAATAAAATTAAAATATAAACGCGCGCTGATCGGTGCAGTATTATTAGCCGTACTGATCTTATTTTTTCCTTCTTTTTTTGGTGAAGGATATACAAGCATCACTTCTTTAGCAACCATGCGACCCGAAAGGATCTTTGAAAAAAGTATCATTAAAAATCTATTCTATAATGAGTGGCTGATATTTATAGGGGTTACATTAGCCATGCTCTTTAAAGTATTTGCTGCAGCTTTTACAATTGGCGGCGGCGGTAATGGTGGTAACTTTGCTCCATCTTTATTTGTAGGTGCTTATCTCGGTTTTGCTTTCGCTTCTTTTTTACATTTAATTGGTGTTCAGAATATTCCTGTCAGCAATTTCACTATTGTAGCAATGGCAGGCATATTAAGCGGTGTTGTATATGCTCCACTTACAGGTATTTTCTTAATTGCAGAGATAACGGGTGGATATGAACTGATGATACCGTTAATGATCGTAGCGGCTATCAGCTATATGATCGTAAAAGCATTTGAACCTGTTTCAATGGAGATGAAAAACCTTGTGCTGCACCGTAATGTGCACATGCATGATAAGGATAAATTTTTGTTGAGCAGATTAGAAGTAAACGAATTGATCGAAACTGATTATGACCTGATCGATGGAAATCAGCAACTGCCACTTATTGCCGCTATCATAACAGCATCAAAACGCAATACATTTCCGGTAGTTGATAAAAAGGGAAGATTATTGGGTATCATAAAACTGATCAATATAAAATCTATCTTGTTTCAGCCGGAAATAAACAAAGGGGTATACGCAAAGGAACTCATGGAAAAACCTCCGGCAACGATCGAGTTAACGGAAGACCTGAATAGTATCATGGATAAATTCGATACAACAGGTGTAGACCAATTACCGATCCTTGATAAAGATATTTATATCGGCTTCATGTCGAAAACATCTTTATTAACCCGTTATCGCAAAGAGATATTGGATTCGTTTTAACCAGATCAGTATATGTTTAGAGTTGAGTGGTTTAGTGTTTAGAAAAACACAACTTTATACTAAACTACTCAACTCTAAACCCTAAACTAAAATTACTTTCCGCCAAATACTTTTTGTAAAATACCGCTCACCTGCGCCGTAGGGTCTTTACGTATCTTTTGTTCTTCTAATCCCATATTATAAAATAAACCTGAAAGCGCTTTGTCAGTAACATAAGCCACAAGATCAGGATTCACTTTTGTAACGCCTGGCATACGGTTATAATTGGTGAACATATCGCTCCAATATTCATCAGCATGTACTTTTGCTAAAGAAGCTTGTATAATAGGTTTAAATTTTTCAGTCAATGCTGCACTGGTAGTTTGCTTTAAATAATCCGTTGCAGCAGTATTGCTTCCTTGTAAAATATGCAATCCGTCAGTTACGGTTAATTGTTTAATAGCATCAAGGAAAATATTTCCTATTCCGTTTGCCGCATCTTCGGCAGCTCTGTTCATCGATAATATTGTTTTATCAACCTGGCCACCCATTCCAAAATTGCGCAATTTTTTTTCTACATTTTTAGCTTCATCCGGCATCAATATTTTTATCGCCGCATTACCAAAATAGCCATCTTGTTGCGATAATTGTTTACCGGTATTATTCGCCGCTACTTTTAAAGCTTCTTTTAAACCGCTTACAATATCATCGCTACTTAAATTTGCTCCAAGTCCGCTGTTATTACCGGAACTATTATCCGAAGATGGAGTTTGTGCTTTTTTAAGCAATCCTCCAAATCCCTGGGCATTACTATTAAGATAAAAGGCACTTAGCAAAAGACAGGCAATCGTTATTTTTTTCATATTGGTTTGTTTTATAGTACAAAAATAGTCACTCGCCATATAATACACGCTAATTGTTTTACCGTTCATCATTTTAACAATTTATATGTAACACTTTATTATTTTTGTCACTTATCCATCATTAATGAGAAAATATCTATCGGTCATTGTAATAGTATTCATTATCAGTTGTAATAGTTCTACTTCTGATCAGTCTGCAGATCAAACTGCTACGAATCCCGTAGTTGCCGGAATTCCTGCACCCAAAGATATTACAGTGAATATTATAGGTATTTATCCGCACGATACAAGCGCTTTTACCGAAGGCCTGCAGTTACACAATGGTAAATTATATGAAGGCACGGGCGATTATGAAGCATCTGCCTTACAGATCGAAGACCTTAAGACAGGCAAAGTAGAAAAGAAACATACAATGGGATCTGCTGATGTTTTTGGTGAAGGCATACAGGTTTTTAAAGGAAAGATCTATCAACTAACCTGGACAAATCATATTGTTAATGTGTACGATGAAAATAATATCAATAAACCGATCAAAACATTGCAATGGCCAAATGAAGGGTGGGGTATGACCAATAACGGCACTGACCTTATCCTAAGTGACGGAACATCGAATCTTTATTTCGTGAACGCCGATGATTTTAAGATAAAAAGCACTTTACAGGTTGTAGATAATCTTGGCCCTGTTGACCAGATAAATGAATTGGAATATGTTGATGGTTATGTGTACGCTAATATTTGGCAAACAGATTATATCATCAAGATTGATCCGTCTAATGGACATGTTGTAGGAAAGATCAGTCTGCCCGATCTGATACATCAATATGCACCCGCATTATATGTGGAAGGAAGAACAGATGTATTGAATGGGATCGCCTGGGATAGTACAAACAAAAAAATGTACATCACCGGAAAGCGCTGGCCAAAATTATTCGAATTGACCCTGAATAATTAATTCAACTATTTTATTTCGCGATGAGAATCTGTACCACCGGCCGGTGCTGCATTGATCGTATTCGTATTACCGAATGATGGAATGCTCGAAGGATTTTGATAAAAATAGAATCCGATCATAGCTGCCGCGGCTATCGCTAAGCCAAGCGCCCAGGCCCACCAGTAACTTCTTTTCTTCGTTACCAGTATTGTTTCTTCAATGATATGATCGGTCTTTGGAGTTTGTGTGATCGCTTTAACTACCACTTTGCGTTGCGTAGTAGCTTGTTTTGATACTCTTTCTGCTTTAACAGGTTGAACCAATTCTTTCGCCAATGCCACACCCAAAAAACGAATTTTATCACCGGTCTTTGTAAAAGTGCCTACGCCATTCAAATGAAAGCTCCCTGTTTTTTCTAAACTCGTTTTAAGAAATTCACTGGTGCTTGAAAACTTATTAAAAAGATTGGCTTCTTGCTGCTCTTCGACAAATATGATGGTATGAACAGGTGATTTTACCGTAAGATTGATAAGATCGGTCTCTGCGGAATTGGTAACGATCGTTAAAGTTCCGATACCTGGTAACCGAAAGCTCTTATTTTGGAAAAGTGATGTCTGTATTAATTTATCTGTATTATCCATGATGTATTCTGTAATTCAAAAGTATGTTTTGCCTTACAAAATTGGAAAGGCAGACTTAGAACTTTACTAACAATCCACCCACAAAATTTATTCCATACACTTCATAATTATTCCAGCGCTGGTATTTATTGTTCAATATATTATTTACATCCAACCACAGACTTACTCTCTTAACAATAGTAAATTCTGCACCGGCGCTTAGGTCTGCCCCGCCGCTTGAAGATTTAGCCACATTCCCTTTTGTAATATAGGGCGCTCCGGTAAATGCTACCAGGTCGCTCTTTAAAAGCAGGCGCTTGAATGCTTGCCAGCGCAAAGAAGCGTTCAATTCAAAAGGATCTAAGCCCCATGCTTTTTTATTGTCTTTAAAACCCGCATAATTATTTGAAGTAAAGCCGGCCGTGATGGTTAATTTATCTTCGCTGATATAGCTTGCTTCTCCGTGAATGCGCATATCCTGCACGCTGCGTTCGTTACTTATTAAAAAGGCTTTTGAATCTGTAGCCGTATCATTTATATATAATGCCAGGTCATTAAAATTCACAAGGCCTGCTTTAGCACTTAAAACAAAATGTTTATCGATGCTCGCTTTTATGCCTCCGTACAACTGAACTTCTTTGGTATTTTTCTCTGCAGTAAAAGTTGCCAGATAAGGATTGATAGCTGATAGATTTTGATAAGTGTTCTTATCATATTTACCAACAAAGCCTGCCTGTATCGTAAACATCTTATTTTTTAGCGGTAATTCACCGTAAATATTTGGCAGCACGTTCGTTTCATTATTATTCCAGGCTGGTGTAAGTCCTACATGCAAAGTAAAAATAGAACCGGTATAAACCACTTCAGGTGCGATCTGGTAAATATTGTTATTGAATGTAGTTTCAGGTGTAAAATTCAAAGTTGAGTAAGCAGTAACATCGGCATTAAATCCAAGCTTAATGGCAAATTTATCGTTGATCGCTTTTTCAAAAGGAAGATCTGCTACTACTGTTTGCTCTGTTAATTTATTCAGGTTAGTAAAATAACTCACTTGCACATTGGGATTATAATTAAGTCCCCAATTATTAACGTCCTTATTTCTGAACCCCATCTTTGCACTATAATTCTGAAATTGCTGACGTACCTGATCTGCCGAATAATTATAGATCGTATGATCATATCCATATAAATAATAAGTATGCTGATAGGCGCCCACGGTACCATATATTTCATTGCCAGGTGTAAAATAACTAATGGTCGCTTTTTCATTGGCTTCTGAATAATTCTGATTTTTTATATCTCCCTGCGAAGCAATATAATCGCCATATACATTTACCAATAATGTTTTTGCATCACCAAAGCTTAAGCCTGCTTTAAAATATGGAGTCGAGTAATTGCCATAGCCCAGCTTCACGTAATTTCTATTCCCAAGATCCAGTATGGTATCATGATCCAAAGCAAGGGGCTTTAAGGAAATGGGCTGATAAGTATAAAACAAATTTTGAGAAGGAATATTATATAACAATACTTGCTTGGACGTGTCTGCATTTAAATTAGTTGCCGAAAAATTAATTTTAACGGCATTACGTAAAACAGGTTTATAGCTCGACGTGATATCGATCACCGCTTTTTTTGTAGAATCTTTCTGCGCAAAAGCAGCAACTGAAAAAAAACAAAAAGCAAACCCCAATATCCAAAACTGGAATTTGGGATTTGTTTTTTGGAATTTATATTTTATATATTGGGTTCTCATGATCAATTAGTTATTTTAGAATTTTCCGCCTCCTCAGTTAATGCATTGTTCAGTTTTTGTTGCGCTTCGGTTTTCAATTCATCAATGGTTGAATTTTCTACCACACTTTCATAAGTTGCTTTCGCATTGAAATAATCTTTCTTCTGTTCAAAAATATCTCCTAATAAAATGTAAGACCTGGTTACCCAATAATCATAAGAGTTTGTTTCTTTAATAACGGCCATGGCTGCTTTTTGCGCTGCCGCATAATTTGTCAGACTAAACTCGCAATTCGCTATCTCATATCTTGCTTCTGCGCCCCAGGCTGATCTGTTTATTGCTGCGCAAGATCTAAATGCAGTGACAGCATCAGCGCTATCATTATTTACTTCCTGGGATTTTCCTAAAACAAGATCAGCGATCGATCTGTCATCCGTGCTAATGCCTTTTTTAGTCAATAATTCTTTAGCGGCGGTATCTGCCTGCGCATAATCTTTTAATTGATAATAACTACGTACCAATCCGCGTAATGCTTCTAATTTATTATCCTGGTTAACGGCACTAAAACGCAATGACTGAAAGTTTTTCTCCGCCGCAGCATAATCCTTTAATTCAAAATAATTTATTCTTGAAGCTGCGAGTGTTGCTCTTTCAAAATATTTATTGGCCCCTAAACCATTCACATAGTTATAGCCCTTTAAAGCATTTGCCCAGTCTTTGTTTTTTGAATAACATTCACTCGCATAATAATTTGCTTCCAGAGCAAAATGGCCATTGGGGTATTTTGCTAAATAATTAGTGAACCCGTCGATAGCAGCAGTACAATCATTGGCCATATACTTAACCTGAGCAGTAGTATAGGTAATCGAATCTGCCTGGGTATCAGAAATATTCTTGCCGATCTTATTCATTAACGCGATATAATCATTCGGCCTTCCTTCCTGGATATAAATATTTTTTACATTTTCTAAAGCTTCATCGGCTTCGGGTGATTGCGAAAAGTTTTGAATTAACTGCGTGTAATTGTTAAGTGCGTCTTTATTATCATTTGTGTTATAATAGATCAATCCCAGTTTTAGATATGCTTTGGGCTGAAGATCACCGGCATCGGGCAAAGCTAAGATGGCATTTAGATAAGGGATAGCATTGGTGAATTTTTCATTCGCCATATACACATCCGCTATACCCAAATTTGCATCCGGCACTAAATTGCTTTTAGGATATTGATGGATCAATGCAGTAAATGTTTTTATTCTTTCTCCCGGGTTTTTAATACCAACGATCATTGCTTTTTGAAATAAAGCATAATCACTTTGAGGTAAAGCATTCGTTAATACATTTTGGTACATAGTGCTTGCCTTTTCATAATCCTTATCCATGTAATAACAATCGGCACAACGCACATAAGCATCCTGATCTAATACCGGTGAAGAGGAAGATGATTTCCCAATCTGTTCAAAATAGGGAAGTGCCTGATGGTAATTTTCTTTTTTAAGCCAGCAATACCCAATATCATATTTAGCTGTTGTTGAATTAGCTTCCCCCTGTGCGGATGCATGACTATCAAGATAGGCAGTTAAGTGCATGATAGCCTCATCATAATTTGCTTGCCTGTACGCGATCTCGCCTTTCCAGAAATTAGCGTATGGTGTTACCGAAGATGCAGGGAGCGATAACAGTTTTGTAAGCAAGCTATCAGCCAGTACGATCTGTTGATCGTTGATATACTCTACAGACTTACCATACAAAATACGTGGATACAGTTTTTGCATAGAAGCTGTCGGCTTATCAAAAGATTGATAGAGTGCCAATGCGTCCGTGAAGTTATTTGTGTTCGCTAACAAGCTTACCAATATCTCTTTCGCTTCAGCGATGTATAACGAATTGGGGTATTTGATCAAAAAATTCTTTGTCTCGCTTAATGCAATATCCTGGTAATTTAATTCGTAAGAAAGCTTGGCATAATTAAAAGCCGATACTTCCTGTTGCTCTTTGTTACTGTTATTATTGGCACAATATTGAAAAGCATTTCTGGCATTTTCTTTTTGATTGGTACGTAAATAACAATCAGCCAGTAAGTACATGGAGTTTTGTCCTAATGAATCTTTTTCATTGCTCAATTGTTTAAACCCTTCTATTGCTTTATCTGTTTGTTTTAACTTGTAATAGCAATAACTCAGTTCGTATTGAGTTTCTTTAGTTATCTTTTTACTATTACCTGCGTAGTATTCTAATAAAGGAAGTGCTTTTTTAAAATCCATCTGCTCAAAATAAATTTGTCCGAGCAACTGCTTCATTTCTTTTTCATAAAACATTCCACCTTTGCTGATAGCTGCTTCTGTGTAACGTTGAGCTTCATCTTTTTTTCCCTGGAAGTACAATATTTCTGCAACATAATATGGCACAATGCTTTTATACTGATCCAGGCTTTCTATTACAGCAAAGCTTGCCAACGCTTCACTATACTCGCCATCATAAAAACAAATGAACCCATAATAATAATTGGCTTGTATATAATATTTGCTTTCGTGCTGCCGCTGTATAAGTGCAAATAAAGGTTTTGCTTTTTTGAATTGTTTGATGTTGAAATAAGAGTACGCCAGTTCAAATTTTTTATCTGAAACTTCTTCTACACTTAAATTATCGTAGCCCGCAGCTTCGTAATATTGAATAGCGTCGGAGTAAAGTCCCAGGTTAAAATAATATTTCCCCAAATGATAACTCATTAATTCGGTCCTTGGGTCATTATCAATTGCGTAGATATAACTCTTTGCATCTTCGGCAGCGATAGGCAATCGTAATTTTAATTCACAAACGATGTAGTAATAATTTACATCTTCATAGATATAACGTTCATTGCTTGCCTGGTTTTCAGGATACTGTTGTTTTAATTCTTTCAGTAATGGATAAGCCAATGCATACTCTTCTTTTATAAATAACGCTTTGGCTTCTTTATAATTTTTTTGAGGATCGGTTACTATAGCAGTTCCTTGTGCAAAAGCTGTAAGAGAAAAAACCAAGGCAAGCAGAGAGAATATAATTTTTTGTTTTTTCATATTAGAAGTATCAACTTAATTTTTCTACAGGTTGTAAAAATAACTATATTGCCACTCAGGAAAACATTAGCAAACTGTGATTGTTAATAAGTGGATAAGTGATGTTTGCCTATGTAATTTATTTTTATTGGTGTTAACAAAAATCTAAAGTAAAATGAAGAAACTATTATCTATTAATTACTCTGACGGTGTGTTCAATTTTGCGATGCTATTATTACGATTGGTATTTGGCATATTGATCATGAATCACGGATATGATAAACTGATGCATTTCGGAGACAGGCACAATACCTTTATGAATTTTATGGGAATTGGCAGTACTTTATCCCTGGCGTTGGTAATTTTTGCTGAATTTTTTTGCGGTTTGTTTGTTATACTCGGTCTTTTTACCAGGTTATCTGTTATACCAATTATTATAGTTTTGATCGTTGCGATAGTTAAGGCACATCATAATGCGATATTTGGCGATGCGCAACCGGCAACTTTATTTTTAACAGGTTTCCTTGTTTTACTATTTGTTGGTCCGGGTAGGGCCAGCGTTGATAGTATGATAGGTTAACCCCTAACCCCCTGAAGGGGCTTTCATAACAGTATAAGAAATAAAAGCAGATTGCTGAATAGATTCGAAAAAAATAATGATTCTAACTTTAGATAATTACAAAAAATATTTACTCACTAAATAATAATTCACCAAAGCCCCCTTCAGGGGGTTGGGGGTTTCTACTTTATGTTCATTACCGAAACAAAGATCCGCGTCCATTATGCGTTAACTGATCAAATGGGTGTAGTATACCATGGCCATTATGCAGAATTTTTCGAAATTGGCAGAGTAGAAGCTTTCAGGCAGATCGGTTGCTTATATAAAGACATTGAAGCAATGGGTGTGATCATGCCCGTTGTTGAGATCAGCAGCCGTTTTTTACGACCTGCTAAATATGACGACCTGATAACTGTAAAAACCTTTTTGAAAGAATTGCCTGAAAATCACAAAGTGATCTTTTATAGCGAGATATTTAATGAGCAAGGCGAATTACTAACTACGGGAAATGTAACACTGTATTGTATCGAATCTAAAACAATGAAACGTTGCGATATGCCTGCCGGGTTAAAAGAAAAGCTATCTCCATACTTTGCGTAATGAGATAGCTTTATACATATATTTGCTGATTTTTATTGTTCTGCTACTGCATCACTCCCTTTATTCTGTAGGTTCAAATGTACTTCGTAAGCACCACCGGCACTTGTTAGTTCTATTTCTGCAACAAAATTAGAATATTGCTCATCCATTGCTTCCAAACGTAAAGTACTTACCGCAAAATCCACATTGTCTTTTGGTAATTCGAGGTCTCCTACAAAGTTCAGTAAACTTTTATCTATCCATTTGATACTTGTGCTTTTTACATGATGGAACAAGCTTTTATATGCCTGCAATGCCTGAGCATAATCATCGCCTTCATACATGATAGCTTGCCAGCTTGAAGTCGTATCTACTCTTGAATTAAAACGATAAATAACGCAATGTGTAGATCCGGGTAGTGAAACGATCGACCTGAATACCCTAAGATCCGCCTCAGTTTGACCAGGTAGTATTGGGCCTTGAATATGACTATAATCGTATTTGAAATCCGTTACCGCCTTAGTTAAAGAATCCGCAAACGCGCTAGTAGGATTCAAACCTTTAAAAAACTGGGCATTGCATAAGCCAAAACATAATACCAACGTCATTGTAAGTAGAGTTATCTTTTTCATCTATTATTATTTTACACAAAATAGAACATTGGTGAATACTTGTGCATAACAAGTTTTCAACTTATTAACATTTTTCGTATAATAGGATAACAACTATAATTTTGAAATAATCTTCAATTCTTCATTTATCAATTCATAAATAAACATGGCGTATTGGCTAATAAAATCAGAACCTTTTAAATACAGTTGGGATCAGTTTGTAAAAGACAAACAAACATTTTGGGATGGTGTACGCAATTATGCCGCCCGCAATAATTTAAGGGCAATGAAAAAAGGAGAAGAGGTTCTTTTTTATCACAGCAATGAAGGCGTAGAGATCGTTGGAATTGCCAAAGTAGCCAAAGAAGCTTACCAGGACCCAACTACAGAAGATGAAGCATGGTTGGTGGTAGACTTTAAACCTTTTAAAAAATTAAAGAAACCGGTAACATTAGTTCAGGTAAAAGCCGATCCGCGTTTAACAAATATGGATCTTGTTCGTTTAGGGCGCTTATCCGTACAATCAGTTAAACAAGAAGAGTGGGATATCATTATGGAAATGGCCGGAGAAAAATAGCAATACAACAATTAAGCAATTGCTCAATTGTTGTATTGCTTAATTGTTAATTAGGAGTCTTTTCTTTAGGCTTGTTAATATTAAAGGCACGTGAAATGTTGAAGCCAAAATAGATATTGCCATCACCCCAATCGCCTGTGCTTTGGTCTACACCATGTATCGACTGCGCTACATATTGAGTTTGTGACATACTTTGCGAATTACTGAATACCAGCTGGAACACATGTCCGCCGGTTTCAATGCCCCAACCGAATGAGAAGGAGTTATGTGTTTTTTGAGAAACGATCTGCCCATCAGGTAAATAATTATATTCTGCTTCGATACTCATGCGCTTTGTGAACTTTATTCTTGCACCTGCACCGATCGCAAATACATCATTTTTATCCTGTTTGGTTGCCACTAAATTATAATGCAAATAAGTAGGGGCTAATTGTATCGATACATTCCTGCTGAATTTTCTTGCGATCAATAATTGGGCTGAATAGGAAGTTCTATTGCCAATATTTAAAAATGAATCATCAGGACTTTTTTGCGTATACACAGCTGCATAACCTACCGCACTGATCGTTACAGGCATACTGTTATTATCTGCTGTCTGTCTTAAAATTTTATATTTTAAATAGCCGTCGAATGTTTTTAGGTAAGAGCTTCTTCCAATACCGACTGTTAAACGATTGGTAATACCGTAATCAAAACCTAAACGTAAAGTGGCATTATCTAGCCCGTATAAATTATACGAACCACCTGTTGGGCCATTGATCTCTCCAAACCTGTGTTGTATCTCAAAGTTCAACATGCCTTTTCCTTCACCTTCAACAGTCTGCATATTTACAATATAGATCGCTTTGAATGTTCCGGTAACATACGATGTTTTTTTATCAACCTGCATAGAATCATCCAGCTTTGAAAGCAGGGTAGAGTCCTGTGCGTATACTTGTTGTAAGCCTACCGACAAAGCGATAAAGCAAATAATTTTTTTAATAGACATATTGGTTAGATTAATGAGTGGTATAATTAGCTTTTACAGTTACGGTTAATTCTTTTGCGATATTATCCCTTACTATAGATGGGATCGATATATTATAATCTTCCGGCTTGATCTTAAATTCAGCCGTACCTGATAATTTACCACCTTTAACTTCTAACGTTGCGGGAAGCTCAATAGGCTTTGTAACACCATGCACTGTAAGATCTCCTTTTACCATTATTTTATATGCACCATCTTTATCTAAGGTAACATCGCCGGTATAGGCACCGCTAAAAACTGCTTTAGGATACTTATCGCTTTCTACGTAGTTCTCATTAAAGTGATCCTGCATCAATTGCTTTTTGAAAATGAAGCTTTTCATTAGCAGGCTGAATGCCATATTCTTCTTACTTGCATCAATAATAGAATATACCTGGTTATTATCTGCAGTGATATCTTCTATGGCTGCTTTAGAATAAAAATTTACATACGCGTTTCTTGTAGTATATAATTGTGCACGGGTAGAAGAAGCAATGCCGGCAATCAATAAAAAAAGTACAATGATCTTTTTCATTTTGTAAGGTTTGATGGTTAATTATTTTGAGCGCCGTTTTGCACCCAGTCAAGAAATATATTCAATTCACAATCAGATAATTTAGGCATTCCATATGGCATTGGCACAAAACCCGAAGCATGAAAAAGGTCGCCCAATAACTTGTTATTGTCTGCGTAGAATTTAAGACTACCATAAGTTGCCAGGTTTATCCCTCCGCTACCGGCAGTGTTGGCATCGCCATGGCAATAGTAACAATGCAGCTTCATCAACGGCACGATATTCTCATTGTATTTCATATTAATGGTATCATTACCGCAAGCTGTTGCTGATTGTCCCGTAATTGTTTCAACGTTGTTTTTAGAACACCCCATTGAAAACAAGATCACAAGGGCAACAAGAATTCCGGTTATAAGTAAAGTGTTTTTCATGTATAGTTTTTTGGTACTTATTTTTATTCTACGCCACAATCCACAAGACTAACATCCATTAAAAAGCCTGTGCATTTTCCTTTAATTGTAATTTTACTACCGATAGGCGGATAAATAGTTTTTACAGTTGCATCGTGCGGAAACATTTGGCAGCTGTGTATACGCAAAAAAGTCCTGATGATTCATTCTAAAATATCCGTTTCTCCATTGTGATCGATTTCAGTAAGCACCCCTTTAACTTCGATTACTTTCCCTAAATATATGGAATCGGCAGCCTGTTCATTTTTAGCATACTGTTGATATAATACATCCGCAGCTATTGAACTGGAAGCTGTTTCAGAAGCGGCACTGCCATGAGGCTTGTTATATAAATAACAGCCAAGCCAAATACATGCTCCTACAAAAAACAGGGCTACAATTACAAATATTATTTTCTTATTCATGCCTTATCCATAGTTTCTATCGATTAATCATGTATCGCAATTTCTTTCATATTGGTTGCTGTGTTCATAAAATAATTGCAGTAGTTTTAGGAAGTTGATACATTTGAAATAAGAAGCCAATAATGAAAAAGCATATAGTAGTACTAACCGGAGCGGGCATAAGCGCTGAAAGTGGCTTGCAAACTTTTCGGGATAATGATGGCTTATGGATGGGGTATGATGTATACGAAGTGGCTTCACCAAGAGGCTGGAACAAGAACCCGGGACTAGTACTGGATTTTTATAATATGCGTCGTAAAGATGTGGCAGCTGCTGCACCAAATAAAGCGCATATTGATTTGGCTATACTGGAAAAGGATTTTGACGTCACTATCATAACACAAAATATAGATGACCTGCACGAAAGGGCGGGCTCATCAAAAGTATTGCACCTGCACGGTGAAATATTTAAGATGCGCAGTGTTGTCAATGATATGGATATCTATGAAATAAGAGGTGATATTAAACTGGGAGATAGGGCAACAGATGGCGCACAATTACGCCCACACATTGTTTGGTTTGATGAGCCCGTTCCTTTGATAGAAGATGCTGCAGAAATTGTAGCCACGGCTGATATTTTTATTTTAGTGGGAACTTCCTTACAAGTTTATCCCGCAGCTGGCCTACTGGGCTATTTACCACCTGATATTCCAAAATACATCATTGATAAAAAGATACCCCATATCAATACAAGGCCCAATTTATACTTTATTGAAAAACCCGCGACCGAAGGGGTGGAAGAGGTTATCAAATTGCTGTTATAGGATCAACCACTGAGACCTAAGAGCACTGAGTTTCACTGAGTGTAGTTGTATAATTCGCACTTAGTGTTTCTTTGTGTCCTTAGTGTCTCAGTGGTTGAAAAAAAGCTAAATAGTAGCAAAAAAGATGAAATGTGCGACGCCACAAATGCCCAATTATTGCACAAAAGCCCGGTTCAAAAATCTTCTCCACAAAAGCGCAAAAAATGTGTAAAAGTAACCCTCCAAAAGCACCATTTTAACAAGGAAAAACAGCAGTAAATCGTTATTTTCGCTACCTATAAAATTATATGGAAAACAACGTAGCTAATGAAGGCGGAAACGCCAATAACAGGGGTAGGATTATCACTGTAAATATTGAAGAGCAAATGAAGACATCCTACATCGATTACTCGATGAGTGTGATCGTTGGTCGTGCGCTTCCCGATGTTAGAGATGGTTTAAAGCCCGTACATCGCCGTGTTTTATATGGCATGACGGAATTGGCCAACTATAGTAACAGGCCCTACAAAAAATCTGCCCGTATCGTCGGTGAAGTAATGGGTAAGTATCATCCGCATGGTGATGCTTCTATTTATGATACCATGGTTCGTATGGCCCAGGATTGGGCAATGCGTTACAAAATGGTGGATGGCCAGGGTAACTTTGGTAGCCAGGATGGTGATCCGCCGGCAGCTATGCGTTATACAGAGGTTCGTCTGCAAAAATTTGCAGAAGCCATGATGGATGATATCGAAAAAGAAACGGTCGATTTTCAATTGAACTTCGATGACTCTTTAAAAGAACCAACTGTACTTCCTACAAGGATCCCGCAGTTATTATTGAATGGTGCCAGCGGTATCGCAGTAGGTATGGCAACGAATATGATGCCGCATAACCTGAATGAAGTAGTTGACGGCTGTATTGCCTATATCGATAACCGTGAGATCACGATCGATGAATTGATCGGTTTTGTAAAAGGTCCTGATTTCCCAACCGGTGGTGTTATATACGGATTTGAAGGTATTAAAGCGGGTTTCCATACAGGCCGTGGCCGCGTAGTACTGCGTGGTAAAGCCAATGTTGAAACAGATGCTAAAGGAAGAGAAAAGATCGTTATCACAGAAATCCCTTACCAGGTTAACCGCGATACATTAACGCAAAAGATCGGCGATCTTATCAACGATAAAGTGATCGAAGGTATCAGCGACGTAAACAATGAAAGCAATAATAAAGAAGGTACAAGAATAGTTGTTGAGCTGAAGAAAGATACGGTTGCACAGGTTATCATTAACCAGTTGTTCAAACATACAGAGTTACAAACGTCGTATGGTATCAATAACGTGGCATTGGTTAAAGGCAGACCGAAGATCTTGAACCTTAAAGACCTTATCAGCGAGTTCATCGAATTCAGACATGAGGTCGTTGTTCGCAGAACACAATATGAATTGCGTAAAGCGCAGGAAAGAGCGCATATTTTAGAAGGGTATATCATTGCCCTCGATAATTTAGATGCAGTGATCGCTTTGATCCGTAATTCATCTACGCCTAACCTGGCACAGGATGGGTTAATGACGCAGTTTGGAATGTCTGAGATCCAGGCAAAAGCTGTTCTTGAAATGCGTTTACAACGTTTAACAGGAATGGAGATCGATAAGATCCGTGAAGAACATGCAGAGATCATGAAATTGATAGACCACTTAAAAGAAATATTGGCCAACGAACCTTTACGCTACCAGATCATCAAAGATGAATTGGCAGAAGTAAAAGAAAAATTCGGCGACGAACGTAAGACAGAGATCACTTACATGGATGATGAGATCAATATGCTTGATCTGATCGAAGAAGAAGATGTGGTGGTTACGATCTCTCATTTGGGGTATATCAAACGTACTTCTGCGGATGAATACCGCTCACAACGCAGAGGTGGTCGTGGTGCAAAAGGTAGCAGCACAAGGCAGGAAGATTATATCGAACATTTATTTGTGGCATCAACGCACCATACCTTATTATTCTTTACAGAAAAGGGCAGGTGCTTCTGGCTAAAAGTATACACTATTCCTGAAGGCGATAAAACCAGCAAGGGACGTGCATTACAGAACATGATACAAATACCGCCTGATGATAAAGTAAGGGCAATTATCGACGTTAAGAACTTTGATGATGAAGTATATGTAAAGAGCCATTACATCGTTCTATGCACCAAACAAGGTGTGATCAAGAAAACGGATCTCGAAGATTTCAGCAGGCCAAGACAAAACGGTATCAACGCAATTAATATTCAGGATGGCGATCAGTTATTAGAAGCTAAGCTGACTGATGGTAATTGCGAGATCATGATGGCAGTAAAAAGTGGTAGAGCGATCCGTTTCTCTGAAGAAAAAGTACGTTCTACCGGTCGTGGTGGTATCGGGGTGTATGGTATTGAAGTAGACGACGCCAATGACGAAGTAGTAGGTATGGTTTGTGTGAACAGGGAAGATAAAACACGGACAATATTAGTGGTAAGCGAAAAAGGATATGGTAAACGTACTTTTATGGATGATCCTGAAACAGGAGAAGCAAATTACCGCGTAACAAACCGTGGTGGTAAAGGCGTTAAAACGATCAATGTTACAGATAAGACCGGTTCATTGGTTGGTTTATTAGATGTGACAGAAAAAGAAGACCTGATGATCAGTTGTGTAAGCGGTGTTACTATCCGTATGAGTGTAGCAAGTGTTAGCGAGCAGGGAAGAGCAACACAAGGCGTTAAACTGATCAAGGTTGATGATGGAGATGAAATAGCTGCGATCACTAAGCTTGATGAAAAGGAAGAAGAGATCGAAAGCGTAGTAGAAGCCCATGCTCATCCTGCAGAACCAACTGATTCAATTGATACTGCTACTGAAACAGATTCAACTGAAGAAACTGAAGCTCCAACAGAAGAATAATTGATAACAATACCTCTTATAAAAAGGCTACCAATTGGTAGCCTTTTTAGTTTTTACGTACTCTCTATAAGGAAAGGGCTGTAAAAACAGCCCTCGTCTCTAACTTTATTTACCCGAACTAACAGAGTAATATAGCTACAAGGTCTGTATTAATTGGATCTGATAACCAAGAAAACAAACAGAATATTTAGTTGTTTTTCTTCTATATTTTAAGCTCGGGTAATATAGCTTACATACTAATAATCCTTAACGCTATGAAATGAACCAAAGCTATTTTTTTAATAAAAGGGACCACAGTTTATATTGTGGTCCCTTTTTTGCTATGTAAGGCATTAGTATAAAAAAAATAAATCCTATGCATTACAATTACAACGAAGCAAATAGCAACGCAGATATAAAAGACAGCCTAACCAGGCAGGAAGAAGCCTACATTAATTCGTCTGAGTACAAATGTATTGAACGGGAAAAAAACTGGTTGGTAATAGGGTTGGTTACAACCTGGCTGGCAGTATTGCTGGTAGTGGTTTTCATTTAACAGTATTTAGTCAAAGAAGTACCATATTTTAATACCCACATAATAAAAATGGCGAAACCTTATGTTGTTCTTCACTTACTATAGTTCGCGTATTGTTTCCTTGCATTTTTTAAAATAATTAGGCTAGGAGCAGCACAATCTTAATAAACAGGGTCTATATCGTAGTTAACGTTTATAGATTTTTAAAAGTAATAGGGCCGTAGTTTCTACTATGGCCCTTTTTATGTTGGCTAAAACGAGCAAGAGCAGCTGATTGGAAGCTATTTAGAGGGCAGAATAAACCGGATATTCAATAACATATTAATGATGTTTGAACACCAACATTTGGTTGTTTAAAAAAAAATCCTTATTTTGGTAAAACAATCAATCCAAACACTTCGAAACATACCAAAAAAGAATTCTTTTAAAAAGGATCGTAATTAAAACTATGATCCTTTTTTTTATTTGGTACCTTTTAGAGAGTAGTATACACAAACCGTGTTTATAGATAGACTACAACTGAGCTTATCATTTAGTTAGGAGATGTAATAATTTTATAGCACGAATCAAAAACGGGCGAGAATGCTATCTCATCAATTACATATACTGCCCGAGAATGAAAAAGGTTGGGTAAGACGGATAATATAAAAAACAATATTTTAACCAATAAAATGGGTACCTATGTCATCATTTCAAATAATAGTATTTATTTTTGTCACAGTTTTCATAGGGTACGGATTAAAAACGGGCAGAAGTTTCTACTTCAAGCCTTATTTTTTCTCAACTATTTCACCCCTAATGATTCGCTACATCAAACATTCCATTTGCCACTACTATTTTTGTTTGCGTTGTATCTCCATTTAAATAAATATTGCCTTGAAATGTGCCAATTGCCAGTGCATTTAAAAACGATACTGTATTAACAGGCAAAAAAGCTCCCTGAGGTGTTGAATAGACATTAGTAGAATTTGCGGGCCTGAAGCTAAAACTACCGCTATTAGGGTTGCCTGCTGATCCCAGAACTATTACAATGCGATCCTGAATGGTATCGGTAGTATCTGATCCGCCGTATCCTACAACTGTAGTTGGCGGAGGTGGTGTACTGGAATAGTGCAATGAATCACGATAATTAAATGAGTAATTAGTTCCTCCGATAGTTGCAGTAATAGCGTTTACCTGTGTTAGATCTGATGAGCTGGATCTTTTTTTACAAGACACAAAACATAGGATACATAAAAATGTAGCAAAGACAATTGTAGAGATTTTCATATTATAAAGTTTTCGTACTACTAAGGTACTTAATGAACGCTATATACTAAAAAGAAAGAACTGTAAAAAACAGGGGCGTTTTCTTTCGTTTTTATCAGGGATCGGTAACCATGGCAATAAATAAAAAAGAACTGTAGAAACAGTTCTAGATTGCTATAAAGATTGTATTACGTATCACTATAACGGCTTTTTTAACCGATTATTATTCAAAGAAAATTATTCCAATGAAATGCAATAATTTAATTGCTTACATATTGATCCTTTTTCCCCTCACAATAGTTCCAGTGGGAGTAGTGATCCCTTTGCTATCCCACCACAGTAAAGTTTTATCAAATGTTTGCTGAAGTTTCAACGTATTGTTATCTACCAATTTAATAAGCCAGTAAAACCCTTTGTCAAAACTTAACAGCATTATTGAAGTATCAGCCTGCCAAGTTATCTTGTAGTTACATCGTAGTGGTGACTGATGCAGTGAGAAAAATACCAATTGAGTACTATCTATAAGGCTAAATACAGTAGAATCACGCCCGTAATTGTCAGAATACCAAGAGCCTTGAAGTAGATCCTTATAGGTTGTTTTTTGTGCGAAAGAGGTAAAAAAGCATATAAAAAAGGCTAATGTAACCATTACTCTTCTCATATTATAGATTTTACTAAGGTTCAAAAATAAGAAAAGAACTGTAGAAACAGTTCTCGGTTGAAGGATTATTATATGGACTTTTTTGGAACAGCAATATAGAATATTCTTTTCATTTTGAATTAAAAATAAAAAAGAGGATCGTAGAAACGATCCTCCTAATTGTCTATTATAAAGAGATACCTCTAACGCATAAACGCTTTTAGAAGTATATTATTTTGCCGATGAAATAATTTACAGGCACCCAGTTTCATTGTGCTCCGCAACCATTGTTAATACAATATCAAAACCGAAGCTAGGTAACAGCTTTAAGCATAATATGTAAAGTATAGGCCAAAAGCTATCAACGAAAAAGTAATGGCTACAATTCCAAATATTTTTATTGTTTTTATAGAAAAAGCTTGAGACTTGTTTCTATCAATTCTTAAACAAAAAATACCTAAAATAAAAAACCATAGCGCAAACAATAGAAGTATCATAGTTCGAATAATTCAGCGCTAAGGTAATAATAATAAAAAAGAACAGAACATTTTCTTGGTCTGCTTCTTTATATTGCAAGGAATGACGGAAGAAGATGAAATAATAGAGCACATAATAAGCTTTCTTACCCATCAGCCATTGGCTGATATCAAATATAATAGTAAAGAAAGGCAGATCGCGGCATTT
>Ga0207016_1052_pt1 | contig 24998 bp, 22 predicted proteins | sample Alteio_BWMinCont_54_FD_153469 | JGI IMG/M metagenome (GOLD analysis project Ga0207016, IMG submission 153469) | Enriched cells from forest soil in Barre Woods Harvard Forest LTER site, Petersham, Massachusetts, United States -... | ecosystem: Environmental > Terrestrial > Soil > Temperate forest >...
AGTATTTAATAGCATTGGTTAAGAAATTGATCAATACCTGCGCTATCCTTATTCTATCTGCATGTACTACCCTTTCGCTTTCCGGAGAAAAAACGATCGTGTAATCAGGCTGCGTATGCTTTACTTCTTCGATCGTTTCTCTTATCATACTATTGATAGAGAAATCTTCTTTATTCAATTGCAGGTTACCGGATTTTATTTTTGACATATCCAACAGGTCTGTGATCAGCTTTGTCAATGTTCCAACCTGTTTGTTGACGGTTGTGAGGGAGTTTTTCAGAAAAGTATCCGGACTTTCTTTATGCATGCTCATCAATATCTGTACATATCCTTTGATGGAAGTGATCGGCGTTTTTAATTCGTGGCTCGCCATACTGATAAAGAAATCTTTTTGCTGTTCTAATTTTTTGATATCGGTAATATCAGTAACAGATCCGGCATAACCCGCGAATTCGTCATTTATATCATAAAAAGGAGCCCCTTCACATAAGCACCAGCGTATCTCTTCGTCTTGTCTTGTTATTCGAAACTCTGCTGTATATTTTTCTCTTCTGTTAAATGCCTGCTGAAAAGAAGGGATATCTTTTTTATCTTCTTCCAAAACACGACTGAGCCATCCATGCACATACTGTTGTTCTAATGGCAGACCTGTCCATCTGATCCAGGTATCATTAACAAAATTATTTTCGCCGTTGATATCTGTCATCCACAATCCAACCGGTGATGCGTTTGAAATTGTTTTAAATAATAATTCGCTTTCTTTAATAGTTTCTGCGGCTCGTTTTTCATCTGTAATATCCATGATCGTTCCCATCAATTTTACAGGAACATTGTCATCATCATATACAAGTCTTCCTTTGGCCTGTATCCAGCGTATCTCTTTTTTTTGATGTACGATAATACGGGCATCAAAATTCAACACGCCGGTTTGTTCAATAGCTTCTTGTATTGCCTCGTGACACATGGCCAGGTCGTCAGGATGCATTTGATCTATAATTGATTGACGCGTTATTTCATCTGAAGCGGCATGCCCAAAAATTTCTAAATATCTATCAGAATAAGTGGTTGCTCCTGTTACTACATCATACTCCCACGTTCCTAATTCCGCAGCCTGAATAGCTATATTTAAACGCAGTTGATTTTCTGCAATAACGCGTTCTGTCTGTTTTTGTTTGGTAATATCACGTGCTATTTTTGATGCACCGATAATTTTTCCGGAAGTATCCCTGATTGGGGAAATGGTCAACGAGATATCCAGTAGCTGTTTGTCCTTTGTAATTCTTTTTGTCTCAAAATGTTCAACGCTTTCTCCCAGCTGAATACGCCGTAAAATTTGCGGCTCTTCATCAAAACGATCTACAGGAATTAATTTTGTAACATGTTGACCAATTATTTCGCTGGCAGTGTACCCGAAAATCTTTTCGGCTCCTTCATTCCAGCTTGTTATAAAACCCTCCAATGTTTTGCTTATGATCGCATCTTCTGATGATTGTACAATGGCTGCAAGCATTGCCAGCTTTTCTTCTGCAATTTTATTTTCTATTATGGAAGATTCGTTTATAAGATTTTTAAATTCCTGTTCGCTATGCGCTAGTTTTTTTTTCATGTAAAACTTTCTCTGTTGTTTCCATACAATTCACAAATACACCTGCGATCTTTCCTGACTCATCCCTTACTCCACTATAACAGAATGTCCAATAGATCTCTTCGATCTTTCCGTTACGATAAAAAGGCACCCTGGTATCTTCTAAAAAAACTGACTCGCCGCCAGCCATTACCTGATCAAATAATGGCTCAATAATATGCCAGATCTCACTCCATGCTTCTTCAGCACGCATGCCTAATATTTGCGGATGTTTCCCATTAATACCTAAACTCGGACGAAAAGGATCGTTATAAAAACAAATTAATCCGGGTCCCCAAAGCAAAAGCATCGGGAATCTTGAATTTAATATGATACTAATTGAAGTACGTAGACTTTGTGGCCAGTGATCGGGAATACCAACAGGTGTATCGCACCAGTCTTTGGCACGCATTAAAGCGCCCATCTCGCCGCCGCCAGATAGGAACTGATGCTTTTGTGAAAAAATAGCTGTAGTAGATTCTGCCATTGTATAATTTATAACCCGCTCTATATTGATTGATAATTTAAAATAACTATTACCTCTTTAATTCAATGTAAAAAATATATTATCAACTTAATTCAACTATCTATGTTGCATTGCAGGTTATTTAATCGCCTGATTACTATTTTCATAGCAAAATATGTGCTAAATATTTACCATTTCATAAAGGCATGATATTGGTACTGGAATTACAACATGGTTATGCGTGGCATATACGAATTATTTAATATCAAACTAACTCAAAATCACTACAGAATATGAGGCCAGCGGAAAGAAAAAATCAACAAAAGGACCTTTTTGAAATGCTTCCTAAAGCAATAACAGCGCTTAAGAGAAATATCATAGAACCAATTTTTTGGAGAGGTGAATGCCGGTAAATATGACGAAAACAAACCACCTCTACGATCAGAAATATTTACGGAAGAACAGCTGGAACAACACGCCAAAGGGCTTGCACGAAGACATACACTTATTTCGGGCCACCCTTCGGAACAATTATTAAAACGGCTGGCCGAGAACGAAATTATCTTATTGGAAGTTCATGCACGGTTAACAGAAGCGGTAAAAGAGAACACCAGAATTGTACCTGCAGGAGAATGGCTATTGGATAATTTTTACCTGATCGAGGAACATATCTATACAGGAAAAAAACATTTACCCAAAGGATATAGTAAAGGATTGCCCCGATTATCAAAAGGAGAATCGATCGGTTTACCGAGAGTTTATGACATAGCTGTGGAAATTATTTCCCACAGTGATGGACATGTGGATATAAAAAGTCTTCTAAACTTTGTAACTGCCTATCAAACCAACACCTATTTAAAACTTGGAGAATTATGGGCGATCCCTATTATGCTTCGCCTGGCATTGATAGAAAACTTACGCCGGCTTTCTATTCAAATATCAATAGACATCACCAATAAATCTTTAGCAAATTACTGGGCGGATGAAATGATAGAAACCGCAGAGAAAGATCCTAAAAACCTGGTATTGATCATTGCCGATATGGCAAGATCTGAACCGCCGATGGATAGCTCATTTGTTGCTGAGCTAACAAGGCGCTTGCAGGAAAAAGGAAATTCTTTAATGCTACCACTTAACTGGATCGAACAAAGACTTTCAGAAAAAGGCTTAACGAGTATTGAACTAATTCAACAGGAAAATCAAAAGCAGGCAGCCGACCAGGTATCGATCAGTAATAGCATTAGTAGTTTACGTTTTTTAAGTACAACCGACTGGCGTGACTTTGTGGAAGAAACGAGTATTGTAGAAGCCACGCTGCACCAGGATATAAATAATATTTACGCGAATATGGATTTTCATACGCGTGATAATTATCGCCATGCGGTAGAAAAAGTATCTAAGAAGGGGCACTTATCAGAACAGGAAGTGGCTAAGCTCGCCATCAGTTTAGCAAAAGAAAATATTGATGTAAGCACCGATCAACGATTGACACATGTTGGTTATTACCTGATCGGCAAAGGCTCCAGAAAATTAGAGAAGATGGCTAAGATGAAGTCATCAAGTATGGAAATGTGCGGCAGGGCATTCAACACTATTCCATTATTTTTTTATGTTGGATGCATCGTTTTGATCTCTGCGACCCTTTCAAGAATATTGATCAGAGAAGCTTATTTTGAAGGATTGTCAGGATGGCTATTAATATTATTAGGCACCACATCTGTTTTTGCAACCAGCCAGTTAGCCGTATCATTGATCAATTGGATCTCTACTAAATTATCCAAGCCTTGTTTATTACCAAGAATGGATTTTTCAAAAGGTATCCCCGACGAATACCGCACGATGGTTGTTGTACCAACAATGCTCACAAGTTTTTCGGGTTTAGATGATCTGATAGAAGGCATTGAAGTGCGTTTTCTCGCTAACCGTGATGCCAATTTATATTTTGCATTGCTCACAGATTTTAAAGATGCTTTGCAAGAAACATTACCTGAAGATGAAGATCTATTAAATGCAGCAAGAACAAAAATCACTGAACTAAACAGAAAATACGACAGAAGCACTAATGATACCTTTTTCATTTTCCACCGCCCCCGAAAATTTAACCGGTATGATAATACATGGATGGGCTACGAGCGTAAACGTGGAAAATTAGGCGAGCTCAATTCACTGATACATGGCGAAGGGAAAGAAAATTTTTCTTTGATAGTTGGTGAAGAAGAAATTTTTACAAAAGTAAAATATATCATCACGCTTGATACCGATACTCAATTACCGCGTGATACTGCCTGGAAATTAGTTGGTACAATGGCGCATCCATTGAACCATGCTTTATATTCTGAAAAGAAAAAACGCGTTACGGAAGGTTATACCATTCTTCAACCAAGGGTATCTAATAGTTTGCCTGATGAAGAAAGTTCGATCTATGCCAAGATACATGGCAATGAGCCGGGCACCGATCCTTATACAAGAGCTATCTCCGATGTATACCAGGATCTATTCAACGAAGGGTCATTTGTTGGTAAAGGAATTTACGATGTGGCCATGTTTGAACAAACCTTAAAAAATATATTTCCTGAAAATAGAATATTGAGTCATGATCTTTTGGAAGGAGCTTATACCCGCTCTGGATTGGTCACTGATGTACAATTTTACGAAGAGTATCCTTCGCGATACAGTACGGATATGCAGCGCAGGCACAGATGGATAAGAGGTGATTGGCAAATAGCTACCTGGATATTGCCTTTTGTACCGGGCAATCCTAAAGGCTTTATAAAAAATCCATTATCGTTACTTTCAAAATGGAAAATATTTGACAATATCCGTCGCAGCCTTGTGCCTGTTTCATTTTTATTATTATTCTTGTATGGTTGGATATTTTCTGCTGCACCGATGTTTTGGACAACAGCTGTTATCCTTATCATCCTTACGCCAAGCATTATAAATTTCGTATGGGACCTCTGGAAAAAACCTGATGATGTTCTTTTTTCTCAACATTTTGTTTTTTCTGTCCGTGCCGGGAAAGACCATTTTATTCAACAGGCGATAGATCTTATTTGTTTACCATATGAAGTATACTCTAATATCGATGCGATCCTTCGCACCTTGTATAGAATATTTATTTCAAGAAAAAACCTATTGCAATGGAATCCATTCAGCAGTGCGCAAAATAATCAGCGGAATATTTTCCGGGCCTATTTAAATATGTGGTCCGCTCCCGTTTTTGCTATTACGCTTTTTGTTTATCTAAGTTTATACAATCACTTTGCATTGGTAATTGCAACACCGATATTAATTCTTTGGGTGCTGGCACCAAGTATTGCCTGGTTCGTAAGCTTGGCAAGTACAAAAAGAGAAGACCATCTCTCTGTTGAACAAAATATTTATTTAAGAACATTGGCAAGAAGGATATGGGCATTCTTCGAAACTTTTGTAACGGAAGAAGACAATTGGCTGCCACCGGATAATTATCAGGAACATCCTGTTGAAAGAATAGCACACCGTACTTCTCCTACCAATATCGGCTTGTCGCTTTTAGCAAATGTTACAGCACATGATTTTGGTTATATCACAACGAGCAAACTTGTTGAACGGGTATCAAACACAATCAGTACAATGCTTAACATGGAAAGATACCAGGGGCATTTATACAATTGGTATGATACGGTTTCTCTGGCTCCATTATATCCAAGATATATTTCTACAGTAGATAGCGGAAACTTAACGGGTCATCTGATCACGCTGAAGCAAGCATTGGCAGCTATTGCCGACAAAAGAATTATTAGCGAAAATGCTTTTGAAGGATTGCTAGATACGTTAAGGATCTTAATAGAAAAAACAAAAGAAAAATCCGATATCAAAAAATTCTTACAGGAAATAATAGACACGTATCCTACAGAAACAAATAGCCTTACACAAATAAAAAAATATATTGACAAACTTGATACAGCTTTTACCGAGCTGCTAGTGAATCTGGATCTTGATCCTGACAATGAAGATGATTGGTGGTCAGAAAAGATCTCATTACAAATAAAGAATATAAAGAACGAACTGGCATCTCTGGCTCCATGGTTATTGCTACCACCGGTTCCTAAAAAATTCGAACTATTAATTCCTGAATTGCCAACTGTAGCCTCTTTAAAAGAATTGGCTAAGATCGAACAACTATTATTACATAAAATAATTGAGTGCTACGCTTCGGAAAATACAGTTGAAGAAAACGATTGGTTAACTAATTTAAGGGAAAGTATCACAGAATCTGGCAGGCGTGCCAAAGAAATGATATTGATCTTAGATCAACTGGTAATAAAATGTAATGAATTATCTAATATCGATTATGATTTTCTTTATGACAGATCCCAACATTTATTAACGATCGGTTTCAATGTTGATGAACAAAGAAAAGATAACAGCTATTATGATCTGTTAGCTTCAGAAGCAAGACTCACAACATTTGTCGCAATAGCACAAGGCAAGCTACCGCAAGAAAGCTGGTTTGCATTAGGCAGACAATTAACCAATTTAGGCACAACCCCGATCCTTCTTTCCTGGAGCGGCTCTATGTTTGAATACCTGATGCCCAACCTGGTAATGCCAACTTACAACAATACTTTATTAGAACAAACCAATATAGCTGTTGTTCAAAAACAAATTGAATACGCAAAGAAACGTGGCGTGCCCTGGGGTATTTCAGAGTCAGGCTATAATATGGTTGATGCACAATTGAACTATCAGTACAAAGCATTCGGCGTTCCGGGCTTAGGCTTTAAACGTGGCTTGGGTGAGGATACTGTTATTGCACCTTATGCATCTATAATGGCATTGATGGTTGCACCGGAAGATGCCTACAAAAATTTACAGGTATTAAAAGAAGCTGGCTTCGAAAGCAAATATGGCTTTTATGAAGCCATCGATTATACGGCAGCACGTTTATTAAGAAGACAAACAAGTTCTGTTGTTCGCTCATTCATGGCGCATCATCAGGGCATGAGCTTTTTATCGATCAGCTATTTAGTACACAATCAGCCCATGCAAAAAAGATTTGAATCTGAAGTACAGGTAAAATCTACTTTACTACTATTACAAGAACGTGTTCCAAGAATTACAACATTCTATTCGCCAAGTGTACATGCATCTGATATTAATATAACGCCTTCAGGAACAGATACATCAATGCGTGTAATTAACACACCGCATACTGCAACACCAGAAGTGCAATTATTATCTAATGGCAGGTATCATTCAATGATAACCAACGCAGGCGGCGGTTACAGCAAATGGAAAAACATTGCTGTTACACGCTGGCGCGAAGATGCTACCTGTGATAATTTTGGTACGTTCTGTTATATACGTGACCTGGACAGTAATATATTCTGGTCATCCGCTTATCAGCCGACATTACAACAAGGCGAAAATTATGAAGCCGTATTTTCCCAGGGGCGGGCAGAATTCCGTCGCAGAGATCTGTCTTTAGAAACACATACAGAAATTGTTGTTTCTCCGGAAGACGATATCGAATTAAGAAGAATGCATATCACCAATCGCTCCCGTAAAAAAAGAACGATCGAAATTACCAGTTATGCAGAAGTTGTACTAGCTCCTGCGGCAGCAGATGAAGCACATCCAGCTTTTAGTAATTTATTTGTGCAGACGGAAGTGAACAAACAACGCCATGCAATAATCTGTTCCCGCCGCCCGCGTGCGGAAGAAGCTACGCCATTCATGTTCCATTTAATGAAAGTACATGACGCGGAGATAAAAAATATTTCATACGAAACAGACCGGCTACAATTCATTGGCAGAGGCAATACAATGAACAGTCCGAAAGTGATGAAACAGGAAGATGAGCTTTCAGGAAATGAAGGCGCTGTTCTTGATCCGATCGTTTCTATCCAATACAGGATAGTTATTGAACCACATGAAACTATCATTGTAGATATGATCTACGGCATGGGTGATACAAGAGAAGTTTGTAATAGCCTGATAGAAAAATACCAGGACAGGCACCTTACCAATCGTATTCTTGAATTAGCGTGGACACATAGCCAAGTGATATTAAGACAAATTAATGCAACCGAAGCTGATGCACAGTTATATGCAAGGCTTGCCAGCTCTATCATATTTGCCAATGCATCTTTAAGAACAGATACTTCGATCATTGTAAAAAATCGCCGTGGTCAATCTGCTTTGTGGAGTTATTCTATTTCAGGTGATCTCCCAATTATATTATTACAAATTGAAGATGCATCGAATATTGAATTGGTGAAACAAATGGTACAGGCACATGCTTACTGGCGCTTAAAAGGATTGCTGGTTGACCTGGTGATATGGAACGAAGATCATGGAGGATACCGGCAGGTTTTACATAATGATATTATAAGTCTGGTTGCACCGGGAACTGTTGATGCAAAAGATCAGCAAGGCGGAATTTATATTCGCTCCGCAGATCAGATATCGAATGAGGATAGAATATTATTTCAAACAGTAGCGCATATTGTTATTGCTGATAGGTTCGGTTCATTGGAAGACCAGATGAACAGAAGAAATAAATTAAAATCTACCATTCCATATTTCAGTCCTACAAAATTCCATGCATCTGTTTCAACGTCTGTTGCACCAAAAACAGACCTGCAATTCTTTAACGGTATTGGCGGGTTCTCAAAAGACGGAAAAGAATATGTTATTACAACAACACCTACACAACCAACACCGGCACCTTGGTGCAATGTATTAGCGAATCCGAATTTCGGAAGTATCATTTCTGAAAGTGGATCATCTTATACCTGGTTAGAGAATGCGCACGAATTTCGTTTAACGCCATGGAACAATGATTCTATTATTGATCTAAAAGGTGAAGCGTTTTATTTAAGAGATGAAGAAAGCGGAAAGTTCTGGTCGCCTGCCCCACTCCCATGTCATAGTCAATCCCCATACATTACAAGACATGGATTTGGCTATAGCATTTTTGAACACAGTGAAGACGGTATCGATTCTGAAATGACCGTGTTTGTTGATATTGAAGCACCGGTAAAATTCATCGTGCTTAAATTAAAAAATAATTCGAACAGGGATCGACGTATTTCTGCAACAGGATATATTGAATGGGTATTGAGTGATCTGCGTGCAAAATCATTGATGCATGTGATCACTGAGATGGATGCTGAAAGCGGTGCCATTATTGCCAGCAATGCCTATAACACGGAATTTGAGGGCCGCGTTGCATTTTTTGACGTAGATGATGTAAGCAAAACTTATACAACAGACAGAACTGAATTTCTTGGCCGCAACGGAACAACCGCTAACCCTGATGGAATGAACAGGGCAAAGTTCTCCGGAAAGTTAGGTGCTGCACTTGATCCATGCACTGCATTGCAAACCGCATTCGATCTGCCTGAACAAGGTGAACGCGAAATAGTTTTCAGATTGGGTGCAGGAATTAATATGAGTGAAGCATTGGCCACGATCAATAAATTTAAAGGTCGTGCCATTGCAAAGAATGCATTAGCAAATGTCACTAAATACTGGCAAAAAACTTTAGGCACTGTTCAGATAGAAACGCCTGATGCGGCTGTAAATATTATGGCGAATGGCTGGCTGAATTATCAAACACTCGCTTCGCGTATTTGGGGACGCAGCGGCTTCTATCAATCAGGCGGTGCTTTTGGATTCAGGGATCAGTTGCAAGATGTATTATCATTACTACACAACGATCCCGCATTAGTACGCGAACAAATCATTTTATCGGCATCAAGACAATTTAAAGAAGGCGACGCGCAACACTGGTGGCATCCGCCGATGGGCAGAGGCGTTCGTACAACTTGTTCCGATGATTATTTATGGTTACCATTTGTATTAAGTAAATATATTACCGTAACCGAAGATGTAAGTATACTGGAAGAATCAGTCCATTTTTTAGAAGGCCGTTTATTGAATGAAGGTGAAGAATCTTATTACGATCTTCCGTTAAGATCCAGCATGACTGCCAGCTTGTATACACATTGTGTAACAGCCATTGAACATGGATTGAAATTCGGCGAGCACGGATTACCATTTATCGGAACCGGCGACTGGAACGACGGGATGGACAGAGTTGGCAATCACGGAACAGGTGAAAGTGTTTGGTTAGCTTTTTTCCTATATGAGATACTGACAAAATTTATCGCGGTAGCAAATGCTAAAAAAGATACCGTCTTTGCTGAGAGATGTAAAGATGAAGCAGAAAAATTACGTGCAAATATTAATGAGCATGCCTGGGATGGAGAATGGTATCGCCGTGCTTATTTTGATGATGGCACACCATTGGGCTCTAAAGAAAATGATGAGTGCAAGATAGATTCTATTGCACAAAGCTGGTCCGTATTATCAAAAGCCGGTGACACAAAAAGATCTTTACAAGCAATGCAGTCTGCCAGTAAATATTTAGTTAAGAAAGAAGATAAGATAATTCAGCTCTTCACGCCTCCGTTCGATAAAGGAACTTTAAATCCCGGCTATATTAAAGGCTATGTTCCCGGTGTAAGAGAAAACGGCGGACAATACACGCATGCTGCGGTCTGGTTAATAATGGCCTTTGCCGAAATAGGTGACAGAGAACAAACATGGGAACTATTGCAAATGATCAATCCTATCAATCATGGCAATGATGCAGCTTCTATCAAAGAATATAAAGTAGAGCCGTATGTAATTGCTGCAGATGTGTATGCTCAACCGCTGCATAAGGGCCGTGGTGGCTGGACATGGTACACCGGTTCTGCGGGATGGATGTACCAGATGATCATCGAATCATTCATAGGCTTAAAACGCGAAGGAAACACACTTCACTTTAATCCTTGCATTCCTGCAGAATGGGGCTCTGTAAAGATCGATTACAATTATTTAGACACGATCTATCATATCGAATTGGTTCAAACAAAAACGAATGATATCACTACAACAAAAATTTCTATCAATGGCGTTGAACAAAACAGCAACACGTTCAAACTGATCAATGATAGTGAAACGCATGAAGTAAAAATATTAGTGTATGAGTAAATTACCCACTCTGTAGACTAACGTAGATAGTATTCTACGTAAATTATACAAGCCTGCTACTGATTTCCAGTGGCAGGCTTTTTGTTTTACTAGATCTTGTGAGGGACATATTTCAATGAAGAGGTATGACTTATTGATCAAACTAAAACTTAAAAAAAACTACAATGAAAAAGATACTAACAGTATTATTAGCAACTACTTTTATTGGTATTGCTACAACAAATGCACAGGTCTATCTGCAAGGCGGATTAAATATCGCTAACATTAGCACTTCAAATGATGGACAAACACAAAAGAGTAATGCAATAGCTTCATTTAACGCAGGCTTTATGGGCAGATTTGGTATTTCAGATTTCTTTGATTTGGAAACAGGTGCAATATTTACCGGGCAGGGAGCAAAATCTGTAACCAGCTTTGCAGGAAATGATGTAACGACTACTTTACGGCCTTACTATGTTCAGGTTCCTTTGAATGCGGTTGTTAAATTTCCTTTGGGAGATCCGAAAATTACTAAAGCAAACATTTTCTTATTTGCCGGCCCTTATGCGGCTATCGGTGTTGCAGGAGAATCAAAGACAACTAATTCTGTTGACGGATCAACGCAAACAAATACTATAAAATTTGATAACGAAGACCCGTTTACATCTGACCAGGAAAATGCAGCTTATGACAAATTAAAGCTGTGGGATTTTGGGGTTAACATGGGCGGTGGTATCGACTTTGGTCCGGTGTTAGTAAAAGCACAATACGGACTTGGATTAACAAAGATCAATTCTGAAGAAGGAGATAATGAAAAGAATGATAAAGATAAATATCGCACGGTAAGTATCTCTTTAGGCATTAAATTGTACTAATATAATTCATCGAAGAAAAAAGCTGTTCAGTATTGGGCAGCTTTTTTCTTTTATCAATTTAAAAATAACATCATGGGAAATTATAAAGACCTATCAAATAAAGAAGCGGTAGCGAAAATAAAAAACATCGTTATGTCCGCAGAAACCTGCATGTTCACAACTGATCTAAATGAAGCGCCGCTACAAACAAGGCCAATGGGCACTTTAGATGTAGATGATGCAGGAAATATCTGGTTCTTTAGTAATTGTAACAGTGAAAAGAATAAAGATATTTTATACAACAACAAGGTACAGCTGTTCTATTCGAATAAAAATAGCGCTGAATATTTAAGCGTTTTCGGTCAAGCATCGATCATAGTTGACAGAGAGCAGGCACAGCGCTTATGGACGCCAATTGCCAAAGCCTGGTTTAAAGATGGAGCTAATGATGCCGAATTGACTATTATCAAGGTTAAGCCGCTTAAGGCACATTACTGGGATACGAAACATAATAAAATGGTAAGCCTGTTCAAGATCTTCACCAATGTATTTACTGAAGCCACAGCTGATGATGGCGTTGAAGGAAATATTGTATTCTAATATACTTTGGAAGTTTACATAAAAAATAAAGGGTTTTAGTATTTAGCTAAAGCCCTTTACCATTTCATAGAATAGCGGTACTATTCAATTCCTGTTATAGTATTTTGGTATGTCCTGATCTTGTTATATAAAGTTTTACGATCTACATTTAATATTTCAGCAGCCTTTGTTTTATTGAAATTAACATCTTTTAAAACCTTCATGATGGCATCATATTCTGCTTTTGCTGTCATCTCCTTTAAATTAAAATCTTTACTCAAAGAAACTTGTGCTTCGATCTTTTTATGTTCTCCTGACAGTTCATAAGATTGTAATTGATCATTCATAAAAACAATTTCCTGCGGCAATGTCTCGATCGTTACTACATTATCTACACATAATAAAACCGCACGCCTTACTACATTTCTTAATTCCCTCAAATTACCGGGCCATATATAATTGTAAAACATTTCCTGGATCCCTTTTTCAAAACCTGTAATTTTTTTACCCAGCTCAGTACTTGTTTTTTGTAAAAAGAAATTAGAAAACAAAACAATGTCTTCTTTTCTATCTCTTAAAGAAGGGATATGAATAGAGAACTCATTGAATATATAGTATAATTCTTCCAGAAATTTTCCCTGCTGATAAACTTCTTGCAAATTTTCATGTGATGACACAAGGAATCTGATGTCTATGGAAGTATCTGATGAAGCCCCGGGTTTCTTATATTTTCTATCTTTAATAACTTTTAATAAAGACAATTGCAGATCAGCAGGCAGTCCGGATACTTCATCTAAAAATAATGTACCGCCATTTGCCATTTCAATATATTTGAAAAGATCTTGTTCGGATAATTGTTTAGACAGATTGCCACAGTCGATCGTAATAAATGCGTTCTTCCGTCTCCTGCTTTTATTATGGATCTCTTTGGCTGTTACTTTTTTACCGGTACCGCTTTCTCCATATAAGATCAGGCTGTAATCAGTAGTAGCTACAATTTCTATCTGGCGGAACAATTCTACAGAAGCTTTTGATTTGCCAATTAAGAACTCTCCATCTTCGATAATAATGGTATTGTTATCCTTCTTTAAAACACCGGCATTATCAACTTTTAGTGACGCGTCTTTATTTAATGCTGATTTTAAAACATTCAGTACTTCTGTAGGTATCAAAGGTTTTGTTATGTAGTCATAAGCGCCAAGCTTAATAATATCTAATGCTATTTTAATATCAGAATAACCTGTAATAATTAAAACGATAGTGATAGGATTATGTGCTTTTATCTCTTTTAAAACATCTTTTCCTTCCAGATCACCCAGGCGATAATCACAGATCACTATATCAAACTTGCCTTGCTTAAACTTTGCAATACCATCTTCTCCGGAATAAGACATATCCACTTCGTATCCATTTCTATCTAAAAAGCGGCTTAAAAGTATACACATATCTACATCGTCGTCTATAACTAAAATTCTGTTTTTCATAAAAGTTTGTTTTCTTGAAATACTCCGCCGATAGCGATTATATATCAACTAATTACCGTAAAAATCCTGCCAATGTTTTTAGCTTAAGATGCAATGGTAGAAAGGCTTAGATGGGGAAATATGTCAACACCTTGTGGATATTAACTGTTATTGCCGCCGCGGGTAAGCAAATAAGCGATCAAAGCGATAACAGCGATCACTATGATTATGCCGCTCCATACTCCTGCCTTAAAAATCCCGCCAACAACCTGACAACTTGATAAAGTTGCCACTAACATTGTGATAATAAATGACAAAAACAATAATGACTTTTTCATATATAGGATTTAAGTTAAAATGTAGGATATCCTAATGATTAATTGATATAATCATGCCACATTAAACAGTAATAAATAATTAATTGATCTGATAATAAGGCACGTTGGTAAAATTCCTCAGATGGTAGAAAACAATACACAAAGTAATTAGTGTTAAATATAGCACACAAACGCAAAGGCCTTTACCACAAACAATTACAGCTACTCTACTCTTGTATCAAAAGTTTGGCTGCATATTGGAATCATCAAAGGGAAACAATTGTTAATCTTAAAAACTACAATCATGTCAACAGGTAAATTAATTACAGGAATACTGGCCGGCGCTGCTGCGGGTGCCATTTTAGGTGTTCTATTTGCACCCGATAAGGGATCTGAAACAAGAGCGAAAATTGCTCAAAAAAGCAGTGAACTAACTGATGCCATCAAAGAAGGCTATGGTAAAGTAGCAGAAGCCGTAACAAATAATTACGAAGCAATGAAAGAAAATGCAATGGAATTTGGAAAACAAAAAGTAGCCACTGCAAAAGAAGATTTCAACAGAGAGTATGCTTCTTAAGCAATTGAAGTAGTAGTAAAATACACTTTTTTATTAGCAGATCTGGATCGTAATCCCGATCTGCTTTTTTTTGTTATTAGGGATATCCCGTATACGTATTATTTTTCTACAACAATGAGGAATAGGCTCTACAAACCACGTCAATTAAGGCTTTAAAGTACCCATTATTAAATGGTACACCATTTGAATTACATACTACGTAATCAAAAACATTTCAATTATGATAACAAAAGATAAAAATCTTGGTTTTCTTCGCAACAAGATCCAAGAGATAAAAATAGCCATGTTTAAGGCGGAGATAGATTCTGTTTTAACACTACCCAATAACATTATTTCAACAATTAAAACCGATGATCATGGAAACATTTGGTTCTTCACATCATGCACTAATGATGATTATGCAAAAAATATTAATGAACAGTTCTATGCATACCTTGAATATTATCAAAAAGGGAGCGAGTGCCGTTTACGAATTGGAGGAAAAGCATCCATCGTTAAAAGCGATAACGAATTTATTGATACCCCATTAAAACAAAATGTAGTATTGGTCAAATTGACCATTATGCAGGCGGAGTATTTTGAAAAGAAATTCACAACTCCTTTGAATGGAAAAATAATGAATATCTTAAGTCAGTTATTCTGGCCGGCAAATGATTATTCTAAAACCTACAGGTTCTCATAAACTACGATACATGATACATAAAGACATTAAAAAAACCGGCTAAAATCAATTAGCCGGTTTTCATTTGGATCGTATTTAGTGACGTTTAAAATATTGTATCTCCTGCTCATGTTTCTTTGCCTTCTCCATCGAATCAAAAGTTCCTAAATTTTTTCTCTTATTTGTTTTCGGATCTTTATGTATAGAATAGATTCTGTACTGCCCCGATTTAAGCTTCCTTATCATACCACACAATTTTAAGATCAACTATTCAGTATCAGCTTCGCTGTAATCATTATTCTCTTCATCTTCTTCGCCGATGAATTCATCTTCATCATCTTCATCAGCGCCGGGCACGTCTAAATCTTTACCGGAATAATCGTTTGTTGAACTTTTTTCGTTCAATTCTTCGCCATCTTCATCAGTATCATCTAATCCTGCATTGTCCAGGTCTTCGTCATCACTATCTTCAGCGCTATCGTAATCTGTTGCATCCAATAAGGCAATATCTTCAGGTGTGATATCTTCTTCATTTAGATCATCGTCATCATCACCATTCACAATAGGATTAGATTCCCTGGCCGTCGCATAAAATGGAGTTTCCTCGATAGTTTCTGTTTGAAAATTATTTTCATTTTTCATGATTGTTGTTTTTATAAGTGAATAATTGTTTCATTATAAAGAGTCAAAAACGTGCCAATAACATTTACAGATCTTATTTATGAAAGATTTAATGTTAAAATAAAAGAAGCCGGCAATTACCGGCTTCTTAACAAATTTAATCCCTGGATGAATTATCTCACATCAATACGAACATCCGCTGGCGGATCTTGATGATGGCGATGATAATATCCATCTGTATGGCGGTGATGTTCGTGATAATATCTATCCTCGTAACAACCACTCGAAATAGTTACCACTGCCGTCAGCATAACTATTATTCCTAATAACGTCTTTTTCATGATCCTGATTTATAATTATTAATAATTGGATATTTTATAGAACCCTCCCATTGGAAGAGCCATGTAAAAGTTCTAGTCCTTTTTCTTTAAGCTCTAGCCCTTTTTCTACGATCTTATCTGCGTTCCCAGCAACTAATTTTGCAACACCTAATTCTACCGCTGTACCAAATAATTTTTTTATGATACCACCTGTACCTCCAATGAAAAATAATTTTTTGGTAAGAAACCCTACACCCAAGCCAAGTGCAGTTTTAAGGATCGTATTTTTAGTATCGGAAGGTGCTCCTATAGCTCCGGTGATCTTTTTGAATTCATTTTTAATAAGATTAACCGGTTTAAAGCTTTCATATGTTTCATTGAACTGTTGAACCAGTGCTTCTTTCTGGATAAACTGTTTTTGCTCTAACTGAAGTATTGCGGCTTTAAGACTATTACTGTTATTGATATGCATAATAATTAATTTAGAATGCTTTTGATAATAAGGTTACTGATCGGAGCTTTTAACCATTTATCCCGCAAAGAATATAAAATGGCGATCACTATCAGATAGAAACCTGCAACAATAAAAAATCCGTAATAGACCTCTCCTATGCTACGACCGATCAATAAGGCTAATCCAATATTCAACATCAAAAAAAATGAAGCAATAAAAAGAGCTATCACTAATCTTGACGCAATAGAAGACAATACATCAGACGATTTATCAATAGCCCGTAACCGGTACAGATCCATCCTTGTTTCAAGATAATCTTCGGCTTTTTCAAATAAAGAGCCTATAGGGTTTTGTTGCTTTTCCATTGTTGTAATTTTTTATTTTTGATCTGCTACTAAAAAACTAAGACAAAGAATGTTTCGCGTTCGCTTTAATGCTTGCTAATTTTTCTTTGCCGCTTTCCATCAGATCTTTTTTAGTGGCTTGAAACTGATCCGTGATCGTGTCAACAAAATCTTCGATCTTCTCTTTTAAAGAATCTTTTAGATCAGCACCGGCATGAGCTAATTTCCTTCTTGTTCTTGAACCTTTATACGGAGCAAACAGAAGACCTATTGCTGCACCTGCAGCAGCGCCAATTAATAAACCGGCAATAACTTTTTGAGATTTCATAATTATAATTTTATTTGTTTAACAATGTTGTTACACTATGTATGTATCTAAAACGCTGCCAATCTAATTTTCTCCCGAAATTCAATGTTAGCAGGGCTTATACTGATTAATCCGTGTAAGGTTTTCCCCAAATGAGAAGTTTATATCTCAAATTATTAATGTGCAACAGTTGAATCTTTTACAGCTGTTTTTGAGGAATCAGGCTTACCCTTGGACTGTGAATTTTGTTGTGTTTTAGGTATGCCTTGTTGCACGGCTTTTATTGAATCCTGTATCTGTTGATTTCGTTTTGCATCATCCTTTTTCTTTTTCTTGAAATAACCCCTCAGTAAGATATTGTGTTTGGCTGCTTCCATGTTATCGCTAAGCCCTTTGGTACCCGCCTGCAAATTTGTAAGTGTTGAATCTAATTTATTTGCAAATTTTGGGTCAGTCAATTTTCCTATCGCACCTTGCCCGCTATTTATTTTATCAGTAAATTTTGCAAAATTATTCGAACTTGCCTGCAGGTTAGACATAGTACTCTTTAGATCATCAGCGAAGCCTTGGTCACCCATTAATTTATGCAACAGGCCATTGTTGTTATTCATTTTGTAAGTAAACAAGGTCAGCTGATCGGTAATTAATTTTGCATTTGCAGCCGTACTTTTTACACTTCCCATTATTTCTTCCATATCAATAGGGCTTTCCGAATTTAAAACCGCATTATCCTGAACAGATGGCTGAGAAAAAGTGCCGGGGCCTATCACCAAAACTTTATCACCCATTAAACCGTCTGATCCGATAGAAGCCATTGCATCTTTTCTTATGAACCGCTGCACATCTTTTTGCACAACAATATCTACTTCAACGGCAGTGTCTGACAATATCATAATATTATCAACAGTACCTACATTTATTCCATCAAAACGCACATTATTACCTTGTTGTAAACCGCTTACGCTTCTGAACACCGTTTTCAAATTAAATGTTGACCCGAAGATATTTTTTTGCTTACCTATTAAATAGATGGTGACAATAAATATCAACAAGCCGATCGTTACAAACATTCCTAATTTCCATTTATAGTGTATCTCTTTTTTCATGCTGCTTATTTTATTTATTAAAGAATGATCTAACCCATTCGTCCTGGCTGTTTTCTAATGATGAATATGTTCCTTCTGCTACGATCAGCCCTTCTTTTAAGATCACGATCCTGTCAGCAGTCAATTTTGCGCATTCCATATCGTGCGTGATAATGATGGAAGTTGTTTTATTTTTTTTCTGAACTGATAATATCAATTCGCTTATTTCTTTTGATGTAATTGTATCAAGCCCTGTTGTTGGCTCATCGTATAGCATTATTTCGGGTTTTAATATCAGCGTTCTTGCCAGCCCTATTCTTTTGCGCATACCTCCTGATAATTCTGAAGGCATTTTGTCGATCGCAGCTTCTAATCCTACATTATGTAATTGTTCCACTATCATTGCTTCCCTTTCTTTTGCAGAAAGAACTTTTTGTGAGCGTTGTAAAGGGAAATTGAGGTTTTCTCTTACGGTCATAGAATCATACAAAGCGGCACTTTGAAAAAGAAAGCCCATTTTAATGCGGACTTTATTTAGTTCTTTCTCCGGCAGATCCTGAATGTCTTTACCAAATACATTTATCTCTCCTTCATCCGCAATTACCAAACCCACTATACATTTGATCAGCACCGATTTTCCTGTGCCCGACTTTCCCAACACTACCACATTTTCTCCTTCTTTAATTGTGAGGTTAACGCCTTTCAAAACTTCATGTTCACGATCAGTAAATGTTTTATGCAAGTTTTTAATTTGAATAACATTTTTAGTCTGAGCCGTATTTACTGTTATAGGTAATTCTTCTACTTGCATAAGGTGTTATTATAAAAGATCAATAATTTGTACTGCCAGCATATCAATGATAAATATTGTTAGGGATGCCATTACAACGGCGGTATTGGCCGCTTTGCCCACACTCTCTGTTCCGTTATCGGCAGTATATCCATTATAGCAACCAATAAGACCAATAAAAAAACCGAAGAATACCGATTTGATCGTTGCAGGAATAATATCTATAAAAGCGATCTTTGAAATGGCCTGGTGAAAGAACCTGATCAATGTAACATGGTTATGTATATTAACGCCCACAAAAGCGCCAAACATTCCTACGCCGTCGGCAAACAATACTAACAAAGGGATCATTAATGTAGTAGCCAGTATTCTTGTCACTACTAAATATTTAAATGGATTGATAGCGGATACTTCCATGGCATCGATCTGTTCGGTCACTTTCATTGAACCTAACTCTGCCCCAATGCCCGAACCGATCTTTCCTGCAGATATCAATGCTGTTACTACAGGAGCGATCTCCCTTATTAATGACAACGCTACCATGCCCGGTAACCAAGATTCGGCACCGAATTCTGCTAGAGTTGGCCTTGCCTGCAAGGTTAGCACCAGCCCCATAATAAAGCCCGTTATTGCCACCAATGGCAATGACTTATTTCCAATTTTATAACATTGGATAAAAAATGCTTTAAATTCATAAGGAGGTAAAAACAGCTCTTTAAAAAAACGAAGCCCAAATAGCGTGATCTCTCCAACGCTTTTAAACGCTTCTTTCAAATAACTACCTATAGCGGATTTTGAAGCTACTTTCTCGTCAGTTACAGTAAGATCTTTTATTGCAGTCTCCATGAGTATTCTATTTATTTACTTTATTGGTCAAATCGACTCATATATATTTTAATACTATTAATAATTAACCCCGCTTTTTCATTATTTTTCAAACCTTATTATATTTGAAATTCAAATTCTTTAAATAGTTTATCTTTCCTGCTGTGGGAAAGACAATATCTATACCATTAAAAATTGGCTTGATTTTTTATGCATTACAGTAACACAGTTACAATTGTGAGAATTTAATTCCCCAAACTAAAATGAACACTAGTATAATATGATCAATATTTTAAAGCAATTACGACTGGACTACCGCCTTAAAGTTGGCTATGGCGCTGCTTTTTTACTGTTGCTTGTTTCATATTTACTTACCTGGTATGCGAATCAGGACCTGATCTCTCAATCTAAATTGGTTACAAGTAGTAATACAACCATAACACATATGGAAGATCTTGGCTCCTATGTAAAAGATGCCGAGACAAGTGTGAGGGGATACATAATAATGAAGGATGAGAATTACCTGGTCCCTTTTTATGAAAGCAGAAAGAATGTAAACAATACTTTTTATTTATTAGAAGCGGATACAAAAGATAATACTTCTCAACAGATCTTATTATATACCACAAAAAGTCTGATCGACCAGAAATATGACAGACTGGAAGCGGGTATAAACCTGGTGAAGAATAATAAGGTTGACCTTAATAATGATACCGTATTTGAAAATCACCTGCAGGGGAAAATTCTAATGGACAGCATCAGGCAAGTGATCGGCCTGATGAAAACAAAAGAACAGGAATTGTTTGTTGCACGAAACAAAGAGCTACGGGCAAGTTATATAACAATGAATGTGATCATTGTTACCTCTCTGGTATTAGCATTCTTATTTGCCATTTTTGGATTCATAACATACATAAGAGAAAATAAAGCCCGTAAAACCTCCGATAAAAAAGTTACCGAATACCAGGATGAATTACGAACGCGTATTGAAGAGCTCGGAATTGCGAATAAAGAATTGATACAAATGAGGCATACTGAAAAATTTGCCGCAACCGGAAGAATAGCGCGGACTATCGCACATGAGGTACGCAATCCTTTAACCAACATAGACCTTGCCGTTAGTCAGTTAAAAACAGATATCCCTGATCCCGATGAAAATACAATGATGTTATTTGATATGATCAATCGAAATAGCAAACGCATCAATCAATTAATTACAGAACTATTAAATACAACAAGATTTTTAGACCTGAGTTTCGAGAATATCTCTATCAATCTTATGTTAGATGAAGCGCTGGACCTTGCAAAAGACAGAATTGAATTAAATCATATCCATATCCAAAAAAGATACAGTGATCACATGTGTGATATCGCGGTAGACCAGGAGAAAATAAAAATTGCTTTTCTGAATATCATTGTAAATGCAATAGAAGCAATGGAACCTGAGAAAGGCGTACTCACGGTATCTTCAAGAGATGAAAACGGTAAATGTGTTGTTGAGATACACGATAATGGAATAGGAATGGATTCAATTGCGATCAGCAAATTATTTGAACCTTATTTCACAACCAAAACAAAAGGTAATGGATTGGGATTGGCCAACACACAAAACATTATTTTAAATCATAAAGGCATCATCACCGTAGATAGTAAACCGGGGCAAGGAAGTACTTTTACCATCAAGTTTGATTTTGCAAATACTTCCAAAAATTAGTTGGCTATCCTTCTTTCGAAATTGGTTCATCGCCGCTTTTAGTTTTACGTATCTTGTCCTTTTTGCCATTGTGAAATTCATCTCCAAGTAATATACCCCAGGGTTCCAGGCCTTCTACCCTATCAAATATTATCTTTAAGATCGCTAGAGTTGGCAATGCTAAAAAGACGCCAGATATCCCCATCAAAGTGCCGCCAAACAATACTCCTGTGATAGCCATCAACGCATTTATTTTTACTTTTGACCCTACGATCCTCGGCATTAAAAAGTTACTGTCAACTACGTGAACAAGTCCTAAGGAAATAACTATCCATAAAATATCATTCATGTTTGATGAAGTGGTCAATGTAACCAATACCGTAAATAATATACCGGTTATGATTCCTATATATGGAACAAGATTTAAAATAGCGATAAAAACACCTAAGAAAATGGCATATTTAATTCCAAGACAAAGTAAAATAATTGAATTAACAGTGGCTATAATAGCCATCTCTATTAAAAGGCCCAGCATGTAATTTTTAACCATACTTTTTGATTCAACCAATACTTCTTCCACTTTAATAAGGTGTTCTTTTCTAAAAACGGCCAATAAAAATTTCCTTATTAAATGCCTGTAAAATAAGATCAGAAAAGTATAGATCGTCACGATCACTAAAGAGAGAAAAGTTTCTGTTAAAGAAGAGAACGTATGCCCAACGTATGAGCCTCCCGAACTGGTTATTTGTTTTGTAGTATTTCGGATGAATACGGTTTGCTGTGTAAAGCTGATATCGAATTTCTGATTGACCCAATCTCTTATTGCATAATAATGTTCAGATAAATGCTTTCGGATAGATGGCATATCACTCATAAAAGATGATATCTGCGTAGATAGAAAATAAAACAATAGAACAATCACCACAACGGCTGATAACACAGCTGTAATATCTGCCAAAGCTTTTGGCAGTTTCAATCTTTCAAGCGCATTGGCTAATGGTAATAATAAAATAGCCAATAGTATTGAAAAGTATATCGGCACAATGATGCTTTCGCCCAGGTTGGCTATCCAGCCTATTAAAAAAAGTAATAATAATTTTACACACAGGCGCAAATAATAGGGCAATTGATTGTTCATATTGTCTTTTTTAGAAAAATGCCCTTCACCTGTTAATGAAGGGCATACGTGTAAATTAATTATTCTTATTGAAATTATAAACTTTCAATCCAATCCTTTACTTCTTGCTTTGTTTTTCCTAATTTTTTTTGCAATTTGCCTAGCAGCTGATCGTCATCACCTTCTTCATACAAAAGATCATCTTCTGTAAGTTGGGCATATTGTTTTTTGATCTTGCCCTTGGTATCATTCCAGGTGCCATTTAATTTTAATTTCCAGGTTTCCATTCGCTAATTTTTTAAGATTGAAAGAATTAAACTGTGCCACCGCGTATTACTCTTAATAATATGGCGATGATCGCAATTATTAACAAAATATGGATCACACCGCCAGCATGATATCCTAAAAAACCAATAGCCCAAGCTATTATTAAAATTACTGCTATTACATAAAGTAGATTTCCCATAAAATAAGTTTTAAGATTTAAATGATAATGATAAATGTGTACATATATACTTTAAAAACTTTGCCAATTATTTCAGAACTGGTAAAAATCAACGGTAGCAATGGTTTCAGAATACAACCAGCCGGGCAACTCAAATAAAAGAAAGAAAATGGGGAGAATGCTCTACAAACGGGGAGTTAGCCGGTTACCTGCTCAACAGTTTGGTATATAATATCTCTGGTAAAAGGTTTTCCTATAAACCCATGCACACCTAATTCTAATGCTTTGGTTCTATCGGCAGAAGTATCATAGGCTGTGATCATGATAATTTTGGTTGTGGGCGAATTCTTTTTAATGTATTCAATAAAATCCATTCCCATACCATCGGGTAAATGGTTATCTAAAAAAATTATTGAAGGCGCATGTTTCTTAATAGCGTCGGGAGCATCTGATAGTAGATTAACATAATTAGGCTGCAAATTTTTGTGCTTTAAAATCCCACTTAATAGATAACATATATCTATTTCATCATCAATGATTAACACGTTCGCCATTATTATTATAAAATTTATATTAACTCCTGTACTTTATCACAATTTTGTCTCCAATTATCAAAAACATTTATTTTTTTATAATAAGGCAATCTATAAAAGAGATAACAAGCTAATATTGTTTTGATTCAAGACTTTATTCGAGTACGATATTACCCATTTTGGGCATATTTTACTACAAATTTTCAATATATTTTAGAAAATATATATTTTTAGCCCCTGATACCATATCAATAAAATTTTGGCAGGATATTTCATTAGTGTAAAGAATATTACCCATTTTAACCTTAATCAGGATATGACGCCGGATAATAGACCCTGAACAGTCGCGTAACACAATAACACATAAGGTTATGTAGTAGCAGAGCTTAAAAGGGTTGAAAACTAAGTCGTATCTTTAGTAAAACAAACAGTATATGAAGAAGAGAATTTTAGTAATTGACGATGATGCTGATATGTGCGTGCTATTGAATCGTTTTCTTACTAAGAATGGCTATGAAGTAGACACGGCTCATTCAGGCGCAAAAGGCGTTGAAAAATTCAAAGAACAAAAATTTGATGCAGTACTATGCGATTATCGCCTGGGCGACAAAAAGGACGGTAAAGATATCCTCCTTGAGATCAAGGCGATCGATCCGCAAACCATCGTTTTGATTATTACCGGTTATTCTGATATCAAAACTGCCGTTGATGTAATTAAATTAGGCGCATACGATTATATCACCAAACCATTGATCCCTGATGAGGTATTAAATGTTTTAAGTAAAGCACTTAATAATGTGCCCTCTGCTGCTGCAGGAGCAAAGGAATCTGCGCAATCATCGGCTTACAAAAAAGAATCAAAATCGGCTTCTTGTAAATTTTCATTAGAGGCAACAATGATACGAACGTCTACATCC
>Ga0207016_1053_pt1 | contig 24958 bp, 25 predicted proteins | sample Alteio_BWMinCont_54_FD_153469 | JGI IMG/M metagenome (GOLD analysis project Ga0207016, IMG submission 153469) | Enriched cells from forest soil in Barre Woods Harvard Forest LTER site, Petersham, Massachusetts, United States -... | ecosystem: Environmental > Terrestrial > Soil > Temperate forest >...
TTATAACTTTTAGGGCTACGCACGATATTGAAATCATCCTGTAACAATTGGTATAACCATTCCTTTACGATCGTTTTACCATTGCTACCGGTTATACCAATTACGGGGATAGCAAATTGTTTACGGTGAAAAGCCGTAAGCGCATGTAATGCTATTAATGTATCCTTTACCTGTAAAAAATTAGCGCCGGGATATTTATTAATATCATCGTCAACAAAACTTTCATCGACTACAAAGTTTCTAACGCCTTTATCATAGAGTTCCTGGATAAAGGAGCCGCCGTTTCTTCTTGGTCCGCCTAAAGCAAAAAATAAAGAAGTGGCAGGAAATAATAGTTTACGGCTATCCAGTAACAAATGCTCAATAGTAGCATCGTCGGCTTGCTGTAAGCTTTTTGCTTTTAAAACATCCGTTATGGTAGAAATAGTATACAATAGTTAATAGCTATGCTACAGTTTTTTGTTGCTCATAGAGTGAATAAAATATAGATCCGCTGATACATGTTACGATCATCGCAAGCGACACCCAAACAGGTATATGCACCCATTTATCTATCAGCATTTTTGCACCAATGAATAATAATACAATGGCAATACCTTGTTGCAGGTAAGGAAATTTATTGGCAGCGCCATTTAATAAAAAGAACAAACTGCGTAACCCTAATACCGCAAATATATTAGAGGAATAGATCAGTAACTTCTTTTCGGGATCAGGAATGATAGAAAAAACTGCGGGGATAGAATCCAGCGCAAAAACAATATCGATCAACCCCAACATCACAACTACCATCGACAAAGAAGTGAACAACATTTTCTTATTCTTAAAAATGATAAACTTCCCGTTAGGTTCTTCGTCTGTTGTAGGCAATATTTTTTTAACGAATTTGTATGCCCAGTTAGATTCAGGATCAAACTCATCGTCTTCCTTGCTGCCAAACATTTTGACCCCTGTATAGATAAGAAAGACCCCAAAAATATACATCACCCATTCGAACCTTGCTACCAGCTCACTTCCCAGGGCAATAAAGATGATGCGGAATACGATCGCCATTAATATTCCTAATAATAATATCCTCGCATAATTAGTAGCCTGAACTTTAAAGAAGGAGAAAATAATAATGAAGACGAAAATATTATCAATAGAGAGTGACCACTCCAATAAATAAGCTGAGACATAACGAACTGCATCCTGCTTGCCTTGCTCAAACCAAATAAATGCACAGAAAGCAAAAGACAGGGCCACCCAAAAAACCGTTTGTATCAATGCAATTTTTAAACTAACAACTGTATTCTTTTTACTCAACAAGCCAAGATCGAATACCAATGCCAAAGCCAGCACTGCACTAAAAACAATATATACCAGCTGTGTTGTTGACATAATTTATTAAATGGTTAATTGTTAATGGTAAATGATAAATGAAAACAGAATAAATAGTTAATGCTTCTTGCGTTAACCATTAACTATTTATCATTAACCATTAGTCGTGTATTTCCTTTTTCTCCACCACTGATAAATAGATCCAAATAAAAGAACCAACAAAATAGGACCTAGAATATTCCCTATCTGCCATTCCAGTTTTTCATCTTCTATTTTTTTAGGATCTAATAAACGAAGGGTGTAATCTTTTGCCTTGGCTTCTGCTAAGCCGGATTCATTGATCAAGTAATCCATACAGTTATTCAGAAAATCTTTATTGGCAAACGGAAATTCTTTTTGCGTACCGTAAGCAAATTGATTCATGCCCATGGGTATCGGCTTATTATCCTTAATACCGTTCAATACAATATCACCATCCGATACAATGATCATTTTATTATCATCAACGCATTGCGGAATAAAGGTTGCATTGTATGCAGACAACGAATCACGCATTGCCTGTGATAAATGATTGTTATAGACAGATTCGAACTTACCCTCTAACAAAACTGCCACGGGAATATTGGCTCTTTTAAATTTATCATCCTCAGGCGCGTTCACATTTTCTTTACCGCTGATCAATGCCGGTGTAGCAATCGTTCTTGAATTGGCAGATGAACTTAATAATACGGTCTTTGTTATACCATCCGCTTCTACCGTATCAATTGAATTTACAAAACGCCCCGCAACAAAGCCAAGGTTTTTATTGATAGGATGATTGTTCTTTGTTTGAAACAACGGAAAATAATTCCATGGCAGCCATTCAAATTGCCCGTTACCATTTACATCAAAAGGCAATAGGTCACACTGCAGATCCATTACAAGATCGCTATTGATACGAACGCCGTACTTAAATAATATATCATCCAAATTCAGCCCTCTATCGTAAGCAACAACTTCATTTTTTATTTGCAGGCTATCCATCTCAGCTTCCAGCTTATCTATAAACATGATCACTTTGCCACCTCTCATTACAAACTGGTCGATCTTTAGTTTTTCCTCCGGGCTGAAAGCCTGCTTGGGTTTTACAACGATCAACAATTTGAAAGTATCGGGTATTGCAGGCTGTGTATTTAAGTTTAAAGTAAAGAGGTTGTAATCTTTACGCAAGGTATTTTCAAGATCATAAGTGGTAATATCCGTTGGCTCACCATTTCCATCGGAGTAAGCGATCATTGGCTTTTCTGTGCGTGATAGTTTATCGATGGCATTCGCAAAACCGTATTCCATCATGGCTTCGGCACTATTTAATTCTTCGGGTGTAATAAATATTTTATCTCCTGCATATAAATTCACCGGCATTATATTGCCTTTGTAATGCACCAATGCCGTTGGATAAACAAACTGTTGTTGTTCGCCAGATTTTAATTGTACTTTAAGATTGATCGGGTCAACACCTAATGCAGCCAGTGTATCGGCATACGTTTCTGACGTACCTTCTATTTGTTCATCAGGAGATACAAAATTAAAACTGAGTTTATTATTGCCTGCTACTTCTTTAAATTCCTGCAAGATCTCATCTGTTGAATTGGCCAGTTTTTTAAACCCGCTTGGAAATTCTCCTTTCAGACAAACTTCTATCTGTACTTCATCATCCAGATTTTTTAATAATTTTTTTGTTGGCCTGGATAAAGTAAATCTTTTTTCATTAGTAAAATCTATCCTTGTATGCCATTCAGATGCCAGCCAGTTCAACAGCACCAACAGTACGATGATGATCGGCAACCAGAATTTTGTTTTCAATATCTCCTTAATAAAATTCATTTATTTCTTATGCAGATTTTTTACAGTAATTAATAGGAACAAATAAATGATACTTCCAAAGTACACGATATCGCGCGTATCCAATACGCCACGGCTAATACTACGGTAATGAAAATCAATACCCAGCATCTCAATATAGTAATCGGCACTTCCCTGAAATACCGGCAGCTTGCTTATTGCATTGAACCCAAAGTATAATATCAGGCAGGCAAATACACTTAATAAAAAGGCAACGACTGCATTATTGGTAAAACTACTGCAGCATAAACCGATGGCTGAAAATACAGCGGCTAATAAAAACAACCCGATATAAGATCCTGTAATGCCGCCACTATCAATATCACCATTGGCACTTAAAGACTTGATCGTAAAAATGTATAAAAAAGTAGGAATGATCACCAGCAGCAATACAAATAAAATAGAAAAGTATTTGCCTAGAACGATCTGCCATTTGGTTAATGGTTTTGTCTGTAGAATTTCGAATGTACCGGTTTTAAACTCATCAGATAAGGTACGCATCGTAATAGCCGGAATTAAGAATAATAATATCCATGGAGCGAGTTCAAAAAACTTATCCAAAGAAGCATACCCAAAATCAAAAATATTGCTATCCTTCAATACAAATAAGAACAGTCCGTTCACCAACAAGAATAAAGTGATAGCAATATAGCCCGTAAGGCTGCTAAAAAATTGGTGTAACTCTTTTTTACAAATACTCCACATGCGTTATAAAAATTGATGCAATTTAAGGGTTAGACAGCTATGAAACTAAAAGTCCGCCTCATTGTTGAGGCGGACTTTCTATATTTAATTTTATTTTAGCTTTTATACGGCAAAACTTTCGCCACAACCACAGCTCCTGCTGGCATTCGGGTTATTAAAATAGAATCCTTTACCGTTCAATCCATCACTGAATTCAAGCTCTGTATTGACAAGGTATAAGAAACTCTTAAGGTCGGTAACGATCTTAATGCCCTTATCCTCAAAAGCCTGGTCCATTGGTTTTTGCTCATTGTCAAAATCCATTTTGTAGCTTAAGCCACTGCAGCCACCGCCAACAACACCAACTCGTAAAAAATAAGATGGGTCATTGCCTAAGCCTGCATCAGCCATCAAATTGATGACCTTAGCTTTTGCCTTATCGCTAATATATATTGCGTTATCTGTTGCTACCATAAATAATAATTTAGCAATAAAACAATTTAACAATCAAATTGCTGAATTGATAAACTGTTGAATTGTTATTAATGTACTACACTTTCATCAAACTTAATCGCTTCCAAACCGTTTTTAACACGGTAATCGTTGATGGCTGCTTTAATAGCATCTTCTGCTAAAACTGAACAGTGAATTTTTACAGGAGGAAGATTTAATTCTTCAACGAAATCCATATTATCTACTGCCAGTGCATCTGTAATGCTTTTGCCTTTCAACCATTCTGTAGCCAGTGATGAAGAAGCGATCGCAGAACCACAACCAAATGTTTTGAATTTTGCGTCAGTGATCATGCCTGTTGCATCGTCCACTTCAATTTGCAAACGCATAACGTCGCCACATTCAGGAGCGCCTACTAAGCCCGTTCCTACATTTTTTTTGCTTTTATCCAAAGTCCCAACGTTCTTAGGATTTTGGTAGTGATCGATCACTTTTTCTGAGTATGCCATGATTGTTATTTTTAAATGTTTTAATTAATGTTGATTAGTGATGTGCCCATTCAATTGAATTCAGATCAATTCCTTCTTTATACATTTCCCAAAGCGGGCTCATTTCTCTTAACTTAAGAACTGTTTCGCTGATCGCTTTTATTGTATAATCAATTTGTTCTTCTGTTGTAAATCTTCCCAATCCAAAACGCAGCGAAGAGTGTGCCAGGTCATCACCTAAACCCAGAGCTTTCAATACATAACTTGGTTCAAGAGAAGCTGAAGTACAAGCTGATCCTGAGCTTAACGCGATATTTTTGTTAAAGCCCATTAATAAACCTTCGCCTTCTACGTGTTTAAAAGAGATATTAGCCACATGTGGTAAACGATGTTCTGTACTACCGTTGATATATGCTTCTTCCAATTTCATTAATTCGGTTTCCAGTTTATCTCTTAAGATGCTGATACGTTTTGTATCGGCTTCCATATCCAACCTGCACAATTCACATGCAGCACCAAAACCTACGATGCCCGGTACATTTAATGTTCCGCTACGCATGCCCCTTTCGTGGCCACCGCCATCCATCTGTGCTGTTACTTTTACCCTTGGATTTTTACGACGAACATATAAAGCACCAACCCCTTTTGGTCCGTACATTTTATGTGCCGAAAAAGCCATTACATCAATACCATCTTTATTTACATCAACAGGTATCTTACCTACAGCTTGCGTTGCATCTGTAAATAATAAAACGCCGTGTTTACGTGCGATAGCGCTGATTTCCTTGATCGGCATAATTGTACCGATCTCGTTGTTAGCATACATGATCGCAATTAATATCGTTGTTGGTTTGATAGCAGCTTCCAAAGCTTTAAGGTCTATCAATCCATCCGGTTGTACTTGTAAATAAGTTACTTCGCCGCCGCTTTTTTCAATGTGTTTGCAGGTATCTAAAACAGCTTTATGTTCTGTAGTTGCTGTGATGATATGATTGCCTTTGCTGGCATACATTTCATACACGCCTTTGATACCTAAATTATCACCTTCAGTTGCGCCTGAAGTAAAAATAATTTCTTTAGGATCTGCGCCTATCAATTTTGCAACTTGTTCACGTGCATAATCAACTGCTTCTTCTGCTTCCCAACCAAATGAGTGGTTACGACTTGCTGCATTACCAAAGTGCTCCAAAAAGTATGGTTTCATCGCTTCAAAAACCCTTGGGTCCATTGGCGTTGTGGCATTGTTGTCTAAATAAATCGGGAACTTCAACATAATCTCTTATAATTTTTTCAGTCTGTGTCTAATAATACAAATTTACTACAAAAGGTTCTTATTTTAGCTATTGATAATGTAGGTTTATGGTCATTTTACGTATTTCGTAACCTAAAACCAGGCTAATTCAACCAATCATGCTAAAAACAGAACATATCGGTATCGCCGTTAAGGAACTCGCAATATCTATTCCGTTGTTTGAAAAGCTGCTAAATAGTCAGTGTTACAAGACTGAATCGGTAGATTCCGAGCAGGTAAATACTGCTTTTTTTAAAACGGGTAATACCAAGATAGAGTTGCTTGAAAGTGTTACTGATGAAGGAATTATTGCCAAATTTATCGAAAAAAAAGGCGAAGGAATCCACCATATCGCCTTTGAAGTACCCAATATTGTAGCCGAAATGGAGCGTTTAAAGAACGAAGGTTTTATTCTTTTAAGTGATACGCCCAAAAAAGGCGCGGATAATAAGCTGGTTTGCTTTTTACATCCTAAAAGTACCAATGGGACTTTGATAGAATTGTGCCAGAGTATTGTCTGAATTGGGATTCGTGGGATTGATTGGATTAAAGGATTTTTACAATCCATTAATCCAGAAATCGGACGAATCCCAATTCAGACAAATTACAGTTGATCAATTATATCCGTTACTTTAAACTGGCTCATATCAAAATATTTTTCATCCGCAGTTTTATCAAATTCTGTTAGGTCTCTTTGTAGAACGGGCCTGTTTTTCTTATCATAAAAAACGGCACGGACCATAAACCCATCATTCAATTCTTTGTTTTTTGTGCCTGCCGGAAGCTTGTATTGATTTAATCTTTCGCCAAACATATAATCATCGCCAAGACTCAGTTTAACTTCCGATGATATCCACGCATCCATTGTAGAATAATGTGAATCCGAGGCATATGTATAGGTAAATTTTTCGCAGTCATGGCCATTTATATTTTGCTTAACGCCAGTATCTACCCAACTCTTAGTAAAACTGGTACCACTACCATCATCGCCGCTTCCCATTATTTTCTGCATGTTTATTAATGGCATTTTCATAGCAGTTCTATCTTTTACATTCACCATATAATTTGCTTTATCTGCATAATTATAGATCATCCATGTTTCGCCTTTTTTATCGCCTTCATTCATTACCATGCATTCCCCATGTTTACCAAAAACCATTTTCTCTACCGTCGTTTTTTTAATGTCACCATTTTTTTTCAGCTCTTTATCTTCATACACAATTGTGGCCTGCACTTTATTTGTTGGATCTTTATAACGTTTGTCGTTCTCGTAGGTTTGTTTATGGATAGCATCCCTACCTTTTTGGCGCTGAGGATCACCTACACTTTTTTCTACCTGGCTTTGCGGATCATAATATTGAGCCATGCTAAAAAGCGGATGTAAACACATTGCCACTAACAATAAAACAAAACAATATTGATTTTTAAAAGTCTTCATAAAAAATGATTTTGGATTTTTTAAAGATAAAATATTTACCTCAATTATCTCACTCCTATCAGATCAAAAAAGGATTATATTTTTTTTCTTCCCCGATCGTGGTAACTGCACCATGTCCGCTATAGACGGTCGTTTCGTCGGGCAATACTAATAATTTTTTGTTGATGCTATTTAACAATGTTTGATGGCTTCCACCCGGCAGATCTGTTCTGCCCACGCTTCTTTGAAATAACACATCGCCACTGATAACGAAGTTTTGTTTGCGGCAATAAAAAATAATATGTCCGGGTGAATGTCCGGGTGTTTCGAAGACCTCTAATTCATCCGTTCCCAAAATGATTTTATCTCCTTCTTTTAGGAAGATCAATTCGCCTGTATAATTATCAAAAGGCATATTATATTTCAATCCTGATACCGGTGCAAATTCCAATACAGCTTTTTCTTTTTCATGCAGCTGCAATTGCAGGCCATAGGTTTCCGCAATGAATTTATTGCCGAATACATGATCTAAATGACTATGTGTGTTCAACAACATTTTAGGAACTAACTGCTTTTGCTCAATGAATGTTTTCATTGCATCTTTTTCTTCATCAAAATAGCTGCCCGGGTCTATTATGATACATTCCTTTAATTCATTGTAAAGGATATATGTATTTTCTTGTATAGGACTGAAAATAAACGACTGAATCTGTAACATTTATAAAATATTTAAGCCTTTAAGTGATATTTTTAACATTGGACTGAATAAAGTAATTTTAGAACCAAATAGTTAAACCTCGAATGGTAAAGTTCCGCAGAATATTTTTTATTGCATCATATATTTTATTGATCTTTTCAGCTCAGGTTACTTACGCACAGGTAGTTAATGCAGTTCAGTTTGGAAGAAACAGGGTGCAATACAAACAATTCAAATGGAAATACTACGAAACAAAAAATTTCGACACTTATTTTAATCAAAGCGGACAAGAGCTTGCAAAATTTGTTGCACAGGTTGCCGAAGAAGATCTACCTGAAATAGAAACTTTTACCGAATACAGTTTACAACGTAAAGTAAACATTGTTGTCTACAATAAATTTTCGGATCTGCAACAATCAAATATAGGTATCGGACAAGATTGGCAAACGACCGGCACATTAACCAAATTGGTAAACAATAAAATGGTTGTTTATTTTAATGGCGATCACCAGGATCTACGCAGACAGATCAGGCAAGGTATCGCAGGGATAATAACACAAAATATTTTATTTGGTGATAATATTGGCCAGTTTGTGGGCAACCGAGCCTTGCTTGATCTACCGCAATGGATGACTGATGGCTATACCGCCTTCGCCGCTGAAAACTGGAGCACAGCTTTAGATGATCAATTAAAAGGACAAATATTGGATGGTGGCTATACGAGGTTCAATACGTTTGCCAATGAAAAACCATTATTAGCCGGCCATGCATTTTGGTATTATATCCAGGAGAAATACAAAAAAGAAAATGTTACTTACCTCTTTTATTTGGCAAGGATATACAAGAACATGAACAAAGCCTGCAAGCAGGTATGTAAAAAAAAGTTTCAACAGGTGCTGGCAGATTTTATGGTGTATGAAAATGATAAGTATGAAAATGACAACAATAAACGAAAGCCCATTCCCAAGGGAAACAATGTAGCCACTTTTGATATTAAGAAAAGAAGAGATTACTACCGCATCAATGTAAATCCTAATAAAAAAGATAACTCCTACGCGTATATAGAATACAACAAAGGAATAGTAAAATTAAAATTGAACCAGGATGATGGTGATAAAATTACTACCCTGTTAAAGTATGGCATACGCAGTTATGAAAACGAGACGGATCCAACCTATCCTTTAATGGCATGGGATCCCAAGGGTACAAGGCTCTCTGTTATTTATACTGAAACCGGCAGGGTGAAATTATTCGTGTACGATATCATTACCAGGATAAAACCTATACAGCTAGACCTCACTAAAGATTTTGATCAGGTACAGGATGTAAAATATATGCTGGACAGTAAAACGCTGTTATTGAGCGCCGTAAAAAATGGCCACACAGATATTTTTACAATAGATCTTACAACAGAGAAACTAACACAAATAACAAATGATGTATACGATGACCTTGATGCAACATTTGTTTCTTTCCCCAATAAAACAGGTATCATCTTTTCGAGCAACAGGCCCAATGCAAATGCAACAAGCGCTGATACCGTTTTACCAAGTCATAATCGTTACAATATTTTTTTAGTGACCAATTTTGGTGGCAAGCCCGAATTAAATCAGATCACACAATTATCTGATCTAAAATATGGTAATGCAAGATATCCTACTCCCTATAACTCCAACCACTTCACATTTATAAGTGATGAGAACGGTATTGGTAACCGCTATGCAGGCTTCTTTACAACGAAAGGTGAAGGACTTGATACAATGGTATTGATAGACGATAGTATTTTGCGTAATCCTGATTCACTTAAAATTGACAGCGTATTAAAGCTGTATAAAAAAGATAAAGTTGACTCTATTGCGGTAGAAGCTGTTACGAGTGATTCTGCCTTTACATTTCCTATTTCGAATTATGAGAACAGTGTTTTAGAAACAAGATCTTCCGGCGATAATAAACAGGTAAGTGAACTAACACGTGATGGCGATGAAAAACAATTGTACAAATTAAAGATAGATGAACATGCTTTACACGATCGCAATATAAAAGCACCGCCAACACAGTACATGAAAACAATAGTGATGGCAGATAATATTGCACCGGGAGCTATCGCTAATCCCGATGCAACTATTGATACGGCCGGCTTATCCAGTGTATACAATATTCCTGTAACAACCAAAGACACCACAAAAAAGCAAGCCGATGTTTTTCAAAGTGAATTCGCAAATGAAAAACCCGATAGCAATATTAATTTAGCCGCTACTAGCAATATCGACTCGCTAAAAGGTATTGCCCCCACGCCTCTTACAAAGGAGGGCACTTTAGCCAAAGCAAAACTTTTCACTTACAAACCTTCGAAATTTTCGCTTGATTATGGCGCTGCAAGTATTAGTAATTCACCATTAATTGTTATTCCGCAGGTATACCAGGGTGGCCAGGGACCTATACAGCTGGCACCAACAGCAGGACTGATATTTAGTTTGGGTACTATTGAATTATTGGAAGATCAGACTATATCAGGCTCTATATCTCCTGCTTTTTTAACTACCGGTGGATCACAGGCATTGATCACTTATCAAAATGTAAAAAGGCGTCTTGACTGGGGACTTACCTATTACAGGGATGTTGTACCAAGCACTAATACTGTTGAATTTGACAGTGCCGATATTTTTTCGTTCAATTTAAAAACCATTACAGATTATGTCCAGGCTAATGTTGCCTATCCGTTTGACAATGCAAGAAGGATCGGATTAAATTTCGGAATTAGAAATGATAAAAGCACTTACCTGACAGATGCAAACTTTGGCGTACTCCCGCTTGAAGTACCGGATGTAAATCAGTCATATGCGATGACACACCTGGAATATGTTTATGACAATACGCTAAATCCTGCACAAAATATTTTTGAAGGTGTGCGTTACAAGATCTTCATAGATGCTAATAAAGATATTACGAAAGGGAAAAACTCTACCGGTGATTTTAATTTTGCATGGGGCTTTGATCTCAGGTACTATTACCCTATCTATCGCAATTTTATCTGGGCAGGAAGAGCGGCGGGTAACTTTAGCTGGGGTGATCAAAAAACTGTATATTATTTAGGAGGTGAAGATGGGGAATTAATGTTAGGTAGCAGCACTAAAAGCGACGGATCGCCACGCTACTTCAATTCTTACAATCAACCAGCTCCTGATCAATCATATGCCTTTCAAAGTTTGGCTGAAAACCTTCGTGGCTATATTCAAAATGTAGCTAATGGCAATAATGCGCTTGTGCTTAACAGTGAGTTCAGGCTTCCTGTATTTACAACTTTTCTTAACAGGCCGATCAATAATTCTTTTCTACGCAACTTCCAGGTAATACAGTTTATTGATCTGGGCAATGCGTGGAACGGATCTTATGGTGGCTTATCAAGGCCTATCAGCAACTATGGCCAGGTGCCCGTGCAAGTAACAATTAAAACCGGTGGTATTGGGCCTTTTGCAGGCGGCTATGGCTTTGGCGCAAGAAGTAATATCCTTGGTTACTTTTTCAAATTTGATATCGGATGGCCGATGGGCACTTTCTTCGGAAGTCCGCCGGTGACTTATTTTAGTTTAGGATTGGATTTCTAAAATAATGATACGCACATCTTACTTATGATCAAAGCAATTCCCTCCGACAAACAATTGATTGTAAATATTCTTGTAGACAGCTTTAGCCAAAACCAGAGCGTAAATTTCATCATTAAACAAGACAGAAAAAGAGCCAAAAGAATAAAAGCTTTAATGGACTACTCTTTTGATAGCTGCTTCTTATTTGGAGAAGTATATTTATCCGACGATAAAAAAGGATGTGCCTTGATCCTTTATCCTGACAAGAAAAAAACAACCTTCCGATCGATCTATCTTGATTATAAACTTGCCATTAAATGCCTTGGCATTAAAAATCTTTTCAAAGCTATGCGAAGAGAAACTGTTATAAGTAAACAGCATCCGAATGAATTAATGTATTATTTGTGGTTTATTGGCGTTAGCCTTGAACATCAACACGCGGGTATTGGCAGCAATCTGTTACAAGATGTAATTAATGAAGGGCACAAACAAAAAAGAGCTGTTTATCTGGAGACCTCTACGCTTAAAAATATTCCCTGGTACCAACATTTGGGATTTACAATATACCAGGAGATCGATTTGGGATATAAATTATTCTTTCTAACTAGGCGCTAGTATAGCATACTTATATACTATCAAGTAGCGCGATCATGCGCTTACAACAAATAGTTATTTCTTCTTCAGTAATAATTAATGGCGGTACTATCCTTAAGCAATTGGCTGCAAATAAGAACCAATCGGTAAATACGCCCGCTTCAATTAATGCATCAATTATTTTTTTATTAAGATCGAAGCTCTCAAATTCTACAGCAATCATTAAGCCGCAGCTGCGCACCGCTTTTATTTTTGTATGATGCAATAAAGACAAAAACAACTTTTCTTTTGTTGCAACAGTAGCTATTAATTTCTCTTCCAATAAAACATCGAATGCTGCAAGTCCTGCTGCACAACAAACCGGGTGGCCGCCGAAAGTATTGATATGCCCTAAAACCGGATCATGGGTAAGTGTATCCATTATCTTTTTATCGGCAACAAAAGCTCCTAATGGCATTCCGCCACCAAGTGCTTTGCCTAACAATAAAATATCCGGCACTATATCGAATTGCTCAAATGCAAATAAAGTTCCATTGCGGCCGAAAGCACATTGTATCTCATCCAACACCAATAATGTTCCTGTCTGTGTGCATCGTTTACGCAATGCTGTCAGCCATTCTTTCTTTGGTGTTTTTACACCCGCTTCTGCCTGTACTGTTTCTGCAACCACGCAGGCTGTTCGGTCTGTTATTAATTCAAGGTCCTCGAAAGAATTATAATTGAGCTGTAATGTATCAGGCAACAACGGACGAAAAGCATTGCGCCAATATTCATCACCCATGATGCTTAGTGCACCTTGTGTACTGCCATGATAACTATTCTTGAAAGAAACGATCTGTGTTCTGTTGGTGCACCGCTTGGATAATTTCATGGCACCTTCTGTTGCTTCGCTTCCGGAAGCTGTGTAGAAAACCGAATTTAAAGATGACGGTAAATGATCGGTCAGTTTTTTTGCATACGCTACCTGCGGACTTTCAACCAATTCTCCATACACCATGATGTGCATATAATTATCCAGCTGGTCTTTTATGGCTTGTATCACTTTGGGATGACGGTGCCCGATATTACACACACTAATGCCCGCTATTAAATCGATATATTCTTTGCCATTTACATCCCACATTTTACTGCCTTCAGCTTTCACAATTTCTAATGACAGCGGTGCTTCGGATGTTTGTCCGACATGTTGCAGAAATAATTGGCGATTGGTTGTCATGCCCCAAATGTCGGAAGAAAATTTGACCTTTGATTTATGAGATTAAATTGATTACTTTGATTAAATAAAAGCATATGGAGCATCCTTATAAAAACTATGAAGACTCTTTATTGTGGCAAACAATTAAAAATGCCTTAAATGAGATGCAAAACAATAATGATATTATTATAACAACAACACAAGAGCTTGTTATAGGTTATATCTGCAAAAAACTGAAGGATACTGAATTGTTAAATTCTCACTAGGTCATCTCCTCATTATTCAACAAAAAATAAAATTATGTCTTTCATTTTACCGGTTAAAGGAGTGTTGCCAACGATGGGCAGTAATTGTTTTGTAGCGCCGAATGCTGCGATCGTTGGTGATGTAGTGATGGGCGATGATTGCAGTGTATGGTTCAACGCGGTGATCCGTGGCGATGTGAACAGCATTCGCATGGGCAACAAAGTAAACGTGCAGGATGGCGCGGTGATACATTGCACCTATCAAAAAACAAAAACCGTTGTCGGTAATAATGTGAGTATTGGCCACAACGCTATTGTACACGGCTGTACGATCGATGATAATGTTTTGGTGGGCATGGGTGCTATTGTAATGGATAATGTAAAAATTGGCAGCAATGTTATAATTGCCGCAGGAGCTGTTGTGCTGGAAGGAACGATCATTGAGCCCGGATGTATCTTTGGAGGTATCCCTGCCAAGAAAATAAAGGATATTTCGCAGGAACTGATCAGTGGTGAGATCAATAGAATTGCTGATAATTACCTGATGTACAGCAGCTGGTTCAAATAGTACCCAAACACCCGAAAATGATGGTTATTTAAAAAATTATTATCTTTAGGAAATGAAAAAGCTAACGATTGCTATTATTGTACTTTCTCTTTTTAGCGCATGCTCTATTTTTCATCATGATGAATATGGCTGTCCGAAAAGCAGCGCCGCTATCGGTGCAGAAAAATTAGTTTCAGGAGATCAAAAAGCGGAGAGGCAGGCAGGGAAACATAAATTCTTTGTTCAGACAGGCGTTATCTACAGATAACTGCTAGTAATTTTTAGCATCTTCCATTGTATCTAGAATGGTGCGATAACTGATATATCTATCGGGATCTACTTTTCCATTTTCTACTGCATCTCTTACTGCACATCCCGGTTCATTTATATGCATGCAATTATTGAACTGACAATCATTAAGCAATACCCGCATTTCAGGAAAATAATGAGATAGCTCCTGTTTTTTAATATCTACCAATCCTAATTCTCTTATTCCCGGTGTATCGATAATTCTTCCGCCAAAAGAGAGGTTGAACATTTCCGCAAAAGTTGTTGTGTGCAAACCTTTGCCGCTCCAGTCGCTTACATCCTGTGTTCTTAACGCCAGTTCCGGAAAAACAATGTTGATGAAAGATGATTTACCAACGCCTGAATGTCCGCTTAACAAAGTTGTTTTGTCTTTTAATAAAAGCTTTACTTCTTCTACTCCTTCATTTTTTTCGATGCTCATTGCCTGCACTTTATAACCGATGGCTTCGTACATATCTTTTAGCTCCGCAAATTTTTCCAATTCTTTTTCTCCGTACAGATCGTACTTATTAAAAACGATGATCGATGGAACGTAATAAGCTTCAGATGTAATCAAGAACCGGTCGATAAAACCCTGTGATGTTTTGGGATCTTTTAAAGTGGCAAATAAAAGCGACTGATCTAAATTAGAAGCGATGATATGGTGCTTGTGCCTGTTATGCGGAGAGCTCCTGGTAATGTAATTTTTACGCTGGTCAATTTCTGTGATTGTAACGGTATTTTCGAGCTCATTCTCCATCTCCACTTTAACCACATCGCCTACTGCAATAGGGTTAGTGGAAGTGATATTATCAATTTTGAATTTACCTTTTATACGGGCATTGAATAGCTTGCCTTCCTCATTCTGAACAACATACCAACTGCCTGTACTCTTATAAACGGTTACTTTCATTAACACGAATTTCATTAATTAAAATGAATTATAATAATCTAATAAATTACCTACTTTTAAATAGGTGAATTATCCTATTTTCAATTTCTAAAAATAAAAATAACAATCATGGTAGATCAGCAATTAATTACAACAGCCAATTCGTTAGAAGGTTACAGGATCACAAAACAATTGGGCGTTATAAAAGGAATTACAGTGCGTAGCAGAAGTGTGTTAGGTAATATCGGCGGTAATTTTCAATCTTTTTTTGGTGGCAAGCTTTCAATTTACGTAGAGCTTTGTGAAAAAGCAAGAGATGAAGCTTATCAGCTAATGGTAGATCATGCCAATGAATTTGGTGCTAATGCGGTTATTAATATGCGCTATGATGCCAACGAAGTAATGCCCGGTATTACTGAAGTTCTAGCTTATGGAACTGCTGTTGTTGTGGAGAAGATATAGTCTGAACCACTGATTGAAGTTGATTTGTTTGATTGAGTTGATTGAAGTTTTTTTGATCCAAATCAGATAAATCATTTCAACCAGGTTAATCAATGGCTCAGACAATATACTAACTCAAATACTTACCAACTATAGGAACTCTTCTGCCCACGCCAAATGCTTTTGGTGAAATGCGGATGATTGGACAAAACTGGTTGCGTTTGTATTCGTTTGAGTTTACCATTTTCAAAACTCTATCTACCAATGCCGCATCAAAGCCTTGTGATTTAATTTCGTTAGGTCCTTGTCTGCGCTCGATGTACTGGTATAATATTTTATCAAGGATATCATAATCAGGCAAGCTGTCAATATCTTTTTGATCGGGCCGCAATTCAGCGCTTGGTGCTTTTGTAATGATATTATCAGGTATGATCTCTTGTTTACGGTTGATGTATTTTGCCAAGGCATAGACTTGCATTTTATAGCAATCGCCCAAGACCCCGATGCCGCCGGCCATATCTCCATAAAGCGTTCCATAGCCGGTTGCTAATTCACTTTTGTTAGAAGTGTTGAGTAAGATGTAACCGAATTTATTAGCGATCGCCATTAATAAATTTCCCCTGCTCCTGCTTTGAATATTTTCTTCGGCAATATTAAAAGGCAGGTCTTTAAATATTGGTTTAAGGTCTGCTAAAAATGTTTCGTAGATATTTTTTATCGGAATGATATCATAAGGATTACCTAAGTTCTCACTTAATTTTTTTGCATCATCGATCGAATGATCCGTTGAAAATATTGATGGCATTAAAATGGCGCGCACATTTTCTTTTCCTAAAGCGGTACAGGCCAATGCCAATGTAACTGCACTATCAATACCGCCACTACTGCCTAATATCGCTTTTGTAAAACCCATTTTTGAAAAATAATCCCGGATACTCATTACGATCGCATCATGTACCTGGGCTATATTCAAAGAGGCTTTTAATTGCAATTGATCCACAGCTTTATCAGCGATCAGGTCTGCTTTTGTTATAATAGCTGTATCGATCGTTCCATCATCTTTTAATTCAAAGCCTTGTAATGCTTCTTCAAAGAATGGTAGTTGTCCGCATAAGTTTCCCTGTTTGTCAAATACCACAGAAGCGCCGTCAAAAACAATTTCTGTCTGACTGCCAACTGCATTGCAATAAAACATCGGTAATTTATATTTTTCTACATTCGACTTTACAACGGCCGAGCGCTCTTCCATATGCGTATAATCAAATGGCGAAGCAGACAGGTTGATCATCACATCCGGATGTTGTCCGATCAGTTTATCCATCGGACAAATTCTGTACAAAGGATTGTTGCCCAGTGTCCAGATATCTTCACAAATAGTAACGGCTAATTTCTTCCCTTTAAATTCAATGACGTTCCATTCGTAAGCAGGTTCAAAATAACGGTACTCGTCAAATACATCGTAGGTTGGTAAGCAAGTTTTATGCACTACCGCTTTGATCGTTTTTTCGTGTAAAAAGTAGGCGGCATTCATCAGGCTTTTGCCATGATGGTTCGTATTTTTATCCGGTGCGCCAATCAATACCGCGATCGTATCTGCGTGTTCTTTTATTGAATCTATTGCTCCGTAGCATTTATTGATAAAATCATCAAACTCTAAAAAATCTCTTGGCGGATAACCACATACTGACAGTTCGCTGAAAACGATCAGGTCTGCACCTTGTTTTTTGGCACTCTCAATGGCTGCAATGATCTTTTCAGTATTGCTTTGAAAGTTGCCGATGTGGTAATTTTGTTGAGCCAAAAATATCTTCATACTTCACACCCAAATGGGCTTTAACTTTATGATTGAGATTTTTTTTATTTATTTGCAAAGTTAAATCATTCAAAAGCATTTTTATCATGAGATTGACGATCACAGCATTACTGATAAGTACCGTATTATTCTCGTGTAAAAGCCACGATAATATACCTGATGTATCTAATATTAAAGTTGACCTTACTACAGAGCGATTTGACAAGGACCTGTTCGCCATAGACTCCATAAATTTCCCTATAGGTTATCAGCAGCTACAAGCAAAGTATCCCGATTTTTCGGGATTTTTCTCTACGCAGATATTAGGATTAGATCCTAAATGGCCGGCTGATACCACTATGCAATATGTAGGGCAGTTTGCGCGATCCTACAAAGCCGTGTATGATACTTCTGAACTGATCTTTAATGATTTTTCAAAATATGAAAGTGATATCAAACAATCAGTACAGTTCTTAAAATATTATTTTCCTGCTTACATCGCGCCAACAAAAGTTATCACCTATATCGGCCCGCTGGATGGTTACGGCGATGTGTTTTTTTCGAACGATGCTTTTGTAATTGGCCTGCAGCTTCACTTAGGCAAAAATTATTCACAATACAAAACCACTTTTGTGAATGATACTTATCCCGGATATATCTCACAACGTTTTGAGCCTAGCTATATCGCCGTTAACTGCATGATCAATGTGATGAATGATATGTATCCCGAAAAAGAAGACGACAGGCCGATGGTGGATCAGATGGTTGATAAAGGCAAACGCTTATACGTTCTAAGCAAGTTATTGCCATACACAGATGAATATAAGATCATCGGCTATACGGAGCAGCAAATGAAAGATTGTTACGCGCATGAAGGCCAGGTATGGGATATGTTTGTACAAAATGGAACGCTACAGGTCACAGATAAGAATGTCATCAAAACATATATCGGCGAATCTCCAAAGACAGAAGAGTTAGGTGAAGATGCCCCGGGCAATATCGGTTCATTTGCAGGATGGCAAATTGTAAAAAAATACATGAAAAACAACCCATCGAAAACTTTACCGCAATTAATGAGTACAGATGCTGATGCTATCTTTCAGGAAACAAAATATAAACCGTAGAATTAATATATAATTGAATAATGGATAGTTGATAATAATTATCCATTATCAATTAAAAAATTATCAATTTGATTAAGCCGCTTTAGCCTGAACAACCACCGGCGTTGGGCCTTTCCCTAACATTTTCATTACCCTGAAATGCGAAGCAACTGCTTCGGACATGGTAACATAATAATTATAAGGGAGGTTATATTCTTTACATTTTTCCATTACTATTTTACTGATAGCCGGATAATGAACATGGCTAACACGAGGAAATAGATGATGTTCAATCTGATAATTCAAACCGCCTACGCACCAGGAAATAAATTTATTTCCCATGGCAAAGTTTGATGTTGTTTTTAGTTGGTGTTCTGCCCAGGCTGTTTCCAAATGTTTTGTTTCGTCTATAGGAACACTTTCAAATTCAGTGCCTTCAACAACGTGCGCTAATTGGAATACTAAAGAAAGCGTTAGTCCCATTACTGCATTCATTGTTAAATAACCGATAGCCCATGCACCCCAGCCCCATACGTGCACCGGGATAATGATATACATTACAACATACCATACTTTAGTTGCCCAAAATATAATATGGTTCTTCAAATTCATTTTCCAGGCTTCAGTAGTATAAATCCTGCGGGTGAAATATTTTGTAAAATCCATGATGTAGATCCAGAAGATCGTTGAAAGTCCGTACACTAATGGCAGGTATAAATGCTGCACTTTATGTGCCGGCACCCATTTTTGTGTATCGCAATGGCGTATAACCGGTGCTTTGGCGATATCATCATCAATGCCATCAACATTTGTGTAGGTATGGTGAATGATATTGTGCTTCTGTTTCCAGAAAAAAGCACTTGCGCCTAACGCGTTAATTGAAAGGCCCAAAAAGTCGTTGAATTTTGTATTCGGACTATAACTGCCATGATTGGCATCGTGCATTACAGCAAATCCGATACAGGCAAAAATATATCCTAGAACAGCTGCTAATACAATGGCAGGAAAAGCTTTGATCTTAAATAACATCAGGCAGCCATAAATAACAATAGCGCTGGTAAAAAGGATAATCGTTTTTGAGAACAACCTCCAGTCTCCGGTCTTTTTTACCTGTTTAGCTTCAAAATATTCATCAACTGAGGCTTTTAAAGATTGGTAAAATTTATTATTGCGGTTATCGAAAGTTATTTTAGCCATTGGGATATATTATTAGCAAGCCTTAAATTATTGTAGAAAAATACGGGGAATTATTTAATAAATGATTGAGTTTTAACGGTGGCGAAGATATACTTAAAACCTCAAAAAAGGTGTGTTATTTGTGTTAATTCATCTTGAAGGGTACTGTCATCTCAAAAGCAGGTATAATGGCATGAAATTGCTTCTTATGGCTTACATCTTCCATTAAATAAGTGCCATACATCTTGCCCATTTCGGTCTTTAAATTGCATCCGCTGATGTATTGATAGCTTTCGCCGGCATTTATTTGTGGCTGAACCCCCACAACTCCTTCACCTTCAACCTCTTTTACACTTCCTGTGGCATCGTAGATATACCAGTGGCGACGCAATAATTTAACGGGGAAACTATTATTATTTTCTATAGTGATCCTATAGGCAAACATAAACTCGCTATTTACCGGATTGCTATAATCCGGCTGATAAAAAGTCTCGACACTAACATTTATACCTTCCGATATTTTAGATATCATATGTCTTAGTTTATTCTAAATTAACACAAAAAAGCCAGTTTTATTGTATTTTAGTACACAAAGTTTAATTAATTATTATGCCTTTATCCACACATAAATATTCAAACGGAGAAATAACAATTATCTGGCAGCCGCAAATCTGTATTCATTCCGGCATTTGCGCACGTGGATTAATCGAAGTCTTTGATCCACGCAGAAAACCATGGATAGATATCAGTGCATCGGATACGGAAACAATTAAAGCGCAAATACAAAAATGCCCCAGCGGTGCATTAAGTTATGTTGAAGTAGAAGAAAAATAATTTTGAGCCAAACATTGTGCTACTATTAAACTTCAAAGGCGTCGCACATTTCAGCTGAATATCTTTAACCAGCAATTTGGAATTTGTTTTTGAGATCTGGAATTTAAACTCTCTTGCTTCCTTTATAATTATTTTTCAACAACCATTGTAACACTTTGTCTCTGTTATCTCCCTGCACCAATATCTCGCCGTCTTTTACAGAACCGCCCGTACCGCAAAATGATTTTAATTTTTTACCCAGTTCTTCCATATCCGTTTCTTTACCAACAAATCCTTCGATCAGCGTAACGGCTTTTCCTGCGCGTTGTTTTTTATCTAAGCGCACTTTTAATTTTTGTTGAGCAGGTTGCAAAGTTTCGGCATCACTGTTGTATTCTTCGATCTTAAAATTTGGATCGGTTGAATAAACCAATCCTCCTAATGACCTCAATTTTTTATCTGCCATATAAAATGTTTTGTTGCGCTAAATAATTTCAGCTTTTAGGCTCAAGTCTACGCTAACTGCATGATTAATTATAGCACCACTACTAATATAATCAACCCCGGTTGCGGCGTACGAGCGAATGTTAGTGAAATTAATACCGCCACTGGCCTCAGTTTCATACTTGCCGTCAATTAATCGCAATGCATCTGTAATTTGCGCAGGAGTAAAATTATCCAGCATTATCCTATCTACTTTTCCTATGACCAATACTTTTTTTACATCTTCAAGACTTCGCGTTTCTACTTCAATTTTTAACCCCAGTTCTTTTGTCTGCACATAGGCAAAAGCCTTTTCAATTGCCTTTTCGATACCGCCGCTATAATCAACATGGTTATCTTTCAGCATGATCATATCATACAAACCAAACCGGAGATTTACACCTCCGCCAATGCGCACCGCTTCTTTTTCGAGCAATCGAAAATTGGGTGTGGTTTTTCTTGTATCCAACAATTTAGTTTTGAAACCCTTTAACTGCTCAACATATTGATGTGTTAATGTAGCAATACCGCTCATACGTTGCATACAATTCAACACCAATCTTTCGCATTGTAAAATAGTATGCACTTTTGCTTCAATAGTAAAAGCGATCTCTCCCACTTTCATGGCATCACCATCGTTTTTATATTGTGTAAAAACAATATCGGGTTGCATATAACTAAATATCTTTTTAGCAACGGTTACGCCAGCTAAAATGCCATCTTCTTTAATTTTTAATACGGCCTTACTTTTTGCATTGGCGTCAATGCTGGCTAAAGTTGAATGGTCGCCATCGCCGATATCTTCTGCCAAGGCATTTTTTATTAATTGTAATAACTGCTCATCATAATTCATGGTAACAAAGCTAAAAAGAAAAGCCCGAAAAGCGGGCTTTGCAGGTATTAATTTAAAGGTTACTTATTGGCTTTCGATTTTTAATTCCTGTAACACGTCGGTACTGCCTTTTTGTTTCATGAATATGGTGGTTCTGTAAGTGCCGGTTTTTGTCTGCAAAGTACCAATACAATATTCAGATCCATCCGCATTGTTGCCTCTGTGAACCATCATAAAACCCGTTACAGGATTGGCAGTAAAAAAGGCCTTTAAAATTGATTCGGCCTGTGCTTTATTATAACTATTGCTTTTATCAGGCATTGTTAGAGCTACTTTATCGTCAAAAGACCTGGCGACCTGCGCCGCATTTCCAGCTTTGATAGCATTTACTACGTTATCGATCTCGGAAAATAAAGTGTACGAGGATAATAAAACTACAGTAGTTAGCAATAGGTAGAATCGTTTCATAAAATATTAGTTTTATTACCTACACAATTTACTGAAAACATGCATGCAAAACGAAAAATAGCGATTATTAAAAATTTAGCATTAATAATCAATTAGCACTTTTTTAAAAGCCGTAAAAAAGTTAAATTTGCACTATGAACGCAAAAAAAGTAATACTTGTTATCATGGACGGTTGGGGCCTTGGTAAAGTAAAAAGCAGCGATGCTATCCAAAATGCAAATGTACCTTTCGTTAGTTCTTTGTATAAAAAGTATCCCAATACAACATTAGTTACCTGTGGTGAACAGGTTGGTTTACCAGACGGACAAATGGGTAACAGCGAAGTTGGCCATCTTAACTTAGGTGCCGGCAGAATAGTTTACCAGGAATTACAACGCATCAACGTTGCGATACGCACAGGTGAATTTCAAAAAAATGAACAATTACTCGCAGCTATTCGCTTTGCAAAACAAAACAATAAACCACTTCATTTAATTGGCCTTGTAAGCGATGGTGGTGTGCACTCACATACCAGTCATGTTAAAGCCATTACCTCTCTTTGTAAAACAGAAAGTTTGGATAATGTATTGATCCACGCTTTTACAGATGGTCGTGATACCGATCCAAAAAGCGGATTAGGGTTTTTAACAGACCTTGACCAGCATTTAAAAAATTCAACAGGACATATAGCGACCATCACAGGGCGTTATTATGCAATGGATAGAGATAAGCGTTGGGAAAGAGTAAAGCTTGCCTACGATGGCATGGTCAATGGCATTGGCGAAAAAGCAACAGACATGTTAGCTGCTGTAAAAAAATCTTATGCAACCGATGTTACAGATGAATTTATCAAACCGATAATTAATGCCAATATTCCTGTAACTACTATTAAAGATGGCGATGTAGTGATCTGCTTTAATTTTAGAACAGATCGTTGCCGCGAAATAACGGAAGTACTAACGCAAACGGATATGCCCGATTTTGGCATGAAGAAGTTAGCGCTTCACTATACAACGATGACGCAATACGATCATTCTTTCAAGAACGTGAACGTGATGTTTGAAAATGACGACCTTAAAAATACATTGGGTGATATCGTTGCGCAGAACCATAAAACACAGATCCGTATTGCAGAGACAGAAAAATATCCGCACGTATCTTTTTTCTTTAGCGGCGGAAGGGAAAAACCTTTCGAAGGCGAAAAAAGGATCATGGTGCCTTCACCAAAAGTTGCCACTTACGATCTACAACCGGAAATGAGTGCTGTTGAATTAACAGATGCCATCGTACCGGAATTATTAAATAAAACAGCCGATTTTATTTGTCTGAATTTTGCTAACGCGGATATGGTTGGTCATACCGGGGTATGGACAGCGATCATTAAAGCAGCGGAAACAGTAGATAAATGTGTTGAAAGAGTTGTGACTGCAGCATTAAAAAGCGACTACACCGTTTTTTTAACCGCTGATCATGGCAATGCCGATTATGCGATCAATGAAGATGGTTCTCCTAATACGGCACATACCTTGAACCTGGTGCCATTTTTCATTATTGATAATGAATGGAAAGGTCCCATTAAAAATGGCAAACTAGGAGATATCGCACCTACCATCTTAACAATGATGCAATTGCCAATACCAAAAGAAATGACAGGAACTGTATTAATATAGCTGAAACCTATCTGAGATCGGCTCAAAAACACTAGAAAAAGCAGGTTTTTATAGTGTTTTTGAGCCGAATTTGGTTTATCAGATCATCGAAAAAAGAGGGCTTTTATGTGCTAAATCGTAATAAATACCTATATTTACACAATAAATAAGCTCAAAAAACGATTGTAGAGCTAATGCTTGTCAGCTTTATAAACCATACCGCCACTTAAAAAGAGATATGTCATCTTTTCAATTAATTTATATCGATTAGAACATAAACCTAAGTGGTCCGATATCCTATCCTAAAACAAGACTTTTAAAAATGAACAAAGAAATTAACAATACTAATTCAGGAAATACCTCACAGCTAAAACCAGATGGATCCAGCACAGCCTGTACCCATTCCTGGAATAGTATATATAATAATTTTCACCCAATACGCAGACTACCTTCTGTAACGATATGCATTGTGTTGGTTTCGTTCCTGTTATTTACAGGTTATGTAAATACTAAAAAAACCGGCAGTACTATCAGCCATGCTCCATCGCAAACACTAAGCGATCAGCCTAATAAAAATAAAGGCATTTTGACGACCGAATTATCTTCTGAAGTAAAAGAGAACAGTATGGGCCAGCAAACATTTATGCAG
>Ga0207016_1055_pt1 | contig 24780 bp, 30 predicted proteins | sample Alteio_BWMinCont_54_FD_153469 | JGI IMG/M metagenome (GOLD analysis project Ga0207016, IMG submission 153469) | Enriched cells from forest soil in Barre Woods Harvard Forest LTER site, Petersham, Massachusetts, United States -... | ecosystem: Environmental > Terrestrial > Soil > Temperate forest >...
CGCAAGAATCTTCGAGTCCGTTATCTTCACTCGGAGATCGACGCCTTAAAGCGCATCGAAATCTTAATGGATTTGCGGAAAGGAAACTTTGATACGTTGATCGGGATCAATCTCCTGCGGGAAGGCTTGGATCTGCCCGAAGTGTCTCTCGTGGCGGTCCTCGATGCCGATAAAGAAGGTTTCTTGCGGAGTGAAACCACCCTGATCCAAGTTTGCGGACGGGCCGCCCGAAACGTCAACGGGAGGGTGATCCTCTACGCGGATCAAAAGACGGGTTCCATGACACGTGCGATGCAGGAAATGGAGCGGAGGCGTCGAAAACAGCTCTCGTATAATCAGGAGCATCACATTACCCCGCAGACGATCATCAAGTCGGTGCACGATCTTGAAGAATTTCAGGTTCAGGCCTATGGGGCCCACGTGGCTCACTTGTTTATTGATGATCAGGAGCCGCTTTTACATCCTGAAAAAATCCCCGGCTTCCTGCGGGATCTGGATACTCAGATGCGCGAGGCCGCCGACAACCTGCAGTTTGAGCTGGCAGCAACTTTACGCGATAAAATCAATGAGATTCGACAAATGACCCTTCAAAAAAAGAGTTGAATTGACGGGGATGGGGGGCTAGACTTTTTCCACAATGCGTCGAAATAACACATCGAAATTGAAGTCTCGAGCTACGAAAAGCCGGCTGAGCGAATTGCGCAAGGCCTATGAGGAACTTGACCGGACCGCTCGCACCTTGATTCGTACGGATTACCTGCTTCACCGGGCAAATGAACGCTTTGACCAGCAAATCTCGCAACTTCACGCGCTGCACCGCATCGGGTCGACCATCAACTCTACTTTTGATCTTGAGCTCATTTTAAGTGGCATCTCAGAATCCATGGCCAAGGACCTGGATTTTGAGAAAAGCGGGATCGTTTTTCTGGATCGAAATTCGCAAAGACCACTTCAAAGCGCTTATACCGGATTTTCGAGCGCCGAGTACCGCCTCCTGCTGGACAATTTTGAAGAACTTCTGGTACCGGCGTTGCTGCAGGAGGATGTGTATTTGCAGACTTCCACCGTTGCGCCTGCCGCCTGGGGACGATTTCTGGGAGCTTTGTCGGTCTCAAGCCTTCTGCTCATGCCGATGCGGTTCAAGGCGAGATTGATCGGGTTTATTGTGGGTGCCAGGACGCACGTCACCCTCCGCCTGACCGAAGCCGAACGGCGGTTCTATGCGATGTACGCCACGCAGGCCTCCAGCGCCGTTGAAAATTCTCGATTATATGAAGCGTTGGGACAGGCCAATCTGACCTTGGAAGAGAATGTCCAGGAGCGCACGCGGAATCTGGTGGAAGCCAATGAACGTTTGCGCGAGCTCGACCAGGTGAAATCCAACTTTATTTCGCTGGTCTCCCATGAGCTCCGGACGCCGCTCACCGCGATCAAAGGGTTTATCGTCACCCTCTATCATTACGACAAGGAAATTCCCGAGGAGAAAAGGCGCGTGTATTTGAGTGTGCTCAATGAAGAAACGGACCGCCTGACCCGGCTGATCAATGAGTTGCTTGATATTTCCCGCATCGAATCCGGCCGCATGGAAATTCAGTGGCGTCGTATCGCCGTGCCTCAAATTGTCCAGCGGGTCTACGATACGCTGTCGGTGAAGGCCACCAATATCCGGTTGATCCATAATTTCCCGGAAAACTTCCCCCACCTGGTTGCCGATCCGGACAAGTTGGAACAGGTCCTGGTGAATCTGGTCGGCAATGCCCTCCGATATGCTCCCCCCCAGAGCACTATTGCGGTGACCGGGCGCCGGGCCAATGAGGGGGTCATCCTGGAAGTCAAGGATGAAGGGCCCGGGATCGCCTTTGCCGAGCAGGAACGCGTGTTCGACAAATTTTACCGACTCGATAATGAAATCAACCGTAAGAACCCCGGCACGGGATTGGGACTCCCGATTTGTCGGGCGCTCGTCAATCTACACGGGGGAAAAATTTGGGTGGAAAGCGAGGCCACCGGCGGGTGCCGATTCCTGTTCACGCTCCCGCTCAATCTCGACAAGGAGAGCGGGCGCGAAGCGGATGCTCCTCAGGAAGCCGTTTCATGAGTATCGAAATGGGGATCGGTTTTAGTTTCCAGGCTGATGTCTTTGCGGCCGGCCATGAGGCCGCACAGCAGGCCATTTCGAACCTGGCCGGCCGGCGGCCGGATGTGGTGTTGGTGTTTTCATCGATTCGGTTTGCCGATCCTCGGATGCTGAAGGCCGTCCGCCTGGCAACGGGCGGGGCACCGCTCGTGGGATGCACGGATGCAGGGGGAATCGTCACCGCCGGTCCCAAGCGGCGCTCTGTAACGGTGATCGGGCTTGCGTTGCAGAACGGCGCCTGCCTCACCGTTGTGGAGCGTCAAATCTCCCATCGCCCGCGAGCTGCTGGAGAGCACTTGACGCATGACTTGCTGCGCCAAGCTCCCAAAGACCCCCGCTGCATGCTCGTCTTTCCGGATGGGCTGACCGTGAGCGGTTCAGAAATCCTCGCTGGAATCGAGAAAAGGATCCCCCGCAAAGTGGCTTTGGCGGGGGCCTCGGCGGGAGATGATTTTTTCTTTCAGAAAACCTTTCAGTTTTTTGACGATGAAGTCCTGACCGACAGTCTTCCGGGAGTGCTTCTTTGCGGCGACATCAAAGTGGGCATCGGGGTGCGTCATGGATGGGTGCCCGTGGGCCGGCCGCGTCGCGTGACGCGCTCCATCGGACATGTGGTCTATCAACTGGATCACCGTCCTGCTGTATCCATTTATGAAGATTTTCTGGGTCTCAAACGGCAGGAGCTCATGGAAGACACGCTGGCCAGCATCACCCTGGGCTACCCCTTGGGGACGGAAGTCCCGGGACAATCGGAATATCTGCTGCGGGATGCCATCCGCGTTGGCCGGGGCGGATCCCTCATTTGTACTGGCGATGTGGCCCAGGGGAGCCAGGTTCGCCTCATGATCGGCGGCTACGAATCGGCGCTGGAAGCCGCGCAGCAGGCGGCCTATGACGCGCGCGATCATCTTAACGGAGCGCGCTTAAAAGGGGCGCTCGTCTTCTGCAGTGTGGCGCGCCAGAAAATGCTGGGAAGCGAATTTCAGGGTGAAATTGATGTGATCCGCGATGCCTTGGGTGGCGAGAGCGTGCGCTTAGGAGGATTTTATTCGTATGGAGAGGTCGCGCCTGCCTCAGGCACCCGGCGGAAGACCAAACCGTCCAATCCTCTGTATCATAATGAAGCGGTCGTGGTGGTGGCCTTTGGATAATCCACCGGTCATCTGGATCGTCGAGGACGATCTCAGCACGCAGCGCATTGTGGCGGCTCATTTGAAAACCAATGGTTTTGCGCCCGTCATCTTCGAGAGCGCGGAGAAAGCCTATGAGGCACTCAAAGCCAAGCAGATGCCGGCTCTTATCATCCTGGACATGCTGCTGCCGGGGATGAGCGGCGTGGATTTTATCCGCCTCATCAAGCAGAACACCGTCTGGGAGAAGATTCCGGTGGTGGTGGTGAGCGTGCTTTCCCGGAAAGAAAACTCGGACACCACCGAGGAAGAAGCGACGTCATATTGGATCAATAAGCCCTTTGACACCAATAATTTGATACAAACTGTCCAGAAGATACTCTCCTCCGTCATGCAAAAGGAAGGACCCGGGTAATGGCCAAGATACTGGTAGTCGACGACGAAGAGCATATCGTCATGATCCTGAAGGACAGCCTGGAATTCAGCGGATTCCAGGTGGTCACGGCTTATAACGGCCAGGAGGCCCTGGATCGGGTCGCTCAGGAGGCCCCAGATCTCATCGTTCTCGATATCGGAATGCCAAAGCTGGACGGCTGGGAAGTCTGCCGGAGGCTTAAATCCGATGAGAAAACAAAGGGGATTCCGGTGATCATTCTAACGGCTTATGCTCAGACGTCAGATCAGCGTAAAGGCGCTCAGTTGGGCGCCGACCGTTTTGTCACAAAGCCGTGTGATTTAACCTACCTCGTTGAAGAGATCAATACCCTTCTCGCCAAAAAACCCAAAGACAAATAAGCCTTAGGAATTAAGCCGCGGATGCCGACGTCGTCGAAGAGGTGGGAGGTGCGGCGGGGGAAACATTTTCCTGTGAAAAGAGCATGGGAACAAACTTATATCCCTGTCCCGGGACGGTCAAAATCTGTTCCCCGGCTTTTGGTCCCAGTTTCTGCCTCAAGTGCAGAATATGGACATCCAGGGCTCGGCTGTCCTGGCGGCCCCACAGGCGTTGCAGCAGATAGGTTCGGCGGACCACTTTCGGGCTCCGGCGCAAAAGAATAAACAGAAGCTCCATTTCCTTGTAGGTCAAATTGTCCATCTGCGTCCCGTTGATCGTCACGCGATGATGCGCAAGATCTACCGTGGTGTTTCCGGCCATGGCCACCATGCGCTCCGAGCGTCCAACATGCCGCCGGCGCAACAGGGCTTTGATTCGGGCCACCAGCTCCGGAAGCTGAAAGGGTTTAACCAGGTAATCATCGGCACCGGTTTCAAAGCCGCGGACAATATCATCCAGGCTATCCAGCGCGGTGAGCATGAGAATGGAAACAGATTGAAAACGGGGATCGGCGCGCAGTTTCTTGCAGCATTCCAGGCCGTGAATATCCGGCAGCATGAGATCAAGAGTGATGACATCGGGCACCATCGTGTCCAGAATTTCGAGGGCTTGCTTACCGTTTTCGGCGGTGTGGACCTTAAATTTTTCCTTGGCGAGCGTATACTCGACCAGGCTGCGGACTTCTGGATCATCTTCTACGATCAACACTGTCGGGTTCATCACATTTACTCCTCTCTAAATATGCCTCGAAATCACTGTCTGATTCGCGCCCAGTATAACAGGAGTTTTTTTGGTCTGCAATAACTATTCTTTACTTAAAAATCACACAAAAAGATATCCGTTTACACACGTTCATTTTAGGGCCTAAATCGGCTCTAAATATAGAGTACTTTTTGGGCATTAAAATTTAGTTGAAATTGGGGGGGATGTGGGGTAAACACACGATGGAGGAACACCATGTACAACTTGCCCAAACGTGAAACAAAACCTTTTCGTCGGATCGGAGATTCCGGGCTTGAATTTGACTCTCAGGCGACTGAAGTTTCCATTCTGGATCGGTCCGGAAAAGCGGTCTGGAAATCAACCAAAGGTGAAGCCCTGGAACCCTTGCGCTGGAACGGCAATGATTTTGCCGGACAGACCGTGCAAACGGGCGACTACATCTGCAAGATCTCTTATGCGGATGACAAAGTGGCCTATTTGCCCTTTGTCTTCATGAAGAAGAAGTAATCTGTTATTGTATTGGGGTGTTCTGGGACACCCCTGAAATCCGTTCCTTAGTCCGTTCTGCCCTCCAGGAAGATTCCGTCCAGTCCGATCTCACCACGAAACTCCTCATAAAGTCTGCCTGGGTTGTTGAAGCGACGATCGTCGCCAAGCAAAAGGGAATCATTGCAGGCCTTCCGCTGGCCGCAGGGTTCTTTAATGCGGTCGATCGCGGCATCCTTTTCAAGCCCGCCGTGCGGGAGGGAGCCTTGGTACTCCCGCGTCAAACGTTGGCTCTTATTAAAGGAAGGGCGAGTTCCATCCTTTCGGCCGAACGCCCGGCTCTTAATGCCCTTCAGCATCTCTCCGGAATTGCAACTTACACGCATCATCAGGTCCAAAAGCTTATGGGCACCCCTGTGAAACTCTACGACACACGCAAAACCCTTCCCGGCTGGCGGGCGCTTCAGAAGTATGCGGTTCGCTGCGGTGGGGGATTTAACCACCGGATGTCCCTGGGGGATGAGATCATGATCAAAGAGAACCATCTGAAGGTCGCGCGCTTGTCTAAAAGCGACTGGATCAAAAACGTGCAGCATGTGATGGGAATGCGAAAGGCGCCTACCGTCCAAATGGAGATCCAAACGGAGCGAGATCTGCAGGACGCGCTCCGTCTGGCGCCTCCGCGCGTTCTCCTCGACAACCTGCCGCCCAAAGTATTGAAACGAATGATCCGGCGCCTTCGCCGCGCCATACCGGGTATTGAAATCGAGATTACGGGGGGCGTAAAACCGGAAACTCTTCGATCGCTGGCCAGGCTGGGTCCCGATCGCATCTCCATGGGCCGATTGACACATTCTGTTACTAACTTCGACTGCAGCCTGAATATCACCCGTGTCTATTCGTGAGCGACTGCTGGAAGCCTTCGAAAGGCGCCCCGGCTCGGTCGTTTCCGGAGAAACGCTGGCCCGACGCCTGGCGGTCTCGCGCGTCGCGATCTGGAAACAGATCAATACCCTGAAGACTCTCGGGTTTCCGCTGGAAAGTGCCGAGCGCAGCGGATACCGGCTGTCGGTACCCGCCGATAGCTCACTCCTGAAGTTTGCCGCTGCCAAACATACGTGGGCTGTTCCTCACTACTTCTTTAACACGCATTCCACACAAACGCTGGCGAAGGAAGGAGCTGCTTCGGGTCTTTCCGAGGGCCATCTCTGGATCGCGGAGACCCAGTCCAGGGGGCGCGGCCGTCTGGAACGACTCTGGGAATCGGGATATGGAGGGTTGTGGTTTTCTCTATTGGTCCGGCCGAAGATGCCACCTTCGCGCGTGCCACCGCTGACCCTTTTGGCCGGCCTGTGCCTTCGAAACGCCATCCAAAAGGTCTGTCACATCGATGCCAAACTCAAATGGCCGAATGATCTGATGGTTGGATCGCGAAAATTAGCGGGAATATTGACTGAAATGTCTGGCCAGATGGACCGCACGGATTGGACCATCATCGGTATTGGTCTCAATGTGAATAACACGATATCGAAGAAGCTTTCGGATGTAGCCGTCTCGCTCTACCGATTGACTGGGAAATCCTGGAAGCGAGCCGATATCCTTCGAGCGTTTATTTCAGAGTTCCGACCAAGTTATTTGCGTTTTCAGAAGCAGGGTTTTGAGCCATTCCAAGTCCGATATTGGTCTCAATATTGTGCTCCGAACAAGCTCGTCAGGCTCCGTACGGCGGGGGGGATCGTCTCCGGAATCGCCCGCGGCGTGGACGCTTCTGGAGCGATCATGATAGAATCTCGACGAAAAATCCTCTCGATTTCTGAAGGAGAAATAATCCTTTGAAGCTGGGCTCAAGTGTCATCGATTTGATTGGGAATACCCCGCTCTTGCGGCTGGGTCGCTTGGCTCATTGGCTGGGGGAAGATCGCAAGGTGGAGATCCTCGCCAAAGCCGAGTTCGCCAACCCCGGTGGGAGCGTTAAGGACAGGGCGGCCCTCAATATGATCAGGGAGGGCATCCGGGAGGGCAAACTTACTCGCGATAAAATCATTATGGATTCTTCTTCCGGCAACACAGGGATTGCCTATGCCATGATCGGCGCTGCGCTGGGTTATCAAGTGGAGCTCGTTATTCCGGAAAATGCGGGGGAAAAGCGCCGGATTGCCGAAACCTATGGCGCCCGGGTCATCTTGACCGATCCCTTGGAAGGGTCGGATGGGGCTATCATCGAAGCCCAAAATCGCTATAAGAAAGATCCCAAGCATTACTTTATGCCGGATCAATACAACAACCCGAACAACTGGAAAGCCCATTATCAAACTACCGCTAAGGAGATCTGGGACCAAACCCAGGGCAAGGTAACCCATTTTGTGGCGGGTCTCGGCACTTCCGGGACACTGATGGGCACGGGCCGAAGGCTTAAGGAGCTTAATCCCAAGGTCCAGGTCATCGCGGTGGAGCCGGCAGGGGCCCTGCATGGTTTGGAAGGCCTCAAACACATGGAAAGCTCCATTGTCCCGGGGATCTATGATCCCAAAGTGCATGACCGGAAAGTTTCGGTCTATACGGAAGATTCTTATGAAATGGTTTGCCGCGTGGCCCGCGAAGAGGGGCTGCTGCTGGGCTACTCGGGTGGCGCTGCACTACAGGGCGCTTTTGAAGTCGCACAAGGGCTAAAGGAGGGGGTTGTGGTCACCATACTCCCGGATCGTGGAGACCGGTATCTCCGCAGTCAGTTCTGGGACGAAGTGTTGTCCTTCTGGGAAAAGCACGACAAGTAACCCATGCCCCCGACCCTGCAATTCACGCCAGATTCCTGGAGAACTCTCCAACAACAAGCCGAAATCGCCTATCCGTTTGAAGGTTGCGGGCTTCTTTTGGGACCTCTGGCCAAAGAGAAGGTGGTGACCAGGGTGGTTACCCTCAAGAATATTCTTCGGGATGAGGGTCGTGGCCGGTTTGATTTTAGTTTTTCGCCCCAGGAATTTGTGCAGGCCCAGATGGCGGCAGAAAAGGAAAAACTGGATGTGGTGGGGATTTACCACACCCATCCGGATCACCCCCCACGGCCCAGTAAAACTGACGAAGGCCAGCCGATGCTGGCCGGTTGGATCAACGTCATCGCCTCGGTTCATGGGGCAAAATTCAAGGAAGCCAAGGCCTGGTGGCGCGAAGATGACCAAAACCCGTTTGTTGAAACAACGCTTCAGACGTCATCTATTTGACAAGGCAGGCGTTCTACGCTATATTGAGCACTCTTTCTAATGCATAAGTTTCCCTGGTCCTAAATCCCAATTGGAGGTTCACAGAAATGGCCGAAACACTCGTGGTAGTCAGCAAGGTGAAGAAGATAGTCAAAGAAGCCGGTTTCCGCACCGGGGGCGACTATGTGGATGCCCTCTCCGCTCGCATTTCCCAGCTCGTGCAGGCGTCAATCGATAAGGTGAAGGCAGATGGCTCCAAGAAGACCCTCGGAGCAGAAGACCTCTAAAACCTCCGTGCCCCCCGCTGTTGCCGTTCCACAGACCGGATCCAATATCCGGTCCATGTTTGATCGTATTGCGACAGATTACGATCGCTTCAATGCCTGGGCCAGTCTCGGTCTGGACAAGCATTGGCGCAAAATACTGATCGGACGGGTTCCGGAAAGCGCGCGGGTGCTCGATATCGCGACCGGGACAGGCGATGTGGCGTTTCTGGCGGTGCAGGCCGGGCACGCGGTTGTGGGGCTCGACTTTTCGGAGCGGATGCTCGCCCAAGCGAAAGTCAAAGATAAGGAAAACCGCATTCGCTGGATGAATGGATCGGCCGACCGGCTGCCGTTTTCAGATCGTTCCTTTGATTGCATCACCTCTGCCTTTGCTTTGCGCAACATTCGCGGTTGTCTGGAGGCCGCGTTCCGGGAAAATTTCCGGGTCTTAAGGAAGAATGGCAAGGTTTTGCACATGGATTTCGGACGTCCGAAATCGGCACTTTCGCGCTGGGGTCACCGGGTCCATTTGAGCTATGGCATTCCGCTGATTGGTCAATGGTTGTGCAAGGACCGTTGGCCAAAGGGGTATCTTGAAAACACCATCGAGGAGTTTTATGAGCCCGCGCAGGTGGTCTCCATGCTGAAACAAGCGGGATTTGAGAGCGTGAGCCACACGCCGCTCTCGCTCGGCGTGGTACAATTATTTGAGGGAACCAAAACGTGTTAATGCAGTACGGCCACATTCTGCTCTTCGTCATTTTTGGCGCCGGTTTTGCCGTAGCCAACCTGCTCATTCTCTCGCCTCTTCTGCGTTTTAAAAGCAATGACGAAAGACAAAAAATGGCCTATGAGTGCGGGATGGAACCCATCGGAACTCCTTATGTCCCCATGGACATCAACTTCTACATCTTTGCGCTGCTTTTCGTGATTTTTGATGTCGAAACGCTCTTCCTTTACCCTTGGGCGATTATCTTTAAGGATCTGGGGTGGACCGGTTTCGGCAGCATGCTCCTTTTTATCGGGGTGTTATTCTTCGGATTAATCTATACCTGGCGCCGCGGGGCGCTGAAGTGGGAGAACTAAATGGGAATTTTGCTCGATAAAGGTCCGATCTACATTGAAAAGATCCCCGGCGGTACCATCCTCATGTCGACCGCCGATACCTTTATCAACTGGGCGCGCAAATCGAGCATCTGGCCGCTGACCTTCGGCCTCGCTTGTTGCGCCATCGAAATGATGGCGACCTATGCCAGCAAGCACGATCTCGACCGTTTCGGCATCATTCCCCGCCCCACCCCGCGCCAGGCCGATCTCATGATTATTGCCGGCACGGTGACCAAGAAGATGGCTCCCCGCATTGAGCTTCTTTACCATCAGATGCCCGAACCGCGCTTTGTCATTTCGATGGGGTCCTGCTCGAACTCGGGCGGTCCCTACTACGATGCCTATTCGGTTTGCAAAGGGGTGGACAAAGTGATCCCCGTGGATGTGTATGTCCCTGGATGTCCGCCGCGACCGGAAGCGCTGATCTCGGCTGTTCTAGCTTTACAGAAAAAAATTGAAGGCTACTCCATGCTGGCCGCCGCGAAGAAGAAAGCCGAGCCCGCCGCCACATGACCGCCGCCGAAATCCTCTCGACGATCCAGGCCAAATACCCCGGCCTGCAGGAAATTCCCAAAGTACTGGGACAGGCAAGGGGAGATGAGCTTTATCTTTCGGTTTCAGCCGCGGAGCTCCATGCCCTCTGTCAGTTCGTGCGATTCGATCCCGGGCTTTCCTTTGATTATCTGTCGTTTGTCACCTCCGTAGACTGGAAAACCCATTTTGAAGTCGTTTATTACCTGGTCTCAACCCTTCACAAGCACAAGCTGGTGCTCAAAGTAAAAGTGGAAGACCGAACCAACCCCGAAGTCCCGACCATCTCCACCGTCTGGCCGACCGCTGACTGGCAGGAGCGCGAAATCTACGACATGATGGGGATCAAATTTAAAGGGCATTACAACCTGCGCCGCATTCTTCTGCCGGACGATTGGGAAGGGTTCCCGCTCCGCAAAGATTACGCTCCGAAGCCTGATCGCTACGATTAAGCCTCCATGGCCAACGAAACCACCGTTCCGACTGTAGCGCCTGAAGTTTTTCCGCAGGTCGCCCCTGAAAAGGGGATGTTTATCAGCCTTGGACCGCAGCACCCCTCCACGCACGGCGTGCTTCGGGTGGCGATTACGACGGATGGGGAAATTGTGACAAGCGCCCAGCCGGATCTGGGCTACCTGCACCGCGCGACCGAGAAGCTCGCGGAAAAGCGCACCTACCCGCAAATCATCGTTTTAACGGACCGCCTGGATTATCTGGCTGCCATGACCAACAACTGGTCGTTCTGCTTGGCGGTGGAAAAGATGATGGCCGTCGCCATCCCGGAGCGGGCGGACTACCTTCGGATCATTGTGGGAGAGCTTCAGCGCATCGCCTCTCACTGCGTCTTTCTGGGGACTTACGGCATCGATATCGGCGCCTTTACGCCGTTCTTAGTTGCTTTTGGCCGCGAGCGGGAACGGATTCTGGATCTTTTTGAGGAAATCTGTGGCGCGCGCCTGACGTACAACTACATCCGGATCGGCGGCGTGATGGCGGATGCCCCGGAAGGGTGGGAAGCCAAAGTCCGCAAATTCGTCAAAGAAATGTGGGGCCACCTCAAAGAATACGACACCCTACTCACTTATAATCCCATTTTCATGGATCGGACGCAGAATATCGGCAAAATGTCGCAGGAGATGGCGATCGCCTGGGGCATTACGGGGCCCAATCTGCGCGCCACCGGCTTTAAAGCCGATGTCCGCAAAGATGATCCGTATGGTCTTTATTCCAAAATCAGTTTTGACATCCCGGTGGGTAAACAAGGCGATTGTTGGGATCGGTACTGGGTCCGCATTCAGGAAATGCGGGAGAGCTTAAAAATTATTGACCAGGCCCTGGATCAAATGCAGCCCGGTGACACCATGGGAAAAATCGCCAAAACCTTCCGCGTGCCGGTCGGAGAAGGTTACGCACATCTTGAAGCGCCGCGCGGCGACCTTGGCTTCTATATCGTGAGCGACGGCACGCCCAGTCCGTATCGGATGCATATCCGCCCGCCCTCTTTTGTGAACCTGCAGATTCTCCAAGTTTTGCTCAAAGGCTGGAAAGTGTCGGATGTCATCGCGATTCTGGGCAGCATCGATATCGTTTTAGGTGAGGTGGACCGCTGATGTTCGAACTGGGACCGATCCTGAGCAAGGCCTTTGCAACCTTGAGCGGCTGGGTGATCGCGCACGGAGTGCCTGCCATGGGAGCCTGGATCATCAATAAATCTATTCAGGTAGGGGCTCTTGTATTGGGTGTTTCGCTCGTGCCGATGGTGCTCGTCTATGCCGAGCGAAAAGTGTCAGCTTTTATGCAAGCACGTCTAGGCCCGATGAACGTTGGTCCCTATGGAATCTTTCAGACCCTGGCCGACGGTGTCAAACTCATTTTTAAGGAAGATGTCATTCCGATAGGGTCCGACCGAATCCTGCATGTTCTGGCGCCAATGGTCGCCTGTGCGCCTGCCTTTGTGTGCTTTGCGCCAGTTCCGTTTGGAAAAGGCCTGGTTCCCATAAATCTGGACATTGGCGTTATATTCATATTTGCCGTATCCGGAATTACCACCATCGGCGTTTTGATGGCTGGCTGGGGATCAGGCAACAAATTTTCCATGCTGGGCGGAATTCGCGGCGCGGCCCAGATCGTCTCCTATGAAATTCCACGCGTGCTCTCCGTCGTCCCGGTTCTCATGTTCTATGGCACACAAAGTCTGCAAGGGATCGCCATGGCTCAGACCGGGCGTTGGCATGGATTTCTTCCGAAGTGGTTCATCTTCTACCCCGTCATTGGTCAAATCGCGTTTCTGATTTTTCTCATCGCTTCTGTCGCCGAAACCAACCGCGTTCCGTTTGATATTCCGGAAGCCGAATCGGAGCTCGTGGCGGGATTTCATACGGAATTTTCCGGGCTTAAGTTTGCCCTCTTTTTTCTGGCGGAATACGCCTACGTCTTCTTATCATCCGCCATGGCGGCGGCCCTCTTTTTTGGCGGGGGGGACGGCTTTTCGGCCGGTGGCATTATTCCGTCCTGGTTGTGGTTCCTGGGCAAGACCTTTGCCATTGTCTTCCTCTTTCTGTGGTTTCGGTGGACCTTTCCACGCCTGCGCGTGGACCGTCTGATGCAGTTCTGCTGGCAGTTTCTTCTCCCCTGGTCGCTTGCCAACATCGCCTTTGCGGGTCTGGCTGTTCTCCTAAGATCATGATTGAACAGTGGGCCCCCATCGTCATTTTTGGCGCGATGAGCGCTCTGCTTATCGGGTTGTCGTTGGTGGTGGTCACCGCCCGCTCGGTGTTTCGGGGTGCGATTGCCCTCGCGGCGGCTCTTGGTGTGGCAGCCGGGCTTTTCGCCCTTTTGGGGGCCGACTTTGTCGCTGCCGGTCAACTTCTAATTTACGTGGGCGGGATCATGATTATCATGCTCTTTGTGATCATGCTTTCCCAGCGCCCGCTTGCCAAACTTGATCGGCAGGCCAATGACCAGTGGCTCTGGGCCGCCCTATTTTCTCTGGCCGTCACCTGCGGACTCATTGTGCAGTTCCGGGCCGTATATCGAGGAGTCTTCTTTAATCCGGAGGCAGCGCCCACCAGCGCCTCCATCGGCCGGCTACTTTTGGGCGATATGATTGTGCCCTTTGAAGCGGTATCGCTCGTCCTTTTGGCCGCACTTGTGGGAGCGGTCTATTTTGGATTGGGGAAGGAAGAATCGTGACCTTATCCCTCCATCATTTTTTGATGCTCTCGGCGATCCTTTTTGGGATCGGGATCTACGGCGTTCTTTCCCGGAGGAATGTTTTGGGGATTCTGATGTCGATCGAGCTGATGTTTAATGCGGCGAATATCAACCTCATCGCTTTTAATCATTTTCTTTATCCGGGAACGGTCTGGGGGCAAGGTTTCGTCATTTTCGTGATTACGCTGGCCGCCGCGGAAGCCGTGGTCGGATTGTCGCTGGTGCTCGCCATCTACCGGAACATCAAGAGCGTCTATGCGGAAAAGTTGAACATCCTCCATGGTTGAACACGCCTATCTCATCCCGCTCCTTCCCTTCTGCGCCGCGATCCTGATTTTCTTCTTTGGACGCTGGCTGCCGATCAAAGGGGCACTGCTCGGGATTCTGGCATGCCTGGTCAGCTTCGGCATTTCGTTCGATATTTTGATGCAGGTGATGGATGGAACGCTCAAGCTTCCCATGGAAATGCGCTTTCCGTGGTTTGATGTCGGACTGTTTCAGTTCGAGTGGGGTGTGCTTTTGGATGGGCCTTCCATTGCCATGATCGTCATGGTGAGCGGCATCAGCTCGCTCATCCAGATCTATTCGGTCGGCTACATGCATGACGCGCCGCGCTTTAAAAGGTTTTTTTCGTATCTCTCCTTATTTACCGCGGCAATGCTGGCGCTGGTGCTAGCGAACAACTATCTGCAGTTTTTCATCGGCTGGGAGATCATGGGGGCGTGCTCCTACTTCCTTATTTCCTTTGAGTTTGAACGCGACGCGGCCGGCGCCGCGGGAAATAAGGCCTTTTTAACGACGCGCCTGGGGGATTTGGGATTCTATGCGGGGCTCCTCAGCATCTTTTTTATTATCGGAACGTTCAATTTTGCACAGATCCAGAATCATCTGCATGATGGTAACGTTTCTTCTCATCTGGCCCTGATCATCGCGCTTCTCCTTTTCTGCGGTACCGTTGGAAAGTCGGCGCAGTTTCCGCTTCATGTATGGCTCCCGGATGCCATGGAGGGACCCACACCGGTCTCCGCGCTCATTCATGCCGCGACCATGGTGGCGGCCGGCGTGTTCCTGGTGGCCCGGTCCTACGCCTTCTTCCTCGCGGCGCCCCTGGCCCTGGAGGTGGTGGCCTGGGTGGGAGGCTTTACAGCCATCTTTGCGGCCACGATCGCGGTCGCCGCGGACGATGTGAAAAAAGTGCTCGCTTATTCCACGATTTCGCAGTTGGGCTACATGATTATGGGCCTTGGCGTCGGAGGATACTCCGCCGGGCTCTTCCATCTTTTGACGCATGCGGCCTTCAAGGCGCTTCTCTTTTTGGGCGCCGGATCGATCATCCATGCCGTACATACCAACGACATGTGGAAGATGGGAAGTCTTTCCAAACAAATGCCCACCACCTTCTGGACCTTCCTCATGGCGACCCTTTCGCTCGTGGCTTTCTATGGAACGTCCGGCTATTTCTCCAAGGAAATGATTTTGAGTGCCGCCTACACCTCGCATCATGTGCTTCTCTATGCCATCGGCTGCGCGGGTGCGTTTTTGACCTCGTTTTACATGATGCGAGCATTTTCTCTTGTCTTTTTGGGTGAGCCGCGCGAACGCGACCGGTTTGCGCACGCGCATGAATCGCCGTGGAGTATGACGGTTCCGCTCATCATCCTGGCAATCCCCGCCATTTTCCTGGGATGGTATCTGCATGCGCCGGAAAAGTTGAATATCTATTTTCCGATGCCGTGGATGCCGTCAGAGATGGAAGCCCCCCGTTGGGTGGGGTTCGTGGGTCTAGGGGCCGGTCTGGGGGGGCTCCTGGTGGGCGGCGCGTTGTACCTGGGTTCGTTGGAGCTTGTAGGCCGGCTGGCGCAGGTATTTTCGCCTATCCATAAGCTTTTGAAAAACAAATATTACGTCGATGAAATTTACTGGGCGCTCTTTGTCCGGCCCACCGCGCGCCTGGCCGATGTTCTCGATTGGGTGGATTTTAATATCATCGACCGGATCTTTGTGGACGGTTTTGGCGTCGTCGCCAGCGCCTGGTCTAGAATTCAAAGCTGGATCGATGATCATATCGTCGATGGCGCGGTGGATGGGACCGGATGGAGCATGCAGGAATTGGGGTCGCTTGCCCGCCGGATGCAGAACGGGTTTGTGCAGAACTATTTACTCATTATCACCATGGCTCTGGTCGTTTTGATGATGGCTTTGGAATCATTCGTCGTCACTCATTAGGGAGGTTGCAATGGGCGTACTTTCATTAATCACATTTTTACCTTTGGTCGGAGCGATCGCCTTACTCGTGGTTCCCAAGGATAAACCCCAGTTGGCGCGGCTTCTGGCCGTTATTTTTGCCGGCGCCTCCTTCATTGTGTCCCTCTGGCTCTGGGCCAATTTCAACACCGGCACCTCCGATTTTCAGTTTGTCGAAAAATTCAACTGGATCCCCACATTCAACATTCAATACATTATGGGAGTTGATGGGCTATCGCTCGTCTTGGTCGTCCTGACGACCCTCCTTACGCTTCTGTCTGTCATCGCGTCGTTTAACATTGAAAACCGGGTAAAAGAATATTTCTTCTTCTTCCTCTTGCTTGAAACCGGCATGATCGGCGTATTTCTGGGGCTGGACCTTTTCCTGTTTTATGTGTTCTGGGAGCTGACGCTCGTGCCGATGTACTTTTTAATCGGAATCTGGGGCGGACCGAAGAAAGAATATGCGGCGATCAAATTCTTCCTGTTTACGCTTTTTGGAAGTGTGTTCATGCTGATCGCGCTTCTGGCGCTTTACTTCAACACCACGCCTCACACGTTTGAATACATGGAAATCCTGAAGCAAAGCCCGTCGCTTGCGATGGGGCTGCAATTGTGGATTTTCCTCGGTCTTTATCTTGGATTTTCCGTTAAAATCCCCGCCTTCCCATTCCATACCTGGCTTCCGCTCGCGCATGTGGAAGCGCCCACGGCCGTGTCGGTCATTCTGGCGGGCGTCCTTCTCAAAATGGGACTCTACGGTCTCATGCGGTTTTCTTTCACGCTCCTGCCGCTGGCGACACAGAAACTCGCCTATCCTCTGGCGATTATCGCGACGATCAATATTGTTTACGGCGCATTCTGCTCGCTGGCCCAGACCGATATCAAGCGGATGATTGCGTACTCTTCGGTGAACCACATGGGGTATGCGCTCCTGGGGATCGCTTCGCTGAACGTGATCGGATTTTCCGGCGCCGCGCTTCAGATGATCAGCCACGGCATCATTACCGGAGCCCTTTTCCTTTTAGTAGGTGTAATCTACGACCGTGCGCACACCCGCGATGTCAACGCGTTCGGCGGTCTGGGAACAAAGCTTCCGGTCTATACGGGCATCATGACGCTCGCTTGTTTTGCCTCGCTGGGGCTGCCGCTTCTGGCCGGCTTTGTCAGCGAGTTTCTCTGCTTTTTAGGCTCCTTCCAGGTTGTGCATTACCGTTACATTACACTCATTTCGCTTTTGGGTATTCTGATCACGGCCGCATTTTTCCTGATCATGATCAAGAAAGTCTTCCTGGGCACGTTTAATACAAAGTGGGAAAAGTTAACCGATATGGATACGCGCGAACTGGTGGCGGTCGTACCGCTTTGCATTCTCATGGTGCTCTTTGGAATCCTGCCATCGCTCCTTCTGTCTCCGATGAATGCGACACTCACGCACTTGGTTGATCTGATGAAGCTCACCCCGCCATGACCACCGGTTTCCGACTTCTTGCTCCTACCCTTGTCCTGAGCGCCTTTGCGTTCCTACTTTTTGGGCTAGACACGCTAAAAGGGAGAGCTCGTCCCGGGGTTAAGAGTGCTGGCTTCTGGCTGGCGCTCCTCGGGTTGGGCATTTCAGCCGCCATGATTTCCAGTGCAGGCCAGCCGACGCCGATCCTTTATGGGCGCGGCATGCTCGTTTCTGACAGTCTTTCGTTCATTCTCTCATGGATCGCCATCCTGACGACATTTCTTGTTGTGATCCTGAGTGAAAATGACCGGACCTTTGAAGAATTGCCTCTATGCGCCTACTACGGCCTTCTCCTTCTTTCGGCGACGGGTTTGATCCTGGTGGTCTCCGCCAATGATTTCCTCATGATTTTCTTGTCGATTGAACTGGTCGGAGTGCCCGGTTTTATTTTGACCGCTTATCTTCGCTCTGTGGAAAAATCGAGCGAAGCCGGAATGAAGTTCTTCCTGATCGGCGCCTTCTCTTCGGCAATGCTGGCTTACGGGATCTCCATTCTGTACGGCATCACGGGTTCGACCTCGCTGGCGAGTCTGCAGAACGGAATGCCATTGCTAATGGCCAAGGCACCCCTGACCCTGGTCGCTCTGTTTTTTGTGATCGTCAGCTTTGGATTCAAGATTGCCCTCGTTCCCTTTCATATGTGGGTTCCGGACGCCTTTGAGGGGGCACCGACGCCGGTGGCAGCCTTTCTTTCCGTCGCGCCGAAAGTGGCAGGGGCGGCGCTCGCCCTGCGCGTTTTCAGTCTGACGCTCCAGAGCGCCCAGCTGGGCGTGATCAATGTGCTGGCGATTCTGGTTGTCCTCACCATGACCGTGGCCAATCTGATCGGGCTCCAGCAGACGAATGTCATTCGCTTGCTCGCCTATTCATCGATTGCGCATATGGGCTATCTCCTCCTGGGACTTGTGGCGGGCGGACCGGCCGGCATCTCCAGTGTCTATCTGTATGGTTGGATCTACCTTTTCATGAATCTGGGAGCCTTTACGGTGGTTATTTGCCTGTCGAACAGTCTGCAATCGAGCGACCTATCCGCCTACGCCGGACTCTCCAAACGCGCGCCCGCTTTGAGCGCGCTCTTTTTACTTTTCCTGATCAGCTTGGCCGGTATCCCGCCCACGGCGGGTTTCATCGCGAAGTTTTATGTGCTCTCTGCGGCTTATAATGCCGGATGGATTTGGCTGGTCTTGATCGCCTCGGCCAATAGCGTCATTGCCGTGGGCTACTATTTCAAAATTCTGCACGCCATGTACTTTAAAGCGCCGGTGTCGACCGAAGCGGTGCCCATCACGCTTCCCATCCGCTTTGTGCTTGGTGTCACTTCCTTTGTCACACTCTGTATGGGAATTGCCCCACAGGCCGGTTTTGCCATGGTTCAAAAACTGGTTGCCACACCACCCGCCGCTACCACGACAACTCCCGTTCAACCATGAGCCCGATATCCCTGAAACAAGAGCAGGAAAAGCTCGAAGATCTCTATCAATATATTTTCCCGTACCTCCTTCAGACGGAGCGGGTCCTTCAGGATGTGGCCACGCGCGGAAAAGGGATGATTCCTGAAATCGTCAATTATGTGGTCCAGGCGGGGGGGAAACGCTTAAGACCGGCGCTTGTGGTGCTCTCCGCCCAGTTGGGTGGAACACAGAGTGATGATCCCATTACAGTGGGCGCCGCTTCGGAGCTTATTCATCTGGCGACGCTTGTTCATGATGATATCGTGGACCGCGCGGTGCTCCGTCACCAGAAACCCACTGCGGCTGTTCAATTCGGCGATGAAGTGGCGATTTTATTGGGCGATTATCTCTATGTCGAAGCGTTCTCTCTCCTGGCTTCTTTGAATGATCCGCAGATTGTCGATCTATTCGCGCGGTCCACGCGTACCATGTGTCAGGGGGAAATTAATCAGGTGCGCCGCCGGTTCCAGCTCGATCTTTCGCTCTCCGAATATCTTGCCTTTATCGATCATAAGACGGCCACCTTGATGGGGGCTGCCATGCGGGGTGGCGCAAGGCTCGCGAGACTTTCCACCGATCAAGCCACCGCACTGGGCCATTACGGATGGAATCTCGGCATGGCATTTCAGATTATTGATGACACGTTGGATCTTGTTGGTGAAGAGGGTGTCACCGGAAAAACCCTCCGGACTGATCTGGCGAACGGCAAGCTCACCTTGCCGCTCATCTGGCTGCGCGAAAAATTAGGCGCGGAAGAACGTGAGAAATTTCTCGGATTCTTGCGCGAACCCACCATGGAAAATGTCCAGCTGATCATCAGTTGGGTCAAAGAATCGGGCGCGATCAAAGAAGGTCTCCGCCAGGCCGCCAATTTTGCCAACCAGGCGAACACTGCCCTACAGAGTTTCCCGGATTCTACTCCCCACAAAACGCTCTCCGCCATCGCGCAGTACATCGTCACCCGAACACGCTAGAATAGACAAATGAATCTTTGGGATCACCTGGGCGAGCTCAGGCAACGGTTGCTCATTTGTCTCTATGTGCTTTTCGCCGGCCTCCCGGTGGGCGGGTTTCTGGTGTCTCCCATCATTGCCTGGCTGTCCAAACCCGTGGGCGATCTCGTTTTTATCCAGCCCATGGAGGCTTTTACCGCTCAGTTGGAGATCGCGGTTGGCATTTCGTTTTTGGTGGGCCTGCCGGTTATTCTTTACCAGACCTGGGGTTTCGTGTCCGCGGGTTTAAGTAAAAAGGAGAAAGGCTATTTCCGGTGGATGATTCCGGTAGCCTATTTTTTGTTCATGGGCGGGGTGGCCTTTTCAGCTTTCTGGGTGTTCCCGCGCGCGGTTCAGTTCCTTCTGACACTCAAATCCCAGCATCTGGTCCCGATGCTCTCGGTTGAGGCCTATCTCAAATTCTTTATTCTGCTCTGTGTCGCATTCGGAGTTCTCTTTGAGCTGCCGCTTGTCCTGCATCTTTTGGCCAAGCTCGGGATCTTGCATGCGGATGTCCTCATGAAAAACCGCAAAATATCCTATTTCCTCATCTTTTTAGCCGCCACCCTCTTCAACCCGGTGCCGGAAGTCCTGACCCAGATGGTGCTGGCGGGGGCCGCCATAGCGCTATTTGAGGTGTCCATTTGGCTGGTACGCTGGGAAACCCGTTCTAAGGAGGGCAAAACCAGGTCCTAACGCCTTGCCATACCCGTCAAAACCTTTGCTATAATACGCGGAAGTTTAAATTTAAAGGAGATCTATGGCCACTATTTCCATGAAAGCCTTGCTCGAGGCGGGAGTTCATTTCGGGCACCAGACGCGTCGCTGGAACCCCAAGATGGCCAAATACATCTTTGGATCCCGCAGCAATATCCATATTATCGACTTGCAGAAAACCGCCAAAGAATTAAAGAAAGCCTATAAGTTCATTCGCGACACCGCCTCTCAATCCCGCCCGATCCTGTTCGTGGGAACCAAAAAGCAAGCCCAGGACGCCATCATCACCGAAGCCCAGAGGTGCGGTTCCTATTTTGTGAGCGAGCGCTGGCTGGGCGGCACCCTAACCAATTTCGACACCATCAAACGATCGATCGGTCGCCTGAACGAGCTCGACAAGATGAAATCCGACGGTCTTTTCCGAGTGATGTCCAAAAAGGAAGTCTCGCGCCTCGAAAAAGAGCGCCTGCGCCTCACCAAGACCCTGGCGGGCTTTAAGGGCATGGAATCCCTTCCGGGGTGTCTTTTTGTGATTGATCCGGTACAGGAAAATACCGCAATCTTGGAAGCCCGGCGCATGGAAATCCCGGTCGTCGCGGTTTGTGACACCAACTGCGATCCCGATTTGATCGATTACCCGATTCCCGGCAATGATGACGCCATCCGCTCCGTGAAGCTTTTCTGCACGCTGATCGGCGACGCGATTCTGGAAGGAAAAGCCGAAGCGGAAAAGGCCGCCAAGCCCGCCCCCGCCAACGTGTCCGAGGGTGCTGAACAGGCGGCGACAACCAATCCTATTGATTTATCAACCGCCGAAGCACCGGCAACTCCCGTTACCGAAGAACCCACACCCAGCAGTTCGTTCTAACCTATGTCCAAGGCAAATGGCAGCCCCATCAGCGCCAGTCAAATTCAGGATCTGCGCGAGCAGACCGGCGCCGGCATCATGGATTGCAAAAAAGCGCTGGAGGAATCCGGCGGCAACGTCGAGAAGGCCAAAGCCTGGCTTCGGGACCGGGGTGTCGCCCTTGCCGCCAAACGTGAAGGAAAGCTCGCCACGAACGGGGCAGTGGGGTCCTACATTCATTTAGGTGGAACCGTGGGGGTTCTGGTCGAGATTAATTGCGAAACCGATTTTGTGGCGCGCACCGATGACTTTCAGAACCTTGTGAAGGAAATGGGCATGCAGATTGCGGCCATGCGCCCCCGCTGGGTGTCGCGCGATCAGGTGCCGGCCGAGGCCATCGAAGAGAAACGCAAGGAGTTTGAGGCCGAGGCCGTCAAAGAAAAGAAACCGGCGCCCGTGGCCGTCAAAATCGCCGAAGGAAAGCTCGACAAATACCTCTCTGAATTTTGTCTTCTCGAACAACCGTATGTCCGTGAGCCTTCCGGGAAAATCAAAGTGAAAGACCTCCTGACCGAAGCGTCCGCCAAAACCGGTGAAAAGATCGTCCTGCGGCGCTTTGCGCGTTTCGAAGTGGGAAAAGATTGAGCGCCGCGCGCCAACCGAAGCGAGTCCTTCTTAAAATTTCGGGCGAAGCATTTCGCGGCAAAGAGCGTTACGGCATTGACGTCGACGCCCTGCACCGGATCGCCAGGGAAATCGCCAATGCGGTCTCGGCTCGCGTACAGATGGCGATCGTGGTGGGTGGCGGCAACATCTGGCGCGGCACCTCCGACCGTGCGCGCGGTATTGATCGCGTCACTGCCGATTACATGGGAATGTTGGCGACGGTGATCAATGCGCTGGCCCTCCAGGACGCGCTTGAGAAAATGAAGGTCCCGACTCGGGTCCAGAGCGCGATTGAAATTTCGAAACTGGCTGAAGCGTTTATCCGCCGCCGCGCGATCCGTCACCTGGAAAAGGGCCGCGTGGTGATTTTTGCGGGTGGCACCGGCAATCCTTACTTCTCGACTGATACGACGGCCGCGCTGCGAGCCGTCGAAATCAATGCCAACGTGTTGCTCAAGGGGACCCAAGTGGATGGGGTCTATTCCGATGATCCGCGGACCAACCCGAAGGCCAAACGTCTGCATGAGCTGACCGCGATGGAAGCGATCAAGAAACGCCTTCGCGTCATGGATACCACCGCTTTTACGCTCTGCATGGAAAACCAGCTCCCCATCCGCGTGTTTAACCTCTACAAAGACGGCAATATCCGCCGGGCCGTTTCGGGAGATGCCGTCGGGACGCTCATCAAGGGGTCCTGATCCATGTCCGTACGTCAGGTCATCGGTCAGATCGAAAGTGCGATGCTAAAGACGCTTGAGAAAATGAAAGCGGATTTCTCCACGCTTCGCACCGGACGCGCCAGCTCCGCTCTTTTGGAAAATGTGCGAGTCGACTATTACGGGGCGTCCACACCGATCAATCAGCTGGCCAATATCTCCGTGCCGGAAGGCCGGACGCTTGAGATCCGCGCCTGGGACAAGGGCGCCATCCAGTTAATTGAAAAAGCTATTCAGAAATCCGATTTGGGTTTGACCCCTTCCAACGACGGAACGATCATCCGTCTGCAAATTCCGAAACTCACTGAGGAGCGCCGGAAAGATCTCATTCGTGTGGTGCGCAAGATGGCGGAAGAATATCGGGTCTCGGTCCGCAACGAGCGCCGAGACGGTGTGGAAAAGCTCAAGAAATCCGAAAAAGTGAAAGAAATCACGGAAGACGACCTCAAATCCGCGGAAAACGAGGTCCAAAAGATGACTGATCAAAATATCAAGAAGGTGGACGAGATGCTCGCGGCCAAAGAACGCGACATCATGGAAGTCTAGCGCGGTCCTCCGATGCCCACCCTTGTGGCCCGTCGTTCTGAAATGTCCACCTTACCTCCCATCGACAGAACTCGCATTCCCGCCCACATCGCGGTGATCATGGACGGAAACGGCCGCTGGGCCAAAGCCCGGCACCTGCCGCGGATCTTCGGCCACCGCGCCGGCATCACCTCGGTCCGCGAGATTGTCCGCACTTGCGGTGAACTGGGGGTGAGAGCCCTCACCTTGTACGCTTTTTCCGCCGAGAACTGGACGCGCCCCACAACCGAAATCCGTGCGTTGATGAAGCTGCTCGAAGAATATATCGTGCGAGAGGTGCCTGAGCTCCAAAAAAACAGGGTCCGCTTGCAGGCCATCGGGCGCCTCGAAGCGCTTCCTGCGGGAGCCAGAAAGAAACTCGAGGAGGCGATCGAAGCCACGGCCCATAACAAAGGACTTATGCTCGTGCTCGCGCTCAACTATGGCGGCAGGCAGGAGATTGTGGACGCCTGCAACCGGGCCTTCGAAGCCGGTCACAAAAAGATCGATGAAAAGACGCTCGCCCGCTATCTCTATGCGCCGGATTGCCCGGATCCCGATCTTCTCGTCCGCACCTCGGGCGAGATGCGCCTGTCCAATTTCCTGCTTTGGGAAAGCGCCTACACCGAAATTTATGTCACCAAAACACTCTGGCCGGATTTCCGCAAACCCCATCTTTACGAAGCCATCGCCGAATACCAGCGTCGCGAACGCCGCTTTGGAGGCCTCTAAGTCATGCTTCTGCCGCGCATTCTGACCGGCCTTGTAGGTGGAGCGGTACTTCTGGGCGCGATCTACTTTGGCAGCCTTCCGTTTCTTTTCATTGTCCTCGGGATTATTCTGGTCGGCGTCCGCGAGTTCTACAGCCTGGCGCAGGAAACAGGCTACCCCTGCTACCCGGCGGTCGGGCTCTTCGCCTCCGCGCTCATGGTTCTATCGGTCTATTTCAACGGTGTATCCTTTGCACAGGTAACGGAAAACCAGCTCACGGCGGCGCTCACCGCGCTCCTCCTGGTCGTCATCATTTTTCGAAGTCTGGCCCGTGGGCCAGCCGATACCTCGCTTTCGGAATGGAGTGTGACGTTTATGGGCGTGTTTTATGTGGCCTGGTCCTTATCGCACCTGGTCCTCATCCGGGATCTTCGGCCCGGGGGCCGCAATATCACCTACCTTCTTTTTGCGATGATTTGGGCGGAAGACATCTTTGCCTATTTCATCGGGTCCCGCTGGGGGCGGCATAAGATTGCGGAATCGATCAGCCCGAAAAAATCCTGGGAGGGAACGATCGCCGGTTTTATCGATAAAGACGGTCGTTCAATCATCAGCGTCATGCCTAATGTTTCAAAAATGCCCAGAAGTAGTAATAGAACGGCGCCGTCAAAAGAAAGGAGTCAAAGCGATCCAGGATCCCGCCGTGGCCCGGCAGAATCTGCGAGGAGTCTTTGACG
>Ga0207016_1056_pt1 | contig 24711 bp, 29 predicted proteins | sample Alteio_BWMinCont_54_FD_153469 | JGI IMG/M metagenome (GOLD analysis project Ga0207016, IMG submission 153469) | Enriched cells from forest soil in Barre Woods Harvard Forest LTER site, Petersham, Massachusetts, United States -... | ecosystem: Environmental > Terrestrial > Soil > Temperate forest >...
TCCAATACAATGTCCAGAAATTGACGAATATCATTGAAAGATACATTCGCAAGTATCCTGCCGAATGGGGCTGGATGCACCGCCGCTGGAAAAGCCGCCCCAGGCCTGTGAGCAGCGAAGAACCGACGAGGATGAATGTTGCGTAATATTATAATTTTTATAGCCGGGTTCGTTTTGACGACCCTCGGGATCACCGTTGTTTTACAGCAATGGCAAGCGGTGGTATTGGTATTCAAAGCATTTATAGGAGCATTTTTGGCGGTGACCGGTCTGGTTATTATGTTTGCCTCCACTCTTAAGCGGCATGATTAAATTAGTCATTTTTGATCTGGACGGCACCTTGGTCAACGCGTATCCGGCGGTGAGCCAAAGTGTCAATCATACCTTGAACGTTTTGGGATTTTCCAGGCGTTCTCATGCCGAGATCAAGCGCTGTGTCGGCGGCGGGGACCGCCATCTGATGGTCCATTACGTCGGCGAAGAACTGGCGGACCGGGCGATGGCTATTTACAGGCCGCACCATACCAAGGCCTTGGCGGTCAAAGGTGCGGTAAGGTTCTTGCCAGGTGCTTGGGGTCTATTAAAATCTTTCAAAGACAAGGGATACAAACTGGCCATTGCCAGCAACCGGCCGACCAAATTCACGCGCATCATTTTAAAAGTGCTGGGAATGTCGAAACTCTTTGATGTGGTGCTTTGCGCGGATAAAGCCCCAAAGCCTAAACCTTATCCGCAGATCCTTTGGGTCATTGCCAAGCGTCTGAAAGTTAAAAGATCAGAAATTTTATATGTCGGAGATATGACAATTGATGTAAACTGTGCGCGCAGGGCAGGTATACGCATGGCGGCAGTAGCTACGGGTTCGAGCTCTAAAAAAGAATTAAAAGATTTGAAACCGTGGCGGATTCTCGATAAAATAAGTCAACTTAAGGAGATGATATGAGCAAAAGATTACGTAAGGGCAAGTTGAATTGGCGTTCCAAAAAAGCTAATCACGGTGCCAAACCCGGCAAAGGTTAATTTTCAGGACAAGCGCATGAAATACACCGCCAAATATTTTCAAATTTTACTCGTGGCCTCTTTTTGTATGTTTTCCAGCGGCTGCTGGTTTTTGATCATCGGCGGTGCCGGGGCAGTCGGCGGGTATGCCGTAACCCAGGATACTTTTGAAGGGATCAGCAGCAAAGGCCAGGAAGAGCTGGTGGCTGCGGCCCAAAAAGTCCTGTCCGTGATGGGGACAATAACAGACAATCGTCCTAAAGATGGGGAGATCGTTGCCGATGTCTATGGCAGTCATGTCGTCGTTGATGTGATCCAAATAAATTTGACTACCAGCAAGCTTCGTGTCAAAGCCCGCAAGGACCTTCTTCCGAGCCGCACCATTGCCCAGGAAGTTTATACCAAGATCATGAATCAGCTGGAACAATAGTTTCCCCCCTAAGAAGAATGTTGACAAACGGCCATAGAGGGATATCATTTAAGGATTAAGAATTGTTTTAATATACAAAGGAGAAGAAACAATGTCAGTCAAAGTGGGGATTAACGGATTCGGGCGTATCGGCCGCATGGTGTTCCAGGCGATCTGCGACCAAGGGCTTTTAGGCAGTGAAATTGATGTGGTAGCGGTCGTGGATGTTTCGACCGACGCGGATTATTTTGCGTATCAGATCAAATACGATTCAGTTCAGGGTAAATTCAAGCACGCGGTGTCCACGCTGAAAAGTGATCCTTCCAAGACAGAGGCGGATACGATCGTGGTCAACGGGCATAAAACTAAATGTGTGGCTGCAACCAAAAACCCTTCTGAGCTTCCCTGGAAGGCCTTGGGAGTTGACATCGTCATTGAATCCACCGGTCTTTTTACCGAAAGCGAAAAAGCCGCGGGACATTTACAAGCCGGCGCTAAAAAAGTGATCATTTCAGCACCTGCCAAGGGGGATGTTAAGACCATTGTCATGGGTGTTAATGAGCATGAATATGACGCGGCCAAGCACAATATTATTTCCAATGCGAGCTGTACCACCAATTGCCTGGCTCCGTTGGTCCATGTACTGATCAAAGAAGGCATCGGCATTGAGACGGGTCTCATGACCACCATCCATGCCTACACCGCCACTCAAAAGACAGTGGACGGCCCTTCTAAAAAAGATTGGCGCGGCGGACGTGCGGCAGCGATCAATACCATCCCTTCATCAACAGGTGCGGCCAAGGCCGTCGGGGAAGTATTACCTGTGACCAAGGGCAAATTAACAGGGATGTCTTTTCGTGTCGCGACCGCTGACGTGTCCGTGGTTGACCTGACCTTCCGTTCCATTAAAGAGACTTCCATCGAGGAAATTGATGCCTTGTTGAAAAAGGCATCAGAGACCTACCTTAAAGGTTATCTTGGATACACCAATGAGGAATTGGTTTCCACGGATTTCATCCATGATCCGCGCTCTTCGATATATGATTCTTTAGCCACCACCCAGAACAATCTCAAAGGTGAGAAGCGTTTCTTTAAGATCATTTCCTGGTATGACAATGAGTGGGGTTATTCTAATCGCGTCGTTGATCTGGTGAGATATATCTCTAAGAAGTAAATAGAGTTACGAGAAATAGGACGAGATGTAGGACAACAGAAACATTCAAATTCACACACGTATGACAGTTTTTTGCACATACGTGTGCCATTCTAAAAAAAGTACCAGACTCAAAAGGGCTCTCTGATAACAGAGGGCCCTTTCTATTTATAAGGCTGCGGATACGTGTTTTAGGACTTTGGGGAACTAGTATTTTTTCACAAAATAAAGTACAATTATGAAATTAATAACCAAACAACTTTAGCAAAATGGCCTACGACTTAACTCACTTAAGAACAATATTGAAAGTAGCTCTTGAAAGCATGGAACAAGGGAGATTTCAGGAATTGATCCTAAGATTTCTTCCCCTTTATGATAGTAAGTACACTAATCTTCGTAGACATGGAGCTACAGTCACAGGAAAGACACGCAAAGGGACACCGGATTCACTTTCAACATCTTTAAATGATGGCCAGCAAATTGGAGTTCAGTGTAGCACCGAAGAGGGTTACTGGGATTTTGACCCAAAGAATAAAAACGTAAAGCCTTTTCACGATATAGATAGATGTAAAGATGAATTGAGCCGCATTCAAGAAATTGTCCTCTGTTCCAATCGAGAAATACCTACCAAGCGGCCTAATGCAAAAAGTGATGTGGTCTCTTATGCGAAATCCAAGGAAGTGCCCACGATCACGTTATTCTCCCTTGAAGACTTAGAGAGCATCTTCTTTGATCGTATTAGTGATCCTGCGTTTTTTAATCTTTTTGAACATTTTTTTCCGGACATTGCCCAGTATATAACTACCTTGCAAGATGCCGAACGTTCGATAACCGTAATAAAAATGTCCAAAATGCACCCCCAAATACCGCTTGCCTCTGTCGAGGAAATATGTAATTTGGGTTTTAAAGATGTAAACAAAAATGCCCAAGAGTTTATCTCTACAGAATTAAATAATGTCGCTTCTCGCTTTCTTTTAAAGAAGATTCCCATCCCCGGGTTGACACGAATCCTACCATTGGATTATCCGTTATTAAAACCTATTGGCAAAGTAATGAGTTTTTTGGGCGTTCCTAAAATCGGTAAATCAAATTTAATTTACCAATGTTCAGAAATTTGGACGAAAGAAGGGGTAGATTTAAAAATTTATATTTGCCCGGAGGATGCAAAGGAAAGAGTTTCCTGTGTAGATGAGATTTTGTATAGGGTTTATTCATTTATAATGCCTTCAGATAGGGCAGCAGATTTAATCGCCGGACGAATTAATCTGGAAGAGCATTTTCAAGATTTTAATCCGCAAAAAACAGGTACATCCCCCAAAGTTTTTGTAATAGATGATGCCGAGCTTTTATCTGAAGATGATTTTAAACGTTTTTGCAGATTTCTTCATAAGGTTCAGCCTTTCCTTTCAAGTTGCCAAATAGGATTAATATTTATAAGCAATAAATCACTCCGATCTCGCAATACAATATTTGACCCAGAAATATCAGTTCACCCTTGGAATAGTGAAGAATTACATAAATTGTTGGCTTTGAATTTTAAAGCTAACGAAGTCGAACTAGATATGAATTATGCTGAAATGCTGGAAACCATGTCAACGGGACATCCATTAATTGCTTTAGCCTTAGCTAAGAAATACCCAACCAAGAGACAGTTAGTGGAATGTCTTATTACAAATTCATTTGTTTTACCGGATGATTTAAGTACGGAAGGAAAGCAGTTTCTTTTTGATGATCTTTTGAAGGATGATAAAGATTCCTTAATGTTGGTATGCCGTTTAACACCCCTAATTTTTCGTTCCAAGATAAATTTACTTCAGGCCATAGGACAGAAAATAAAGCCCGAGATAGGGAAACCAGTGAAATTACTTATCTCGAAATTAAGTGGCACGGTTATTGAAGGTGAAGACACTGCTGGGTATACGGTAGTTCCATTTTATCGTAAGATCGCCGATACAAATTTAACTATAGAAGACAAGAAAGCTGTTTATGATGTTGCAAGCGATTTCTTATTGTCTCCACCTTCAAAGACCATAGATATAGTTGATATACTTGATGGCATAAATTATGCGATTATGGCTTTAAAATTCGATCTTGCGCTTTCTTGGTCGATACAACTTTTGCACATTATATTTGTAAAAAAAACCTTCCCCATCCGAAATCAAATACGTGTTAAGTCGGTTGGACTTAATCGATATTATCAAACCAAATTCCACGCAGGTATATTCGTCCCAAACAATGATTTCAATCTTAAAGGCTACAATGTACGCAGGAATAAAAGAATATAAACTGGCGTGGGCGGTAATTCAACCCATTAAACCCTACTCGGGCCAAGAGGCAGTGGATAAGGCAGGTAAGAATTTTCTTGATATATTGTTCGCAACCTCTCAAGTATTAAAAGCCATTTTATCTGCACAGGAGTCGCCTTCAGAGTGTTTGAAAATAGTTAGTGGTATTAATTTCAAAGTCATACCTAAGAATATGCTAAAGATAAGTATATTTCTAGAATTCTGCGAAGTAGGGATAGCAATTAGTTCGATAAAAGATTTGGCAACTAATTTCATAGACGATCTGGTTGCTTTTGTAAAGATCACCCCACAGTCTTTGAGAAAGTTAATAGGAATCGCATCAAAACTGGGCGTAAAGATGGAACAGGAGGGAATGTCGGTAGAGTCCATCGACTTATATCTCTTGCAAAATAAGCCCCTGACGAAGATTTTAAATATTCAGGCCAAAGCAGAATTCTTTCTTAGTAAGAAAGACTACGGAAAGGCAGTAGAATTAGCGACCACTGCCTTGGAATTGATAAAACACGAGAAATTTGAAGATGATTACCCTGAAAGCCATATAAATATCATTTTGGGGGACGCTTGCTTTAATAAAGGAGATAAAGATAAAGCGAGAACGGCGTATAAGAATGCAGTAGCTAAAAAACCTTTGTCAGAAGATGAAAGTTTTAACAATGCGTGGGCTAATTACCGGATGGGTTTATTAGAATCTGATCCCAAAGAAGCTTTGAAATATTTTGAAATCTCCAGTGAAATCTTTAAAGCGACTGGACACAATGACTATTATGCAAAAAGTTTGGGAGAGATTGCAGTAACTTGGGCACAACAAAGTCGATATTTTGAATTTGCACAAATTGTAGAAAAGATTTGTAGGGGTTTTTATATAGATAAACAAGACTTTTATGGGGTTGCTTGTGCTGTTTGCATGGGGCAGCTTGTAAGTTTATCTGCTGAACTAAAGAAGGAACCAATAAAGAATGAAGAGAAGGGAATTATTTTCCCAGCGCTTAGTCGAGGCATACACGATAAGGCATTAAGTATATTACAACCCAAAGCAGGAATATTTGCAGCATTTTATGCCGTATCTGAATTTTATAAATTGATTGGGTGTGAAGAAGATGCGAGAAGGGTTTTACAACTGGTATTTGACAGAGAGGTAATATCCAATGCTTTTTTTGACGCCAATGCGTTTCTTTTAACAACCGCGAGCCTAACGAAATATCTTTTAACGAAAGGTAGTAGAGAGGAATTAAAGAATTATTGGATTAAAGTTCAGCGTTATGATTCTCAGGTATTGCAAGCCGAAGATTGTAATGCTAAAACACGTCCCCAGTTGGCAAAATATATATTCTCAAGCTTTGAAGAATGTATTTCTAATGTCGAAATGTCCAGGCGGGATTTGATACTTGGTTCTATGGAGGACGCCATAAATATTTTACTTCGTGAGCAGGATAGAATCTGGTGGGTAGCGGAATTGGCTAGATGGCGGTTTGTTTTGGCTAAACGTGATCGTGCCTCGAAAGCGGGAGTGAAAGATTACTGCCTTGAGGCTTATAAATATGGCAATCAGGGTTCAAATTTTGAAGGGGTAACGGATGCAGGTTGGTATTTAGCTTTTGAACTATTTACATTCTTTACAGAAGATGAAGTTTATCAAATACACAGCAGACTTGCTGAAATATTTGCTATGCAAAATGCGTCTGTAGAGAGTGTTTATCAACCATTTGGCTCAAATCTCTACGCTGTGTGGAAGAATTTTCCTAAGAGAATTGTAATTAAGAATGAAAAATTGTCTCAGTTAATAACTACCGTGACATTATTGGAAGAGGCGGGGTTTGCAAGAGAGGGTGCGGCACTGATTATGGTAATCGTTTTATTTAAAAATGAAGATATAAAGGTTGATATTTCTAATATTATTGAGGAATTAAAGAAAAAGAATTTAATAGAGCGTGTTCCAAAATCTACGAGAGAAAAATATGGTTTTTGAACAACGTTTTGAAATGGAGATTTTATTCACCGAGCGTAATGAATTTCTTCCTATTCTACAAAAAGCCTTGAACGATGATTTTTTAAATGTAGATTCGTTTTTTTAAGAAAATGCCGATGGGCGTATTTCTTAAAAAGAACATGAGAAGGAAAAGGCTATTTTTGTTCAGCGTTGGATTAAGAATTTGGTAAATAGTGATTTAGATTTCACTTGTGGACAAGTATGCCGTTAATGCTGCTCAGTGGGTTAAGGGATCAAACAAATAAAATAATTTGCGATATCCCCCAATAAGGGGTATATTATCACTAACATACCTGCCACGCCTCTTGGCTTTTGGGCTAATGCGCATTTTGGGCAGGTTTTCTTTTTATGGAAAAATATACAAAACCATCCCTTCCTTACACAAAGCAAGTTGATTTGCTGAGAAGCCGTGGGCTAATCATTGTTGATCAATCTGCAGCCGAACGTTTCCTAAAACAAGTCAGTTATTATCGATTTAGCGCCTATTGCCTTCCTTTTGAAGCCACCCGGCATCAGTTTAAACCTAAAGTAACTTTTGAGCAGATTGCCAAGCTATACGAGTTTGATCGGCGTCTTAGGTTTCTTATTGATGAAGCTTTGGAAGTTATCGAAATCACAGTTCGAGCCATTATGGCACATGAAATGGCTCAAAAGTATGGTCCGTTCTTTCATGAAGACTCTTCTAACTTTTATGGAAGATTCGATCATAAAAGCTGGGTACAGAAAGTCCATGAAGAAGCTAATCGTTCGCGGGAAACGTTTATTGCACATTACAAATCAAAATATGAAGGATTTCCCCAGTTACCTATTTGGATTGCGGTTGAAATCATGTCTTTTGGCTCAATATCCCAATTAATTGATAGCCTTAAAAGAGAAGATCAAATTATTTTGGCCAAACAGTTTGGCTTGCATACATCAGTTCTTATGTCCTGGCTTCACACCTTTGCCTATGTGCGTAATATTTGTGCGCATCATGCACGCTTTTGGGATCGAAGACTTGCCATTGCTATGGTAGCTCCAAAGGATGGAAGGTGGGCAGACGTAAATACTTCTCGTATAGGCGCGGCACTTTTGGCTATTAATCAGTTTTTACATAAACTTCCCATTGATGCTGGCATTATTGGTGCGTGGCGAAGTGAGGTTGATGAGTTGTTTAGCAGAAAGATTGAAGTTGATGATTTTTGGGGATCTATGGGGTTATCCAAGGAGCTGCAGAAACATCCGCTATGGATTTCTGATTAGGTTTGTTGTGGAAAATTATAGTCAAATTCTGCTTAAGTATCCACGAATTTCTCTCCAAAAGAAATGCCCATCCCATAAAATATTGTACGGCTAGACATTGTCGCTGTTGCACCTAAAATGGAAAAAGAACATTAAACGGAGACCAATTCATGAGTAGACACGTTACCATTTCCCCCAATGAAGCTGCGGATCGCATTGCCATCCGGGAAATTGTTGAGGCATATGCGCACTGTGCCGATCGTCGTGATGCGAAGGGTCAGATGGCACTTTTTACTGTAGACACACACTTCGTAGTCTACATAAATGCCAAAGATCCGAAGCCCTCACAGGAATTGCATTCGCGCGAAGCACTCGCTCCGGTTTTCGCAGAACTAAACAAGTACGATGCCACCACACACTTCATTGGACAGAGTACAATTTTTACGCTGACAGGCGATCAGGCTACTGGGGAAACTTATTGCCTAGCGCATCATATTACGGTTGATGGTGAAAAGCGGCGCCTGATGCTCGCCTCACTACGTTATCTTGATACGTTCGTGAAGATGGACGGCGCTTGGCTGTTTGCGGAGCGCAAGCTCTATGTTGATTGGCTGGAAGAGCGTGAACTGTCATGATAAGCAATGATAGGAAAAGTGCCATGGAACTTATCTCACTGTAAAGTCGGTTATGGGTTATAATGTCTGGAAAAATTTTTTCCGGTACCTTTGACGATTACGAGGAATAAACCTGAAAGGATTCCTAAATGACAAACAAAAACGGTTTGATGGTTCACCGTTATTCTTCCCGGGTTGAGGCATTTTATGTAAATTCATGGATCATTGAATTTGATCAGGGTCTTGTGATCATTGATTCGCAATTTCTTCTTTCTGAAGCAAAAGGGTTGGTTAAGAAAATACAAGAAATCGGTAAGCCGCCGGTAGCTCTGTTGATCACCCATCCTCACCCGGACCATTACAATGGCAGCGCTTTCATTAAGAGTGTTTTTCCGCAGATTGAAATTATTTCTACCCAAAAAACATTAGATGGTATTAAATCCTCTGAAGGGCCAAAACGGGATTTCTGGACTCCGATTTTTCACGAGGACTACCCGCCTGTGACTGCATTCCCATCCAAAGTTACTTTATCAAATAATGCCGTAACCATTCTAAATACGGATTTTATTTTTGAAGACATCGGTGCGGGGGAGTGTGAGAATGTCAGCACGATTTTTCTGCCTGGTCATAATGTTCTGTTTAGTTCTGATTTGATTTATAATGAAGTGCATCCCTGGCTTGCCGAAGGACGCAGCCTGCTATGGTTGGAGCAGATCACCCACGCTCTTAACAAATATCCCAATGTTAAACATGTTTATCCAGGCCATGGCGCAGTAACTGATATTAATGGTTTTCATAGAATTTTGAATTATATAAACCGTTTTCAGCAATTGCTGCGTACCAAAGATGAATTTAAAGAAGTGGCAACGGCTTTGAAAGCAGAATTTCCTAATTATCCATTGGAAATGCTTATCGATTATAATATTCCAGCCGTTGCAAAGGAACTTGGCTTACAATTAAGTAAATGAAATAATCTCATTCTATGGAGAAGGAGCGATGATGAAAAAAATTCTTTTATTCATGCTTTTAGTTGCGAGTCCGTGTTTCGCGGCAGAGTTCAGCGTTCATAGCACGTCATGGCAGGATGGCCAGACAATGAAAGACGCTTATGTATTCAACAGTTGGGGTTGTACAGGAAATAATGTTTCCCCCCAGGTCAGTTGGAGTGGGGCCCCGCAAGGGACCAAAAGCTTTGCGGTCACTATCTATGATCCCGATGCCCCTACGGGAAGCGGCTGGTGGCATTGGACGGTATTTAATATCCCGCCTGATATTACGCAACTCAGTCAAGGGGCTGGTTCAGGTTCCGGCAATTTACCGGGCAGCGCTGTTGAAGGCCGGACAGATATGGGCAAGTCGGAATATGGCGGTGCTTGTCCGCCGCGAGGGGACAAGCCGCACCGGTATATTCTTACAGTTTACGCTTTAAAAATAGATAAGATTGCTCTTGATAAGGATTCCTCGGGCGCCTTGGTTGGTTATTATATAAACCAAAACATATTAGCAAAGGCTTCGCTTACGGTGAAATATGGCCGCCCTTAATGGACCAGATTCAAATATAGAAAATCCATAATATTAAGTATGTTTATCCCGGCCATGGCGCAGCAATTGGACTATTTATGAAAATACTATTAGTTGAAGACGATGACCAGATAGCATCGTTTATCGTTAAAGGCTTAAAGCAAGCTGGATACACCATTAATCGTGCTGATAATGGTGAGGATGGTTTGCATTTTGCCCTGGAAGAAGAGTATGATTTGGCCATTGTGGATGTTATGATGCCTAAACTTGACGGTTTAAGTTTGATCAATCGTCTGCGTCAAAAGAAAATCATCACCCCTGTCATTGTATTAAGCGCCAAAAATACCGTTGATGATAGGGTCAAGGGTTTACAGGCAGGCGGAGACGATTACCTGGTTAAGCCTTTCGCGTTTACCGAACTTTTAGCACGAGTCCAGGCGATGATCCGCAGGACCAACCTGAATCCGGAGACCACCACATTAGAAATAGCCAACCTAAAGCTTGATATGCTAGGCCGTAAAGTTTTCCGAGGAGAAAAAGAAATTCTCCTACAGCAGGGCGAGTTTGTCCTTCTGGAGTACTTGATGCGTAATGCCGGCAGGGTAGTTTCAAAGACGATGATCATGGAGCATGTCTGGGACTATAATTTTGACCCTCAAACTAATATCATCGAAGCACGCATCTGTCGCTTAAGGGATAAAATTGATCGTTCATTCAATCCGAAATTACTTCATACGGTTAGGGGCTTTGGTTATGTCATTGAAGAAAAAGAATAGCCTCTTTGGGACTTTTGCTTTTCGCCTCACAGTTTGGTATGCCGTTCTGTTTATCCTTTCATTAATTATTATTTTTTTTATCAGTTATAAAATTTTGGCAGCTGACCTTGTGCACGTTGTTGATCGTGATTTATTGGCTGCTACAAACAAGGTCGATCAAGAGTTCCAAAGGCAAGGATTGCCCCAAGTCAAATCGGATATACGTGAAGGGATTGAAGAAGAAGGTATTAACAGAGTTTTTTATAGATTGTTGAACTCCAATCTAAACATTGTTGTGACTTCAGACCCTCTAAAATGGCCTTGTTTAAATTTTCCGGTATTAAGCCAATGGGCATCAATGGCGGCAAGTGGCCAGACCAACTACCACACACTTACTCCTAACGACAGGCCATATAAAATACGTATTATTACGCAGGCTGTTGATGGGGCCAAGTATGTTGTGCAAATCGGTAAACCCATGAAGGATGAAGAAGAATTAGCCAAGGTCTATAGTAAAGTCTTTTTAGGATCAGTCTTTATTCTGTTATTGTGCGGTATTATTTTGAGCTGGGTAGAAGCGCAAAAAGCGATGAAGGGTGTAAAACGTGTAACGACGACGGCCCGCAATATTGGTCAAGATGGTATTGACCATAGAGTTGAGTTAGGGCATGAGGGAGAAGAGATAGAGGATTTAGCAGATACTTTTAACCATATGTTAGATCGTATTGAGCAGTTGATGATAGGGCTTAAAGATGTCACCAATAATATTGCCCATGACTTGCGTACTCCTTTGACCCGCATACGAGGTCTTGCGGAATCGACCTTGGGTAAGAAGGACATCGAAGGTTATCAGGAGTCAAATGGAATCATCGTAGAAGAATGCGATAGGCTCAATCAAATGATCAATACCATGTTAGAAATTGCGGAAGCTGACGCAGGTTTAAAGAAGCCCGAACAGATGTCCATTGATATTGTGGCCTTGGCCCAACAAGCCGTAGAAATATTCTTACCTGTGGCTGAAGATAAAGGTATTAACTTGGAATTTAAAGGCCCGTCGCATCCAATTATTGTCTCGGCCAATACGGCACGTCTGCAAAGAATTATCGCTAACCTATTAGACAATGCCATCAAATTTACTGAAAGCAAGGGAATCATTCGTCTTGAAATAAAAGAAGCCCACAATGAAGCGATTATTTTAGTTAAAGATACCGGCATCGGTATCGCCTCAAAGGATCAGTCGCGTATATTTGAGAAATTTTATCGTGTTGAATCCAGCCGTTCAACACCTGGCCATGGGCTGGGATTAAGTTTTGTCAAGTCCATGGTTGCATCGATGGGTGGGAGCATTACCGTCGAGAGTTTGCTCAGTCAAGGCACCACTTTCAGCATCAATATTCCTCTAAAATCCCTCTAAAATCCTTACCATAGCAGTTTCGCAAGATTACAAAAATGTAATCTTGCGGTCATCTTCCTGTCATTTTCATATTTTATACTCCCTGTAGATGAAGTTAACAACACCAAACATACAGGAGGGAAAGATGAAAAATGTAAATGTTTTATTAATCACCGCGGTCTTACTGATGCCGCAGATGGCAATGGCTGATGATACGCCAACAAACGCCATGGCTGCCAGTAACCCGACAGCCACCCCGCAGACAGTTTCTTTGTATGACCAAGGAATTGCGGCCAGCCAAGCCAATGATTTTCAAAAAGCTTTACCTCTTTTTGAACAGGCATTAAGGAATGATCCTAATAATCCAGACATTCTGAACATGTTGGCCCATTCTCAGCGCAAGATTGGTTTGATCGATGAGTCCTTGGCCAATTACAAAAAAGCCTTGGAATTGCGACCGAATTTCCCGGAAGCCCATGAATACTTAGGGGAAGCTTACATTGAAGCAGCCTTGCGTGAGCTTGAGGTCCTCAAAAGTGATGGGGGAGATGCGAAGGAAAATGTAGAAGATCTCACTAATTTTATTAAAGATGCTGCTCAAAAAACATAACCCAGCTGCCAAAAGCAGCAAACCAAAGGAGAAGAAGAAATGAAAAGTTTAAAGGTCTTATCAATGATGTTGTTGTTAGCCGTAAGTGTATTGGCAAATGGCGCATACGCCCAAGACACCGTTACAGATGCACCCAGTGATTTTACATTTGTCCAATTGTCCGACATTCATTACGGGTTTAATGATCCCAAGATAAACCCGGACTATGCAGGTACTTTACAAAAAGCTGTTGATGCAGTCAATAAGTTAGACCCTCAACCGGATTTTGTGGTCATCACCGGTGACTTGACACACAGGGCCAAAACGCCCGATGAGCGTATGAAAAGGATGAGCGAAGTGCGCACTATTCTTTCTGGACTTAAGGTCAAAGACGTCAGATTCAATCCAGGTGAACATGATGCCGATCAAGATAATGGAGAGGCTTTCAAGGAATTTTTTGGTAATGATACTTACTATTCCTTTGATCACAAAGGTGCGCACATCATTGTGCTAAATACCACTGAAGAAGAAGCCAGTCTGGGCGATGCTCAATTGCAATGGTTGCAAAATGATTTAAGCAAGTTGGATAAGGATAATGCACATCTGGTTGTTTTTACCCACAGACCATTGTTTGACCTTTATCCCAAATGGGGCTGGTCAACCAAGGATGGTCAGCAGGCTTTAGACATGTTGATGCCATTTAAGCAAGTGACGATTTTTTATGGGCATATTCATCAGCTTAATGAGCATATGACTGGTCATATCGACAACTACGCTGCAGCACCATTGATGTTTGCTTTGCCTGCACCAGGCTCCCAACCAAAAAGCACACCAGTTCCTTGGGACCCCGCTCATCCCTACAAGAATATAGGCTTCCGCAGCGTATTAGTGAAAGCTGATACAGGAGAATGTGTAGTCACTGAACATTCACTTGCAGATACCTTAGGAAATTAAAAGAGGCGGCCACAGGCTTGAGAGCCCAAGCCTGTGGCCACTCTTTCTATCAACGGAGAAATACGAAACTAAAGGAGACCCAAATATGAAAAACCTAACGAATTCCAAGAAACAGGGAATCTTGAGACAACCTATACAAATGATGTTTATAGCAATTTCATTATTAATGTCTTCAGCTGCTTTTGCAGCAGACACCTATGTCATTGATCCTGCGCACACAAACTTTGCTTTTACAGCCACACATATGATGATCAGCAAAGTGCCCGGAGACTTTGAAAAATTTAGCGGAACTATTACCTATGACCCTCAAGATTTGGCAAACTCCAGTGCCAATGTGAGCATTGATGTCAACAGCATCAATACCCGCATTGAAGCACGTGATCATCATTTAAGAAGCCCGGCCTTTTTTGACGTTGCCGAATATCCAACGATAACCTTTGTCAGTACAAAGTTTACTCAAGGGTATATAACAGGGAAATTGACTATGAGGGGCGTTACAAAGATTGTTACCATTCCTGTAAGCATTTTGGGACCGGTCAAGACCATGGGAGACCGCCAGGCCATAGGGATTAGCGGATCGTTGACTGTTAACCGGCAAGATTATGGCATTAACTGGAACCAGAATTTGGATCAGGGAGGGGTATTCGTCAGTAATGACATACTTCTTTCAATCAATATAGAAGCTGATAAGCAATAACATTTCTTTGAAGGAGAGAGTCATGAACTTAACACATAAATCTTTAAGGTTGCTAATTATAACTTCATTAATGACAGTGCCTATAACCCAAGCTTTTGCAGACCAGCAAGATAACATAGCTATTGAGAAAGGCGAACAATTGTACCTTTCCCATAAATGCTCTGAGTGCCATGGGGATAAAGGTAAGGGGGACGGGGAAAATGCCGAAGCGTATGATCCTTATCCCACTAATTTTCATGACACAAAAGGATATCATCATGGTTATACAAGAGAGGAAATCATCCACAGTATTAAATATGGTATCAAGGATAATCCAAACAGCATCATGCCATCTTTTGATCATCTAACAGATCAAGAATTAAAGGATATATCCGCTTACCTGCTGTCTTTGCAGGAGAAATAAGGAGAGAGTCATGAACCTAACACATAATCACTTAAGGTTGCTTATTACAGTTTTTCTGGGTTTGGTGCCTATGGCCAACGCGTTTGCCGAGCAAGGAATATTGAAGTCCATCCACAAGCATATCACCTTGGACTCAACCGTCCCGGCCAATGGTGACCTGAACCCCTATGCCATTGTGGTGGCACCTGTAACATCCGGTAATATCAACAAGGGAGACGTGCTTGTAGATAATTTTAATAATGTTTCCAATTTGCAAGGCACAGGCACAACCATCGTTGATTATAGGCCATCAACTAAACAGATGACTTTGTTCGCAACCCTTCCTAAAAAGATGGATCAATGCCCTGGTGGAGTGGGCCTTTCGACCACCATGACGATGCTTAAAAGCGGCTGGGTGATTGTCGGCAGCACGCCAAGTACCGATGGGACAACAGCCACTAAAGGAGACGGCTGTTTGATAGTGCTCGACTCCAAAGGAAATATGGTGTCCGCATGGTCTGGTCCAACGATCAACGATCCATGGGGGAATATGGCGGTCATTGACAATGGTTCTACTGCTACCTTGTTTATTAGCATGGCCGGATTTGGCGTGTCTGACCCCAAGGTTGTTGACCCAAAAACAGGGAATCCGCCGATCATTCATAAGGCAACTGTCGTAAGGATAGAAATTTCGGTCCCTGATGGTAAGCCTCCTGTGCTTCTTAGTCAGACAGTTATCGGCAGCGGTTTTGCACAACGCGCTGATAAGGACGCTTTTATCTTTGGCCCCACGGGCCTCGCACTTGGCCCCAATGACACGCTCTATGTGACCGATGGTCTGGATAACGTTATTACTGCTATTCCCGATGCTGTAAATCGTAGCGATAGCGCTGGAACAGGTTGGCTTGTAACTCGTGACGGTCAATTAGCGGGGCCATTGGCCATGGTGATGACGCCTTCGGGACATCTGCTTGTGAGTAATGGAAATAACGGTAAGGTTGTAGAAGTCGATCCGATTTTAGGAAAACAGATTTACGCGCAATGGGTTGATAATGATCAGGCGCAGACACCTCCCGGTAACGGAGATTTGTTTGGAATTGCGATGACACCAGACGGCAAGGGATTTTATTTTGTGCAGGATGATACGAATACATTAATGGAGGCGATTTAATGGGCTGTCCGTTTAATATGCCTCAGGACCCAAGCAAGCGTAAATTTCTTACTGCATTGGGGCTGATTGCCGCAGCTGTGCCTGTGGCATCTATGATTCCTATTGCAAAAGTTCTAGGTGAAGAAACCGATCTTGCTCCTTCAGCTGGAAAAAGCGGTAACATTGAACCGTTTTTGGGGGCGCATCAAAACGGGATTGCGATGCCAACACAAACGAATACTAGTTTTGCCGCCTTTGATCTAACTACAACCAAACGGGAAGATGTTGTAAAGATGCTGCGTGCCTGGACTGATGCTGCCCAGCGTATGACGAAAGGGCAACAAGTACAATCATTGGGCTCTCAAGTGAAATCTGAGGAGTCCGCTGATTCCGATGATACTTTAGGTTTATCTCCGTCTCGATTGACTATCACTTTTGGTTTTGGTCCTGGGCTTTTTGTGAAGAATGGGATTGACCGCTACGGACTTAGGGAAAAAAGGCCAGAGGCCCTCATTGATATGCCGCGCTTTACTAGCGACCAGTTAGTTGAAGGACTGACTGGCGGAGATCTTTCCGTGCAAGCCTGTGCGGATGACCCGCAGGTGACCTTTCACGTCATACGGGAACTTTCGCGGATTGCTTATGGCTCGGCGGAATTGCGTTGGGCGCAGAATGGATTTACACCTAAATTTGGCCTCAATGAAACGCCGCGTAATCTGATGGGTTTCAAAGATGGAACCATCAATCCGGCGATTAAAGATTCTAAGGTTATGTCCAAGTTTGTTTGGGTTGGTAATGAGGGGCCAGCTTGGATGACCGGTGGATCATACATGGTAGTCCGTAAAATTCGCATTGCTTTGGAACATTGGGACCGTATGAAACTTGATTTTCAAGAACAGGTCGTTGGCCGTCATAAATATTCCGGTGCCCCACTTGGTGGAAAAAATGAAAAAGACACTCTTGATCTCAATGCGAAAGATGCCGATGGGAATCCATTGATTCCAGAAAACTCGCATGTGGCCTTGTCCGCTCCTGCGAACAATGATGGCGCACAGATATTCCGGCGAGGGTATTCTTATGATAATAATTTGAGTTTCACTGCTGAACGATGGCCCCCATGGCATCAAGGTATGGAGTTTGATGCGGGACTACTCTTTATGTGTTACCAACGTGATCCGCGTACTGGGTTTGTAAAGATATATGAGCGTATGTCGAAATTCGACATGATGAACCAGTTTGTAACGCACATTGGCAGCGGTTTATTTGCTTGCCCGCCTGGTGTTTCACAAGGCGAGTTTATAGGTCAGCGTCTGTTTGTTTAAAGTTCAATTTTAGAAACCATTTTTAAAATAGAACACTGGAGGAATTATGGAAAACAAAGGTAATAGTATCATTGTTATTTTGTTAGTTGTTTTAATTGGTGTCGTGTCAGGAGTGGGGCTTTTAACGGGGATCAATAATGCCGTTGGGAATGCTTTAAGCCCGGTATATGCCCGGATTACAGAAATAAGTGTTAATGAAAAGTTTATTCTAGACCGATTGACAGCCCAAAATAGTACTAATATTTCAGGTTCCTTGTCGACCATTCAAGGGCAATTAGCCCAGATTCAAGACAAATTGAATAATGTGGGCAATGGGCAAGTACAGCAACAACCCCAACCTCAACAACCATCTGCTGAAGATATGAATAAGGTTTATGATATCCCTGTAGGCATTTCGACAGTGATGGGCAAGGTCAATGCTCCCATTACAATTACAGAGTTTTCTGATTTTCAATGCCCATTTTGTGCCCGTTTTTACCCTGTGGCCAAAGAAGTTTTGGCGGCTTATCCTGATCAGGTGAGATTAATTGTTAAGCTTTTTCCTCTCCCTTTTCATCCTAACGCCCGACCTGCAGCCAAATTAGCCTTGGCCGCTAATGAACAAGGTAAATTTCAGGGGATGATGGAAGCTTTATTGGCTAATGGCGGGGACGTTTCAGATGCTAAGGTTAAAGAATACGCTCAAAGTTTAGGATTGAATTATAACAAATTGATGGCTGATTATAAAAATAAAGACGCCCAATGGGAGAAACAGATCCAGGATGATATGCAGTTGGGTAGCGCGGTGGATGTGCGCGGCACACCGACATTTTACTTAAACGGCAAGAAAACTAACTCCCGCGACATCAGTAGTTTTAAGGCCGAAATCGATTCGATTTTAGCAGGGAAGTAATGGTCAGCATCTGTTTGTTTAAGGCTAAACTTTAGAAATCATTATTTAAAAAGGAGTTTTTATGAGCCGTATGCCTGAATTGATTTTAATCTTAGCTATCTTCATTTTACTTTTCGGAGGACAAAAATTACCAGAACTTGGTGCTGCTCTTGGCCGTACCATTCGTGAGTTTAAGAAAAATATGCGGGAGACCGAAGAAGAGATTACAAAAATGTAATCTTGCGGTCATATTCCAGTCATTATTCTCCAGTATACTTAGAAGCGTAGTAGAAGTTAAACCGTAATCTAAAAGGAGAAAACATCATGATCGACAAAATCTTAAATTTACAATCATCAACATCGGCAGCAGTTCTTATTCGTGTCATTGTAGGGTATGTTTTCTTTGTGGAAGGTATTCAAAAGTATCTTTACCCGGACACCTTAGGGATCGGACGGTTTATAAAAATAGGCATACCGTACCCGCACGTGATGATCCATGTTTCCGCAGGAGCTGAAATTATTTGCGGTGCATTGCTCATCATTGGATTGTTTACAAGACTTTCCACCATACCGCTCATTATTAATATCTCGGTTGCCATAATCTCAACCAAGGTGATCATGTTTGTTCAAAAAGGGTTTTGGCCTGCGGTCCATGAATCCCGTTTGGATTTTACCATGCTGTTGAGTTTGATCTTTCTGATGATCGTGGGGGCAGGCATCTATTCCATGGATGCAAAATTATCAGAAAATAAAACATAAGGAGTGAGATATGATCAGAAAATTCTTCACCACTATTTGTTTGTTAGGCATGGCAAGTTCTGCCAATGCAATGTCTAATACGGCAACTGAAGCATATTTAAAGGTCTATACAAATACTGAAGAGGTAAATGATGGTGGTTATTTATGGGTAAGAAATATACCGTACACTATTTTATCGGCTAACGGTAAAAAAATAAAATGGGTTAGAAACGACAGTGGTAAAGATTTGGTGACCTTGCCATCGGGAAAATATGTGATTGTTTCTGGTGGAACGGAAAATAAAGAAATCATAGGTGCAATCCTGGAACAGGGCAAATTGACAGAAGTTAACTTGATGGGAGGGGCATATGATAATTAAAAATCATCTAACCAAAATTGCTCTTGTTGGTCTGATAGGTGGGACATTTTTTACACAACTAGCTCAGGCCTATGAAAGCGGATTAGGATTGGATCTTGGATTACCTGCCGTGAGGATAGTTGCTTTAGGAGCCGCCACACCAACGCTTTTGATTCCCAGTCAACAAAAGTATGAAAAAGTGGCGCCGCCGGATGGTGCTGTGTTTGTGATATCGTCAGTACCTGTAATAATCAAACACGAAGTGAGTAAAAATATTTTTACGGCCAATATTCCCAATGATGAAGGGGGATATTCAACCGTAATTATCCAAAAATCAGGTAATCAATTTATAGAACTTCCAGTGGAGTTGCCCCAGTTAAAAATGATGGTTGGGGAGTAACGAGAGAAGGCACAAGAAAGGAGGGTTCCATGGCAAATAAAAAAGATCGAAAATTTTATCAATTGAGCGATGAGGATAAAGAGTTTTCTAAGAATCTTCACAAATGGTTAGCTCAATATGACGAAGTCGATGATTTTTTATCCGGGAAGGTTCCTAATTTTTCCCCAGACTTTAAGGAAGAAGAATAATTCAAATTGGGCAAGTGGATTTTAAAATGAGAAAATTACAAATATCAACGTCTACGGCAATTGTCCTGATTCGTCTTGTCGTGGGGCTAGTGTTTACTACAGAAGGTATCCAGAAATTCCTTTATCCCGATATGCTTGGCGTTGGGCGTTTTATTAAAATAGGCATCCCGGCACCAGGTTTTATGGCCCCTTTTGTGGGGGTCGTTGAGATCATATTTGGTGCTCTAATCGTGATTGGTCTAATGACGAGAAGGGCAACGATCCCGTTGGCAATTGATATGTTAATTGCCATCATATTGACGAAGGTCCCCATCTTTGTCACTAAAGGGTTTTGGAGCGCCATCCATGAGTCGCAGTTAGATTTCGTGATGTTATTAGGTCTGGTTTTTTTATTCATCGAAGGGCCTGGTTCCTGCTCAATTGAGGAAGAGTTAGCGAAAAATCAAAGGTGGTGACCGTGCTTCAAATTCAAAGAGTTTCTTTATGGATTGGAATAGTGTTGGTATTGACTACCGGCCTCATTCATGTGATTGAGGCGAAACACGGTTTTAGGGATGCAGCATATTTGGGCTGGCTTTTTTGTGCCAACGGAACCGGTTCATTAATTGCAGCGTATGGTATTTATCAAAAATATAGATGGGGATGGAGCTTAGGGCTTTTGATTACTAAACTTTCATTTATATGTTATGTGATAAGCCGGACCATTGGGTTACCTTTCCTTCCAGCTCAGCCGCACGCATGGCTATATCCGCTTGGTGTCGCTTCATTGATTGCAGAGGGGTTATTTATGGCGGTTTTTTATCTCGATAGGTATAATGATGGCGTTTGAATATATACGTCCTTGGAAGGTGCGTAGTGTTAAGTAAGGTTAATATTATGCAATTTTTCATACTTGCGTTGGTGATGAGTTTTCTGTTTCTTGCAGATTTTCCCGCATGGAGTGATGATGCAGTTGCCCTCCAGCAATCTGGTGATTCCAGCAGGGGAAAGATCGTATTCCAACAAAATTGTGCTATTTGTCACACCACGGGCTTAGGGGCAGGTAATACTCTGATTGCGAAACAGGGCCCTAGTTTGGTCGGTATTTGGGGCCGGCGTGCTGGTTGGGGCTTAAGTTTTAACTATACTGAAGCTTTGACTCGGTCAGGGCTCATTTGGAATCGAGCCACGTTGGATCATTTCCTTGCCAGTCCGATGAAGGCTGTGCCAGGGATCGCCATGCCAGTTGCCGTTTCCAATGCCGTGGATCGCCGTGATTTGATTGCTTTTCTATCGACCTTGGGTCTTCCGTCCGGTATTACTCCAACCGCTGTTTTGCCTGCTTCTTTCACAAATGATCCTGGGGATTGGCATCACGCTGCACCAGGGGTAAAACATCACATCACGCTTAAAGATTTACCGCTTCCTTACAGTACTATTTCAGTCGGGAACCCTCCGAAGGTGATCAAGCAACCTGCCAATGCCGCATTGTCAGTTCCGAGAGGATTTACCGTTCGGTTGTTTGCCAAAGGGTTGTCGAATCCCCGTATCGTGCGTGTAGCGCCAAATGGAGATATTTTTGTGGCGGAGACACGCATGAATCGCATACGGGTATTGCGTGCCAGCGATGGGTCGGACGCTCCATCTGAAAATCAAATTTTTGTGGACGGTTTAGATCGGCCCTTCGGTATCGCATTTTATCCATTGGGAGATGATCCGCAGTGGATTTATGTGGCGAATAATAATTCGGTGGTCCGTTTTCCTTATCACAACGGTGATCTCAAAGCAAGAGGGGAAGTCCAAGTCATTGCTCCAAGTTTGTGTGACAGCCCTGGTGGGCATACCACGCGCGATGTGGCTTTTTCCAAGGATGGCAAGCGAATGTTCATCCAGGTCGGTTCAGCATCAAACGATGCCGAAGGTATGAGTAGAAAGAATATTGAAGACATACGTCTTTGGGAGGCTCAATATGGACGAGGCGCGGCTTGGGATTCCGAAACCAACCGCGCCGGTATTCTTGTCACTGATCCCGAAGGGCACCAGCCTCTTCATACCTTTGCGACAGGTATTCGTAACGGTGCGGGGATAGCGGTGGATATGAATTCTGGAGAATTGTGGGCTTCAACCAACGAGCGTGACGGTCTCGGTGATGATTTGGTGCCGGATTATGTTACTCATGTGGAAGAGGGTGGTTTCTATGGCTGGCCTTGGTATTATATTGGTAACCATGAAGATCCCCGCCATCAAGGGGAGCGCCCAGACTTGGCAAGACAGATTATAGTTCCAGATGTGTTATTTCAGTCTCACTCAGCCCCGCTGGAGATGGTGTTTTATAGTGCCACCCAAGGTGTGGCGGCATTTCCCCCGGAATATCGCGGGGATATATTTGTAGCTTTTCATGGCTCATGGAATCGAACCAACCGCACAGGCTACAAAGTCGTGCGTGTGCGTCTCAATCAAGGTGTTCCTACCGGCGAATACGATGATTTTCTTACGGGATTTGTAGTGGATGGCCGTCAAGTCTGGGGCAGGCCTGTGGGTGTAGCTGTAGCGCACGATGGAGCTTTACTCGTGACTGATGATGGCAGTGGCACGTTATGGCGTATCAGCTATACTGGCCGTTAATCCTTCAATTTTTAATATCTTTGATAGCCTGTTTGATTTGATCTTTGGCCGTTTGTGATAGTTGTACGTCTTGTAGTTTATAGCCGCGTGCTATCTTTCGTAATCCGTGGATCTGTTTTAAGAACCGGATACAAAATTCACATAGCCTCAAATGGAGCCATAAAGCAATACGCTCTTTGAGGGAAAGCTTGCGCTCCATAGATTCCGAGATGAGGCGGGTGGCCTCCTGGCAGGGAACTATGGGCAAAAGTTCTATAAATTTATTTAATAGTTTATTCATCCTTCTTTTCAAACCAGTTAATTTCCAAACATTGACGCAATTGCAATCGTGCTCTATGTAAGAGCACCCATAGATTAGTCGAAGAAACCCCTAAAATCTTACAAATTTCTTCACTGTCCATCGCATCCATTTCTCGAAAGCTAAACGCCTGGGCCGTCTTTTCCGGTAGTTTTTCAAGGCAGTGGTTAAAGGCTGTCCAGAATTCTTTGTTCTCTATTAATGCGGCTGGATTAAATTCCCAATCACCTGGTTTTTTCTTTAAGTGCCCATAATCGGCATTATCAAAAAAATCTTCGACGTGCATATTTTCTTCAACGATTTGGGAGGCTGGGATTTCTCTATATTTAAGGCGCAAATGATCCGTGATTTTGTTCTTAAGGATCCCAATAAGCCAGGTTTTTTCGCTGGAGTTACCTTTGAAACCGCCTCGGTTTTGGAGAGCAGCTAAAAATGTCTCTTGCACCAAGTTTTGGGCCACATCTGTTTGTGAAATGAATTTGAGAGTGAAGGAGAAAAGAGAATTTCCGTATAAATCTACCCATTGATCTGGATTGGTTTGGGAAGTAATCATGGTTGATAATTTACCAGAAATAGGATTTGAAAACAAATTAATATATTTTGTAAGGAATAGGCATTGGAAACGACTAATAGCTGTGGGGTACTAGAAGGGTCAAATAGAGTAAGGAGGCTTAAAATGCGTACGATATTGGTGGTTATGTCATTAATAATTATTCTTTTACAAGGAGGGGTAGTTATGGCTAACGATTCAAATACAGATAAGCAAGAGGAACTGAAGGCCAAATTGACACCACTTCAGTATGAGGTCACCCAAGAGAATGGTACTGAGCCGCCGTTTCACAATGAGTACTGGGACAATCACGCCGAAGGCATTTACGTTGACATCGTTTCCGGTGAGCCGCTTTTTAGTTCAACGGACAAGTTTGATTCAGGAACAGGCTGGCCAAGTTTTACCCGTCCGATCAATAGCAAAGATATAGTTGATAAGACCGATACGAGTATGTTTATGGAAAGGACCGAGGTCCGCAGTGCAGAAGCAAATTCGCACTTGGGCCATGTTTTTGATGATGGACCGGCACCTACGGGATTGCGATATTGTATCAATTCCGCGGCGTTACGGTTTATTCCCAAGGACAAGCTTGAGAAAGAGGGCTATGGGAAATATTTAAAATTGTTTCAAAAATGACAAGGAAAAATAAGGAGAAGGTTATGCGAATGTTAAAGCATATTATTGCAGGATTATTTTTAACAACAAGTGCGGCATATGCCCAGGGAGTAGATATGAATAACGCTCAATTGCAGAAAGCGACCTTTGCCGGGGGATGTTTCTGGTGTATGCAACCTTTTTTTGATCACACTAAAGGGGTCATATCAACGGTTGTCGGGTATACAGGTGGGCATACGGCAAATCCAAGCTATGAAGAGGTTTCTTCCGGTGAAACCGGCCATGCCGAATCCATTGAGATCACCTATGACCCTGCTCAAGTGAGTTACGAGAAATTATTGGATTTATTTTGGCATAATATTGATCCAACCTCGGTCAATAGTGAATTCGTCGATCACGGTACGCAATACCGAAGTGTCATTTTTTATCATAATGAAGAACAAAAGCGAGTTGCTGAGAAATCCAAGGCCCAATTAGCTGCCTCAGGCCGTTTTGATAAGCCGATTGTTACTGAAATTGTGCCGGCAACTACCTTTTATCCAGCGGAAGAGTACCATCAGAAGTATTACGAAAAGAGTAGGGATAACTACAACAATTATCATGATAATTCCGGGCGTGAAGAATTTATTGAAGAACA